>MRWG01000790.1_pt1 | contig 26272 bp, 31 predicted proteins | sample 1013341 | NCBI WGS metagenome assembly MRWG01 (sample SAMN06117577, study PRJNA244670) | biofilm metagenome | biome: Water; feature: Cathode Biofilm; material: Biofilm; isolation source: microbial consortium enriched at the cathode of a solar microbial fuel cell | place: USA: District of Columbia ... | reverse complement strand
GTGGGGATAGCTGCCCCAATTAGTATGCCCAACCGGGAAAAAAGATACATCCGGCCCGTTATTCATCCCCTGCTGGTTTCCTGCAGCCATCACGGTTACCTTGTACCCGGGGCGGGGTTTAGAGGCCCCACAATGCAATACTCCTGCGCAAAAAAGGCAAACCCCGACACCCCGTTTCCCATTCCTAGCGGAGCCCTGAGGTTCGATGAATCCTCCGCCAAACAGGGGAAAAATCATCCTTTTTTGGGCTTTTATGCGGCAAAACCCCACAAATATGCCCCCTATACCCGGGTAAAAGCCTACATTTTACTAAATTATAGGTGCATAATGCAGCACTATGCCCAACGAAAAGTTCCTTCTATGCCTCTTGTTGCTCGCCCTGCTAGTCTCCATGACCCGGTTGCCGGCGCAAGAACAAATCGGTTTCAGGCAACTTTCCATCAAGGACGGCCTGTCCCAGAACTCCGCCATATCCATAGCCCAGGACAGTACCGGCTACCTTTGGATCGCTACCCAGGATGGGCTCAACAAATACGACGGCAGGAGCTTTACCAAATACCCCTATATTTTTGCGGATGTCACCCGGCCCAATTATAGCCACCTCGGGAAAGTCTACGTAGACCGCAAAGGAACGGTTTGGTGCATCCCCTACGACAAAAAACTCCACCGACTCAATGCCAAAGCCAACCGCTTTGAACCCCTGGAAGTCACCTCAGACGCCACCATAATATACCAGGACCGCGATCTCAACTATTGGGTGGGGACCTACCGTACGGGGATAGTGCTGCTGGATTCTTTGGGGAGGAAGCTCCCGCTACCATCCCCCATAGCCGCGGGAAGTACCTGTTACGACATCCTCCAGGAGGGCACAAACATGCTCCTCGCGACTGACAGGGGGGTACTGCGGGTAGGTCTGGCGTCAAAAAAGGCCCTGGATACCCTGCGGCATACGGCTACGGGCCAACTGGTTACCAGGGGGTTCAGTACCCTCCAATCAGACCAGACAGGCCGGCAGTGGTTAGGGACCTATGGCGGCGGCCTCTATTTCAAAAACCCGGGGGAGGATTTCTTGCATCCGGCAAACGACCTGCCCCTGAGCCAACCCCTGGATCCGCAACTAAACATCCTCTCCCTATTTGTGGACACCCACCAGAACCTTTGGGTGGGCACCTATGGCAGTGGCCTGTTTAAGGTAGATTTAAACGCCTATACCGTGCAACACTTCCGGACAGACAAGCACAACCCCAAGGCCATCCACTACAATGACATACTCTCCATTTACGAAGATTATACCGGTACCCTGTGGTTTGGGACCGACGGGGCCGGGGCCAGTTATTACGATGCCTTCCTGGAGAAATTCAATTCCATTACCAACTTCCAGGTCCCCGATGACATCCATGTGGATGTGGTACGGGCCATAGCGACTGATTGCCGGGAATCCGTCTGGATTGGCACCTCGGGCAAAGGCCTGATGCAACTGAACCAAAAGACAGGGCAATGGCATAAATATGATACCCGGGAAACCGGATTGTTGTCTGATAGGATCATGAGCCTGCTCTGCGGTGTGGAGGGTAACCTCCTTATCGGGACCCAGGGCGGCGGCTTGTCGCTCTTATCCCCTGACGGGACGATCGTCAACTACCTGAATACCCCCCGATACAACACCAGGGCCGTCACCATCTGGGATATCTTCCAGGACAGCAGGGGCATCACCTGGCTGGCTACAAGGGAAAACGGGCTTTTGCAATTCGATACCAAAACAGGCGTCGTAAAAGCCTTTAATACATCGTCCGGATTCCCGGATATATCCGATAACATCCGGGTCATTACCGAGGGTGCCAAAGGTGAATTATGGCTGGGGACCGATTCGGAAGGCCTCGTCCGCCTGCATCCCGAAAACGGCCAGGCAGAAACTTACTACCACGATCCGCTAAACGCCTCCATTGCCAGCGACAAGATAAAATCCCTTTACTACGACCCCTCCGGGGTGTTGTGGGTGGGCACTTACGGCAAAGGGCTGTCTGCCCTGGACACCCGGGATCAAAGCTTCCATACCTTCGACGAAACCAACGGCCTGGCCAACAACGTGGTCTACGCCATCCTCCCCGACGAACACAACAACCTGTGGCTCAGCTCCAACCGCGGTATTTCACGATTCAGCCCGCCCCCAGACTGGCGTACGGCGCCTTCTATCGTGAACTATACCAATTACGAGGGACTGGCGACAGAATTCAATACCGGGGCCTACTACAAAGCCCAGGATGGCACCCTCTATTTTGGTGGCCTGGAAGGATTCTACTGGTTTGTCCCGGAAACTATACAGACCCACACCCAGTTGCCCAAGACCGTCATAACCGGGCTGATGGTGGCCAATGAACCCAGGGTACCGCATGACGGCCTGGAACTGGACCACCGGGAAAACACCCTGAGCTTTACCTTTGCCAGCCTGCAATATTCCCTGCCGGAGAAAAACCAGTACCAATACCGGCTCCTGAATTATGACAAGCAATGGATCCCCGCAGAGCATACCAACTTTGCCCGCTATTCCTTCCTGCCCCCGGGCCGTTATGAATTCCAGGTAAAATCCAGCAATTACGATGGGGTATGGAATGAGGCCCCCGCCCGTTTCGCATTTGTCATCAGGCCACCCTGGTATGCCAGCTGGTGGGCCCGGGCACTTTATGCCTTGCTGCTATTGTTGGGCGTTGCCAGCGCTTATTATTATCTGAAGTGGCGATGGCGGATGAAACTGGACCTGCAGCTCAAACAGGAAGAAGCCAGCCGGTGGGAGCGCTTGAATGATTTTAAGACCAAGTTGTACACCGATATTTCTCACGAGTTCCGCACGCCCCTGAGCTTGATTGCCGCCCCCGTGGAAAACAAGCTTACCAAAGGCGGCCTGTCTGATGCGGAATTTGCCGAATTATCCATGATCAAGCGCAATACCCACCGCCTGATCGGCCTGGTAGACCAGCTCCTGCAACTGGCCCGCCTGGAAAAGGGAAAATGGCCTATCCGCCTGCGGCAGGACGATGCGGGCTTGTTTATCCGGGCGTTGCTCCCCACCTTCGAATACCAGGCAGCCTTAAAAAAGATTCAGTATACATGGACCGTTGCCGAGATAAAGGATGTTTGGTTTGACAGTGACGTGCTTGAAAAAATATTGGTCAACCTCCTTGCCAATGCCTTAAAATATTGCCCGGAAGGCGGTACCTGCAGCCTTTCCGCCAGCCAGTCCGGCAACAGGATCTGCCTGGAGATCCACAACACCGTAGAAGATCCGGCCACTATTGAACTCGACCAGCTCTTTGACCGGTTTTACCAGGGAGCCGATTATGACCCCGGGGCCGGGATCGGCCTTTCACTGGTGCGCGAATTGGTGGCTTTGTACCATGGTGAGATCGGTGCCCACCTGGACGGCAATACCATTTGTTTTTCCCTGGAATTACCCACTGACCCGGAAGCGATTCCCGGGGCGCAAAAAATAGGAGAAGGACCCCACGCCATCCATCTACAGGGCCGGGATCCTGTAGCCGAAAAGCGGGAGGCCGACAATGGGAAAAAGGATGGTGAATTGCCCCTGGTCCTGCTGGTGGAAGACCACGAGGAAGTGCGGGACTACCTGAAAAAAGCCTGGGCGGATAAATACCAGATTCTGGAAGCATCCAATGGGGCGGAAGGCATTCAGCTTGCTTTGGAAAACGTCCCAGAGCTGATACTCACCGATATACGGATGCCCCAGTGCTCGGGCATTGAATTGTGCAACATCCTGAAACAGGACGAGTGTACCAGCCATATCCCCATTATCCTGCTTACCTCGGGGGGCGAAGTGGAAACAGAATTGAAAGGGCTCGAGTCAGGTGCCGATGACTTTGTCACCAAGCCCTTTAAGCTTCCCGTGCTTGAAAAGCGGATTGACAACCTCATCAACACCCGTCGCTCACTGCGCCACCATTATTCCCAGGAATACATACTGGAGGCGAAAAATATCGCCATTACCCCCACAGACGAGCAATTCCTGAACAAGGTACAGGCGATCATGGAACAACACCTCTCCGATCCCCAGTTCAACGCCACGGCCTTTTGCCGGTTGGTAGGTATGAGCCGCATGCAGTTGCACAGGAAACTGCAGTTGTATACAGGGCTGAGTACCACCGCTTTTATCCGCTCGCAACGACTGAAGCAGGCAGAACAACTCATCAGGGCTTCGGACCTCAGCATCAATGAGGTGGCCTATGCCGTGGGCTTTAACACCCCTTCCTATTTCATCAAGTGCTTCCGGGAAGCCTATGATACCACCCCCGCTGCCTATGTAGACAGGCAATAATCCTCCGGTTCCCCCGGCCATGATACATTTGTGATATAGTTGGGTACATTTCTGGTATGATATAGGTATTGTGAAGGGTACCTTGTAAAGGAACAAACTACAACTAAAGCGATGAAAAAGGCAGACCTGGATAAAGAGAAACCATGGGCACAGGTAGACGGGGTGGTACTGACCTTATTGGGGATCATGATCCTGGCCATCATCATCCTGATCAGTACCCTGGTGCAACGGGGCGCATATATAACACCTTGACCGGACGGCCTGCAAACCATGCCAAAAAGCCCTGGAAGGCTTGGATGGGCGCTTGCGACGCTCCCGGGTTGCACCGGTGAAAGAAGGCGGCACGGCAGGCCATGGTAACCTGGTGCTTTCCCTGGGGTAAGGATATCAACCACGATATTGAACCATTAAATCACGGAAGAATGAAACAATACTTCATAGGAATCTTAATGCTGGCCTTTTTGACCGGAGGCCAGAAGGCCCAGGCCCAGGTAGACCTCATGGATGCCCTGAAGCAAACAGCGGAAATGCATAATGAGCAGAACGCTTCAAATGATGCCTCCGGGGGGAATACCCCGCCAGGATCGCCGGCCAATAATAGTTCTTCTGAAGAAGAATCGGCATATGAGTATATACAAAATATAATTGACGAAGAGCATAGTGAAGAATTTTATCATTTGGATAAGCCCATGGACTACTGTCTTGCCATGATGGTATTATTCATTTATCATTTAAGGGAATTGGAAGATCAAACTGAGAGTGAATTAAACTGTAAGATGAAATATGACCTTTATGGTATGCAGCTTCTTATGTTGACTGGTTCAACCACAATAATGTATTGCCCTGAAGAGCTCAGCGAATTGAATGGCAATGAAAAAATCATTGCCATGGATGGTTTTTTGGATTTATTTCTTGAAAGCACTGTTGGTGGGGCAGATCATTATACATGGACAGAATTTGCAGGAAAAATGCAACGATTTTCTCTTAAGCTGTATTCAGTAATAATCCGTAGACATGGGTATGACCCAGATGGATATATGCGGTACGCACAGTCGGAACGACTAAACGCATTAAATAGACTATTAGGCTTTTTTGATCCAAAGTACGTTGTTCCGCGAATTATGGATATAGGCCAAAAAATGGAAGCCCTGGGTTGCGGGGGATAGGGCCATGGCCTGTCGCTGCCACTACCCCCAACCGACCCGGCGGGTCCCTCGCCGGTTCTATGCGCCCCCCCTAGACCAAAAAAAAACCACACCAAGGCCCGTATACCCACTATAACAAAGTGGGAAAATGCCATCCCAAAGACATCGCTGGCGTTCCAGCATCGGAGACACCCTGCGGCCCATCCATAAGTATTACCTTTAAGGCTGTAAAATACCTAAACACCATGCAAAACAAGCCTGCCTACCCGTCAAGGGTGTACCTCAACGGGAAAATTGTCGATGCCGATACTGCCCGGGTTTCCGTTTTTGACCGCGGCTTTCTTTTCGGCGATGGCATCTACGAGGTCATGGCGCAGGTCCAGGGGCGATTTTTGTACAAGAAGGCCCACCTGGACCGTCTCAAATGGTGTTTACAGCAAATTGGCATACCGGCCGATGTGGATGCCATGGAACAGGAGATACCGGCACTGCTGGCCGCTTCTGGCCTCAGGGGGAAAGACTGCCTGCTATACATGCAGGTCACCCGCGGGGTGGCCCCGCGACAGCATTCCTATCCCAAAGGCATTGCCCCTACGGTACTCATGTACGCCTGGCCCAAATCGCTCCCGGATATCAACAACGCCCATGCCCGGGTAGTGACTGCCACGGATTTTCGCTGGTCCCGCTGCGACCTCAAAACGACCTCCCTGCTGGGCAATGTCATGGCCAACGAGCAGGCCGTTAAAAACGAGTGCTATGAAACCCTGTTTATACGGGACGGCTTGATTACCGAAGCCTCCCACTGCAATGTATTCTTCGTAAAAGGAGGCATCGTCTACACCCATCCCGCAGGGCCGTATATCCTGGATGGGATCACCCGTCAGATCGTCCTGGAACTCTGTGGGAAGCTGCAGGTTGAAGTCCGCCTGCAAGGGGTCCCTGCCGCGCAAATCCATACTATGGACGAGGCCTTCCTCACAGGGACCAGCACCCAGGTCCTGGCCATAAAGGAAGTAGATCGCAGAACGCTTTTCCCGGACGTGGCCGGCCCCGTCACCCGGCAGCTGCAGCAAGCCTTCCTGGCCTTGAAATCGGGTTCCTTAAATTGAGGGGGGCCGTTCTTCCACAATACCAGACATCATAGGCCCGCAATAATCAGTCCGTAAAAGGGTGCCGCCTACCCAACATACGATATGGATTTGATATTTCCTGCCTGTTAGGCTTCAAGTTAAGCGCTCCGTGCGCTGGTCAATAAAGAAACTCATTTGATCCATTATATACGCATTTAAGCCTGTTTCTATGAAAGTTTTACCTTACAATGACTAGATTGCGCGATACATTTCTCTTTTATGAAAAAATTGCGTTACGCATTCATCATTATTGTCGGCTTGCTATTGTACTCGCTGCTTTTAATGGTCAGCGTCAGGAACATATACATTTCGGTAGATTTTGGGGAAAAGAAACTGGGGCCGTTGGCCGCTCCCCTGAAATTCATGGCTGAACTCCCCGCGGCCCTGCTCGCGGCTTTTCGCCCCGAAGAATGGTTTGTAGCCAATACCCGTTCAAAAGATGGGTTTGCCTATGTCAACAAATCCCATGAAAACACCTATCCCAAGCTGTTGGTCTCCTACAAGACAGAGGGGAGTTATGAAAATAAATTCGACTTATTGGATATCAACACGGGAGCCTTAATCAAAAGGTGGTTTCCCGATAACGAAATGCTCTATCAACAGGCATTTAACCCTGAAAACTACCGGAAACCGCCTTCAAAAAGCAGTGATCTCTACTTTAATCACCCTATATTGACCAAAGACAGCTCGCTTGTTTTTGTGGCCCCCTTAACAAGCCTTATTGCCAAAATAGACCGCAATAGTGAATTGGTTTGGATGAAAAATGATAAGCGGTACCACCATTCCCTGGAACAAGGTGCAGACGGGAATATTTATAGTTGCTCCCAGACCTTCCAATCGGGAGCATACGACATTTTCCCGGGCGAGCACAGTTTTTACAAGAATAAGGTTTACGACGATCATGTTACCGTATTCGACCCGGATACAGGGGAAGAATTGTTCAACAAATCGGTAATCCAAATCTTGCTGGAAAACGGGTATGAAGACCTGCTTTTGCAGAAAGGACAAATAATTAATGACCCCATTCATTTAAACGATGTGGAACCGGCGCGTTATACCACGGAATATTGGAATAAAGGCGACCTGTTGCTCTCATGCCGTAATATAGGAGCGGTCATACTCTACCGGCCGTCGACCAATGCCATTATTTGGTTAAAACAAGGTCCCTGGTATAATCAGCACGACGCTGATTTTTATGAGGAGGATAAAATTGTCATCTATGGAAATGATATCGTAAGGGATGAAAGCAGGCCCGGGCACCGGTTATCTGGATTATACGATTCCTTCAACCATAGCAGGACCCATAATGATGTATATGTCTATAATTTCAGTAATGACAGTATTTCAAAGCCGTATCATCAGTTGATGGAAGATGAGAATGTACGAACTGTAGGAGAGGGCCGCTGCGATATTCTGCCCAATGGGGACCTCTTCGTAGAGGAAACAGAGTCCGGCAGAATTATCATAGGGGATTCCACCGCTAAAAAAATTGAATTTGTCAAGCGAATTGACGAGGAGCACGTAGCATACCTGTTTTGGAGTAGAATAATTAATTAAAATCTATACGCCATGTTCTTATATCTAGGCCCCGGACTTGGGGGAGGCATTATTGCCGTGATTACCGGATTATTTTTAACCATTTTCGCATTCCTGGTCGCTATTTTCTGGTTGCCGCTAAAGCGTCTGTTTGGATTTGTGAGCAACAAAATCAAAAAGAAATAGGTTGGCATATTTTGTTTTAATCCTGCTGACGCTTGTCTCCTGTATCATTTTTGAATACGTACGACTCTCTGATATTGTGCGTAAGTTGCTTGCATCCTACAGGGAACAGTTTGCAACGATGTCCGACAGTTCCACACCGGATGAACTGAAACAAAAAAAAATCCTGGCACTCGCGGGGCAACAATTGTGGCTCCTTTTAAAATTAGTACTCGGCATTGGCTTCTTTGTGGCTCCCTTTCTTTCACTTTATTTTTTGCAGGCCCTGGAAAGCTCCTTGAGCCCCAATATGCTGCTCACGTTTTGGGGGATGGTAATTCCGTTTGCCGTTGTCATTTTGTATATGCTTCTTAAACGCCTCTATGTCAACCTATTCAAGCACGGATAAACTCCTGCACAAACTTTACCTGTCTAACTATAGCATCTCCAGGGCGACCATGGAGATGGATGAATTGATGTTTGCCCGGAAAGCCGGCGAGATTGAAGTACGGCAGCACGTATTTGTTACCGGGTTGGCCCGTTCTGGTACTACGGCAGTTATGAACAGGCTCTTCAACACAGGGGCATACGCCTCCTTGCAATACGCCAATATGCCATTCCTGCTATGCCCCAACCTTTGGAAACGCCATCATAAGATTTCCGCACACGAAAGGGCACACAATGACGGGATTGTCATAGACAGCCAGTCTCCCGAAGAATTTGACGAGTATTTCTGGAAGGTATATTTAAAGGACGGTTTTATCCGGGATGACGGCCTTGTGCCCCACAGGCTGGATACCGGGGTCATCGACAAATATCTCTCCTACACGCGCATGGTTTGTTTGGCAAAAGGGAAAGACCGGTATCTCTCCAAAAACAACAACAATATCCTCCGCTTGCCCGATTTACGCAAAATTGCCCATTCGCAGGTGATCCTGTTGTTTCGTGAGCCTCTGGCCCACGCTTCTTCTTTATGGAAGCTAGACCGGAAGTTTACAGAAACCCAAAAACAGGATGCCTTCATTTTGGATTATTTTAACTATTTGGGACACCACGAGTTTGGCTTAAACCACAAACCCTTCCTCCTTACCGAAGCATTTAACAGGGATCGATCCCTTTATCCCAAAGGCGACATTAATTATTGGCTCCTTGTTTGGAAAAACTACTATGTGTATCTCCTCCAAATCGTGGATGAAAGTTTCCTTTGCGTATGCTTCGAGGATCTCATAGAAGACCCGCAAAGGGTGTATTCCTATTTGGGCGGCGAGTGTTCCGTGGAGGTCGATAGTAAAGATGCCAAAAAACACCAGCCTTCCCAATATCCTGAGCAGGCGTACGATAAAGCCCTCCTGCAAAAGTGTACGGAATTGTATGAAGCCCTGAAGCAGTCGGTTCGGTATTGAGGTCGTGCGTTGCCAGTAAACCCCCTTGGATTACTCCTCTCCCGGAAGCTCTCACACTAGGTCTTATTATTGCATTTTGGCCTAATAAGGAGGTTCCTTGCCGCAATAAATCCGGTCTTCTTTCCGCCTTCAGGCCATGGGCCCGGATGGGTCGGGGTCGGCCTCGTCTGACCGGGCACCACCCTTTACATCCAATGGCACGGCTAAGCCTGGTCGCCTCTAAAAAAACATCCATATTTAATTGATTATCAGAATATTTAGCGTACCTTACCTTGTTCTCCCTCCCAAAGTCCATCTTTTAACTTCATCCGTCACTTTTCGTATCCGGGGAGGTGTTGTACATGCTAGCCGGGGATTATTTTTAACGTGTAACTCTAAAACCATTATAGCATGAAAACAACCAACCAACATTTGACGAAAGTAGTCTTTGTGACGGCCATCCTGGCTGTCCTTTTATGCACCTATTCCTGTAGCAAGGACACGGTGGTAGCCCCGGAGGCGGATCTCAGCGCCGTGAATGCCAAATCCGAAAAGGGCAAAATGGCCACAAGGGCATGGCGCGGCAAGTTTACCAACGCGGCAGACCTCAATGAGCCGGTCGTTATTTGTGACCCGGCGGAGGCGGGGTTTGCGCTGACCACCAATATCATATCCGGCAATATGACCCACCTCGGAAAAATCCAGCCGGGGAGTTTTGGCAGGCCACAGGATTTCACCTGCTTTTTAACCAGTGGCAATACGGCCGATGTTATTTTCCACGTAAATTACATTGGGGCGCATGGGGACATGATAACAACGGAAGAGGCTGTTACCATTACCGTTGACTTTGACGCCGACCCTACCGGTTTTACCGGGACTTTTGACAACACAAGAGACGCAAGCGGCGAGAGGATTCCCATCAGGATCCTGGAGGGGACCGGTAGGTTTGAGGGTGCCGAGGGAAGCTTGTATTTTAAAAACGCCACCTTTAGCCCTGCTCCTGACGGTATCACCACCGTGGGCGCCTGGGAGCTTGTAGGGGAGATTACCTATTAGAAACCCGTAGAAATCCATACGGCAACATCCCCGCCCGGGTATCCTGGCGGGGATTGCTTATATGGGCAGTCCGGCCTTGGGTCTCCCACCAAGTATGCGCCTGCTCTTTTATAAGGGGCCGGTCCGCGCCTGGTTTCCTTCCATGGACAAAACCCCGGCAAATTTCATAAACACATAGCCCGAGCCGAATCCCGGTCCACGCTGATGGCACTTGGTATTGGAGTTTTACGACTCCTATGCCGCTATAAACATTTAATGTGCTTTCTGTCAATATTTAGTGACACGCCAGCTACCTGAATTTTAGTTGTTTTAACTTGTCATACAGGGGCGAATTCTTTGTAAATTTATTTATATCATTAACGAATGAATATGGAAAAGGATATCTGTATTCTCATGGCGGACCTTTCCGGTTATACTGCTCTTACACAAACCCACGGTGCTGTTACTGCGGCAGATCTGATTGAAAGGTATGTCGCAATTGTAGAAAATTGCCTGGTAGGTGACAGCCATCTGCAGGAACGTAGAGGAGACGAAGTAATGATTGTCTCCTCCACGCCGGATTCTTTGCTGGCTACTGCTGTGAAGATTATTAATGCCACATCCAACGAACATCATTTCCTTCAGGTTCACGGAGCCCTTCATTATGGAAAAGTCCTGAAAAGGGGCAACAACTATTATGGTTCAACCATAAACCTAACTTCCAGAATTGCGTCTAAGGCGGGCCCGGGAACTTTTTGGTGTTCCAAAGAATTTATCGAATCGCTTACTGATGCATCCCAAATTAAGCTGCAGTCCATGGGGAAACACAGCTTTAAAAACATCAGCGGACACAAGGAAATGTATGAGTTAAAAAGTGAAACCAGCAACCACGTTTATATTGATAGTGTTTGCAGGATGTTGATTTTGGATACCACCCAGGCCGTAAGGCATCCGGAAGTAGAAGGCGTGTTCTTTTGTTCGCATGCCTGTCTCGACATCTATTTAAAAGACCAGCTTAGCTAAGCTGAGGCTTACTAACAATTTACTTTGAAGCATATAGGCTATTGATTTTTTATGACTCCGAATACCTTGTTTATAAAAAATATGGTTTGTCATCGCTGTATCCTGGCGATCGAAGATATTTTAAGGAAGTTAAACATCCCCTTCCAGCAAATTATAATAGGTGAAATCCGACTCATGGGAATGATGACCCAAGCGCAACTAGAATTGTTAAAAAATAACCTCCATGCCGTAGGCCTTGAATTGATCGATAACAAAACCCATGTATTGATAGAAAAAATTAAACAATTGGCATTAAAGAAAGCACGAAATGAAGTAAGTGCAAAAGAGCAGAAAGTTAAACTCTCCGCCCTCCTGTCAGATCAACTCAACCACGAATATACCTACCTAAGTAGCCTATTCTCTTCCATAGAAGGGCGAACCATTGAAAATTATTTTATAGAACAAAGGGTTGAAAAAGTAAAAGAACTTCTTGTCTACAAAGAAATGACCCTGTCAGAAATTGCTTTTGAAATGGAGTATAGCAGTGTTTCACATCTATCAAACCAGTTTAAAAAAATAACCGGTCTAACCCCTTCACATTTCAAAAAGGTGGGATCACACAGGAGAAAATTACTTGACCATGTTTAATCCCAAAATTATGCAAGTAGTTCCTAAAGTGATGTAATATCCACCCCTTGTACCCATGCTATTTTTGTCCTGTAAAAATCTAGTTTTGGTAAATTTAAAATTATGAAATCAGAAATTAAATTATGTCATGCCGACCACGCTGGCTCACAAAAATGTGGCAACCCCAATTGTACCTGTGTAAACTGCAATTGTGGAAGTACTTGTACCTGTATAGATTGCAATTAAACCTTCTATATGCTAAAATTAAAGCCACTCCGGAAACCGAGTGGCTTTTTGTTTCCTTACATTTCGGGATACGTTCCCAGCCCTGGTGGCCTTGGACTAAGGTTGTTTAACTTTCTTTCTTACTTCAATCTTCAGGGATAAGGTCCAGCCGCTCTTCTTTCCCTTTTTACCAGCATTGATTTTAGCCATAACCCCGGCAAAGGCCAAAGGGTACACTCTTGGCCGCCGGTCAAAGGCCAATTCCCAATACCTTAAACCGTATAGCTCGTTGGACAGGTTCCTCCCGCCAGGGGTTTAATCTGGCATAAGCACCTCTTTGTTTCCCATTTGTTTCAGGGGCCTTACCCTTATGTAAAAGTAGACAGCCAGAAGGATGTCAATTGTAAAACAGAAAATATCATAGCCCGGGGGGGCGGCAGCGCTGAGAAAGGGAAATAAAAAATCCCAAACCCCGTGCAGCACCAGGCCTATGACGATGAGCATAAAATTCCCCTTATAGCCAAAATAAGACAGCGCCAGGAATAGGGCTGCCCCGATAATGGTGTAGGTTAAAGAGAGCATGTCATGCCAGGCAAAACCGATATAGATAAATGGGATGCCCACCAGTGTCAAGGCAGCAATGAGTCGTTTTTCGAGGAACCTGCATATTTCCACCAACCCGATAACGGCGATGGTCGTAATAATTCCGATATAAAAATCATTCATGGTTTCATAGGGTTATTTTGTTTGGTCACATTCCCGGCGGCCTCAGAAGGGCTGCCTGGTATGGTAAAGCGGTCCCGGGGGGTGTCGTTATCCGCATATCCTCCTTCAACAGAAACGGTCATTCGTGCTGTCTTCGGTCCACTCGTATTCGATTTGATGTGCTACCTGCCTGGCCACGTCAATTCCGTGCAGGTCTTTTAAAAAATCCAGGGTCATATCCATCCCGGCACTGACCCCCGAAGAGGTATAAAATTTACCGTCCACAATCCATCGGGCCTTCCTTATCCAATTCACGTTTTTCCCATTGGTTACCACCCAGTCAAATGCGATTTTGTTGGTTGTGGCATTTTTAAAATCCAACAATCCGGTCCTTGCCAATAAAGCAGTACCCGTACAAACGGTAAGTACATACTGGCTCCATTCTGCTATTTCACGAACGGCTATTATCAGTGGTTCATTCTTGACTTCGCTTCGGGTGCCATAGCCCCCGGGGATCAGGAACACGCCAACCCCCGTATGAATTTCCCCCAACGCATGGGTAAAGATGGTAACCCCGTGGCTATTGGAGATGTTTCCGCCAGAGAGGGAATAAAACTTAATCCTGTAGTCGTCTTTAAGGCGGCCCAGGATTTCCACCGGGCCAAAAACGTCCAGCGTTTCAAATTCTTCGAAAAGCAAAACAGCCACATCCATCTTTAAGTAATTTCATTAAGTACAAAAGGCCGGGCCAGGAACCTTTGGGCAGTTCATCCATCGCTTGCAGCGATAGGAATGAAGGGGTGAAAGCTCAATTGTTTACAGGCAATGTACTGGTCTGGATGCCTGCCTTTGCAACTATTGGTTGACGCTCCATTTAAAAATTCCTTTAGTTTTCAATTTGGCGCCCAGTTGCTCATAGAACTTAATCGCGCCCAAATTGTCTTTTTCCACTTCCCAGCGAATCATGCCAATATTCCTTTCTTCACACAGCACTTTGGCTTTTTGCATTAAATGCTGGCCAATTTTTTTGCCCCGGTATTCATCCAATATATAGACGTCATCGATATTCATATAATCTTCTCCCATCCAAATGGAGTAATTCCAGGTAAAGGTAAGATATCCAGAGACTTTACCTTCATATTTTGCAATTAATGCCTCGAACTTAGGTGTATCGGTAAAACCAGATTTCATCAATTCATTTTTATCGGTAAGAACATAGTGTTCCTGACCGTGATGTTTGGCAATACCCAATATTAAATCATACAAGACATCAATGTCATCTTTTGTCGCTCGTATTATGCTTATCATATTCAATATTTTATTTTGACAATGCACCGCTAAGGTCCAATAGAACCGGATTGTGTATTCCATTGATTCCCTCTCAAAAATAGTCAATGTGGAACATGTACAGCGGAAATTCCACATGGATGGCTAAGACTGGATGCAACATGCGATTTCCTATATCAAAGAGGTAAAAGGTTTCACCAAAGAACCGGGGGCAGGGCCGCCTGCAAATGGAGGTCAAATACCAAGGCTTCACGTGCCACCAGCCCTGAAGCCTGGATTTTACGGGTGGCCCCCTGTGGCCCCTCCTCCTTCATGTTTTCTTAATCGTAGTTAATCCGATCGCGTATGGTGCCGTCCCGTCTGTGGATAATGACATCGGCCTTGTATTTGCTGGCCAGCCGTTTGGCTTTGTTGATGGCCGTATCCTGGCGCCGGTGTTTTGAGGTAATCCGTTTATTGCCCTCGCGCCTTACGGCCCAACCATCGCCATACGGTACTACGTGCTGGTGCCAGGACCGTCCCCTTTGGCCCTGGCGGATGCTTTTTAAAAAGACCTCTACAAGTTCACTCAAAATGTCTGTCCAGGATCCGGATGGCTTGTTTTTGGGCATTTTGCATTTTTTGATATTCCCGAAGATACAGTTTTCAACAACGTATGTACGGTGCAAGCTGTCTCAATACTCCCTGTTTTTATCCCGCAAGTGCGGGATGGCCAGAGGAGGCCATCGGCTGCAAACCAAATAGCATCCCGGTGAAGGTCACGACCTTAGCGTTGGGATAGCCAACCCCACAGCCCTGGCGGGCTGTGGTTCTTTTTTGATCGCCACCTTATACAAAACAAGTTCTTGACGGCCGTTCCAAAAAAAGAACCCCTCACATTGGCGCGGGGTTTTCTGTTTGATGTGGTCCCACCTGTACCACTCAATTCCTTATAACCCCAGTAAATATAGGGGTTTTCAGATTACTATAGAACTAATTAAGTTCCATTTTAGAACTTTTGTAGTTCTATCTAAAAACTAAAGTTCTAATCAAAAAAAAGGAACCAACACAATTGTGGTTCCTTTTCTAACATTAATAATAAAACTAAAGCCGGTAGAATCAATCTTCATCCAAATCATCGTCTAAGTAATATCCATTCTTCCATCTTCTTGATTCATTAAATACATATTGATAATGTTCAAACTCACGTCTGGTGGGCTCACCTATCATATAGTAATCACATTTTATGTCTTTCCTTTTTAAATACATTCCCACTCCATGTATGAATCCCCTTTCACATATACCCCAAACGGTGTATTCAATAGGATTTTCACTGGATTCCACTTCAGGCACATACACTATTCTACCATCTTCAGATATTTGATAGTATTTGAAATCCTCCATCACGCTGCGTCTTTAGTGTTTAATACATTAAGGATTTCATTTGCACCTTCCAAACCATTTTCAAAGTAGCATTTAAATAGTTCTTCAAAAGAAGATACTTCTTCGTTTCGGCATACCGTATAATCATAGTTGATGATGGTTAATTCTCCGTTGCCATTTTCATCAACCCCCGCGAAAAAGATTCCATCTCTATGACCGTCATCATGAAATCTAATTCTTTCATCATAAATGATTTCAAAAAAAACAAAATGTTCATCTTCAGCTTGTACATATTTAAGAATCCGCACTGCATCTTCGTAGGTTAAGCTTTTCATTTCCATGGTTATGCTAATTTTTGAAGTTTCTCTTCTGCTATTTCCAATAGTACCTCATAAGGTGAATCAATACTGTAATGTGCAAACAAGTAGTTAAAGAAAACTTCGAAGGATTCAGTGTATTCTTCATCTACCATTGGTTCTAAACCAACCAGCACCATGATGTTGCCTGTTCCATCTTCCCAAATTCTATAGATTACAAGAGTCCCTTCAACTTCACTAACACACTCAATGCATTCTAATGTATTACCTTCCCAATTATTAGTTTTAAACTTTTCAAACCTGTAAGTATCCTCTCCATACAGGTAGTTTAAAATTTGTTGGGTTTGTTCCCATGTTAATTTTTCTTTTACCATTTTCAAATCGGTTTTGGTTAATAATAAACTGTTGTTCCACTTTGGGGCTGGCGCATTAATAAGAGGATGACAATACCAAGTATTACATTGTCTTTTTACATCTGAAATCAACTTAGCACTTTGAACATCCTAATATCATAATTAGCGATTGCAATAAGCTTAACCTGTTCATAATCTGATATATGCACCAATAATGTTAATACGTACGATTGCTGAAAATGGATGTTCAAGAAGATTCCCTACCGATGAACAGCACGAAATTTTAACATTTATGTGAATGGCAATTTTCACGTTGTTAATCAGATTCGGATGAAGCAGAGTTCATTAATATCAAACCGTGATATGAAAAAGTGCAGCCCTATTGAGCTGCACCTATCCCTTAAAGGCAGTACAATTCCTACCTACCAAACTTCCACTTCAACCCCGTAGACGTGAGGGTAAGTGTATATTCTATGGAAGTACCATCTTCATAAAGGATTCCATGCCCAAATTTATCCCCAAACTCCCGATATAAGCCGGCATACGTTGTCCGTGATGGAGCATCTCCAGTAATGTGGGGATTACCACTGGAAAAGAAATTCAATTGATTCTGATGAACCCTTGGTGAAAACGGACCATTGAGTTCGGGTACGGGTGCGTTGAAGTGAACGAGTAGGTGCATATTACTTGAACCAATTTGATTTATAAGCGGATATTGTTGCGAAATAATCATTTAACTATTTGATTTGATGTTTTTTACATAAATCTTTCCCAATACTAATCGTTTTGTTCCACAGCTCCATATTTATTCCCGAAGAACACGCTTATCATACGAAAATATGGGTAAAACTTCTTCAAATTATTTACTGGTAAAATGGTTCCGAACGATGTAGCTCGTAATGGTTCCGTTCTATTAAATTTTAAGATAAATAGCGATGAAAAAAGTATTTGGAACAATAAGAAAATGGAATATGAAAGGTAATGGTAGATACCCGGCAACCGAATCAAACCTCCATAAACAGATAACCACCTTCTATAAGAAATTAAAGAAGTTGGATGATACCGCAATCCTAACCTACAGCATTGAAAAAGACCGATACAGATGGAAGTATCATGCACACGTTCAAATTGAATATACCGATGAAAAAGCCCTCTATCGGCTATTAGGCATGTTCGTTCACGGAGATTGGGTGCGGGGTATAGGTTACGGAGGTTCACATGATACCTGCTACGGCAAGTACGGAACCGTTTACTTAGAACCCGGATGTAATGATTTATCGGCATTACGATATATGAATAAGCGAATTAACAGCAACAGTAAAACATTAGTATAAATAATCAGGATATGGAAAGAATATCAAAGCAGCAGCTTCAAAAATTGTATAACGTGGATAGAAAAACCATTGAATACTGGCGGAAACACTACGGGTTACCAATCATCCAAATTGGAACTCATAAACGGTACATACGCAAGGAGGACCTAATTGCATGGGAGGATAAGTTAATGGAAAATTCTCAGGTGGAAGTTTAAAATTCAAATACTGAACAATTATAAAATTGATGGTTTCAGATGCCTCAATAATACCTGAAGTAATATTATTTCATTTACCGATTGTGTATTCACATTGCTTCGGATAGAGTTTAATTGAGAATCTCCGAAACTACCAATGTTTACTGAGCTATAAATTACCCGAAAATCCCCTCTAATCCACTTTAATCCATTTGCGGTGTATCTGCCCATCGAAAGAATTATCGCTTCTTAAAAGCGCTTAAATGGAAAGTTACATACACCAAATTGGAACTTATAAACGATACATTCGCAAGTAGGACTTAATCGCTAGGGAAGATAGGTTGGTAGTTAATTCAGAGGATGAAGTTAAAAATGAAATTATGTTGAAAACTTCGTTTGATACCGCATAATCAATACTATAACTTCACAAAAAGATAAATGAAACCAAAACCAAGTATTAGGAAGGATAAGGATATAGTACCGCAATCAATCGAAACGTTATCAAAGATTCTTCTTGCAGCATCCAGTTCGGTACTCTCAGCTGACCCAATTATTGGAGCAGGTGTGGCTACATTTTTCACTGAGGCTTTCTTTGGAATACGGGGCAGATTAAAAACTGAACGCGTAGAAACTTTTATCAAAGAATTTTCACAATATATACGCTCGGTAAATCCGGATTTTGACCCTGAATACGTTGATTCTGAGGATTTCGGAGATTTTTTTGAGGAAGTGTTAATAAGAGTAAGTAAAACTAATTCTAAGGAAAAACTTGGGATTATTAAACGATTGTTAGCCCAACAGACAATTAAACCCGAATCATTTGACTTGGCCAATGCATACCTTGATATTGCTTCAGAACTGAATCAGAATCATATCGTCTTATTAAAACATTGGTACGTTGAAGAAGAACGGCACAGAAATTTGATGAAGCAATTTCGTATTGAAAGAGAGCGCTTAAAAGCCTGCTATGACCAAGGCGATGGGAAAATCAGCACTAATGAAACCTATTCAGAATATCAAACTAGATTGCTTGACTACAACAAAATTGACGGGGAAAACTTTCGGGAGGAGATTAAGGTGATTCGGACTCAATTCATGAAAAGTTTCGAAAATGGGGAATTTGATTTTTGGACACAAGACCTTCGCAGAATAGGCCTTCTCGAACATGATACAACCTCCAATAGATATACAGGTGAAAAGGCCTTTACATATTTATACCTAACACCGTTAGGAAAAAGTTTTATGGATTTTATATCCAAATAGAAAGAATAATCTCTCAAATTGAAATCATCTTTAATTACTCAAAAAATTGGATTTTAATATCTTAAAAACGCCATGAATAACATGAAAATCCCCTCCAATCCACTTTAATTCGTTTGTGGTTATAGACCCCTCGATATAAATATTGCCCTTTAGAGACAACTATAAGCTAATATGAGAATTCGAGATTATAAAGAATTGATATGCCAAATTCCCTTTAGGAATCATTCGTTTGACATTTCAAAATCAAATTGGGAAGGTGAATATCAATCCGACCTAATAAACCGGGTATTTGAAGGGAAAAATACCATCACCCTGAACAGATTTGACCTATTTAATTCAGCTTGGAATATTGAGCAATTTATTATCAAGACCTTAATGTGGGGATATCCTACTAAAGGGAGGGGAAACAATATTGAAACAATATTGAAGGATAATAATTTTAATACTCTGGTTATAATATTGGATAACTACAGGGATTCTGAAATAACAGCTGAAACACTAATACAAAATGCAAATTCAATATCGGGCATAGGTGTTTCTACAATTTCAAAGTTTATATACTTTTTGAAAACCAGAGTAAACGGTTATAAATCAATTATACTGGATAGGCAGATTATTGAGGTAATAAATTCGGGCCGATTTGAAGAATTGAATCCATTGAGTGGAATTAGATATGATAATGCGCTAAACAATTATGTTCAATACATTAAAACAATTGATGAAATATCAACGGATTCAGGATGCGAACCAGACCAGATAGAATTGTTTTTGTTCTCTTTTGGAAGAAATTTGTCTGAACTAAAAGGTGAGGGATATTTTGACAGCATTGATGATTTATAGCTAAAATATAGGAGACTAACTTAAATATTCCACCCACTCAAACGTCGTGTATGTTGGCTGTTCCTGAATCCACTTCACGTATTCCTCACCACGTTTCTGTTCGCATAGTTCTCGAAGCTCCTTCCTCTGCTGCTTACTTATCTTCATGCAGATATCAGTTTTTTAACCTTAGTTACGGTATTTGGTGAAACATTAACTCGCCCACATATATCACGCACCGATTTACCCTTATCCAAAAGGGAAATAATCTGTTTGGATTTCGGTTTATCAAGGAACGTTTTAGTATTCTCATAAGTTCCTTTGGGCCTACCAAGCTTACCACCATTAATTACGTACATCTTCCTACCCATTTCAGTACGTTCCAATATTTGTTCCCGTTCCAATTCGTAAAGGGAACTCATTACCGAAGTTATCAGATTCCAAATCGGGTTCTTTTTACCATCAATACGTGATTGAAGGTTACCCATACCCCGAACCGCTACAGTAACACCTTTTTCATCCAACCACTGAAGAGTGCTAATGCAGTTCACCGTATTTCTGCCCAATCGGCTGAGCTCATCCACAACGAGTTCCCGAGCCTGCCCCTTTTCAACCAATTCAATAAGCCTTTTGGCTTGTTCACGTTCATTGAAAGGAACCTTACCCGAAACTCCCTTATCGAATAGAATTAAATCATAATTATCCGTATCCATCTTGAACCTTTCCCCATGCTGAGAAATGCTTGATGTGCGGTTGTATTTAATCCTCATGGTGTTATCCTTTAAAACTCAACTATAATTTACGAATATTCCAGAAGACCCACAAGATTAATGCGCTCTATTTCAGCCGTTTAAATGTTACAGATTATGTTACGAATTAATCTGAAATGGCTTTATAAACCCAATCCACTGACAAATGCTATATTCGTTATACCCTTACTGAGATAAAAGATAGTATTGGGTCAAAATCGTGATTAATAAAGATGAGAAGGACAATAGATATTGAAGAGCAGAGAGACCAACTAAATTTCTGGGTTCTAAGAAGCATAGAACTCTTTGAAAACACACCATATTTGGACAATATCTTAGAAGTATATCCTTTATCCACTGCCCAGCCAAATAGACTTGATGCTGGATTACAAAGACGCATAATTTCTGCGCATCAAGCTCAGAGAACCGATGAATTAATAGGTTTATTAAGAACACAGGTGAAGTTTCCCTATGATGAGCCCCTTTGGTATCTAATGAAGAACATGGGCAATTGTATGGACAACAATCCTGCTCAAAAAAGAAGAATCGCAGAATCTTTATATGCCCTTACTGCTGATGAAGTAGTTTTTAAGTTGGAAGAGGCCCCTAAACTAAACACCCAAATGGGCCCAATGTTTACGGCATGGTTAAGGGAAAATTTTAATTTGCTTAATCTGCGAGAATTCCAACAATCAACAGAAGGAATATATGTTCTAAGTTCATCGGAACAGGAAGGAATGGACTTTGTGAACGATGTTCTGGGTCAAAATGTTACTAAAAGACCGGATTTAGTGGCAAAAGTGAATGAGCGATATGTAATTGGAGAAGCCAAATGGATTGGTTCACCGGGAGGAAATCAAAATAAACAAGTAGTAGAAGTTATTAATTTATGCCGTAAGCAAAGAGGGCGGGTAATTAGGGTTGGAATTATTGATGGTTATCCGTGGGCCACACACACTTCAGAGGGGGGGGTTATTTATGAAAAGACGGCTGTTATGACCCAAGAATGCGAATATGATTTATTGAGTGCATTACTACTTGAAGAATATCTCCATTCGCTTATTTAATTCAGCGGCACATATTCGTACATATTAAAATCAATATTTTTATTGTTAAACGTTCGTGTAATTACCTCAAGTGATTTTGTAGAATTATCTACGCCAATCCACTTTCTTCCATGTTTATTGGCTGCTAATAATGTACTGCCGGAGCCAGAAAAGCAATCCAAAACAACTGAATCATTCCGGGAAGAATTTTGAATTATTCGGTCCAGTAATTTGTTGTTCTTTTGAGTAGGGTAATCAACATAGGAAAGCCCTTTATCCTTAAATTCCCAAACGTCTTGTATTTTAAACCCTTTATGGTCTTTGGCCAAGACTATTTTACGAGGATTCCCGGTATTGGACCACTCTATCAATCCTTGATTATTTAGCTCGTCCAGAACAGCTCTTGAGTATCTCCAATGTCTTCCCGGAGGCGGAGATATCCCTTGCCATTCCATGCCGGTATCACCATTCCGAGTTACTCCCGGAGCATGTATCGGATTTGTTGTGTAATAGCCATGCTCTGGATGCTTTTTCGGGAATAATTGCCTCCTTTTATCATCAGTCATGGGTTCCTTTATGTCGTTCCAAATCTGCTTATCCCTATTCTTCGCATAATACAGAATCATATCAGAATAATTCCCATATGCATTTCTAGCAAAATTCTTAGGGTTACACTTAATCCTAGTGATGTCATTTATAAAGTTTTGATACCCAAAAACCTCATCCATGATTATCTTGACATAGTGGCCAATCTTCTTGTCTATATGTAAATAAATGCTTCCTTCATTGGATAGCAACTCCCTTAACAAGAATAATCTTTTACGTAGAAACTCCAGAAATTCATTATTGACCAGCTTGTCAGAATAAGCAGAATCTTCATCAATAGAGTTAAAATCCTGTCCGGTTCCAAATGGTGGGTCAATGTAGATAAGGTCTATCAATCCCTTATGTGATTCCAAAAGCTTCTTTAGAACGGCGTAATTGTCTCCGAAGATGAACATGTTATCTGTCTGTTTCTCAGCAGCATTTAGATTCCTGAATTCGCCGTGTAAAGACTCATCTAACACCTCTTTTTCTACTGATTTTCCTTCGTATTCCAAGGAGCAATATTTGGTCCGATATAGATGAGAGAGTGTAGGTTCCTGAACGGTTGAGTTCTCTTTTAGAAAGTTTTCAAAATCATCAATCGAAACACGATAACTCTTATTTATTTTTATCGCGTTAATTTTTTCAGAGTTGATGTATTTTGACACCGTCTGCCTCGTAACTTTTAGCATTTGAGCCACTTCTTCAACTGTTAGCAATCCGGACTGATTCATTATATCTTCATTTACCCACAAAATAACCTATTTTAACACAAAAAACCAAGTGACATAATTTTAATGTTTTTGTCAAGGATTGACCGTATTAAGACTTTAATCCAAACAATCAGGAGGGGACTGAATTTCTCGTAAACGCAAACATCCAAAAACAACAATCCCCCTTAAATGGAGGTTTTTATATCGGGGATAATTTTTGTTCCTAGGGAACAAAATCATAATAGTGCCTCCACTTTTTTATGATAAACAACTTCAGGAATTAAGCCGTCTTCGAATAATGATTTCAATTCCTTTAAAAGAGATGTCTTATCCAATATTTTAGAGGCAACATGAGTTTCATTTGTTCCTTCAGCCTCTAGTAACTCCAACCATCCATTTAATTTCTCTTCATCTATGGTTAGTATGTTCAAGTCGAATATCTTCTTTCCTTCCACGTCCAATTCTTCATCCAAAACATCGAAGTAACGTTTGAACACCTTTTCTGTTGTATGGCCGCTTAACTCCATTAACTTATATGGTGGAACTCCTGCCGTTAGCCCTTCCCGAATAAATGTTCTTCTCATTATATGGGAGGAAATCCGGTCATAAAGTGGCTCTAAAGTGTCAGTATCACCCACAACTTGACCCTGAAGATTAAATTTTGGCCAACTTACTTTTCTTTCCAAGCCCACCAATCGCCCTATTTCTTTAAGGTGTTTATTGAACTTCTGGTTAGAAACCGGATTGCCTCTTTTGGTCCGAGGAAAGATGTAATCAGATGAGGCTTTCCCGGATGCGTATTTTGTGAATACTTGTTGAGTGAGTTTATTGATGGGAACTTTTATCTCCTTACTATATTCGCTTTTAGTCATTCGATACCTGAAATAACTACTCCCCTCTTCATCGAGCACTCCATGACCTACTTTCAATTTAACTAAATCACTAAATCTACATCCTATCCCACAACCGAATAGGAGCATGTCTCTATACACTTCAAGATTTGTATAAATAACCTCCGTCCCATCTGAATGTCTATCGGTGATATATTCTTCAGAATATTCAGTGTGGTTTGATGAACGATAATCGAAATCGTTGAATTCCAATAGTTTAATTATCTCGGTCCTTTTTAAATAAATCACCTCTCTCCGAAAGTCCCACTTCATTTTTACGGCTTTAATGCGATGTTCAGTGTATTTCTTTTCATCCCTACTCCAGTTAATCATACTCACCAAAATTTTAAGCCTTTTTCTAATCGTGGAAGGTTGCTCACCTGTATCTCCTCGCTTGTCTAAATAGTCTATCAATGCATATTGATAATCGTTGTCAATGTCAGTGATTAAGAGCTTGTAGCCAAGTTTCTTTTGATAGCGATATGTAAATTCTTCAATCCTTTTTAAACAGGTCCTTACTGATTTTTTGTAGCTCTCTCTATTTCTATTGGCCACCGAGTTAATCCAATTGCGGTATTCGTCAAGAATGAATAAAAAATGGAGATTGGTGAGTGATTTCTTGACACGTTCGTTATCTTTTTGATATAGAAATGACTTAACCAAATCAATTGTTGGTATTTGACCTTCGATTGAAATCTGGTCAACAATATCCTGTACTTCCTTCCATTTATTCCTCAAAAGAAGATTTTTGGTCTTAAAACTCGGGTCAGTCTTCTTAACCGGATTACCTGAACGAGTATTGCTTTTGTAGCTATTCCAATTCATTAAACTGACCTTTACTCCGGTAGAAACATTTAACTTCTTCCTATCATAGTAGTAGTAAATACTTACCGGGATTTCCTCCTTGGGAGCGTACAACTCCTTCTTCTTGGTGTAATTTAAATTCAAATAAATACTCATGCTATAATGTTTAAATTCGTTAATAATAAACTGTACGTCAGCATTTTAGAATAGGATGATGTTTTGTTCGAGTTTTCGATGAAATGTTCGGTTCTTTAACACTTGAATACGATTAGCCCGTCAACTAGGCTACTAATCAAATGGAACTTTAGATGGAACTTTTGGATGCGAGGCAACAAAAAACCCCTTGATTTACAAGGGGTTATAAAGGTAAGTGGTGGTCCCACCTGGGCTCGAACCAGGGACCCCCTGATTATGAGTCAGGTGCTCTAACCAGCTGAGCTATAGGACCAATTGTTATGCTGGTAATCTTCAATAAACTAACATCCAGGTGCTCTAATGCTGACGAAGCCTTTGGCTTGTCAGCATCTCTGACGGAGTCTGATACTCGTCAGAGTCATCAGACATGACCGGCCTGCGGGGCCGCGTCATGACCGGCTGAGCTACACGTCCTGAAGTGCCGAAGGCTACTTCAGGGGTGCAATATTACTGCATATTTTCCGATACCGCAAGCCTTTAAGGCGCCTCCTGGCATAATTCAATCAAGACCCCGTTGCAACTTTTCGGGTGCACAAATACCACCAGCTTATTGTCTGCCCCCTTCCTGGGCTGCTCGTTCAACACCTCAAAACCCTCCTTTTTCAGCCGCGCCACCTCAGCGTGGATGTCGCCTACCTCAAAGGCGATGTGGTGGATGCCCTCCCCTCTTTTGGCGATAAAACGCGCGATGGGGCTCTCCGGCCCGGTGGCCTCCAGCAACTCTACCTTGTTGGGCCCTGCCTTGAAAAAAGAGGTACGCACCCCCTCTGAACCCACTTCCTCCTCCTTGTAACTGGGCGTTCCCAACAATTTTTCGAAAAGGGCACTGGAGGCCCCCAAATCCCTTACCGCGATCCCAATATGTTCAATTTTCCTCACTACCTGGCTTTATAGCACGAATTTACGCAATAATGTATGTATTTTTGTCGCATGGAAACCCAACGACAGAAAAAAATAGCCGGGGTACTGCAAAAAGACCTGGCCGACATCCTGCAACGCGCCGCTACCGACGGGGGCCTTAAAGGCACGCTGATCTCGGTTTCCAAAGTAGCGGTTACCACAGACCTCTCCATTGCCAAGGTCTATGTGAGTATCTTCCCCAC
>MRWG01000787.1_pt1 | contig 26358 bp, 26 predicted proteins | sample 1013341 | NCBI WGS metagenome assembly MRWG01 (sample SAMN06117577, study PRJNA244670) | biofilm metagenome | biome: Water; feature: Cathode Biofilm; material: Biofilm; isolation source: microbial consortium enriched at the cathode of a solar microbial fuel cell | place: USA: District of Columbia ... | reverse complement strand
CTCTGGCTCGCCGGTGAGTTGCGACCACATGCGCCCCGCCGCCGACAGCACGTCGAAGAGGCCGTAGAGCACGGATGCGGAACTCTCCGGCAGGGCTAAGATGCTGACGGTCAGTGTCTTTTGTGGCGTCATTGCCGTGTCCGCGCAATTTCAAGCGTTTGGCACGTTTGCCACCTTTGCGGCCTTTCTCCCACTTACCTCTTCAGCCCGCATTGTGCAATCTCCCGCTCGCCGCGCTTGAGTGAGAGAGCGATCAAATCATGAGCAATGCAGAACTGAAGCTGCCGGACTACGAGCCGGCGGATGCCGAGGCTTTTGCCGAACGGATGGCCGAGACCGTCAATTCGGCAGCCGTCACGGTGATGGTTTCCATCGGCCACCGTACCGGCCTGTTCGACACCCTCGCGAAACTGCCGCCGAGCAGTTCGGAGGAGATCGCCGCGTCGGCCGAGCTGTCGGAGCGCTACGTGCGCGAGTGGCTCGCCGCCATGGTGACCGGCGGCATCGTCCGCTACGACGTGCGCCGCAAGACCTACCACCTGCCGGCCGAGCACGCGGCCTGCCTGACCCGCGGCGCGCCGCTCGGCAACCTGTCCGTGGCGGCCAACGCCATCCCGGTGCTCGCCGCCGCCCATGACCGCATCGTCGAGTGCTTCGAGACCGGCGAGGGGACGCGCTACGAGGACTATCCCTGCTTCCACCAGATGATGGCGGAAGACAGCGGCCAGACCGTCGTCGACCAGCTTTTCGATGTCGTTCTGCCCCTGGCGCCGGAGCTGCCCGGGCGCCTGGCAAAGGGCATCGACGTGCTCGATGCCGGCTGCGGCAGCGGGCGCGCGCTGCTGGCCATGGCGGCGCAGTTCCCGAACAGCTCCTTCACCGGTTATGACCTCTGTGCAGATGCCATCGAGAGCGCCCAGGCAGCGGCGCGGGCGGCCGGTTTGCAGAACATCCGTTTCGAGCGGCGCGACCTCACCGGCTTCGACGAGGTGGCGCGCTACGATCTGGTGACCAGCTTCGATGCGGTGCACGATCAGAAGGATCCGCAGGGCCTGATAAAGAGCCTGTTCCGCGCGCTGCGTCCTGGCGGGGTCTACCTGATGCAGGACATCGGTGGCTCGGCCCAACTGGAGAACAACCTCGACTTTCCCATGGCGGCCTTCCTCTATACCGCCTCCTGCATGCACTGCATGGCGGTGTCCCTCGGCCAGGGCGGCGCCGGACTCGGCACCATGTGGGGCTGGGAAACGGCGGAAGCCATGCTGCGGCAGGCCGGTTTTGCCGAGCCGCAACGCACCACCTTCGATCACGACCCGCTGAACGTCTGGTTCGTTTCGCGCAAGGCCTGACGACCGTATCCGCGTCAGGCTTCGCGGAGGGGGAAGGACGCCGGTGCGGCATCGGCGTCCTTTCCCATCCTCTTCACGCCGGCACGATGTTGTGTGCCGGGCCGAAGGGGAAGGCGGTGAGGTTCTCGTTGCCGTCCTCGGTGACCAGCAGGATATCGTGCTCCCGGTAGCCGCCGGCGCCGGGCTCGCCTTCGGGGACCATGATCATCGGTTCCATGGAAACCACCATGTTGGGTTCCAGGACCGTCTCGACGTCTTCACGCAGTTCCAGGGCAGCTTCGCGGCCGTAGTAGTGGCAAAGAACGCCAAAGGAATGGCCGTAGCCGAAGGTGCGGTAGCCGATCAGCCCATGAGATCTGTAAATCTCGTTCAGGGCCGCGGCGATGTCGCAGCACCGCATGCCGGGACGGATCAGTTCCAGGCCGCGCCGGTGCACCTCACAATTGACTTCCCAGAGCTCCAACTGGCGCGCGCTCGCATGTCCCAGAAAGAGCGTCCGTTCGAGAGCCGTATAGTAGCCGGCGATCATCGGAAAGCAGTTGAGGCTGAGAATGTCGCCCTTCTCGAGCCGACGGGAGGTTACCGGGTTGTGGGCGCCGTCGGTGTTGAGGCCCGACTGGAACCAGGTCCAGGTATCCATCAGCTCGGCATGGGGGAAGGTTTCGGCGATGGCGCGCACCATGGCGGCAGTGGCCGCCAGCGCGATCTCGTACTCTGGGACGCCCTCGGCGATGGCGGCGAGGCAGGCCGCGCCGCCGATGTCGGCAATGCGCGCGCCCTCGCGGATCAGGGCAATCTCCTCGGCCGACTTCACCATGCGCTGTGCCATCGCCGGTCCGGCGATATCGACGAAGCTCACGCCGGGCAAGGCCGCCTGCAGTCCGCGCAGACGCTCCAGCGGCAGGTGGTCCTCCTCGACACCGACGCGCCCGCGCGCCGGTGCTAGGTTTTGCAGCGCGCGGAAGAAGTTCCCGCGCTGCCAGTCGGTGTAAACCAGATTATCGGCATGGCTGCGCCGCCAGGGTTGCCCGCCGTCGATGTTGGCGCTCACCGTGGTTGCGTTCTCCTGAGTCACCACCAGGGCATAGGGCCGCCCGAAGGAGCAATGCAGGAAGTCGGCGTAGTAGTTGATGTTGTGATAGGAGGTGAAGATTGCCGCGTCGATATCGCGCTCCGCCATGGCGACCCGCAAGCGGGCAAGGCGTCGTTGCATCTCACTGTCTGAGAATGTCGGAACGGCCTTCGTGCCATTCTCGATTTTCTTGGTTTGCTGCACCCTGTCTCCCCTGTCTCTCGCTGATGGCGGCAGAGAGTTGCACGGCTGGGTAGTTGCATACAATAGCGCTTAGGACGCGCCGCAGTACCGTGGGGCGGTCCTTGACAGCACGCCGCCCTGCAGTTATTGAACAGTCGTTCCAAAACAGCTGGCCGGAGTTGAGCTGATCGTGCCCAGGCCGCGGCAATTCGAACGCGAAGACGTGGTGCAGAAAGCGCTGGAGATTTTCTGGCGCCAGGGCTACCAGGCGACTTCGGTGCAGGATCTCGTGGCGGCCACCGGGCTGAACCGCGGCAGCCTCTACGACACCTTCGGCGACAAGCACGGCCTGTTTCTGGAGGTTGTCGAGTACTACCGCAGCCACGTCACCGCCCGGCGCCTGGCCAAGCTGGAAGAGCCCGGCTCCGCGCGCGAGAAGATAGCCACTTTTTTCAAGGAGGTCGTCGAATTCTCGCTCGGAGAGGGCCGGCTGCTGGGTTGTCTGATGACCAATTCCGCCATCGAGTTGGCACCGCACGATCGTGATACCCGGCTGGCGGTTGCCGCCAACATGGGCGCGATGGAAGCCGCCTTCCGCAGGGTTCTGACCCGGGCCAAGCGGGACGGTGAACTCGCCGCCGACAAGTCGCCGACCGACCTCGCCCGCTTCCTCACCGCTACCGCCAACGGCCTGCGCGTAATGGCCAAGGTTTCGCCGGACCGGACCACCCTGCGCAGTGTGGTGCGGATCGCTCTGGAAGCGCTCGACTGAGTTTTTTTGACCTATTCTGGAACGATCGTTCCAGAAAATGACCCGAACGAAAGGAAACCCTCAATGCTGAAGACACGCCAAGCCGCCCCCGAGATGTCCTTCCCGCTGGTCGAAGGCGGCAGCTGGACGCTTTCCGAGCGCAAGCCCGAAAACATGTCGATGGTGGTCGCCTATCGCGGCGTGCACTGCCCGATGTGCCGCAACTACCTGAAGGAGCTGAACCAGCAGGTCGGCGAGTTCAATAAGCGCGGCGTCGAGGTCGTGGCGGTCAGCAGCGACGGCAGGGAGCGCGCCACGGCGGCGAAAACCGACTGGGAGTTGCCGAACATTCCCATGGCTTACGGCCTCGGCATCGACAAGGCGCGCGAACTCGGCCTCTACATCTCGACCAGCCGCGGCAAGACCTCGATCGGCATCGAGGAGCCGGCCCAGTTCAACGAGCCGGGGCTCTTCCTCATCAAGCCGGACGGCACGCTCTATGCGGCCTACGTCCAGACCATGCCCTTCGCGCGCCCGCCGCTCGACCAGTTGCTGAAGGCGATCGACTTCATCAACGAGAAAGGCTATCCCGCCCGCGGCGAGGCCTGAGGCAGGATCATTCGCCGGTGTACCTGGCGATCAGGGCGCGGGCGGCGTCGACCAGGGCCTGGCCGTCCTGGCCGGCGGCGTCGCGCTCGGCGATCCAGCCCTGCATCACGTCCGCAGTGGCCGCCTGCCAGCGGGCCAGTTCGGCGCCTTCGATGGTGTAGAAAGCGTCGCCCAGGTCGGCGGCGGCCTGGCGGCCGGGCTGCTCGGCCGCATCCCAGACCTTGCCGATCTGCTGGGCGAGCGCGATGCCCGAGTTGTCGTCGATCACCTGGCGCAGATCCTCCGGCAGGGACTCGTAGCGCGCCTTGTTCATGGCGAAGAGGAACACCGCGGTGTAAAGGCCGCGCTCGCCGCCGATCTCCGTGTGGCTCGAGGTCAGCTCGTGCACCTTCAGCGGCAGGGTCACTTCATAGGGCAGGGCGGCACCGTCGATGACGCCACGGGCCAGCGACTCCGGCACCGCGGGCACCGGCATCCCGACCGGCGTCGCGCCCAGTGCTTCCAGCGCGGCATTGGTCATGCGTGTCGGCGCGCGCACCTTCAGGCCTTTCAGGTCCTCCAGCGCCTTCACCGGGTCGCCGCGCAGGTGCAGGCTGCCGGGGGCGTGTACGTGCACCATGAGAGGGTGGATGTCGGCGAAGTCCGCGCGGGCATGTTCCTCGTAGAAGGCCTGTGCCGCCTGGCTGGTCGCCTCGGCGGAAGCCGCCATGAAGGGCAGTTCGAAGACCTCGATGGTCGGGAAGCGGCCGGCGGTGTAGCCGGGCAGCGTCCAGACGATGTCGACCACGCCGTCGCGCACCTGGTCGTAGAGCGCGGGCGGCTTGCCGCCGAGCTGCATCGAGGGATAGATCTCGATCTTGAGTCGCCCGCCCGATTCGGCCTCCACCTTGCGTGCCCAGGGCTCGATGAAATCCTTGTGGGTCGTCGAGGGCGGCGGCAGAAAGTGGTGGACGCGCAAGGTTATGTCCTGCGCCGCAGCGGTGCCGCCGGACAGCGCGGCCGCCAGCGGCGAGATCAGGAGTCCGGCGAGTAGGGCGACGCGGCAGGCCGCGCGGGCGATAGTCGACATCTGAGAGCCTCCCTCTGTTGCGCCATGTTATACGCCAGTGGGGCCGGCGCGACGAGAACGACCTGCGCAATTCGCGAAGTCGGGAGCAGCGACGCTGCGGCCGGTATGCTCCGCAGGCCGCTGCCCCCGGTTGAACCCCCCGCGGCGGCCGCGCAACCAACTGGATGGTGGTTCCCGCTTGGGGCCGGACCTAGGATAGCGGTCACAACCCCGCGGGGCGAAACTTTGGGGAAGGACAGAGCATGAAGGGTGACAAGAAGGTCATCCAGCACCTCAACAAGGTGCTGAAGAACGAGCTGACGGCCATCAACCAGTACTTCCTGCATGCCCGCATGCTGAAGGACTGGGGTATCACCCGCATGGCAAAGCACGAGTACGAAGAATCCGTCGACGAAATGAAGCACGCCGACGAACTCATCGAGCGGATCCTCTTCCTCGAGGGGCTGCCGAACCTGCAGGAGCTCGGCAAGCTGCTGATCGGCGAAAACGTGAAGGAGATCATGGAGTGCGACCTCAAGCTCGAGATGGCCGCCACGCCGGCGCTTCGTGAGGCCATCGCCTACTGCGAATCGGTCAGCGACTACGTTTCGCGCGAGCTCTTCACGGAGATCCTCGAGTCGGAGGAGGAGCACATCGACTGGCTCGAGACCAATCTCGAACTGCTCGAGAAGATGGGCGAGCAGAACTTCATCCAGTTCCAGAGTAAGCCGGAAGAGGGATCCTGACCCGCTGGGCCTGAAAGGTCCGGGGGCTCCGCGGCTAGCGCAGGGGGGCGGGGGCTTTCTCGCCGGCTTCGGCTGCTGCCGGGGCGGCTGCGCCGATGAGGCGATTGCTGGCGGCCAGGTGCTCCCGGCGGCCGCTCAACCAGCGCAGCACGGCCAGCAACTGGCCTTCCGGAAGGCTGCGCCAGAGATGCATGGCCCGCGCTCCTATTCCGCCGCCATCATGACGACTTCCTGGCCCGCGGGTGCGTCCGCCACACTTGGCCGGGTAGCCGCCGCCTCGTCATTGTTGGCTCCGTGGACGTCGTTGACGATGCCCTGGGCGCAGTCGAGGCAGGTGCCGCAGCAGGGGCCGTTGCCCAGGGTCAGATAGACCTCCCGGGCGCAGCGCACGCCGCTCTCCGCGATTTCGCGGATTTCCTCATCCCGATAGCCGTTGCACAGACAGACGTACACGCGCCCCTCCCTCAATCAGGCCACCAATATGGTGCGAATGATAATGATTGTCAATCGCGTCATTCTGTGCAAAATCCCGGCTTAGAGCGCTTTTTTCGGCTGTCCTTCGGATAGGGCGGCCTTTTCTTGGCCGTCTAATTAAGAATGAAAGTCATTAGCGGAAATTTAAGGCCCCGCTATCCTGTCGATGCAAAGAAGGGGATAACCCGATGAAGACGATCCAGACCGTCGCGCTGGCTGCGACAGTCGCTTTGGCCCCGCTGGGCGCGGCCTCGACCGCCTCGGCGGTCGACAAGAGCGCGGTCCTCGCGACCTATGCCGACATCGCCCATGCGGCCTACCAGGATTCTCTGACCACCGCTCAGTCGCTGCAGCGGGCAGTCGATATCCTGGTCAAGAACCCCACCGAGGAGACCCTGGCGGCGGCGCGTAACGCCTGGCTGAAGGCACGGGCGCCCTATCAGCAGACGGAGGCCTACCGCTTCGGCAACGCGGCGGTGGACGACTGGGAGGGCAAGGTCAACGCCTGGCCCCTCGACGAGGGCCTGATCGACTACGTCGAGGAGACCAGCTACGGCAGTCAGTCCGACGAGAACCCGATCTACACCGCCAACGTGGTCGCCAACGAAAAGCTGATGGTCAACGGCGAAGCGGTCAATGCGGCGCCGATCACCAAGGAGCTGCTGGCCGAGGTCCTGCACGAGGCCGAGGCGGTCGAGGCCAACGTCGCCACCGGCTACCACGCCATCGAATTCCTGCTGTGGGGCCAGGACCTGAACGGCACGGGAGCGGGCGCCGGCGCTCGTCCGGCGAGCGACTTCAGCACCAGGAACTGCACCCACGGCAACTGCGAGCGGCGCGGCCAGTATCTGGTGGTGGCGACCGATCTGCTGATCGACGATCTCCAGGACATGGTTGCGATGTGGGCGCCGGGTGGCGAGGCGCGCGACAGCGTGGTGTCGGGCGACGCCGATGCCGGCCTCGCGACCATGCTGACCGGCATGGGCAGCCTGTCCTACGGGGAACTGGCGGGCGAGCGCATCAAGCTCGGCCTCATGCTGCACGATCCCGAGGAGGAGCACGACTGCTTCAGCGACAACACCCACAACTCACACTACTACGACCAGCTCGGCATCATGAACGTCTATCTCGGCCGCTATGAGCGGGTCGACGGCTCCGTCGTTTCCGGCCCGAGCCTCTCGGACCTCGTCGCCGCCAAGGACAAGTCCGTGGACGCCGAGATGAAGGCGAAGCTGGAGGCTGCCCACGCCGCCATGCAGGCCATGGTCGAGCGTGCCGAGACTGTCGAGGCCTATGATCAGATGATCGCGGAAGGAAATGCCGAGGGTAACGCGGTGATCGAGGCCGTGGTGCAGGCGTTGACCGAGCAGACCCGGTCGATCGAGCGCACCGTCGCGGCGTTGGACCTCTCGGCCATCGAGTTCGAAGGCTCCGACAGCCTGGACAACCCGCAGGCCGTGTTCCAATGACCGCATCTCACAGCTCCCGGGCGGGCCTTTGTCTGCCGGGAGCAGCGGAGTGTGACTGGAGTGATGCGTCAGATTAGAACAGCTTTTTTTGCACTGATGTTTGTCGCGATCGGGCCGGCAGCCCTGGCTGCCGGCCCGACGCCTGCCGGCCCGACTCCTGCAGAGCGCGCGCGCATCGACGCGGTGATCGCCCCGACCGGCGATTTCTCGAAGCCCGAGCCCTTCGAGCTGCTGCCGGGCGGTGCGACGACCTCGCAGGAGGCGGTGAACGCCGACGCCTTCTCGCACAGTTCGGCGAACATGAGCTTCGAGCGTGAGCTCGACTTCAAGATCGGCAACGGCCTCTTCCGGCGGCTCTGGGTGTCGGCGCCGTCCTCCACCACTTCGGCGGACGGATTGGGGCCGCTGTTCAACACGCGCTCCTGCCAGCGCTGCCACTTGAAGGACGGGCGCGGCCATCCGCCGACGTCGCCCGAGGACTCCGCTGTTTCCATGTTCCTTCGGCTCAGCATTCCGCCGCAGAACGATGCCGACCGCGCGGCGCTGGCAAGCGGTCGCCTGGGCGTGATCCCCGACCCCACCTACGGCGGCCAGTTGCAGGATCTGGCGGTGCCTGGCCTCAAGGGCGAGGGGCGCATGACGATCCGCTACGAGAACGCGCCGGTGACGCTCGCCGACGGCACGGTGGTGACGCTGCGCCGGCCGTTCTACGGCATCGACGACCTCGGCTACGGACTGCTGCATCCCGATGTCATGATGTCGCCGCGCGTGGCGCCGCCGATGATCGGCCTCGGCCTGCTGGAAGCCATCTACGATGCCGACATCGAGAGTGGCGCCGATCCCGACGATGCCGACGGCGACGGTATTTCCGGCCGTGTGAACCGGGTGTGGGACGACGACAAGGAAGCGGTCGTGCTCGGCCGCTTCGGCTGGAAGGCGGGGCAGCCGACGCTGCTGCAGCAGAGCATCCATGCGATCAACGGCGACATCGGCATCTCGACGCCGGGCCTGCCCTCGGCGGCCGGCGACTGCACGGCGGCTCAGACTGTCTGCCTCGAAGCGCCCAACGGCAACTCCAAGCAGCACGACGGCCTTGAAGCCTCAGCCGAGGTGATGCGGCTGATTACCTTCTATAGCCGCAATCTGGCGGTGCCGGCGCGCCGCGGCTTCGACGATCCGCAGGTGCTCGCCGGCAAGCAGGTGTTCTACGAGATCGGCTGTGCCGGCTGCCATCGGCCGAAGTATGTGACCCGCCGCGACTCGCTCGGCGAGGAGCAATCCTTCCAGCTCATCTGGCCCTACAGTGATATGCTGCTCCACGACATGGGCGAGGGGCTCGCCGACGATCGGCCGGAAGCCCTGGCCTCGGGCCGCGAATGGCGCACGGCACCGCTGTGGGGCATCGGCCTCACCGAGACGGTGAACGGCCACACCCGGTTCCTGCACGATGGACGCGCCCGCAATCTGCTGGAGGCCGTGCTGTGGCACGGCGGCGAGGCGGAAGGCGCCAGGCAGAGGGTCGTCGAGCTGCCGGCCGAACGCCGCGAGGCGCTGCTGGCCTTCTTGCGTTCGCTCTAGCCCAGGGAGTTGCGCCGGAGGATCGGCGATGAGGAGAGGGATCATGAGGATCGCACGCGAACTGGCAGTAATCCTGCTGTCGGCAACCACGCTGGGGCTCGCGGCTCCGGCTGCAAGGGCCGAGATCACGCCTGACACTTATCAGGCGCTGAACGTTGCGATAGTCGAAAACTATGTCCTGCCGCGCTACGCCGCCTTCGCCCAGGCTGCGGCGACACTCGAGGTCTCCTTGATGCAGGCTTGTTCCGACGGCCGTGCGGAGGCGACCGAAAGCATGGCGGCCTACCATGCAGCGATGGACGCCTGGATGGCCGTGCAGCACCTGCGGTTCGGTCCCAGCGAATTGTTTCTGCGCACGGAGCGTGTCGAGTTCTGGCCGGACAAGCGCGGCACGGTACGCCGGCACCTGGCACAGATGCTGTCCGACCGCGACCCCCATACGCTGCAGGCCGATGTCTTCGCCAACGGCAGCGTGGCGGTGCAGGGCTTTCCCGCTTTGGAGCGGCTGCTGTTCGACAGCGAAGCGGACGATTGGGTGACGCCTTTCACCTGCCAGCTGGCCTGTGCCATCGGGCGCAATCTTACCGGTATCGCCGCGGGACTGCTGAACGACTGGCGCGGCGGCGAGACGGCTTATGCCGGGATCATCGAGAGTGCCGGAAATGGCGGCAACGACCGCTACTTCGATGCCAAGGAGGCTTCGCTCGAGTTTGCCAAGTCGCTGCGCGGCGCCCTGCTGCTGGTGGAAGACTACAAGTTGGGACGCCCGCTTGGCGCGGCGCCGGAGGACGCACGCGCGACGCGCGCGGAATCCTGGCGCTCGGCGCGCTCGCTGCGCAACGTGGCGGTCAACCTGAAAGCGGCCCAGGCGCTCTACGAAGCCGGCGGCAACGCCAGTTTCTCCGCGGTCACGCGGGCACAGCCGAAAGGCGCCGAACTGGACGAAGCGATCCGTGGTGCCTTCCTGCGGCTTGTCGCGGCGATCGAGGCGCAACCCGATTCCCTGGTCACCGCGCTCGAAGCGCCGGACGGCTGGGCGCAGCTGGATGCCATCCGTACCGAGACGAAGCAGCTTCTTGAGCTGCTCGGCGGCCCGCTCTCCCAGGTGCTCGATCTGCCGATGGGATTCAACAGCTATGACGGTGACTAGCCGCCGCGGCTTCCTCGCCGCTTCTGCAGCGCTCTTTACCACCTGGGGGTTGCCCTGGCCTATGCAGGCGATCGCCTCCGACGGGCGCTGTTTTGTCAGTGCCTGTTCCGACGAGGCCGGCGCCACCCTGGCGCGGGTCTTTGACGCTTCAGGGCGGGTGCTCGCCACCCTGCCGCTGCCGGAACGCGGCCATGGCGCCGCGCGGCGTCCGGGCCACCGCGAAGTGGTCGTCTTTGCCCGGCGCCCCGGCCGCTTCGCCCTGGCCTTCGATCCCCTGTCGCCGGAACGGCCGCTGCGTATCGAGGCGGCGCCGGGAAGGCACTTCTACGGCCATGGCGTGTTCAGCCCCGACGGCCGCTGGCTCTTCGCCTGCGAGAACGACTACGACAGCGCGCGCGGCTGCATCGGTGTCTACGACGCCACCGCCGGCTACCGCCGCGAGGCGGAACTGGAGGCCTACGCCATTGGGCCGCACGAGATGGTGCTGCTGTCCGACGGGCGCACCCTGGCCGTCGCCAACGGCGGCATTCGGACTCATCCGGCCAGGGGGCGGGAGAAGCTGAACATCGCCACCATGCAGCCGTCGCTTGCTTATATCGACAGCGAAAGCGGCCGCTTGCTGCACGACCACCGCCTGCCGCCGGCGCTGCACCAGGCGTCGATCCGCCACCTCGCGGCGGCGCCCGACGACAGCCTCGGCATCGTCATGCAGTACGAGGGGCCGCGCGACAACCTCGTGCCGCTGGTCGGTTTCCATCGCGGCGAGGGCGAGATTGCCTTGCCGCGCCCCGGGATCGCGGTGTGGCGCTCCCTGCGACAGTATTGCGGCAGCGCGGCGATGGACGCGGTCGGCGCCGTGCTCGCAGCCTCGGCGCCCCGCGGCGGGCATGTCACCTTCTGGTCGGTCGCGGAACAGCGCTATCTCGGCAGCCTCGATCTGGGGGACGGCTGCGGCGTGGCGGCCTCCGGCGCGGCGGGCGGCTTCCTCTGCTCCAGCGGCTACGGCCGTCTGCTGCATCACAACGCTTTGACCGGGGAAACGGCGCAGCTCGAAGATCCCGCCGCCGCAGCGGTCGCTTGGGACAATCACCTCACCGCATTGGCGCTGTAGAGCCGCTCTAGGTTTCCGTCGGACCCTTGAGGTTCAGGCAAGGGCCGGAGAACAGCACGGGGCCGGTGGGCGCGGCCGGCGTGGCGCCGGCATCTTCCACTGTGACGGCCAGGGATTCCGACGTCTTGATGGCGTCCCAGCCGTCCTGACCCAGGGGCTGGCGCAGCACTTCGCCGCTGCTTACCTGCAGCAGCGGACGCGTGGTGCCGCTGCCCTTCTCGATGGCCCAGACCTGGAACACCTTGCCCGCGTAGGGCGTCAGGTCACGCAGCGGCTCGACGGTCAGTCGCCAGGGGCCGCGGAAGGCGGTAACGACCAGCACGGGCTGGTTGGCATCGTCGGCCAGGACGGCGACGTAGCTGGGCGAGATCTGTTCGGGCGTCGTCTCGGCGACCTGCGGCTCAGGCGCCGGCCGGCTCGCCTCGAAGACCGCATAGGCGGTGACCATCACGGCCAGGCAGGCCGCCACGGCGCCGAAGGGGCGCCAGAAGGCGAGACTGTTCCAGAAGCCGGCGCCGCCTTGCGCTGCGGCGGCGGCACCAGGCGCGACGCGCTGCTGCAGGGCGCGCCACACCCGCGCCGGCGGTGCCACCTCCGGCGTGGCGTCGGCCAGCGGTGTCAGCCGGTTTTCCCAGGCTTCGACCCGTCGGCGCAGATCCGGGCGGGTGTGCATCAGCGTTTCGAACCGCCGCCGCGCCGGCCCCTGAAGGGCGCCGGCGACATAGGCGCTGGCCAGGGCTTCCTGCAGTTGCGGGTTGTCGTATCTCATCGCCCCGACCCCTCCGCTGACGCCCGCTCCACCGAGGTCTTTTGATCGAGGCATTCCCGCACCTTGATCAGGCCGCGCCGGATCCAGGTCTTCACCGTGCCGACCGGCCGCTTCAGACGTTCGGCCACTTCGGTCGGCGTCAGTCCCTGGTGATAGGACAGCAGAATGCAGTCCCGCTGCTCTTCGCCCAGCAGGCCGAGGCAGCCGAGTACGCGCTGCATTTCCTGGCTGGTCTCGGCCAGGGCGGCGGGATTGTCGGCACTCATGCGCTCGTCCTTCTCAGGACTCCATTCCTCTTCCCGGGCCCGATAGTCGGCCCGACGCAACAGGTCCAGGGACTGGTTGCGGACGATGTTGATCATCCATGTCATCGGGCGCCCGCGGGTCGGATTGTAGCTGCCGGCATGGCGCCAGATCTTTACGTAAGCCTCCTGCAGGGCCTCCTCGGCCCAGGGCTCACGTCTCAATATACGCAGGGCGATGCCGTAGAGTTTCGCGGAGGTGGCGGTGTAGAGCTCGGCGAAAGCCGCCTGGTCGCCGAGGCTGCAGCGGGACAGCAGATGCCCAAGCTGGTCCGACGCGTCCCTGCTCGCCGTAGACTTCATTTGTCCGCTCACGTTTTGGGTCCAGACCGGTCTATTTCTTGCCCGCGCTTGCCCCGCTGCGCCCCCGAGAACTTTGCAGAGCTTGGACTTGGAAGCAACGGCGGGGGCATAGTCGTCGGGCGCATGCCTGGTCGTCTGCTCTGCAAGAAGGAGGGCGGTTCGAGGGCGAAAGGGCTACGAGAAGCGGCGACTCGATGCCCGGACTCTGCCTTTTCGGGTCGCCACTGGCCAGGGGCAATCGCGGCGCAACAGTATTGTGCGTCCTACCCGGCGGAGGGATACCTCCCACACTTGCAGTGGCAGGGTCATCGACGCGCCTGTGGTGTCGTCTTTCGCAAGTTGCCACGATCCGGGTCGGGAAAGGACGGGACGCGCGCAGAAAAAGCCTCTCCCCCGGCGGGTCTTGCTGTGCCATCTATGGCATTCCGTTTATAGTGATTTGGCAAGAGCCGCAGGCCGATATTCTCATTTCCGAGAAGGCGTCGGGCCCCTGGAAGGCGTGAGAAGTGACGACCATAACGGGACGGGAGCATAGTCCGCAGTCGAGGGTGGAGACGACGCGCGAGAACCTCGCGCGCCGGCGGCGCAACCTGCTGCTGCCCATCCTGCTGCTTGTCGCCGTCGCCTTGATCGCGGTCGGAGCCCTGCTGTCCTGGAGCGCTGTCTCGGTCAATCAGCGCGATGCAGTGGCGCAGGAGGATCTCATCCGCTCCATCGTGCAGCTGCGCAAGGACAACCTGCGCCAGCTGGTGATCGACTATGCCTGGTGGGACGACGCGGTGTCCAAGCTGGGTACGGCGGTGGACGAGCGCTGGGCACGAGAGCGCCTCCCGGCTTACCTGCAGAGCGCCTTTGGTGTGTCGGCAGGCTGGATCGTGGCACCCGACGACAGTATCGCTTTCAGTTTCGAAGACGGCAGATCTCTCACACCCGCCGAGGCGCCGGTGTTGCCGGCCGGTGCCTTGGATCTCTTGGCTGCCGCGCGCGCAGGAACGTCGATTGACGACGTCCCCGCGGCCGGTTTCGTATTGTACCGGCAGGAGCTTGCCCTGATCGGCGCCAGCGTCATTGCGCCGCTGGCGGGTGCCGCGGGTACATCGGGCGATGACAGTGTGCTCGTCTTCATTCAGCCGATGGATCTGACGCTGTTCTCGCGGGCGGGTATTGGCGAGCACATCGATGGCCTGCAGTTTCTGAGGGGGGCAATCCCCCCCGGCTTTCTCGCTTGCGTCGTGAAAGGGCTCGATGGCCAGGTCATCGGCAGTGTCATATGGCGCGACCAGGGTGCCGGCGACCACTTGCTGTGGAGCGTCGCGCCGCTGCTGCTTGTTGCCCTGATAGCCGTCTGCGTCCTGCTATTCCTCGCGATAAAGCGTGTCGAAACCGTTGTCTCGCGTGAGGGCCGGTTGTCGATCTCGCTCTACCAGGAACAGCAGCGCCGTTCGCAGAAGTCCAATTTTGTCACCATGGTTTCCCACGAGCTGCGCACGCCGCTGCAGGCGATCGGTACGGCGGCCGATATGCTGGAGCGCTTCGGCGACCAGATGAACGAGGCCGAGCGGCGCGAAGAGACGAAGACCATTCGTCGCGCCGTCGGCACCCTGGCGCGCCTGGTCGATGACGTCCTTGTCATCGGGCGGGCCGAGGCGGTCGAGAACCGCAACGGCGGCGAGCCCTTCGATCTCGGGCGATTCTGCAGCGCCGTGTGGCGCGAGGTTTCGGTGGCCCTGCGCAGCAAGCAGGAACTGGTGCTGGACGATCGTATCGGCGTGCCGATACGGGGTGTCAACGATGTCGCCATGCACACCATCCTTTCCAACCTCATGCAGAACGCCATCAAGTATTCGCGCGGCGCCGGCAATATCGAGGTCGAGCTGCGGCGTGAGGGCCCGGATTACGTGATCGCCGTTACCGATTGCGGGCCCGGCATTCCGGTCTCGGAGCAGGGATCGATCTTTCAGCCTTACTGGCGCTCCAGGCTGGTTGACGGCATAGCCGGGACCGGGTTGGGCTTGCCGGTGGCCCGCTCGGCGGCGCGTTCCCTGGGCGGTGATCTGGTGGTTGAGGGCGGCGGTGAGGGGCGCGGCGCCCGCTTCGTCGTCCGCTGGCCCGCCGGCGACTGAGCGCCACCTTTCGATCGGGCACAAGGTCCTGGGTTTTCTACGTTTTCCCTCGCCGGCCGTCCGCTTGGCCCGGCAGCACAACCGGCACTCCTCTAGAGGTTGTAGATTATCTATGTAGTAACGTTAGAGTATAAAACGAGGGAATATTTCTGTTTTCCCTTTGGCAAATCTCCGATTCAGGCATGACGACTCATAGAATTGTGGACGAAATCGCATTCTTACCAGTTTAGCGCGTATTTTTCCTTTGAGACTTCATAGCGATTTCGCATAGATTTGCTTGGGGTCATGGAATCATTGATTAGTAGGGAGAACGGATGCTCGCTCATCAACCCGTCGGGAAAGCCCGTCAGGCTCACCCTGTAGATGTCCACGTAGGCGGCCGTGTCCGCCTGCGCCGGGTGTTCCTCGGATACTCGCAGGAAAAGTTGGCCAATGCCCTGGGCCTGACCTTTCAGCAGATCCAGAAATACGAACGCGGTGCCAACCGGATCAGTGCCAGCAAGCTCTACGAGCTTTCGCGGATCCTCAGTGTTCCAGTGACCTACTTTTTCGAAGGCGTCGAGTCTGAGGGAGAAGCGGGTAGCGCCGGTGGACCGGAGGCAGGTGCCGCCGGCGGCGCGGGGATACACTCGTCGGATCCGGACTTCACCAATCAGAGAGAGACGCTGCAGCTTATCAGCTCGTACTATAGGATCCCTGATTCCAAGGTAAGGGCTGAGGTACTCTCTTTACTGAAGACGTTGGGGCGGCCCGGCGACAGCTGATCGACGGGTGAGTGCCAAGGAGGGCGGGACGGCGCACGCGAGAGAAAGCATCCTGAATGGCCATGATGCGCAGCCTCTAAGGGGCCGTAGGGCCTTTTGTGCTGTCTCTCTTGGCGCCGCTGCCTGGTCGGTCCGCATTGCCTGCGGGGCCCTGCAATGACCGCCGGCGTCGAGACCTACGTCGAGTGGTTGGCCGGCGCCGCCAGCACCAGCGAGATCGGCTCTCGGCTGCAGACGGTCGTCGAGCGCCTCGGTTTCGAATGCTTCTCCTATGTTCATGCCCGTCCGCCGCTGGGCAAGCGCATCCGTTCCTTCATCCCGGTCGGCTCCACCAGCGGCAAGCGGGTTCACGAATTCCTGGCGACTCTGCCCGATGCTTGGATCGGCCACTATCTGGCCAGTGACTACGGCGACCTCGATCCCACTTTCCAGGCGGCGGTCGGCCGGGTGCTGCCGTTCCGCTGGCGCGAGATCGGTGGTCGCAACGACCTGACCAGCGGGCAGCGCCGGGTGCTGAACGAGGCCGGTGACCACGGCATCCACCATGGTGCCACGATCCCCATCCACGGGCCCGACAGTGGCCTCTCGGCGCTCAACGTGGTGGGCGGCAGCGATGCCGGCTTCGAGGAGGCCTTTGGGCAGAACTACCGCGAACTCGTATGGGTCGCGATGAACACTCACGAGGCCTTTCTCAGCCTGGCTGAGGACGTCGCCGAGCAGGGCCGGGTGCGGCTGACGGACCGCGAGCGCGACTGCCTGCTGTGGACAGCGCGGGGCAAGACGGCCTGGGAGGTCGGCCAGATTCTCACCATCTCCGAGGAGACGGTGCTGTTCCACCTGAAGAACGCGACCCGCAAGCTTGGGGTGTTTTCCAAGCACCACGCCGTGGTCAGGGCCATCGTGCAGGGCTACATACTGCCGTAACCTACTGATTTAAATACATAAATACCATAGCTCCGCGGCCCGCCGCGGAGCCCTTGCGGGCGCCCCCCCCAATTCTGGGGGGCTGTCTCCAGCGGCCTTTGACGGTCCAATCCTTGCCGAAGCTTACGGGAAGGCGAGGTTACCGTGATCGAAGTTGTGACGCCCGACCTCTATGCGGTCTACGCGGCCGAACTGCAGTTGATGTTCCAGCAGCGCTACCGCGTGTTCAAGCAGCGCATGGGTTGGAAGGTGGCGAATCGCGGCGAAGAGGAACGCGATGACTTCGACGGCTTCTATCCGATTTACCTGCTGGCCTTCGACCGGCAGCGCGACCTGGCCGGCAGCTGGCGCTTTCTGCCGACCACCGGACCCTACATGCTGCGCGATGTCTTTCCCCAGTTGCTCGAAGGGGCCAGGCCGCCTTACCACCCGCTGATCTGGGAAGGCAGCCGCTTCGCCGTCGAAGGCCGCGGTGCGCGCGGGCGTACCAGCAGCGAGCTGCTCTGCGGCGTGACAGAGACCTGCATCGCCTACGGCATCCGCGAACTCATCACCGTCTACGACGCCCGCATGGAGCGGCTGCTGCCGCGCCTCGGCTGTCCGCCGAAGTGGCAGTCACAGCCCTGCCAGATCGATGGCGCAGCGGCCTACACCGGCCGTTTCGACATGAACCACGAAACCCTGAACAGCCTGCGAGCCGTTGCCGGCATCAAGGGCACGGTCATTCGCAACGCCCCCTTCCTCGACGAAGCGGCGGTGGCCTAACCATCACCACAGGAGAACCTCAATGTCAGATTCCAAGGACCCGATCGAATTGAAGCTTTGCGATCCGCTGCAGGACGCCGCCGCCATCAAGCGCTGCCTCGACTACCTGCGCATCGAGGCCGAGCGCACCGGCCTGCCCTTCGCGGCACATCTGATCGGCGTGGCCGCTGAGGCGATGTCGGATTCCATCGCGCTGTCGGAGAAGTCGGTCGCGCGCATCAACCGCAACGGTGCGGCACAGGTTGCCGCCTCTGCCGGCGGCATGGAACACCGTCACTGAGGCGTTACCGGGGCGTCGCAGGGCGCCCCGGGGACGCGGCGATTTCGCGCAGCTACCGGCACCGGGAGAACGACCATGCGCCTCGCAGTCGACAACGCTTCGGAAGCCATGCTTGCCGCCGGGGGGCGCGACGACCGCCCGGCGGTCACTCCCGTCATCCTGCGCGGGCGCCCGCTTGTCGGCCACCTGCCGGAGTTGCGTGCCGACCCCCTGCGCTTCTTCACCCGCATTGCGCGGGATCACGGGGATGTCGTGGAGTTGCACTTCGGCCTCGACAAGGTGCTGATGCTGAACAACCCGGCGATGATCCGGCACGTATTGCAGGACAACCGCCTCAACTACGAGAAAAGCAAGTTCTACAATGTAATGCGCGAAATACTCGGCAATGGCATCTTCCTTGCCGAGGGCGACGAGTGGCTGTCCCAGCGGCGCACCGCGGCCAAGAGTTTTCAAGGCTGCCAGTTGCGGCGCATGACGGCGGCCATGCAGGACGCGGTCGGCGACATGCAGGCACGCTGGCAGCCGCTTGCCGCCCGTGGCGAGGTCATCGATCTCATTCCCGAGATGATGCGCCTGACCCTCGACATTCTCATGCGCACTCTGTTCAGCCTGCGCCTGGACGGCCAGTACGCCGAAATCTTCCGCGCGCTTACGGTGGTTCTGCGCGACGGCGAGAAGCGCATCTGGTCGCCCTTCAACCTGCCGCGCTGGGTACCGACGGCACGCAATCGCGAGGTGCGGGCCGCGGTCCGGGTCCTCGATGACTTTGTTTTCGGCCTGATCGACAAGCGTTGTGCCGAACGTGCCGCCGCGTCGGCAGAGCGCGAAGAAGACGAGAAAGACTTGCTCGATCTGCTGCTCGACAACCGCAACGGGCGCAGCGACCGGCAGATCTGCGACCAGTTCCAGTCGATGATCCTGGCCGGCCACGAGACCACCGCCAACGGTTTGTCGTGGAGTTTCTTTCTGCTCTCGAGGCACCCGGAGTCGCTGCGCCGCCTGCGCAGTGAGGTGCGCGATGTGCTGGGTGGCCGTGCCGCCGGTTTCCAGGATCTGGCGGGGCTGAAGTACACCCGCATGGTGTTCGACGAGGCTTTGCGCCTCTATCCGCCGCTGTGGACTTTTTCGCGCGTCGCCGTTGCCGACGACGAGTTCTGCGGCCTGCGCCTCAAGGCCGGCACGAACGTCATGCTGAACATGTTCGCCGTGCACCGCCGGCCGGAGTTGTGGGAGAACCCGGAGGGCTTCGATCCCTCGCGCTTCGACCCGGAAAAGCGCAACAGCCAGCGCTTCGCCTATTTCCCCTTCAGCGACGGCCCGCGCAGCTGCCTCGGGGAACGCTTCGCCATTCTCGAGTCGATGATCGCCATGGCCGGCATCGCCGACCGCTTCGATCTGCAGCTGCTGCCCGGCCAGAACGTGGAGCCGGAGCCGATGATCACGCTCAGGCCGCGCGGCCCGCTGCTCATGCGTCTGCGCCCGGCTCCCGCCGCCTGAAGCGCAGGACCGGGAGGCCCGCCATGCCGATGCCCGTGCTGATCGCTCTCACCTATCTGGTGGGCCTGGGCATCGTCTATCCCTTCCTGCCTTTCCTGGCGCTCTCGCTGGGGGCCACGCCGCTGCTGGTTTCGCTGCTGCTGGTGACCGACACCGCGGTGATCCTGCTGCTGGCGCCGGTCTGGGGCCGGCTCAGCGACCGCATCGGGCGGCGCCGCGTCATCTTCCTGGGCCTTGCCACCGCGCCGCTTTCCTACCTGCTGCTGGCCTATGCCGACAGCCTCGCGCTGCTCTTCGCGGCGCGTGCCCTCGCCGGCATCAGCAACGCGGTGATTCCGGTGATCCAGGCCCTGGTGGCCGACCGTACCTGCGACAAGAGCCGTGTCTGCGGCATGGCGAACGTGAACTCCGCCTACGGTGTCGCCTTCATCGTCGGCCCGCTGCTGGGCACTTTCCTGCTCGGCAGCGGCGGCGAGGACTACCGCAGCGCGGCTTTCGGTGCCGGCGGCTTCGCGCTGCTGTCGCTTGCGCTCACCGCGCGCCTTGCGCCGGGCCTGCGCACCCCCGAACTGGGCGGCCTCGGGCTCGCGGCCCTGCCGCCGCGCCGCCTGCTGACGACCCCGCTCTGTCTCGCGCCCATCACCATCATGGCGGTGCTTTCCTTCGCTTACGCGTCGATGGATTCCACCCTCGGCCTGTGGTCGGCGCGCGTACTGGAATGGGATGCGCGCAACGTCTCCTATGCCTTCACCCTGGCGGGAGCGGCCGCCGTCTTCGCGCTGTGGGTGCTGATCCCGCCGCTCTGCGCGCGCTTCGGCGAGAGCCGCGTGACGGCGGGGGCGGCAGCAGCGATGGTGTGCGGCATGCTGCTCTTCGTGCTGGTGCCGCACGACGTTGCCGTCGCTGCTGCGGTGATGCTGCTCGGCGCCGGCATCGCCATGTGCCTGTCCTGCCTGCAGGCGCTGCTGTCCAAGGCGGCGCCGGGACAGGTGCAGGGCTCGGCGATGGGCTTCAACCATGCGGTGCTCAGCCTCGCGCGCGTCCTGGGGCCGGTGTGGGGCGGATTTGCCCTCGGCAGCCTCGGTGTCGGCTGGCCCTACGCAACCGGGGCGCTGCTCGCCTTCTGCGCCCTGGTGATGGTGATGTGGGTCTACCGGCCGCTGCCGCGCGCGCTGCAGGGCTGACCGCCGAACAAGAAGGAGCTGCCCCGCGATGATGAACGTTGCTGCCTTCCTCGACGCGACCGCCGCACGGCGGCCCGACGCCCGCGCGCTGGTCTTCGACGGCGCCACCTATAGCTTCGCCGAGGTGCTGGCGATGTCCAACAGGGTGGCCAACGGCTTGCGCGCGGCGGGCTATGGCCCGGGCAGCCGCATCGCTCTGGCCTGCGGCAACCGTCCCGGTTTCCTCGCCGCCTACTTCGGCATCCTGAAGGTCGGCGGTCTGGCGGTGGTGCTGGGCACGACGCTGCGCGAGCGCGACATCCGGTTCCAGTTGCAGGATTCCGGCGCCGAGGCGCTGCTCACCTACGACGGCCGCGGCGACACCGCCTATGCCGAGCAGGCGCTCGCCGCCGCCGAGCATGCCCCGCGCTGCCGGCGATCCTGGATCATTCCCGCGGGGCTGGAGGCGCCCTCGACGATTCCCGGCGTCGCGGCCCTGGGAGGCCTCATGGCCGGGCAGTCCGATGTCGCGGCGACCCATCCCTATGCGCCGCAGGAAACCGCGGTGCTGCTCTATACCTCGGGCTCGACCGGCCGGCCGAAGGGCGTCGAGCTGACGCAATCGAACCTCGTCGCGCTGACCCGTATCAACCGGCTGCTCGCCCCCGCCGAGGACACCCGTGTCAGGCTCATCTCGACGCCGCTCTACCACATCATGGGGCAGGTCTGCGGCCTCAACCTCGCCATGCTGAACGGCGAGACCCTGGTGCTCGCCGACGGCTTCGATCCCGAACACATCTGGCGCCTGATGACCGGTGAAGCCGCCACCTATTTCGTGCACATGCCGATCTATTACCAGTACCTGATGGAGCACGCCGCCGCCGTCGATGCGGCGCTCGTGCGCCGCAGCCTCAGGCTCTGCGCTACCGGTGGTGCGCCGCTCACTGCCGGGCTGTCGGAAGCCTTCGCCGAGCGCTTCGGCGTGCCCATCGTGCCGGGCTACGGCCTCACCGAGACCAGTTCCATCGTCGCCTGGGGCGGCAACTGGGGGGGCGGCGGCGAGCGCAGCCGCCGCGGGCTTACGCCGACCACCGTCGGGCATGTCGTGCCCGGTGTGGAGGTGGTGCTGGACGACGGGGCCGGGCGCAGCGCCGCGCCGGGCGCACAGGGGGAAATCCTGGTGCGCGGTCCCGGCATCATGAAAGGCTACCTCAATATGCCGGAGGCGAGCGCCCGGGCGCTGGCGGGCGGATGGCTGCGCAGCGGCGATCTCGGGCGCTTCGACGAGGCCGGCCGGCTCGACATCCTCGGGCGCGCCGACGACAAGATTCTGCGCGGCGAGGAGCACATCTATCCGGCCGAGGTGGAGGCGGTGCTGAAATCCCATCCCGCCGTCGCCGAGGCGGCGGTGATCGGCATTCCCGACGCCTACCTGGGCCAGGAGGCCAAGACTTTCGTGGTGCTGCGCCCTGGCGCTGCGCTGGCCGGCAGCGAGTTGCTTGCCTGGCTGGCCCGCGAACTGCCGGATGGCAAGTGTCCCGGCGTGGTCGAATTCCACGACGTCCTGCCGATGACCTCGACCGGCAAGGTGGCGCGCCACGCGCTGGTTAACCTTAACGCGCAGGCTGCCTGATGGGTCGGCGCCGCTAACAAATTCTACAGGCCCTGTGGGCTAGCCTGTTCCTTCGCCGCAAATCTCAGCCATGAAGAGACAGGCGAGGGCATGAACCGCAACAACACCATCGTCACGCGCAAAGAGCGCCGCCGCGACCGCCGCCGCCTGCTGGGGCTGGAAGCCACCCTTGGCGGCGACCGCGTTCAGCTCACCGATCTCAGCGCCCGCGGTTTCGGCGCCGCGCTCGATGCCACCGACCGGCGGCCACATGACTACCGTATCGGCCAGCGGCTGCGTCTCGACCTGCAGTCGGAGCAGGGCGACAGCCTGTCCCTGTCGGTCGAGATATCGCGCGAGATGGGCGAGAACGGGGTGATCGGCGGGACTTTCCTGGGCCTCACCGACGAGGCCTACAACGCCATCGAGGCCCTGCTGACCGGGCGTTTCAACCGCGACCGCTGATCTGCCGTGCCGCAACGGAACAGGGCGCCCCGTGGCGCCCTTGCTGCTCTGTGTCCTGGCGGTTGTCCGGAGGTAGCGGACTGCTTTGCTCAGCTGCCCTGGGCGACCTGGGTGCCCACCACCGCAGGCTTGCGGGTGTAGAAGATGTGGCGGCCGATCGTCGGGCCCTCGGCGAAGGCTTTGCGCCACACCGGCTTCACGTAGTCGGCGTGGTACCACAGGGCGCCGCGGGAGGGATCCTCGGCCCGGCCCCAATAGACCTTGCTGGCCAGTTCCGTAGCCTCTTCCCAGGCGAGGTCGTCTTCCACAACGTCGGCCTTGCCGTCGCAGTACCAGGAGAACTGGCACTTGTGCAGCACCTCGTCGGTGCCGTCCTGCACCACGCCGCAGACCGTGTCGGGGAAGTACTGTGAGGCGACCCGGTTCATCACCACATGGGCGACCGCGAGCTTGCCGGCGAGCGGCTCGCTGCGGGCCTCGAAGTAGATGTTCTGGGCGAGGCAGGTCAGCTCCTCGCGCAGCTTGCCCGGGTCGGACGTGAAGCTGGCGGCGAGCTGCTCTTCCAGGTCGAGCTGGCTGAGGCCGACTTGGCGCACATAGAAATGATCGGGATCGATGTCCTTGACGTCGACGGGGATAAAGCTCTGGGCCGTGACCCTGGTCCAGGCGTCGTCGACGTCATCGCTGCTGGCCACGCTGGCCAGCGCCGCGCCGGCGATGAGGCAGGCCAGCGGCGCGCTGATCGCCGAGCAAAGGGCTTTCGCGGAAAGACCGTGATGGTGCTTGCCGTACTGCTGCCCGGCCAGCCGGCGCGCGATGGCACTCCAGCTTTTCCGGGGCTGCCGCAAGGCGGCCAGCATGTTTGCAATCCGACTCATCTAACGTCCGATTCCCTGTGAACGACCTGCGAACCGCGCCTGGTTTTTTGCCGGGGCCGGCCTCCTGGCCGGCTGAGGACCCCGAAGGTTTAGCGGGTCCTGAAAAGTCTTAACGATCCGGCGGGCGCTTCATCCGCTGGGAAAGGTTTACACAATCTTAATCGGCCACATCAAGAAGAATCGTATTATATTTGAGACGAATTCCCCCTAATTTTTCGGTAAATTAACTATTAATCTTATATATATTCAAAAAGACAAAACGTAATTGTGAGAAACAAAGTTGCCTTTGCTAGTTCAATACTTGTAATTATCGCCGTAGAGGGTCGTCCGAATTGGTGAATGTTTGCTGGATACTACAGTGCGGCCAAGAATTTTCCGTTCGATTACAGGTGATCTCGCGCTTGCAGAACGACGTTCTGCCCGCCTTCTACTAGAATCCCGGGGGTGGAACTTTGCCGGAGGAGCGAGTCTGTCGGCACCAATACTAAGCCCGTCGAACCGCCCCCGGCGGGCTGAGGCTGAGGGCCGCAGAGACCGCCCTGGCGAATCGCCGGGGTCAAATTTGAGACCGGGTCCCGAGTCGCCGCCGGAAGTTAACAGGACTGGTAAACGGGCCCGGGCGGGGCAGGGGGATCAGCGCAGCCCCTTGGCGCTGCCCAGCGGGCGTAGCGGTGCCCGGTGGATGCCGCACTCGATCTTGTCGCTGCCCGACCAGCGTCCGGCGCGCGAGCCCGCGCCGCTGCCGGTCGCTCCCTCGACCCTGGACGTGCAGGGGGCGCAGCCCACCGAGGGATAGCCCTGGACGCCCAGGGGATGCCGCGGCAGGTCGCGGTCCGCGAAGGCCCGGGCGAGGTCCTTCGTTTCCCAGGTCGCCAGGGGGTTCACCTTGATGCGCGAGCCGGCGGCCTCGAAGAGGCCGAGCTGGCCGCGCTGGCCGCCCTGGAAGCGCTTGCGTCCATTGATCCAGGCGCTGAAGCCGGACAGCGCGCGCTCCAGCGGCAGCACCTTGCGCAGCTGGCAGCAGAGATCCGGATTGCGCCGCCACAGGGTGCCGTCGCCGTCGGCCCAGGCGAGATCGTTGTCTGCCGGCGGCACGCTGCGCACGTCGGTCAGGCCGAGCTTCTCGATCAGCCGGTCGCGATAGGCCAGGGTCTCTGGAAAATGCTTGCCGGTCTCCAGGAAGATCACCGGGGTCGCGGGGTTCACCTGGGCGACGAGGTCCAGCAGCACGGCGGACTCGGTCCCGAAGGAGGACACCACGGCGATGCGGCCGGGGAAGATCTCGTTGACGCCGGCGTCGAGCAGCGCGGCACCGTCGAGCCGGCCGTAGCGCAGTTCCAGCAGACGCGCGCGCTGGTGCAGGCGCAGGGCGTCATCCTGGTTGGCCGGCGGCCGCACGACCAGCGGCGGTGCGGCCAGCGGCGGTGCAGAGAGTGGCGATAGGGCTTGCGTCACGCGCCGGGCCTCCTGCCGTGCCGGTGCTAGCCGGCGTTGTGGGACGCGCTCCGGCGCAGCGCGCCGAGCGCGGCGCGGCTGTTGCCGGTCGGCTGGTACCACCGGGTGAACTCGGCCATGGCTTGACGCCAGGCCTCGGCGGCCTGGTCGCTGGCGACCTCGAAGCTGTCGAAGCCGCAGCGCACCATGAAAACGAGCTGGTCGCGCAGCACGTTGCCGACGGCGCGCAGCTCGCCCTTGTAGCCATGGCGCTCGCGCAGCAGCCGGGCGTAGGAATAGGCGCGCCCGTCGCCGAAGCGCGGAAACTCCAGCGCGATGAGGTCGAAGTGCTCCAGGTCGTCGGCGATCTGCGCCGGCGACTGGTCGCTCTTCAGGCGCAGGCCCAGACGCCCGTTGTGGCCGCGCAGGCGCTCGCGCCCCTCCTGCCACTGCTCCAGCGTGACGATGACTTTGCCTTCCGGCGTGGCATCGCTCTCTTCCGCCAGCGAGGTCCAGGAGTCTTCGACGATCTCGCCGTCCTTAAGCAGTGGCATAGAGCTTCTCCTTGAAGGGCGCCTGGCCGACGCGGGCCAGGGTATCGTTGAAGCGCTCGCCGTCACGGCGCTGCTCCAGGTAGGTGGCGACGATGCTGTCGATCGCGTCGACCACGTTATCGTAGGAGAAGGCCGGACCGATGATCTTGCCGACGGCGGCGTTTTCGTCGGCGCTGCCGCCCAGGGTGATCTGGTAGAATTCCTCACCCTTCTTGTCGACGCCGAGAATGCCGATGTGGCCGACGTGGTGGTGGCCGCAGGCATTGATGCAGCCGGAGATCTTGATCTTCAGGTCGCCGATCTCGTGCTGCCGCTTCAGGTCGCTGAAGCGCTGGGTGATGCGCTGCGCGATGGGAATGGAGCGCGCGTTGGCCAGGTTGCAGTAATCCAGGCCGGGGCAGGCGATGATGTCCGACACCAGGCCGACGTTGGGCGTGCCCAGGCCGTGCGCTTCCAGGGTTTCCCAGACTTCGGCGAGGTCGCTGAGCTTCACGTGCGGCAGCACCAGGTTCTGCTCGTGGCTGACGCGGATCTCATCGAAGCTGAGGCGTTCGGCCAGATCGGCGACGACGCGCATCTGCTCGGCGCTGGCATCGCCCGGCGCCTCGCCCTCCGGCTTCAGCGAGATGGTGACGCAGGCATAGCCCGGCGCGCGGTGTGCGGTGACGTTGGAGCGTACCCAGCGGGCGAAGTCGCGGTTTTCGAAGCGGCGCGCCTCGAAGGCCGGCTGGTTCGCGTCCAGCGTCTCGAAGGCCGGCGGCGCGAAGTAGTTCTCGATGTGCGCGATCTCCTCGGCCGGCAGGGTAAGGGCGCCGTCCTTGATCTGCAGCCACTCGTCTTCGACCAGGTCCTTGAAGGCCTCGGCGCCGGTCTGCTGCACCAGGATCTTGATCCGTGCCTTGTAGAGGTTGTCGCGGCGGCCGAGCTGGTTGTAGACGCGCAGGATGGCTTCCAGGTAGCTCAGCAGGTGCTGCTTGGGCAGGAA
>MRWG01000786.1_pt1 | contig 26412 bp, 18 predicted proteins | sample 1013341 | NCBI WGS metagenome assembly MRWG01 (sample SAMN06117577, study PRJNA244670) | biofilm metagenome | biome: Water; feature: Cathode Biofilm; material: Biofilm; isolation source: microbial consortium enriched at the cathode of a solar microbial fuel cell | place: USA: District of Columbia ... | reverse complement strand
GCGGGGCGTGTTTGGGTTGATCGAATTCAGGAGGAATTCAGGCCAGACTCGCGACAACGTCCGCCATGGCCGGATTGCCGCACCAGACAACGAGTCGCCCTCGCTGCTCCAGCGTCATGAGCAGGGGCGTCGCCATCGCCATCACCGAGAAATCATGCGAGCCCGGTTCGCCGCCTTCGAGGACCGAGTTGGCGATTTTTTCGACGAGCCGCAGATCGGGAGAATCCAGCACCAGTGGATTTCGCGTGCGCACATGGAGCGCCGCTTCAGCGTCGATGTCGTTCCAGTGTTCATCGGTCGCGAGTTCGAACGCGATCAGATCAACGATGGGGCCCCACTGGTGGGCGGGGCACAGCGCCACGTCCGTCAGGTGCTCTTTGTGAATGATGGAATCCATCAACGCGGGGAGCGCATCGCTTGATTTCTCGATCACGCGCGCGTCCTTCGGATCGGAATCCGCATCGGCGGCGCCGAAGACAATGACGCGCGGCTCAAGCCCGGGCGCATTGGCGTCATCCAGGTAAAACCGGACCGCGTCGCCCGAAGCCTCGGATACGACACCCAGCGGCTTTAAGGACTTGAGAAACTCGTTGTAGTCAATGAATTCCACGGTGTTGGCCCGACGCGCATACGTGACGGGCGTTCCCTTGCGCAACGGTGAGTTCGCGAAGGACTGTAACCGAGCGCATCGTCAATGGAAAGCGCTTCTGCGGCACGAGTCGCCGCCTGCTAGTCTGCCTTTGCACGAGACTGTGCACGCGATCATGGGACAGGCCGCCATTCACATCCTGTTTGTCTGCTCCGGCAACACCTGCCGAAGCCCGATGGCGGCGGCGATCACACGCCACTTTGCGCAATCCCGGTCCAATGCCATGCCGACGATCGAAGTGGACTCGGCGGGCGCCGGTGCGATTGATGGCCTGCCAGCCACGCCCGAAGCAGGCGCCGCCCTGCGGTCGTTGGGGATCGAACCTGGCGAGCACCGATCCAAAGCGCTGACGCCGGAGCTCATCGCATGGGCGGATCGAATCTATTGCATGACGCCGGGACACGTCGCGGGAGTCAGGTCGATCGCCCCAAATTCGGATGTTGACGTCGAACTCCTCGATCCGTCCGGTGAAAGTGTCCCCGATCCGATCGGCGGCTCCCAGCGTGTTTATGATGATGCGGCCAGGAAGCTGGCTGATCTGATCGCGACCCGATTGAAGGAGCTCGACCAATGAAACTTGCGGTGGGGGCCGATCATCGAGGCATCGACGCGACCGGGCGACTGGTCGATCATCTGAGAGAACTGGGCCACGACGTCCAGGTGCTGACGGATTTGGACTGCGCGTGCCTGGATTATCCGGACTCCGCCTTCAAGGTGGGCCAGGCAGTCGCCAGCGGCGAGGCGGACCGGGGCCTCTTGGTCTGCGGCACCGGAATCGGCATGTCCATCGCCGCCAACAAGGTGGATGGCGTCCGAGCCGCGCTCGTCCATGATGAACTCACGGCAGAGCTCTCCAGAGCCCACAACGACGCCAACGTCCTGTGCGTCTCAGCGGACCTCGTCGGCCAGAAGCTCATCGAGCGAATCGTCGATGTGTGGCTCAACGGCGAATTCGAGGGCGGCCGGCACGCCCGGCGGGTCCGAAAGATCATGGCGATTGAATCCGGCGCCAATCCGCAAACCGTCGCGGAATGAAACAAACCGCGGCGGCCCGCGTACAACTGGGTGAGGGGTGCGAACTCCCTGATTTCGCCGCGGATACTCCAGGAGGCCGAATCCATGAATGATGTGCTGAGCGTTCTCAGCCGCGCGGCTCGCCGATTGTTTATTGATCGATTCATCCGATCGCTCCCGGTGACGGTGGCGATCGCGTTTGTGATTTTGCTCGGCGCAAGGCTCCTTGAACAACTCGCGGGCGTCCCGATGCATTGGACGGCGCTGTGGATCGGCGCCGGCGCGTTCACGCTGGTGTCCTCGCTGACATGGGCGGCGATCGGCGCGCGAGATCGCAACGCCGTGGCGCGGCTCATCGACGAGCGCGCCGAGCTGCGCGAGTCGCTCTCGACCGCGCTGGCGTGTTCATCGCAATCAGATGCGTGGAGCCGGGCGACCATCGAAGACGCCCAGCGTCGCGCGCTTGGTGTGGATGTGCGCCGCGCGCTGCCGTGGGCGTTCCCATCGCGCTGGCCGATTCCGGCGTTCGCTTCACTCGTGTTTGTCATTGTGTGGTTCGCCGTGCCGCAGGCCGACCTGTTCGGGCGCGAGCGCGATCGCAACGAAGACGCCGCGATGCAGGACGAGTTCGCCGAAGCGAAAGCTGAAGTCGAAACCATCGACGAAGAAGTCCAGACCATGCTCGCCAAACTCGGCGATGAAGACTTTGAGAGCGCGGATGAAGCCGGGCTGGAAACGCCCGAGCCAACCACGCCCGACGAGGTCCGCCGCGCGGCGATTCGCAAATTGACCGCGGCGCAGGATCGGCTGGATCAACTCAAATCAAACGCGAATGACGGTGTGCTTGAGGCGATCAAGGATCAGATGCGCCAACTCCGGCAGCCGGGGCTCGGACCCGCCAATGAGATGGTCAGCGCACTGCAGCACGGCGATTTTGCCAAGGCAAGCGAAAAACTCTCCGAACTCATGAATGCGATCTCGGAAGGGGACCTGTCCGAGGAGCAAAAAGAGAAGCTTCAGGAGCAACTCGAACAACTGGCTGAGCAGCTGGAGCAATTGGCGCAGGAGCGCAAAGAGCTTGAGCAACAGTTGCGTCAGGCCGGAATCGACCCCGGGCTGATGAACAACCCGCAGGCGCTGCAACAGGCGATTCAGCAGCAGCAAGGGTTGAGCGATCAGCAGAAGCAGCAGCTCATGGACATGGCCGAGTGCACGCAGGGCGCCTGTGAGAACGCCGGTCAGATGGCGCAGGCCATGCAACAGGCCGCCGAGCAAATGAAGCAGGGCCAGGGCGGCGCACAGGGCATGGTGGAGTTGGGCGACATGCTCAACCAACTTGAAATGATGGAACAGGAACTGGCGCAGATCGACGCGGCCCAGCAATTCGTCTGGGGCAAGATTGACAATCTGTCGCAATGCCTTGGCGATGGTGAAGCACAACCAAGCCCATTCCGGATGTGGCAGGATCAGATGAGCTCCGGCCGAGGCCAGGGCGGTTCGCAAATGTCAGCAAGCGATGCGCAAGCGAACACGACCAAGGTCAAAGCGCCGAGCCGCACGAACCAAGGGCCGATCATCGGAACGACGATGGTGCAGGGCGATCAGGTTCGTGGCGAGTCCCGCGCGCAGTTCGCTGAACTGGTCGAGTCCGGCGGACAAGCCGCGGCGGACGCCATTGAAAGCAAAGCCGCGCCGCGCGAATATCACGATGCGCTCAAGCATTACTTTGGGCGCCTGAAAGCCAAGGCGGAAGCGGAATCCGCGCCGGAGCAGCAAGGCCAGCCTGAATGATCATGCACACCGTCGTTCGCAGCATCGTGGCCATAGCGCTCGTGGCGATCGCCATCGGATGCGCGCCCGAACAATCCGCCGATGCGCCGGCGGAACAATCAACGACACGCGAAGTCGTGCTGTATTACTCCGCTGACGACTATGTGGCACGGCCGGTGATTGACGCGTTTGAAACCGAGACCGGCATTCAGGTGCGCGCCCTCGGCGACACCGAAGCGACCAAGACCACCGGGCTGGTGCAGCGCCTTCGTCAGGAGCACACCCAGGGCACGCCGCGCGCGGACGTGTTCTGGTCAAGCGAAGTCTTCATGACGGCGCTGCTTGCCGATGAAGGCGTGCTCGCGCCCGTCAGCATTGATGCGCTTGAAGGGTGGCCTGAGCGATGGCGCGACGGCGACGACCGATGGTTCGGCTTCGGCATTCGCGGGCGCGTGGTTGTCTTCAACACGAATCTGATTGCTGAATCATCCGCACCCGAGCAACTCATTGATCTGCTCGATCCGCGATTTCGGGATCGCGTCGTCATCGCTCGCCCGGAGTTCGGAACGACGCGCGGCCACTTCGCCGCGCTCCTGAACTTGTGGGGGGAGTCCGCGTATCGCCAGTGGCTTCAGGATTTGAAGCGGAACGGCGTCAAGCTTGTGGACGGCAACGCCGCCGTGGTGCAGGCCGTGGCGACGGGTGAAGCGATCGTCGGATTGACGGACACGGATGATGTGTACTCCGGTCAGCGCAATGACTGGCCTATCGCGATGAAACTCGCCCAGCATGCATTCACATCGGGCGCCTCGTTCTCGATGATCGACATGACGCTGGCCGGACCGCTGCTGATTCCCAACACCGCGGCCCGTGTGGCAGGCGGCCCCAATGAAGCGGAAGCGCTGGAGCTCATCGAGTTCCTGCTTAGCCCGGAGGTCGAACGCATCCTCGCTGAGAGCGATTCGCACAACACGCCGGTTCATCCCGGCGTGCGAGCGTCATATCCCGAATACGCGCTGCCGCTGACCAATATCTACGACCGGTTCAATTCGTACGCGGATATGGCGACGGATATGAATCGCGCGATCCAGATCGCTCACGAGATTCTGACGCCGTGAGAATCCGCGCTGCGCCGGGCGCTGTACTGATTCTGTCCGGCGCCATCGTCGCTGCCATCACCACCCTCTTCGTGTTCGGCGCCGTTTTCGCGATCACCGACACGCGCGCCGGCGACGCGGCTGCCACGTGGTCATGGATTGACGCGAGATTGCTCGGCCGCACGTTGCTTGTCGCTGTTGGCATCGGCGCGCTGGCGACACTTCTGGCGGCGCCGTGCGCCTGGGCGACGAGACAATGGCCCGCCGGTGTCGCGGCATTGCTGCTGGCGCCGCTGTTGCTTCCTTCCTATCTCGTTTACGCCAGTTGGGGACTGATTCGCGCGCCAGGGACGCCGCTCGGTGACTGGGCGGCGATGCATCCTGACGTCATTCCAACGCTGAATGTCGCGCAGTCGATCGGTGGGCTGGCCCTGTGGACATGGCCGATCGGCGCGCTCATCATCGGCATGGCCGCGCGACAAATCACGCAGGATGAATTGGATGCGCTGCGCGCATCTGAGCCATCGCGACTCAGGCGCGCGTGGTTCATCGGGCGCGCGCTGGCGCCCAGCGCAGGCTTGTCCGTCGGTGTCATGGCGCTCGTCATGCTTGGGTCGGCCGTGCCGCTGCATGTGGCGCGAGTTGAGACATACGCCATCACGATCTGGCGAATGCTGAATGAATCATCATCGGTCGGCCAGGTGTGGATCGGCGCGGCGCCGCTGATGCTCGTCGCGTGCGCAGGCGGCGGGTTGTTGGCGTGGGCCTTGTCCCGCGCCAAACCGCCTGTGGACTGGCGCGCGCATGCCGGGCGAGCGGGCCCAACCGTTCTTGGAATTGCGGCGTTTCTCTGGCTCGCCAGCGCGATCGCGCCGGGTGTGATCTTCATCTGGAGCCTGCGCGAGTCTTCCTCGGTGTGGCGCGTGTGGTCGATCCTGGCGCCGGCGATTCGTGAAAGCGCCGTCGTTGGCGCGGGCGTCGCGCTGCTCGGCATAATCATCGCCTGCGGCGCTTCGATCGGGTTCAGTCAATCAGGCGGACCATTTCGGCGACGCGCGACTTGGTTGGCGCTCGCACTCGCATTCATTGGCGCGGTGACGCCGGGCGTGCTGGTTGGCAGCGCACTGCTTTCAGCATCACGTCTGGACGCGCTGCACTGGCTCGCGGAGTCTCGGGCAGGGTTGGTCGTTGCGCACACGATTCGATTTAGCGTCATTGCGTACGTCGCAGGCTGGTGGATGGCGCAGAATGAATCGCGCGACGCCGCCGATTTGCGCGCGATGTCCGCCGGCGGCTCACTGATAGGATGGTGGCGATCCAATGGAGCGGGTCGTGCGGCTGGCGTCGGGGCGTCCGGGCTGGTGATGTTCCTGCTCAGCATGCATGAGATCGAGGCGACCGTCATGCTCGCGCCGCCCGGCCATGACAGTCTGGCGCACACGCTGCTCAGTCAGCTGCACTACCTCCGCATGGAGGAGCTCTCCGCCGCGGGCGTGTGGCTGACCATCGGCGGATTGATCGGCGCCGTCTGCGTTGCGCTCGCATTCATGCAACTGAGTCGAATGCGGCTGCGAACAGTCGTGCTGATGCTTGCCTCATTGATCACCATTGCAGGTTGCGAATCTGAAAGCGCAGATGGAGTGCCGCCGCTTCGCGTAGACCGCGCCATGGGCGAGGTCGGCCGCGAGGCGGGCCAGCTCATCTACCCGCGAGGCATCGACGCAACATCTGAGGCGATCTGGATCATTGACAAAACCGGCCGCGTTCAGTCGTGGTCGCACGATGGGACGCCGATGGCGATGTGGATGATGCCGGAGACCAGCCGCGGCATGCCGACGGGCATCACGGTGGGGCCCGATGGCGCCGTGTATGTCGCCGATACGCACGAGTACCGCATCGCGATCTTCGATGCGCAGGGTGGGTGGCTCGGTGAATGGGGTTCGTACGGAATCGGCCCGGGTGAATTCATCTATCCAACAGACATCGCCTTTCGTGTTGATGACTCGGGCGCCATCGATCGCATCTATGTCAGCGAATATGGCGGCAATGATCGAATCAGCGCGTTCGATGCGGATCGCAACTTCCTGTTCGCGTTTGATGGAAGCGATGGCGAGTCGTCATTTCCGTTTGCACGGCCGCAGTCCATCGTGTTCGATCAGAAGCATGACGAACTCATCGTCACGGATTCCTCCAACCACCGCATCGGGCGATTCACGGCGGACGGGGAACTGATCGCCTGGATCGGCCGCGATGACCGCCTCCCTGGCGACGCGCTGGGCGAATTTCGATACCCCTACGGCCTCGCCATGCTCGATGGCGGCGATGTGCTCATCACGGAATTCGGCGGCAACAGCGTGCAGCGATTGTCGCCACAATCTGGCGAGATTCGCGGCGTCTATGGCGGCGCCGGGTTTGAACTCGGACAATTGCGCACGCCGTGGGGCGTTGCGGTTGACGGGCGACGCGCATTCGTGCTGGACAGCGGCAACAATCGAGTGATCATGTTTGACCCTGAGCGGCAATCGCGCCGCCTGCCTCGATCGGATGGTGATTTCGAGTCATGACGCTCGGCCCGATTGAATTCCGATCTCCGTGGATGCTGCTGCTGGCGCCGGCGCTGTGGGTGGTGTCGTGGTGGTTGGCGCGCGGCAGTCTCGCCGGGCTTGGGCCGACGACGCGGCGCATCGCCATCACGCTGCGCGCGCTGGTCATTCTTCTCCTGGCGGCGACACTGGCTGAGCCGGTGTGGCGCGATACGAGCGACGACGTCGCGGTGAGCGTGATTGTTGATGTCAGTCGGTCGGTGCCGATCGCCGCGCGCGAAGAAGCCAAATCAATTCTGCAGGTGGCGTCCGGCGATGCACGCGCGGCTGATCGTGTGGGTGTGGTCTCCGCCGCGCGCGAAGCGCTCGTGCAGGCCCTGCCGAGTGAACTGGTGCGCACCATTGAAGTCGGCGATGCGGGCGACCTGGATGCGACGGATCTCGCGGCGGGCGTGCGCCTCGCCATGGCCAGCGCGCCCGAAGACGCCGCGCTGCGCCTCGTGCTGGTGTCGGATGGCAATGAAACGGCGGGCAGCCTCCTCGCGGCGGCGCAAAGCGCTTCAGCCGCGGGCGTGCCGATTGATGTCTACGTCGTCGGGTATTCGCATGACAGCGAAGTCATTCTGGAAGACCTCATCACCGCGCCCACCGCGCGTCGCGGCGAAACGATCAATGTTCGCTTCATTCTGACCGCCACCGCGCCGACCATCGGGCGGCTCAACCTCACGCTCAACGACCATCCGATTGATCTGGACCCGGACGCCGAAGGCCTCGGCGCCACCGTCGAACTCGCCGAGGGCGCCAACACCGTGACGATCCCCGTCATGCTGACCAGCCCCGGTCCGCAACGGTTCGAGGCGTTCTTTGAGCCGGTCGTCAGCTCGGATGACGCCATCCCGCAGAACAATCGACAAAGCTCCGTGACATTTGTCGCTGAACAAGGGCGCGTGCTGGTTTACGTGGGCGATGCAGGCGAGCAGGCCGCGGCGCCGGTCGTGCAGGCGCTGGACAGCGCCGACATCAGCGTCGAAACGCGGTCCGCATCACAGGGCCATGAATCACTGATCGAGCTCGGCGCGTATGACGCCGTCGTGCTGATCGACACACCCGCATGGGCGTTCAACCAGAAGCAGCAGGAAGAGCTTCGCGCGTATGTGCATGATCTTGGCGGCGGCCTGGTCGTCATTGGCGGTCCGCAGTCCTACGGCGCCGGTGGATGGATCGGCTCGCCAGTCGCGGACGCGATGCCGGTGAATCTCGATCCGCCGCAGAAGCGCGTGATGCCGCGCGGCGCGCTCGCACTCATTATGCACTCGTGCGAAATGCCTGACGGCAACGCGGCGGGCCGTGAAACAGCTCGCGCTGCGGTCGGCGCGCTGTCGCGCCTCGATCTGGTTGGTGTGCTTGAATATTCCTGGCAGTCCGGCGGCGCGGGCTGGGTCTACCCGATGTCGGAAGTCGGCGACGGCGTTGCAGTCAATCGCGCGATTGACAACCTCTCCTTCGGCGACATGCCGGACTTCAACAGCGCGATGAACGCCGCGCTCGCCGGACTGAACAACGTTGCCGCAGGGCAGAAGCACTGCATCATCATTTCCGATGGCGATCCGTCCGGCCCCGGCCAGGCGCTGCTGCAACAGTACATGGATGCGGGCATCACCATCAGCACGGTCGCCGTGTTCCCGCACGGCGGGAACATGAACTCGCCGGACATGCGCAAGATGCGAGCCATCGCGCAGCAAACGGGTGGGCAGTTCTACGCCGTGCCGTTCCAGTACTCCGTCAATCAATTGCCGCAGATCTTCATCAAGGAAGCGCAAACGATTAAGCGAGCGCTGATCTGGGAAGGCGACCCGTTCACGCCGACCATCGTCAACGTCGCGGCCGAAGGCATGCGCGGCGTCACCAGTGTGCCTCCCATCGCGGGCTATGTGATTACATCAGACCGCGAAGGGTTGTCGCTCGTCTCACTGCGCAGCGAGCAGGACGACCCGATCCTGGCGCAATGGCAGTACGGATTGGGCCGCGCGGTCGCATTCACATCAGACGCTTCAACGCGCTGGTCGCCTGCCTGGCCCGCATGGGAAGGCTCGCAGGCCTTCTGGGCGCAGCATCTTCGCTGGGCGATGCGTCCGAGCGGCTCGGGCAATCTGACGGTCTACACTGAACGTCGCGGCGATGACACGGTGGTCGTGGTGGAGGCCCTCAACGCCGCGGGCGATCGCATGAACTTCGCGCAGTTTCGCGGTCGCGTCGTCACGCCCGGACTGGATTCAGAGGCGGTCACGCTCCGACAAACCGGGCCGGGCCGATACGAAGGACGATTCAGCGCAGATGACGCCGGCTCCTATCTCGTCAACATGCGCTACGACGCGCCGCGCGCTGATGGCGAAGGCATCGACAGCGGCTCAGCGCAGATCGCCGTCACGCGAGCCTTCGCAGAAGAGCACCGATTCCTGCGCGACAACCTTCCACTCTTGCGGCAAGTCGCGCAAGCCACGGGCGGGCGCATCCTCAGCGATTCGCAAGCAATCGATTCGCGCGAGTTGTTCTCGCGCGACGGGCTCTCCATGCCCGTGCGATCCGCGCCCATCTGGCTGCCGGTCGCGCTGGCGGCCCTGTCGCTCTTCCTGATCGACGCCGGCGTGCGGCGTGTGCGCATCGACATTCGCGCGATGGCGAATGTCGTTCGCCGCGGATTCTCGAAACGCGAGCGCGCCGGTGAAGAGCAGATCGGCGCCCTGCGCACCGCGCGGCAGCGAACGCAGAAGAAACTGGCGGATCGCGGCGCCGGGCAAGCGACCATGGGGGGCATGTCGCAGCGGCGCGATGTCTCCAGCGTGAAGTTTGAAGCGGATGAGTCCGCCGCGCCGCCGACGAGCCCCGTCGGGCGCGACGCGCCGACGGTGGAGCGAAAATCGAAACCCACTGAAACACCGGAAGAGTCCGAAGAAGGCATGTCGCGCTTGCTGAAGGCCAAACGCCGCGCGCGCGATGAGATGGATGATCAGGATCAGAAGGATGACTAACGCGAACGGGCAAGACGCTCGTTCCATTCTTGAATGGACGGATGCATCATGGCAGTGAATGAAGACGTCGTGACCCCCGCCGAAGTGCAGGCCAAGTGCGATGCGTTTCGCGATACGTTCAGCGGCTTGCAGGCCGAGATCGGCAAGGTGATCGTCGGGCACGGCGACATCGTCGAAGGCGTGCTGATTGCGCTCTTCGCCGGCGGCAACGTGCTGCTGGAAGGCGTGCCGGGCCTGGGCAAGACACTGCTGGTGCGCACGCTGGCGGACACCGTGCATCTGCCGTTTGCGCGCATTCAGTTCACGCCGGACCTCATGCCCGCGGACATCATCGGCACCAACATCATCACCGAAGACCCTGACACGGGCCGTCGCGGCTTTGAGTTTCAAAAAGGCCCGATCTTCGCGCAGGTGATTCTGGCGGACGAGATCAACCGCGCCACGCCCAAGACGCAGTCAGCTCTGCTCGAAGCCATGCAGGAGCGCAGCGTGACCATCGGCGGGCAGACGCGCAAGCTCGACAAGCCGTTCTTCGTGCTCGCGACGCAGAACCCGATTGAGCAGGAGGGGACGTATCCGCTCCCCGAAGCGCAGCTCGACCGCTTTCTGTTCAAACTCGTGGTCGGTTATTCGCAGCTCGATGATTTGATGGCGATTCTGGATCGCACAACGGGCGCGTTTGAAACGAGCGTGGACTCGAAGATCGACGGCGCCGGAATTCTGGCGGCTCAGGACCTGGTGCGCAATGCGATCGTGGCGCCGCACGTGAAGGAGTATGCGGCGAGGCTCGTGCTGGCGACGCACCCTGAAGGTCAGCACGCGCCGAGCATCACGAACCGGTACATCCGCGTCGGCGCCAGCCCCCGAGCCGCGCAGGCGCTGATACTGGGTGGCAAGGTGAAAGCGCTGACGGATGGGCGCTACCACGTGTCGTACAAGGACATTGATCACATCGCGCCGCTGGCGCTGCGCCACCGCCTGGTGCTGAACTTCGAGGCGGAGGCGGATCGTGTGGACCCGGACGACATTGTGGGGACGATTCTGAAGGAAACGTCGAAAGAACCGGTGGGGGCTATGGGATGAACGCGGAGGAAGACGGAGGAATTGGAGTGTCGCAAGCGTCCACCGAGGCGAAATCACCGGCTCGGGCCATCATGGATGCGCCTGAATGGCTCAATGATTTGTCCGGAGCCGTGATCGGGTGTGCGATGGAAGTTCATTCGCAACTTGGGCCTGGGTTGCTTGAACGCATATATGAAGAGGCGCTCGCGTATGAGTTGACCGAGTCAGGCCTGTCCGTGAAGCGCCAATCACCGATCGTCGTCAAATACAAACACATCGAAATTGGCGGCCAACGGCTTGAACTCGTCGTGAATGACACGATTGTCGTTGAATTGAAAGCCGTCGATGCCGTATCGAATGCGCATCTCGCCCAACTCGTGAGCTACTTGCGAGCAGCGCGCATGCCACTCGGCCTTGTCATCAACTTCAATGAACTGCGGCTCAAGGACGGTATCTATCGCCGCATGAATGCACAGGCACTGGCGCATTGGGATCGCTCCAGTTCAGCCACACAATCGCAAAGAACGGTCCGAAGCCCACAATCCGCAACCAGATGAATCTTCTCTCCCCTCCAATTCCTCCGTCTTCCTCCGCGTTCTAACCCATGTTGCGAGCCGCATCTTCAACTCGACCCAAGTCCATCGACGACCTTCTCTCACCTGAGTTCGTCGCCAAGCTGTCGCGTGTTGACCTCGCCTCGCGCAAGGTGTTCGCGGGCAAACTCAAAGGCGAGCGGCGCAGCAAGCGGCGGGGTGAGAGCGTCGAGTTCGCCGATCATCGGCCGTATGTCGTCGGCGATGACCTGCGCTTCATTGACTGGAACATCTACGGTCGTCTCGACAAGCTCTTCCTGAAAATGTTTATGGAGGAAGAGGACCTGTCGCTGCACATCGTGATTGATGCGTCCGCCAGCAGTGATTGCGGTGAGCCCAGTAAGTTTCGATATATGCAGGAGGTCGCCGCGGCGCTGGGGTACATCGGGCTGGTGAATTACAACCGCGTCACGCTGACCGCCGTCGGCGGTGTCGGCGCGGATCCGAACCGCGCCCATGAGGAAGCGGCGCCAAGTGCGCAGACGGGCGAGACGCCCGTCCCACCAGTGAATGACAATTCCGGCGTTGTTTCGACGCTGCGCAACCTGCGCGGCAGGCGGCGCGTCCATGACATGGGCGCATGGCTGTGCGGGCTTGAGCCTGCCGGAGCGACGAATTTCACCGAGGGCGCCAAGCGCATTGCGCTGTCGCGCACCGGGAAAGGCGTGATGGTGGTGCTGTCGGACTTCTTCTTCAAGGAGGGGTACGAGCAGGGGATGCGCTACCTGCTTGGTCGCGGCTATGACGTGTTTGCGATGCAGGTGCTGTCGCCGCAGGAAGTGACTCCGGAGATCGGCGGCGATCTGCGACTGAAAGATGTTGAGGACGCGGATCTCGCGGAAGTGACCATCTCAAAGCCGTTGCTGGATCAATACAAGAAAAACCTCACGGCGTATTGCGATCAATTGCGCCAATTCTGTGCGCGGCGAGACATTCTTCATCTGCTCGTCCAAACGGATGAGGACATTGAGACGCTCGTGCTGGACGTGCTCCGTCGTCGAGGACTGTTGCGATGAAGAATTCAAACCAGAGCCCCGAGCGCAAGCGAGGGGTCGCAGCAATCTCAAATTGGCAAATCCATTTCGCGGCTTACGGCTGGTGGACGTCCGCGCAGCCTGCAAGTCGAGGAGCTTGCGTAACCGGAGCGTGTCGTGAGTCGGGCGTCTTGGTGTGGCGACGGGAGTCGCCGCGACCCCTCGCTTGCGCTCGGGGCCCTGAGGTGCGCGCATGACGTGGCTGACACCTCTCATTGCGGGCATCGCCGCAGCGGTGCTGATCCCGCTGCTGGTGCTTCTGTATTTCCTGAAGCTGCGTCGGCGCGAGGTTGAAGTCTCGACGACGCTGCTGTGGAAGAAATCCATTGAGGACCTGCAGGCGAATGCGCCATTTCAGAAGCTCCGCCGCAATATTCTGCTGTTGTTGCAGTTGCTGGTGTTGTTCGCAGGGCTGCTGGCGATTGCGCAGCCCGAAATCGCCAGCGCGATGAGTGAGAAAACGCGGCACATCATCGTGATCGATCGTTCGGCAAGCATGCGCGCGACGGATGTCGGCAACGACAGCACGCGCCTGGATGTCGCCAAAGAGGAAGCGCTCGCGTTTATCGAAGCCCTGCGCGAGCCCGGCGTCATCGGATTGGGCGAGCGTGATGAGGCGATGGTGATCGCATTCGATGCGTCCGCGGAGGTGCTCCAGCCGTGGACGTCGGACAAGTCGAAATTGCGAGCCGCGGTCGAGTCCATCCAGCCGACGGATGCGCCGACGCTGATGGATGAAGCCATTCGCTTGAGCGGCGCCTACGCGCAGCCATCGCTGGTTGAAGATGTGGGCCTTGTCAGTCAGGCGACGGCGCCGATTCATGTGTGGTCCGACGGTCGCGTGCAGGACGCGGCGGATGTGCTGCTGCCGAGCGTCACGCCCATGACCTATCACGGCGTGGGCAGTGCGGAGGCCGTGAATGTCGGCATCACCGCGCTGCGGGCGGAGCGCAACTTTGATGACCCCGGCAAGGTCAGCATCTTTGTTGGGCTGACGAATACAGGTCGGGCGCCGCAGCGTGTCGATGTTGAACTGGCGATTGACGGACTGGTCGCGGCGATTCGCGAAGCGCCGATCGGCGCAGCGACGGACGAAAGCCCGGGCGTCGGCGGCGCAGTGTTTTCGCTGGATCGCGCCGATGGGGGTCTCGTGCGCGTGCGCGTCACGAGTGATGACGCCCTTGAGGCGGACAACGTGGCGCACCTGGCGCTGGCGCCGGCGAAGCGTCTGGCCGTCGCGATCGTCAGCGCGGGCGACCTGTTCGTCGAAACCGCGCTTGAAGGTATGACGCTGTCGCGGCTCGTTCGGTACTCACCGGCGCAGTTTGAGCGGGCGTCGGCAGCGGGCGATCTTGCCGCGTTTGATGTGATCGTGCTGAATGGCTGGGCGCCGTCTGAGCCGTTGCCGCCGGGTCGGTATCTGATTTTCGGCGCGGCGCCGCCAATCGGCGGGCTGTCCGCATCGGGCGAGCGCGACGGACCGTTCATTGCGATCGACTGGTCGCGCGAGCATCCGATGTTCCGGTTCTCATCACTCGACAACCTGATCATCGCGCGGGATGTCGCACTGGAGTCGAGCGACGATCTGCGCGTCTTGGCGCGGTCGGACGCCGGGCCGATCGTTGTTGAAGCTACGGACCGAGGCGTGCGCGCCATCGTGGCATCGTTCGAGCCGGCTGAAAGCAACTGGCCGTTTGATCCGGGGTTTGTCATCGCGCTGGCGAGCGCGGTGCGCACGCTCGGCGATGCGGCTGGCGCGGTGACGATGGACAGCGTGACGCCGGGTGCAGCCGTGTCCACGCGCGTGCCGACGAGCGTTCGCGAAGTCACGCTTCGAGACCCTGATGGTGAAACGCGCACGCTGTTGCCTTCGCCTGACGGCGTCGTGACGTTCGGCCCCGTGCAGCGGACCGGGATCTATCAACTCTCATGGCGCGGCGACGCCGGACCGACGGATGTCGTCGTTGATGGGCGCACACTGCGCGTTGTGACGGCGAACTTGCTCAATGCGGCGGAGTCTGATCTTGGAACGGCGCCATCGCTCGATCTGGCGTCACGAACGGTTGAAGCCACAGCAGGAACCGGCGATGGAACAGAGCGCCGACGGCTGTGGCCGTGGCTGATCGGCGCGGCGCTGGCGATCGTGATGCTGGAATGGTTTGTCTACAACAAGCGGGTGCAGGTGTAGGGGAAGGGACCAGGGACCAGGGACCAGGGACCAGGGACCAGGGACCAGGGACCAGGGACCAGGCATCAGGCGCTGGTGGCTGAAGTCTTGGCGATTGTTGTCGTGGCTTGTTCGCCGCATTCGGGGCAGATGGAACTTTCGAGTCCTTCGAGTGAGTAGCCGCACGCGCGGCAGTGGCGGTCGCCGCGCAGGCGCGTGCGCCGAGCCCACTGGAGGAGCGCCGCGGCGCAGCACGCGTGCCAAACGAACGAGGCGCCGAGAACGGCGAAGAACAACGACTGCGGATCGAATTGAAACACTGTCGTCAGGAGCACCGCAGACGCCAGCCCGCCGCCAAGGCCGGTCGCTGCGGCGACGCGCGTGTCGGATGTGGTCGCGTGAAGCGCGATCGCTGCCATCACCGTCGGCGGCGCCGCGAGAGCCGCGAGCACATAGGGCAGCGCCGACTGACGGACGAGATCGTTCACGACCAGTGCGCCGAGCGCGGCGCCGCAGACGCCGCCATAGAGAATGAACCAGATCGCGATTCGCGCCAGGGGGCGCTCGGCGATCGCGGTGCGCTCGTCATGCGCACTGAACACGCCATACGCGAGAAAGACAGAGCTGTTGAGGCAGGCGACAAAGAGAGCCGCAACGGTGACGGCGATAAAGATCAGCGTCGCCACGCCGCTCACTTCCTGACGCGCGCGACCAGAATCGTCATGTCATCCGTCTGGCGGGCCAGGCCGGTGAACCGCCGGCATTCCCACAGAATGTGATTGGCGATTCGATCGGCGGTGGCGTTGGGATCGAGCGACAGGATGTCCAGCAGCGCGCGGCGCACGCGGCGCTTGCCGAATTTCTCATCATCGAAATTCATCGCGTCGGGAAGACCATCGGAGTGGATCAACAGAACGTCGCCCGGCTCCAGGTCGTACATACCCAATTGGTATCGCTGCGACGGATCCACGCCGAGCACCATGCCGCCAATGGGAAGCTCATCGATGTCGGCGGTGGTGGGGGCCCGATGCTCGGGCACGCGCACGACAATCGGGGGCTCGTGCCCGGCGTTGCAGTACCCGAGCTGCAGCGTGGACGGATCGACGACGCCCAGGAACACCGTCGCGAATTCATTCATCAACGTGTCGCGGCACAACGCCTGATTGGTCAGCGCCATGACTTCATCGACATCGCCGACGCTGTGCGTGTGGGCGCGAATCGTCGCGCGGACGCTGCTCATCAGGAGCGCTGCGGGCAACCCCTTGCCGACCACATCGCCAAGCGTCATCGCGACCGAGCCTTCGTGGCAGAACACGTCGTAGAAGTCCCCGCCGAGCTCAAAGCAGGAGTCATAACGCGCGGCGATATCGAGCTGCTCCACTTTGGGCAGGCGCGTCGGCAGCATCCGTCGCTGCACATCGGACGCCAATTCAAGCTGGCGGCGAACGCGTCGGGAGTCGGCTTCCGCTTCGAGCAGCCGCGCGTTGGCGATGGCCGCCGCGATCTGCTGCGCGATGGATTGAAGGATGTCTCGTTCGGCGTCGCCAAGCGCAAGGGGTTCGCGGCTGTACAGTCGCATCAGGCCAAGCGTTTCCCCACGGAAGCACAGCCCGACACTGGCCAGCCCGGTGAGGCCCTCGGCGACGAGCGCGTCAGCATGCTGGAGGTCGTCGCGATCTCGGATGTCGTTGATCACGATGACAGAGCCGGAGAGCGCATCGCAATCACACTCGCGATCGACGGACAGTGCGCCCGCCGCGCCGAGATACGCCGTGGAAAGCCCAACGCTGGCGCGAAGCTGGAGCACGCCTCGCTCGACGTCGAGAATGCGAATCGAGCCGGCGTCGGCCTGCAGCATGGACGCGGCGGACTCGAGCGCGCTCTTGAGCACAGCGTCCACCGTGGTGGCGCCGACCAGCATCGAAGACAGCCGATACAGAACGCCAAGCTCATCGACGCGTCGTCGGAGCTGATTCTGGCCTTCACAGATTTCGGCCACGGTCGCCGCGAGGCTGTTGATGAACTCTTCGATGTCGTGATGGTGTTCAGGATCAATGTGGTCGCCGGCCATGGCGACGGTGATGGATCCGATCACGGCGCCGGCGACGGTGAGCGGCGCGCTGAGCAGGCTGGATGCCGGCGAGAGCGTTTCGCCGCCGGGCGTCTGCACGGCGTAGGCGCGTTCGCCGTCGCCTCGCACGATGATCTGGCCGCGGGCGTCGCGCAACGACACCGGGTGGCCAGTGATGCGCTGTGCAGCGTCGCACACGCGAATGAGAGAACCGTCAGTCAGGAAGTCAGTGATGCAGGGCGGACGCGCGGGCATGTCAACCTTTCAGGCGAACCAGCATGGTGCTCGCCGGCGTCAACTGTAGGCGCGTCGGCCTCCGGCGAAACTTACTTCACCCACACTTGACGAACGACATCGTAAAACGGATTCGGGTCCTCACCGAGCACGCCGGTGATGCGATCAATCGCGCTGAAGCCTTCCGTCACCATGTCCTGATTTCCCGTCTGGTATCCGAGATACGCGAGCAGGAAGCCGCTGTTGCGGCCCATGGCGCTGCTTCGCTTGATGTTTTCGCGAAGACGGTAGAACACCTGGTCAATGCGGCTTTGCTTCGGGAGCAGCTTGGCGTCGTAGACCACCGAGATCATGCCGGGGTTCTCACGCAGCATCTTTTGCAGATTCACGGCGGCCGAGAGGAAGAGCCCCGCGCCGAGCTCGGCGTGAATACGTCCGACGGCGGCGAGCGCGTCACCCGGACGCATTGACAGCGCGCTGGCAAAGTGCTCTTCCGCATCGAACCAGCGACCGGATTCCAGAAGGCGCTGACCGAGGTTCATGTGCTCGGTGAAGAGATCTCGCTCTTCATTTGTCTCGGGGGCAAAGTTCGACACGATGGGCCGCGCGTTCTTGAGCATGTCAATCGTGTCGCTGACCTGCTTGCGGAGCCGCTCGTCCTTGGAAATTCGCTCTGACCGATTCACCGACATCGCGTTGCGAAGCTGCGAGAGTCGGTCCTCGATCGTTAGTGACGGAAGTTGCGTCGCGCCAGGGTCGCCAGGAAGCAACAGATTGGAGTCGCCGGGGAGTTGCGGCGCCTGATCCACGCTGAAATCATCAATGATGCCGGGCCGCGCTCCGCCGGGCTGTTGTGGCGGGATCGGTTGATTCAGGTCCGACGGCGCATCGCCATCGTCATTGAACGCGCGAATCTCGCTGAGAATTTCGTCGTAACTGGATTGAGCCTTCATGGGTTCAATCAAACCGGACACTTGGTTGGGGGAACGGAATTCATTGATGAGTTCCGAAGACGTCTTCGGGATCATCAGATCCGTGGTGAGGATGTCGGTAGAAAACGTCGGCGCCGATTGCACCGCGACGCCTCGCAGCGGCGTGGCGATGGTGAAGCTGGGGTCTGCCGTGTCGTCGGAACGATCAATGCTCAGGATCGCCGGATCGAGGTACGAATTGGAGAGGAACTCCGTCGTTGATCGAAGCGTTCCCGGCGAAATGGAATACGCGCTCAGCGATAGTGGATCTGCGCCAACGCGTCCGGAATCAATGACCATCTGCGTGTCCAGCGTGTGCGACGGGCGGCGCAGAATCGGCAGCACCGGCAGTTCGCCCTGCACGGAGCCGGTCTGCAGTTTCATTTGGTATTGCAGCGCATCGACGCCGCGAATGCCGCGCGTGGCCAGGCCGGAGTAGAACGAGTCGCGCTCGAAAGCGAAGCTGTCGTTGGAGCCCGCATCAAGTCCGAGGCTGACGCCCTGGTTTCGGAGTTGGAACGGCACTTCGGAGCCGCCGGTGAAGTCGCCCGCGGCGCGGTAGCCGACGTCCCCGCGGAAGCCGAGCCCGCCCGGCGCGTTGCCGGTGACAATGGCGTTTCGGAATCGGAGTTCAGAATCGAAGTCCGAGTAGTTGTTGACGTTGCTCCGACCTCGAGTCGACAGGCTGTTGTCGAGGGCGTTGCCGCCACCGAGCGCATTCTGGGCCTCAGCCGGAAGGTTGACGATCATCGCGAGGCCGGCGCCAAGGAGGAGTCCGTAACGGCTTGTCTTCAAATATGTCATGGTGATTATTCCTTCGGTCAACTCTAGCCGCGCTGCCAGCCTGAACGCACGGAAAAACGCCAGAGGCACAGCTCTGCGGCGTGTCCGATCCACGTCCTGATATGGGTACGACGGGAATTAGACGCGAAGTTCGCGCTCAGGCGCCTTCATGAGCGAGGACACGTCATCGCCCCTGGCCTCATCGTGGCAGAAGAGGTAGTAGATCAGGGCCCCATCGGTCCAGACATACAGGGCGCCGCCCTGATCCGTCTGGAGGCGATATCGGACGTCCTGCTCCATCAGCGAGGCGTCGAGATTCTCCTGCACGAAGAGGCTCATCGCCTGCTCGGACATGTCCTGATGGCGGAAGATCATGTGGACGGATGCGCCAGGGCCAGGCACGTTGCAGCGGCCCATGCCGGCAAACTGGTACCCGGCGTCATCAATTTCGATTGACGTGGGAGGGGCGCCGAGCAGATTCACGACCGTGTCGGACACTTCGGCAGCGTCTCGGACACTCATCTTGGCGTCGAAATAACGTTCAAAGTCATCGCAGCGATCGTGCTCGCCAGCGATGAACTCGGATGCGTTGATCAATGCGGCGCTGGTGTCGCGCGACACCAACGGGTTGCCTGACTGGGCAAGCGGCAACTGCATGACCAGTGAGACTGAGGCGACCAGCACAATCGCAGCTGCGGCGGCGAGCCACACCGTGCGGCCGGCCCAGAATGAACGCGATGTGGTTGCTGCCGGTCCGACTGAGCCGCGCTCCTGCTGGAAGAGCGCTTCGATATCAGCGCGAAGCGAAGCAGGGGCCTGCGCCGGCTCGCGCATGACGGATGCAACGCGGTCTCGCAGGGCGGACTCCGTAGAGATGGCCTGATCGACCGACGGGTCCGAAGCGCGGAGTGATTCCAGCGCCTGCTGTTGCTCAGGCGAAAGCTCGCCGTCCGCCGCGGCGCGCAGCAATGTGGCGCGAGCCATGGGGTCCGGGGCAGCGTTCTGATTGGACGGTCTGTCAGTCATGCGTCGTCGTTCATCGTGTCGCGAGCTCGAACACCGAGCTCAGAGGGAAGATCACCAAGCCTGGCGATCAACAATTGTCGAGCCCGGTAGAGGCGGCTCATCACGGTTCCATCCGGGACGCCGAGAATCGCGGCGATCTCCCGGTACTTCAAACCTTCGACGCCCCAGAGGAGAAGCGCGAGGCGGGCGTCAGGGTCCAATTCATCGATCGCCTCTTTCAGGCGCTCATCGACGTGCTCCCAGTCCAGCGAGTTGAGGTCCCACGCCGGGGGCGGCGCGTCCGGGGCTGGGGTCTGGTCATCCGAGGCGTAGATCGTCTCAACGCTGAGCGGCTCTCGAGACTGGCGTTGCAGACGCGTGTAGAAAACGTTGTGCAGGATCGTGAACAACCATGGGCGAATGCCGCCGCCGCGATCCTCGAACGTGTGCGACGAGCGAAGCGCACGCAAGTAGGTCTCCTGCACGAGATCGGCCGTGGTGGCGTGATCTCGGCAAAGCTGGAACGCGGCACGATGCAGCGCATCAAGCTGGTCCAGGGCGAGCCGCTCAAATTCCGTTCGCTCCACGCGAATGGTCCTCTCGCCAAAGTAGGGAACTCGTCACCGCGGGCAGATTATTCCCGAAATCGGCGACACGTGACAAAATGATCCGGTTTTCGGACGTCAGGACGCCCCGGAATCATCAGATTCCTGTTCATACCGTTTGCGGGCTCTTTGTTTTGCGGCAAGCAGCCCGGAGGCGCCTTCATCGGCGCCAGACGGGCGGGATTCGGGGCTCTTCTTCGGCGTTGGTGGGTTTTGGGGCTTTTGCCCGCTGGTCGTCGCGCGAAGGGCCTCTCGGATGGATCGACGACGCTCCGCCTGGTCAACCTGTTCTTTCACCTTGGTCACGGTTCGGGATGGCGCCGCGCGCTCGGCGCGGATGGCGGGCTGGTCGGGCCTCGTGTTCTGCGCGCGGCCGCGCAGACGACCGAGCGTCGCCGTCGCTTTCACGCCTCGCGCCTGCGTGGTGATGCGAGATTGTTCGCGAATGGCCGCTGCAAGCTCGCGCGAGAGCAACCGATCCCACGCAATCCGACGCGTGCCGACGTCCAGCAGCGTCAGCGCGACGGTCCAGATGAGCAGTGTCGGCCAGAGTGGCGCGCTTGCGCGAATCGGCGGCAGGTCCGCTCGCGCGAAGAGTTCGGCGTCCTGCGGCGCATCCCACGACAGCGCGCGACCGCCGGTGGATTCCGCGAGTTGGCGAAGCAGGCCGACGTTGGATTCCAGCCGCGCAAACTCCGGACTGGTGGCGCTCGCGGCGCCGGCAATGACCGGCGGAAGTCGGCGATTGCCAAGCCGGGGCGTCAGCGCCGTGATGTACGCGCCGGTTTCATTGATCGGCACGTCCGCTTCGTACACACCCGGTCCGGTTTGCGTCAGTGTGATCTCTCGCTTCTCACCGCGCGGTGTGTAGATCGACCCCGGCACGGTGAGCAGGTCGAGCGGATCGCCGGCATCGTCCGCCGCGTCGAGTCGAATATGGAGCGAGCCGTCGCGCGCTTCGGTCACGACGTCGTACTGCTGACTCGTCGCCGGTCGCGAGATCGTGCGCGCCAATTGCGTCCACAACGTGTCGAAGAATGGCGTATCAATCCACGATGAGGCCCAGATGCCGACGTCGCTCGTCCATGCCGCGGCTTGACCAAGACCGACATTCCAATGCGACAACACCGGCTCGCCTGTCGGCGCGACGATCGCGTCAATGGCGATTGCTTCCGGGCGAGGCTGCGTCAGGACCAAGCCATCGAGCGCCGGCAACGTGGGCGGGAGTCCGGATGTGATCGGTGATGCGGCGCCAGTCAGCCGCGGCTGAAACGGCGCTTCGCGAATCATGGGTTTGCGCACGACGCGCACTTCGCGAATGAAGACCTGCGGCAACAGATTCGGATCAACGACCTGGTAATACTGACCCTTGCCCGCTTCGGCGATGGCCTCGAGCGTCACGGTGTCAGCCGCATCGCCGACGGCGATCGTTGAAATCTTGACGCCTTCACTTGAAAGCCGCGCTGCGATGCTTTGCCCGAACTCGGGGTCGCCGGCCGATTGCCCATCCGTCAACACGATGACCAGTTTGACCTGCGCTTCGACATTTCGAAGCATCGCGCCGGCTTCGGCGAGCGCGGGGTACATGTTGGTGCCGCCGTCGGAACTGATGGCGCGCACGCGTTCGGCGGTCGTTCCGGGATTTTCATTCGGACCAAGCGGAACCACGATGCGATGCGAGCTGTCGAACTCGATCACGCCGATGAGGTCCTGCGGGTCGAGCGTCTGGATCGCGAGCGCGGCGGCTTCATTGGCGATTTCCTGCTGTGTGCGCATGCCGCCGAGCACGCGGTTGTTCATAGACCCCGATGAATCGAGCACAAGCACAATCGCGGCGCTCGGCACGATGAGGTCTTCCGGCAGGTCCATTTCCACTGGCAGCGTTTCTTCGACCTCGCCGCCGTTCCAGCCGCCGGCGCCGAAGGAATTCGGCCCGCCAATCATCACGAGTCCGCCGCCCATATCGCGCACGTATGACGCGAGAATTGACTGGCCGTTTCGAGGAATCTCCTCAGCCGGAACATTGTTCAGCATGATGAGGTCGTATTCCTGCATGGAAAGCAGGTCCGCGGGCATTGCGCCTGATGGAATGGTTTCAACGTCAAGTCCGTTGCGCGCCAGGGCGCGCGGCAGAATCGCGCCGAGGCCGTCACCGCCGCCGGAGACGCCATCCACGATCAGGATGCGTCCTTTGCCCGGCGTGATGGTGAATGCTTCACCCGAGTTGTTCTGCACGACCGCGTCTTCTTCATCTGGTTCAAAGACAGCGCGAAAACGATGCACTGTCTCCGGCGGCGTGCGCACATCCATCGCGATGACCTGTCGGCCCTCACGCAACGAAACGCGGCGTCCGGCGCCCGGCGCCTCGCCGTTGATGTCAATTTCAACGCCTTCACGCAACAACCGAATCGTGCCTGTGGTCGGGCGCGTCGAATACAGCCCGACGCGCACGGTGACGAGCGACTCGCGCGTCGCTTGCGGCGGCGCATCAACGAACTCAATCATCGTCTCGTCTTGAACGTTGTAGGTGATCGGCAGCGCATCGATGGGAATGTTTGATCGATCGCCGCTTCCCGCGGCCATCATGATTTCACCCGCCGCGGCCAGCGCATCGCCGGTGGTTGCGTTGCCGTCTGAGATCAGCAACAGTCGTTTGCGCGCATTGGGCGGGAAGAGCGCCGATGCAAAGCGAATGGCGTCCGCGATGTTGGTGCCTTCAACAAACGACAGATCGAGCGGGATGTCGCTGATGCGCCTGTCGCGAGGCCCATCGTCGCGTTGATTGACGCCCGGCCGAGACGGCGTCGCCACGGCAAGCGAATCACCATCGAAGAGCACCGCGCCAAACAGATCGTCGGGTCCGCGGTCGGCCGCGGCGATCTCCAGCCAGTCGCGAATCACCTCCGCCGGTGGGATCCGACGGCCGGTGTCATCCACGCCGAAATCTGCAAAGCGCTGCACGGAGCCGGAGACATCGATCACCGCGATGACCGCCAGCCGATCCGTTCGTTGAATGGACGCGGCGCCGGCGAGCATCATCGCGACCAGCGCGATGAGCGCGCTGCGAACCACGACCGCGGAGATCGCTCGCATGCGGCTCATCGATCGAAACCAGCGCAGACCCAGCCACGCCAACGGAATCGCAAGCGCGATCAGCAGAAGCCAGACAGGTTCGCTGAAGGTGATGGCCACGAAGGAAAGTGTAGGGAGTGGGTTGATTCAGCCGCCGGTGTCGGGTGTGCGTTTAATCAGGTTCGGATTGCGGCGCCGGCTTGGCTTTTCGCGCGTTCTCGAAGTACCGCTTGATGATGTCGCTGTAACGACGATGCACCGACTGCTCCTCAACCGCCTGCTCAGCGCCCTTGGCGGCGTCCTGCAATCGATCGTCCACCGCTCGCCGAGAAATCTCGCCAGGCTGGGACGGGTCGGCGTCGGGATTGAACCATTGCGCAATCACACGATCCGGCGCTGATTCTTCAGGCCGCATGTCAACGGGGCGCGAATCGAAGTCTTCGGATGGGGAGGGACGCGACGGCGGCGGGGTTGGTTGTTCACGCTGCATTTCGCGCGCCCAACGCTCCATCTGCTCGCGCTGCTCGGGCGACATGCGGTCGAGCAGCTCCCGCGCTTTCTTTCTCGCGTCTTCGGCGGATTGGCGGTTCTCGTTGGCGCGCTGGCGGCGGCGCTCAAATTCATCGAGAAGTTTGCGCGTGCGCTCCAATCCATTCTCGCCGGCGCCGGATGATGGCCCATCGCCTTCGGATGGCTCAGCGCCCATCGGGGCATCGCCATCGGGGCGCTGTTCGCCGTTGGGCGCGGCGCCGGGTTGCGCATCGCTGTCGTCACTCGGTTGTGCGCCCTCCTGAGGCGTGGGCGATTGAGAGCCATCCGGTGTCGGCGTCTGACCCTGCGGAGCGCTTTGCGGCGCGCCATCCGGTTGCGATTCAGAACCGTCTGGCGACTCCTGCTGCGACGGTTCACCACTTTGGTCAGGCGCGCCCTGGGGCGGCTCGGACGGCGTTTCATCGCCCGATGAATCGGGCTGTTGCTGCGGCTGATTCGGATCGGGCTGCTGCCCGGGCGTTTGTTCACCGGGAGTGGGGGTTTGTTGCGGCGCGCCGTCAGATGGTTGCTCATCAGACGACGGTGTTGATTCGGATTCACCAGGTTGTTGGTCCTGGCTTTCCTGTTGTTGTTCGCCTGGTGATGACTGATCGCCGGGTTGGCTCTGATCGTTGCCCTGCAGGGAATCACGTGGATTGTCACGCTCAGATTCAGCGGGGGGCTGCGGCGTTTCATCCGGCGGTGAACGCAGATCATCTGCAGCATCACGCAGCGCATCTCTCAATTGCTCGGCGTCACGCTTCGCCTGCTCTTCCGCATCGCGGCGCTCCTGCTCTTCGGCAAGTTGGTCGGCGAGGTCTTCAGCGATCGGCTCATCAATCCCTTGCTCTCGAAGCGCTTCTTCGATCGCATCGCGATCGCGCTCTTGCTGAAGGTCTTCGATGGACTCTTCCGGCACGCCTAAATCGCGGAGCGCATCCGTGGCGGGCGATGGAGGGTCCGGCGGCGTCTCGCCCGCGGCATTCAGGCTTTCATCAAGCGAATCCGCAAGGGATTCAAGGTCCTCAGCCGCTTCCATCCGTTCGGCATTCTGGAGTTCCTCCAGACGCTGCTCTTGTTCTTCAATGAGTTGCCGGGCGCGCTCAAAATCGCCCGCAGAAAGCGCCTTGGCGAGCGGCGATTCCGGCGCGGCGTCATCGAGCCCTTCAAATTGATCCTGCAGCGAATCGAGCGCGCGATCGTCCTGTTCAGCCTGACGCTCGAGCGAATCCGCGGCGTCACTGAGCGCGCTGGCGGCTTTGGCGCGCGCTTCATCGGGGTCTGCCTCACCCGCGCTCAATTGGCGTTCGAGTTCATCAAGCGTTTCGAGTTCAGTCGGCGTTGCGAAATCGGCGACGCTCGTTTCATCAGGCGACACCAGTTCGCGCGCTTCAGCGACCTCCCGCGCGGCTTCGGCCTGAGCGCCGGCACGTTCGGCCTGGCGCGTTTCTTCACCGAGTCGATCGGCAAGATCAATCGCCGGCACGAAAATCGCCACGGCGATCGCGGATGCGAGCACGACGGGCCACGCCCACCAGGAGCCGCCGAATTCCACAGCCGCCGCATCGCGGACGCGCACGTCGGAGGCAATTTGCTCGCCGTCATGAATGGCGAGTGCCGCGAACGGATCGTCAGCCGCCTCGCGCTCCAGCGCCAGCGCAGAGCCAAGGCGATCATCCAATTCCAGCGCGTGATCAACGATTGAAGCCGCGACGAGCGAAGAGGGTGATCGAACCACGCTCCAGACCATGGCGCCGGCAAACGCAAGCAGCGCCGGAGCGCCGATCAGCAGCCACGCAGGCCAGCCCAGCGCGAGGGCTTTGTCCAGCCCGACCAGCAAGAGCGCGGCGACCGCAGCGGCAGTCAGGGCCGGCCCCATCGCATGGATCAGCTTCACCAGCATGATCCGTCTGCGGGCTTTTCGGATTGTGCTCGACAATGCCGCCATCACTCAATGCTACGCATGACAGGCTTGATCGTTTCGTGAATCCGGCGTGGAGGCCAGCCCCGGGCCGTCGGCATAGCATGGAGTCGGGTCCAGATTGCACATTTCAGGAGAGACGCATGACCACCGCGACGACGTCCTACAGCGCCCAGTCCATCGTGCCGCCGACACGCATGGCCCTTGGCATTTTCGAGAAGATGGTTCGAGAGATTCCGGCGGAGAAATTCGCCCGCAAGC
>MRWG01000785.1_pt1 | contig 26413 bp, 24 predicted proteins | sample 1013341 | NCBI WGS metagenome assembly MRWG01 (sample SAMN06117577, study PRJNA244670) | biofilm metagenome | biome: Water; feature: Cathode Biofilm; material: Biofilm; isolation source: microbial consortium enriched at the cathode of a solar microbial fuel cell | place: USA: District of Columbia ... | reverse complement strand
GATTTCGACGCGCCGACCGGCGTGGTGAGGTATCGCCCGTCGTGAAAGCCTTCGACCTTCAGGATCTCGCGAACGGTTCGCCCGCCAGGCGCGCGTTCGATCGAGACGATCAGGTCGACCGCCTCTCCGATGACTTCCGGCATCGGCTGAGAGCTGACTTCGGCGACGAGTTGTTCAAGCCGGGTAAGGGCGGCGGCGGCCGAGTTCGAGTGAACCGTCGCGATGCCGCCCGGATGGCCGGTGTTCCACGCTTTCAAGAGAGTGAGGGCCGCGCCGTCGCGGACCTCGCCCACGATGATGCGGTCTGGACGCAGCCGCATCGTTGACTTCAATAGACGGCCCATATCGACCGTGTCGGTGGTGTGCAGGATCACATGGTTTTCCGCCGCGCACTGGATCTCGGCGGTGTCTTCGAGGATCACCAACCGATGTTCCGGCGTCGTCTCGACCAGCTCCGCCAGGATTGCATTGGTGAGCGTGGTCTTGCCTGTCCCTGTGCCGCCAGACACGACGATGTTGAGTCGGTTCACGATCGAATCGCGGATCACATCAACCTGCTCGGGCGTCATGATGCCGTCGGCGACATACTGATCGAGGCGGATCAGCATCGAGGCGCGCTTGCGGATCGTGAACATCGGCGCGGGCGCGGCCGGTGGCAAAATCCCCTCAAAGCGATGTCCGCCAAGGGGCAGTTCCCCGGAAATAATAGGCCGGTCCTGGTCGACCTCGGTCTTGAGGGCGTGGGCGACCTTGCCGATGACGGTCTCGACGTCATGGGAGGTCATCCGCCCCGCCGCCGCTATCCCCTGCCCTACCCGCTCGATGAAGAGATTGCCGTCGGGGTTGAGCATGACCTCCACAACGTTGGGGTCATGGAGCGCTGTCGTGACAGTGGCGCCAAGTGCGTCCTGCAGACCGAGGATCAGCCGTCGTTTCGACTCGCTCATAAACCGCCCCCTTGCCCGGCTGCTCAGGTCAGGCCGCGGCTTCGACAGCGGCCGGGAAAAGGGGGACGTAGCTCGACGGCCGCACCAACTCGAGACTGGCTTCGTCGGCGGTCAAGAGGCCCGCGACAGCAATGGTATTGCCAACAGGATGTGGAGAGCCTAGCCGCTCCAGTGGCCACTTCGCCCGGTTGAGAATGCGCTCAAACCGAACGTCCGTCACAGTGACGATCCGGTCGAACTCATTGGCCATCGACCATTCAATAATGCCAGCGAACAGAGTATGCGTCGCATCGCGCAGGCCGCTCGCGGAAACGATGTCGCTGCGTTCGGTGTCGATGCAAAAGCGCGAACTCTCGACAACGCGGCTCGATTGGGGCACGCGAGAAGCGCCAGCCAGAAACGGAAATGTCTGACCGAGCATCGTCGGTCCGGTGGACGGAAGCAGCCGGGCGCACCCGATCACGTGACCATCCTTGGCGACGAGCACGAGATAGGTCGGATCGAGCCGGTCGTACTCGTCTTTTTCCTGGTTGTGCTCTACGTGGACGTCCCAGTCCAACCTGTGCTTGAAGACCCTGGCGCGCAGTTCATGCATGCGCTCGAGTAGACGTTGCTCACTACTTGTAGCCCTCGTACGGCAAATGGCGACGACGCGCATGACCCAATCCTTAACCCATTGAATTGCGGTCTCTTGAATCCCGTACGGCCCCGCACCGCCAGCTGTGAAAAGTCACAGGGGATCGAGAGTCGTCGCCGTGATAGACAGTAGGGAGCGCCGAGGCGCCGTTGCCGCACTTATGGCTGAATTGCCATGCAACTCGAAATTGCGACTACTCGACTTGAGGACGAAAACACCCGGAGAGGACACTTGCCGAGCAGAGCCTTCGACCAGCTGCGAGATTCACTAGAAACGGCCCGAGGGATTGGCCCGGTCAAAGCCGCGGTGAAGGAATTCGCCGGCCAATTGGGATTTGACTGGTTCGCCTATCTCTCGGTGTGTGGACCGGAGATCGACACGTTTTCGACGTACCCGCGCGCATGGCAAGGCAACTACCTCAACAAGAACTACGCGACCATCGATCCCGTCGTGCAGGAAGCCCGCCGCTCTGAGCGCTGCTTTGCGTGGTCCGAACGCGACCTTGCACGGGCATTGTCGCCGGATCAGGTGCGCTTCCTCGGAGAAGCCGGGGATCATGGTATCGCGTCGGGGATATCTGTGCCCGTGTCGGCCGGATTCGGCCGGACTGTGTTGTTCACGCTTGCGTCCGCGGACCGGTGTGACGATTGCCTGGTAAAATGCCCGTTCCTTGCCGCTTCGATTGCAGCGCACGTGGATGTCTATGCGCGGCGCTGGATGCTCGACCCAATGGCGGCTGTCGCCGTCAAGCTGAGCCCCAGAGAGAGGCTCTGCCTGAGTTGGATGGCAAAAGGCAAGCGCATGTCCGAAATCGCGCAAATCATCGGGAGCAAGGTTCGGACGGTTGAGTATCACCTGCAAAATGCTCGGCGGAAGCTCGATGCCACCAACGTCACTCACGCCGTCGCGCTTGCAGTGCGTCAACAGTTGATTTGATCTTGTCCGAGCGTGCAGGGCGACAGGTTGCCCCGTGACGCCAGGCCCGTTCCCAAAGCGCTTACCGAGTCCCCTTCCCGCCCGGCTTCGGGCATGTCGCGTCCCAGGCCGACGGCATCTCTCCAGAGTCGGCCCGCCGAAGACTGCCGACGAATCTAGATGGGGGTGTGTCTCAACATTCGAAACCTATCCTACGGGCATCGAACGGCGGCCGCTGGCGGCGAGCAAAAAGGGAGGCCCCCCTCCCATGTCTATGCCGACATGGGTGATCGGGATGCCGACACGAAGCAGATGAAGCCTTTCTGGCAGGCGAGATCATCGCCGTTCTGAACCGGCTCAATCTCACCGAATGTGCGGCGGCCGAGGTAACCGGCGTTACGCCCGCCGACATTTCGAACGTTCGTAACGCGCGTCTTGGCAAGTTTACGATTGACGGCCTGAATACCGGGTCGCGCTCCGTAATTGAAAGTCCGGGCGGTATTTACGACCCTGCAATGGTGTCACCGGGGGCACTGGCCACGCGGCATTACTGGAAACAAATAGGGCCGCCTTTCAGCTCAACCGCCCTCAATGGCTAGCTTAGACCCACTGGATGCTCGCGCACGGGCCATCCGGAACGCGGCAAGGATTCCAATATCAATCCATCACGAGAGCGGCAGAAACCGACCCACTTGCTGTCGTCTATCGTGATGTGCCACCATCCTGACTATGGCCACTCGCGCTATTGCCTTCTGGGCTACATTTCTCTGGCCCTTTTTGATGACGACGCCATCGATTTCGGGGTCATTTCCGACTCCAGAGGGCTTACGGCCCTGCGCGCCCGGTGATCCGGTCGCCACCATAGAAGCTCGCGTCGCATCGAAACTTGGTGGTGAATTTCTGAATTGTTTCCAATCTGGTCGAAGGATCGCCACGCCGAGTGCAGCCAAGCGGGTATGGATGCCGGTTGAATACGCCTTTGCAATCGCACTTCAGGGTCAAAGTTACACGCTCGCAGACCTCGATAATTTGCTTTCGAAGGTCAAGGATCAATGGAGCGGCTTCGATCCGCTGAGCAAGCAATTTAAAGACAACTATACAGCTAAGCTAAACGAGTTGCTGAGGTGCAGCGGCTTAAATAAGCGAGCAACCATAGATTCGGTTAAACCGGTATTGGTTGCAATTGCTCCAATACATGACAAATTTTATGTTGTTACTTCGATACGAATCTATGCATTCAGGTCGAATGGTGTTAACGTCGAAACTAAGAAAGTAAACGCCGACGCCGTTGTATTGCGCGGCTCTAGGCTTATTCGTCTCACGATTCAACGAACATTAAGCGAGCCAACTGACGTGACGGAAGTTCAGGCAGAAATAGACAAATGGGCGAAGATGGTTGCGCAAGGCTAATTGCCCAGAGGACCATAGCAAATAAGAACTCTCTCAAGCTTGTGCAGCTTACCATCTTCTGGGATTGGAAGCCGAAGTGGTGGAATGTTCATTCCAATCGTCTGCTCTTGTCATCCATCGGCTGCAAGCGGACGGACGGGAAACCACCCCATTGCGGGCATCTATCATGCGAGACATTTGTGCACACAACACGCTGGTGAGCGGTCCATCCGGAAACCAGGCAAGGATTGGAATTTCAATCCTTGCCTCGTAGTTCTGTTGTCCTGACAAACCGTGTCCACCAGGCTTTGGCGTCCCTTCCCTGCGTGTTCTGAACCGTCTCGACCGGAAGGGGCTCGGTCGAAAAAGTGTCGCACGACGATGTGGCAGCCTAGCGAATGCGCTTTTGCGGCGATGTGGGCCGCCGCGAACACCGTATAGCCGGCTAAGAGCCTTCTGTTCATGGGTGAAAGTGAGTCGCCCCAAAAGGAGCAGCAGTCACGCCCATTCACCCAGTTTGACGCCCATCCATCACTGTGAAACTTCTCAGGGTTCTGCACGGACCAAGGCGGCGGCACGTGGCACTGAACCTTCCCACGGAATAGTCACCCGCGGAGCAGGTAAGCGATTGAAAACGCACTGGAAAGGGTACTCGCCTACGCCGCGATGCCTGACTTTGAAGCTCCGCTGAACGATCTTATTGGAGTCGGTCGGGGTGTGTCGCTAAGATGTTGTTAACCTTAAACCGCTGGACGCACAGGCAGAATCGTGGCCTACCTTTGTCGGGCAAAGGGCGATAAAGCGCCTCCAGGCCGCCAAAGAGGGTTCGCAACGACAATGGCTATACCAGCCGCATCAGTCCCGCAGAGGGACGATCCCGCGGATAAGATTGTCCGGCATGCGAGCATGCTTTCGAGCCATCTGCAGGCTAGACGAGAGCAGATGTACCCACCGGACGCTCAGAAGAGCCTCAGGAATTTCATGATCCATGAGGTGTCCAAGCTGACATCCATTCCGGAATCGACACTCAAGCTGATGTCCAACGAGGGAAAGGGCCCTGTGCCGGCGCGGCTGGAAAACAACCACAGAGCGTACACGCTGGCGCAGATCAACGAGTTGAGAGAGCTGTTTGCTAGCCAAAAGCCCGCTGAGGCACTGAGGTATCTGCCGCACCGACGGGAGGGCGAACACCTCCAGATTCTTGCCGTAGCCAATTTCAAGGGCGGCAGCGCGAAAACAACTACAAGCGCGCATCTCGCCCACTATCTGGCGCTCTATGGCTATAGGGTACTCGCAATCGACCTAGACCCGCAGGCGTCGCTCTCTGCGATGTTCGGCGCGCAGCCTGAAATGGATGTCCAGCAGAACGAGACCATCTACGCGGCCCTGCGTTACGACGACGAGCGGCGCCCGATCCAGGACGTAATACGCAAGACATACTTCTCAGGGATTGACCTAATTCCGGGAAACATCGAGGTCATGGAATACGAACATGAAACCCCGCGGGTTCTTGCGCAGAAGCAGAATGGTAATCAGAGCATCTTCTTCGAGCGCCTTCGGCTGGCGATCGCCGAGGTCGAGAACAATTATGATATCGTAATACTCGACACCCCCCCTTCCCTCGGCTTCTTGACGCTTGGCGCGATTTACGCAGCGACTGGCCTCCTTGTTACGGTGCATCCGGCGATGCTCGACGTCATGTCCATGAGCCAGTTCTTGCTCATGATGGGCGATCTGATCTCGGTCATACGCGATGCTGGTGCCGTGATGGAACAGGACTTCCTGCGGTATGTGGTGACGCGGCACGACCCCAACGATCAGTCCCAGGTCCATGTCGTTTCGATGCTGCGGCATCTATTTGCCGAGGACGTGCTGACGCCGACAGCAGTCGAGAGCGCGGCAATAGAAACGGCGGGCCTTGCAAAGCGGACCCTCTACGAGTTGGAAGCAGGCAATGTTGGAGCGACCACCGTCAAGCGTGCACGGGAGTCTATCGACGCCGTCAACGAGCGGATAGTCGACCTCATTGCAGAGAGTTGGGGGCGGGGATGACAAAGCGGTCATCAGGAAAGTCGATCCTCGCGAGCTTCGGAGCGTTTTCCGAGCCGGTTCCGTCAGCCGATGACGGTAGCCGTCCGGAGAGTGGAACAAGACCCATCTCCGTCCAACCGGTTGCGCGAGTTGGTGCCGGCGTTATCGGCGCCACACAGCGGTCACTTAGTGACCTTCGGGAACAGCGAGATCGACTTCAGGCGATCGTCGACGCTGGCGTGGGGTTGGAGCTCGATCCGGAGCTGATTGATCCTTCTCCGTTTCCCGATCGGCTTCCGGACGACAACAGCGCCGATTTCGAAGCGCTGAAGAAGCTCATTGCCGAGGAAGGCCAGAAGCTGCCGATCCAGGTGCGAAAGCACCCCGGCGTCGAAGGCCGATACCAGGTTGTCTACGGGCACCGGCGTTGGCGCGCGGCCCGAGAACTTGGCATCAAGCTCAAGGCGACGGTGCTGGATCTTTCCGATGTCGAGCTCGTGGTCGCGCAAGGGATTGAAAATGCTGCGCGGCAAGACCTTAGCTGGATTGAACGTGCCCTGTTCGCGTGGCGTATGGACGAGGCGGGCATTAAGGCGCGCGACATCCGAGCGGCGCTTTCAATCGATGATCCCGAATTGGCGCGCCTGCGATCCGTGTGCCGTGCACTTCCGGGGGATGTTATCGAAGCAATCGGCCGAGCGCCGAAGGTCGGCCGGCCCCGCTGGGTCGCGCTAGCGAATGCGGTGTCCGCAGAGACTGATGTGCTCATGCGAATCCGTGAAACCTTGTCAGGTGACAAGGTTTCACGCCTCCCGTCCGATGACCGATTCAAGCTTGCGTTCGCAACGGCGAGGAAGGCTCCGGTAAAGCAACAGAGTGATCTGGTGTTGGTGGCTCCGACCGGAGAAGTGGTCGGGAAGGCCGTATTCTCTGGGACCGATGTAAAGCTGACAATTGAAAGAGATCGCGCACCGGCATTCGCCTCATTCCTGGAGGGGGAGCTGCCAGCGCTGATCGAGAGGTTCTTCGCTCGTGAGGGCGGTGAGTGATCTTGGGCCCGCGTAAAAATCTTGTCAGCTGACAAGGTGGTTTGGAGCTTGAGGCCGTGCTGGCATGGTCAGCTTCGGCGATGAGTGTGTATCCAATTGCGAAAGGAAACAGACAGCAAAAGAAAAAGGCCCCCGAAAACGCGTCTCCGGAAGCCCTTCTCTCGATTAGCACCTAAGAGAATCACACTTCCAGGAATCACTGTCAAGAGTCTTTGACGCCATCTTCGGCGAGCCGGTTTCTTTTGCCTGAAGGAAGGTGAAGGAAAATGGACACGCATATCTCAACGACGCCCTTTGGGCGGCGGCCGATGACGCTTGGCATGATTTCAAGCCAGGTAGCCGCAAAGGCAATGCCGGCGGACCTGACGGTCCACAAATGGCATGTCTTCCAGAACATCAAGGAAGCCCGAGGCGCCTTGGGCGCTACCGATCGCGCATTGGCCATACTTGACGCCCTGCTTTCGTTTCATCCGGAGACCGCGCTCTATGGCGATAGCGAGCTGATCGTCTGGCCGTCCAATGAGCAGTTGATCGGCCGAGCCAATGGCATGCCACCTGCGACGCTACGGCGTCACCTGGCCGTCCTGGTGGAGTGTGGCTTGATCATCCGCAGGGACAGCCCCAACGGCAAGCGCTACGCTCGGAAAGGGCAGGGGGGCGAGATCGAGCAAGCCTACGGCTTCGACATCTCGCCGATCGTGGCGCGCGCAGCGGAGTTCAAGGAGCTGGCGGAAGTCGTCCGAGCCGAGAAGAAGGCCTACCGGGTCGTTAAGGAACGGCTAACCATATGCCGCCGCGACATCGTTAAGATGATAGACGCAGGCATCGAAGAAGGCGTTCCGGCAAATTGGGGCAGGGTCCAGCAAACCTATCAAGCCATCGTCGGCCGGATTCCCCGTACGGCGCCCCGCCAAGTCCTCGCAGCCATTGCTGCGGAGCTTGAGGACCTTTGGGCTGAAGTGCGTGAGGCATTGGAATCATTCGTAAAAACAAAGAATATGAGCGCCAATGAGTCTCATAACGAGCGCCACATACAGAATTCAAAACCAGACTCTAAATCTGAATCTGAAAGTGGCTCAGGAAATAAAGATGAAGCGAGCGGCAGCGCAGCGGAAACCGACAACGTGCGGAGCCTGCCGAAGCGCGAGCTGCCGTTGGGAATCGTGCTGGATGCCTGCCCGAACATGCTCTGGCTGGTGAAGGGCGGCGGCGGAATCCGCAACTGGCGTGAATTTTTGGCGGCCGCCGAGGTTGCGCGGCCGACTATGGGCATCAGCCCGAGCGCCTGGGAGGAAGCGCGAACGGCGTTGGGCGAGCAGCAGGCAGCGATCACCATTGCTGCGATCTACCAGCGGCAAGACCAGATCAATAGCGCCGGCGGCTATTTGCGCAGCTTGACGGATCGGGCAAAGGCCGGAAAGTTCTCGGTATGGCCGATGATCATGGCCTTGCTGCGGGCAAAGCTTGAGGCGTCGAAAACCGCCGGAAACGGAGCTGAGGCCGCCGCCGTCGATCTGGAAATGGCGGGGAAGGTCGTTCGCACCGAATCGCGACTGGAAATTAGCGATGCGTTGCGCCGCAGCCTCGACAAGCCGGGGCGCGGATCGTGATGAGCCGAGCGGGTTTGATCGGCTCCACGCTCGTGGATAGTGGCTGCAGAGCTTGTTGGGAGGAGCGCCATATGCGAGGATCGAGGACATGAAAAACAATCCCGACCGGGAACCGAAGCCCGACGAAACCGCCGGGATGGTGTGGTGGAACTCTCTTACCGAGGTCGATCGTGCGGATTGGCTGGCGCGGGCCGGCAGCGCTGTTCCAGCCGATGCCTGGGCGGCGTACAAGCAGAGCGGAGATGCTGATCGTCAGCCGCGGATCGTAAACTGAGGCCTGTGCAGTGGGGATGACTGCCGTGGGGAACCGGTCACGGTGCGGGCGGTTCCCGGGCGAGACCAAGCCGGCGGGCCCGATCGAGCAGGTTCTTGACTGATGAGGCCGACCATTTTGCGCTTCCTCGTGGGGTTCGCTCATGCAGGCGCTCGAGCTGGCCAGCGATGTCGCGTAGCGATAGGTCTGGGTTGGATTGTGAAATCCCTGTCACGAGGATCATTAGCCGATCTTCGGGAAGCTGGGGAGATGCCCGCTTTAGCAATGCGGAATCAGCCAGGCGTTCGGCGACGAGCCATTTCACTGCGCGTCGCAGTCGTTCGGGCGTCCAACTCGCGCCTTTCTGGTTCAACACGCGCACCACATCGTCCCACGGATGGTCCGGCCTCATTCGTCGCACCGTAGGCAACCAGTCGTTCATGGAAGCCTGGATGCGGGCGCCATATGAGGCTCGCCGCGCCGCGGCGGTCTTCGCCAAGGCAGCAGGACGTCGCTCCCGCATCCCCGGATTGCCGGGCAGCCTACCCTTCTTCCGGGCGGCCGCAATCCCGGCTTTGGTTCGCTCCGAGATCAGCGCACGTTCGAGCTGTGCGACGGCGCCGAGGACCTGCAGGGAGAACATGCCTTGCGGCGTCGATGTGTCGATCGGGTCCCGCAGTGACCGGAAATGCGCTCCCTTGTCGGTCAGATCCTCGATCACGGCGAGAAGATGGCTGACCGAGCGCGCAAGGCGATCGAGACGCACAACGACCAGGACATCGCCGGCGCGGATATCGCTGATCAACCGCAGGAGGGCAGGGCGGGCTCTCGACGCCCCAGATCCATGTTCCTGAACGATGACGTCGCAGCCGGCCGATCGCAGCTCAATTTCCTGCGCTTCCGTCGCTTGTTCGTCCGTCGACACGCGCGCGTAGCCGATTTGCCGGCCCTGTGGTCGACCGGAGCGTCGATCTTGCGCTTCACGGGCCATTTACGGCGTCTCTCAGCATCGGAAAGAGGCGTTTGTACAAACACCGAAGATATCAACAAACGATCGGATGTAGACGTGTTAGGAGGCCATTCCGCACCAGAGGGCTGGCCAAGGCTTGCAACGCACTCTCCAGTGTCATATGTTCTGCACAGGAAATGTGTTAGAAGATATGGCAAGGTGGCAGTGATGGCTGAGGCTCTGAAGGTTCCAGTACAGAATGAATCCTTGGTCCTGTCATATATGGACCGGGCGGGCAGGATCGCGATCAATCAGCTCGCGGACGGGTTCGGTATGTCCAAGACCCAGATTGCCGAGACAGCGGGACTTGCGCGGGACACACTTTATCGGGTCGAGCGCAGCCGTGCCCCGAGGACGCAGGGGCGTCTCCGTGAGATGCTGGAAATTATCAGTCGCGTGACGGAATGGGCGGGCGGCAAGGAGCAGGCTATGGCCTGGTATCGCGCCCAGCCCTTGCCGGCGTTCGGCGGGCGAACCGCTGAGGCGCTTGTCAAGGAAGGCAAGGCAGCGGCCGTCCGGGACTATCTCGATCATATGGCGCTCGGCGGCTTTGCGTGAGGTTCATAGGGACCTGCTACCGAGCGCATGATCCGCGATGGGCCTTCAAGCCGATGTCCGGTGATGGCGCAGCGATAAGGGGCGCTCGCTTCAACCCGAAGGGCGTGCCCGCACTCTATCTCGGCTTGAGCATCATGACGGCCGTCAAGGAAGCCAACCAGGGCTTTGCGCATCGGATAGATCCCTGCGTGCTGTGCTCCTACGAAATTGACTGCGAGGATATTGCGGACCTGACGAAGGACGAGGGGAGGAGGGAGCATTCGGTCGAACTGGACGAGATGGCCTGTGCATGGGCGACGGCTCTCGCTAACGGCGACCGCCCGGGCTCGTGGGCTGTATATGACCGTCTCAAAGCTCGAAATGCAGCTGGTATTGCCGTGCCCAGCTTCGCGCCGGGCGCCGAAGCGGACGATTTGAACCTCGTGCTTTGGCAGTGGGGACCAGATCTGCCGCACAAGGTGACCGTCGTTGATCCGAGCGGCCGGTTGCCGAAGGATCAGCTGTCTTGGCGTTGAGTTCCAGTGAAGGAACGCCCGTGCGTTCCTCGCGCGAGGCTGCCGAAGCGGACTTCAGCGCAGTCCGAACTCCATGATGGCTTGGATGGATCTGGGCGCCCGCGTACCGCGCCACTGTTTCCGTTGGATTAGTCTAGCCAGTCGTGCGAGCCAAGCGGGGCTCATTCGTCGCCTGCGAGACCGTCGAACGCCTCGATCAGCGCATCGACGATCGCTTGGCCGAGCGCCCGTGCCGCCTCATCGATTTGGGCTTCGTTTCCGTTGCGGGCCGCGGTGGCGAGTTCGGAACCCTGATCCGTCAGGATCGCATTCGACCTATCGATCGCCCATTGCGCAAAATCGTTGCGGCTGTCGATGATCCTGGTTTCCATGGCTACGCGCTCCCGCGTTTACGATTTGTTTGGCGAATTCGGGTCAGGGTCAGGGTGCGCGATGGGTATTGCGTTCGCGCCACAACACCTCCTCGATCCTTGCAGCATCAGGCCTCGCTGGGCAAGCAGCCGTTTCGCTTCGTGTAGACGGGAAGCCTGAGGCTGCGCTTTGTCGTCCAAGGACGAGCCCTCCGTTAAGCAGACTCCCGCTGCTACGCACTGAGCAGCGGCAGGGGAGGGGCCTTTTGTCCCCTAGAGCCCGCTTGCCTTGGTGAGATTGACGCGAAACCGATCGCGGCGCCGCTGATATTTGCGAGTCATCTCCGCAGAGGCGTGGCCGAGCTGCTTTTGCACATAGCGTTCGTCGACCTCGGCCGACGACGCCAAGCCGGCGCGTAGGGAATGGCCGGCGAATTTTTGTTCCCGTTCGCCTTCGGAGAGGTCGCCGCGGACGCCGGCGGCCAGCGCGGCGCGTTTGACCAGCCGGGCGACTTCCTGGTCGTTGAGCCGCTCGGCGCCGACGGCCTTGCCTTGCCCTGTCACCCGGCGAAAAAGGGGACCGTGCGCGATGCGGCCGAGCTTGAGCCAAGTTTGCAGCGCCACGACGGGACAGGTCGTGTCGGAAGAACCGCGGCCGATCTCGACCTCGCGCCATCCGGTCTTGCCGCGCAACGTCACCAGCACGCCTTTATCGGGATAGAATTCGATCCAGCCCGAAGAATCCTCGGTCTGGTCGCGGCCGACATCGAGACCGACGATTTCGGAGCGTCGTAGGCCGCCGGCGAAGCCGAGCAAGAGCATGGCGCGATCGCGCAGCCCGCGAAGGGTGCCGCGATCGAGCGTTTCCAGCATGGCGATGAGATCCTCGGGCAGCACCGCCTCCTTCTGCCGGGGCGGGGCGGCGTGCCTGTTGCGGATGCCGGCCATGACGGTGGCGATGTGGCGGTCCTTGCGGTCAAGCGGCTGGCCGCGCTGGGAATAATTCCAGGAGAGAGACGAAAGCCGCCGCTCGATGGTCGATACAGCGTTCGGCTTTTTGTCCCTAGTCGCCGTGCCTACGGCACTGCCGGAGGCGCATGCGGTGATGTAAAGGCCGACGGTTTGCGGGTTTGGCGGAAACACCTCGAGGTTCTGGCGGCGGCACCAGGCGCAAAAATGCTTCCAGTCCGACGCGTAGGCGCGACGTGTGTTGGCCGAACTCGCTGCCTCGACATATTCCCGTGCACGGCCGGCCAGTGCGTCCAGGTGCGCCGACAGGTGGGAATTCGCCATGACTGGGGGAGGGGAGGGGGCTTCGGCGGAGTGCTCTTCCTGGCGGCCCATCTCCAGCACGAGGTCGACGATATCGGGCAGGTCGTCATCGAGACCGTCGCTGCTGATCCGCGTTATAGGCTCGGCCGACACCCGCGTGTCCGAAACATCATCCTCCGCCGCCGTGCTGTGGGAGGGCGCGGAGCTCTCCTGAGCGTGATTTTTGGGCTTCTGCTCGACGTTTCGGGCCATTCTTTATATAAAGAGCAAAACGACTGATAATGCAACATTATCGTTCATTGTGACTAGCCGACATGCACAGCGCTTAATCGCCATTTCTGTTGCCAAAAGCGCCGTCATGATTCATCGTGCGTTCGATGATTCTACAGCCCCACCTGTCTCGGCGCGCGCACGGCGCCATTGCCGACCTGTCGGCGCGCGCCGCAATTGCCCCGGTGCCGAACTGGCTGCGCCGGGCCGTTCCCGGCACGCAAACCGTTGCCACACAAGGCTTCGAGGAGGTCGCGCTTGCCGCCGGTGCCGCTATCGGCGCGCTCGATGCAGTGGTCCGCCGGCAGCAACGGTGGGCCGGCGCCTGGCGGCAGCGCCTGGCGCTTGCGGCGGCCGCGGCAACGGCAAAACAGGCCGGCCGCGTCGAGGATGAAAGCGCGCTGCGCGACGCCGTGCTGCTCACACGGCCGGGCGATTTTTTGTCCGTCGGTCCCGCCGGATCGATGCTGCTGGCTTGGCGCTGGCTGGCCGGCACGCCTGCCGAGAAACTGCTGACCGAGGCGAGCATCGGCGCGGTGCTGGATGACCTCGGTCTGCGCCGCGACGACGAGGTGGTCAGCGACCTGGCGGACGATCTTCGACAGCTTCCCGCAGGTATCGGAATGGTCGGCATGCTGACCGGCACAATCACGGCGGCCGAAAGATATGGTTTCGCACGAGCCTTCGGATGCTGGCTCGCCGACGCCGTCTTGGCGCAGCGGCTGGGGTGGACACATGCGGTGCCGCTGCTGGGCACCGAGGCTGCCTTGGCCACAAGCGCACGCCCGCGCCGGTCGGCACCCAGCTCCGTGGCCACAAGCATTGAGACAGATCCTGAAAGTGTCAAAAGTCTGCTGGCCGCGCAGGCACGCGCCGTCTTGCGCGCCATCGATCTTGCGGCCGAACTCGAGCGCCGGGCGCATCGCCTGCTCGCCGTCGCTCCGAAACTCAGGGCCAAGGCGGCAGATGCAGTGGTCGACAAGCTGCTGTCCAACGACGCCATCGTCGCTTCGGAAAAGATCGCCGGCATGAGCGATCGCGGCCTGCGCCGCCTGTTCGATCGGCTGGTCGAACTCGACGCCGTGCGCGAGCTGTCCGGCCGCCCGACGTTCCGCATGTACGGGCTTTAGAAAACGATGACCCAGACGGCAGGCAGACGGGGGAAGGGGGTCACAAATGACCATTTGTTTGATCGCGAGCTGGATCACCTGCCGCCGGAAGCGCGCTGGCGCGAATGGATGCAGCGCGTCGAGGCAACCATCTTCGTCGCCAGCGAACCCGTGCCCCGCGAAACACTGGCCCGCATCGTTGGCCGGACGTGCAGCATCGATTTGCTGATCGACGACATCCGCGAGGAGCTGCGCGGCAGACCCTATGATCTGGTCGCCGTCGCGGGCGGCTGGAAACATTTGACCCGGCCGGCCTATGCCGACGCCATCCGGGCGGCGGTGGGTAATGACGGCAAGTCCGTTGATCTTTCGCAATCCGAAGTGCTCGTGCTGATGTGCATCGCCTACTTCCAGCCGATCACGCGCGGCGAACTTTCTTCCTTCTTCGGCAAGGAAGTTTCGCGGGATCTCATCGGCCATCTACGGGGCGCAAAGCTGATCGCATCCGGTCCGCGCAGCCCGACGCCCGGCGCGCCCTACACCTACGTCACGACCAAAGAGTTCCTGCTCGAGTTCGGGCTCGACACGCTGCGCGACCTGCCGGATTTCGAGGCGCTGGAAGACGCCGGCCTGCTGTCGAAGGAAAAGCTGTTGGCGGGCGACATCAAGCCCGACTTTCCTTCCACCCTTCAAAACGCCGACCTTGACATCGAATAAAGCCGTCGACGGCCGCGCAGCAACCGCTGACCTTGATGTCGACGCCCGCCCTGAAGAGGTGCATGGGGGAAACTGTGCGGCGCCATATGCTTGGTTTACAGGGTTGACGCGGAGGCGTCCTTGACTACGCCGCGAGGTCGGAGCCGGCCCGAGGTGCCGAGCGGCTTGCCGTAACGGCTGACGAACTGCCGCTTTTTTTTGCGCCCGCGGCTGTCGATCAACCGACGTCGGCGGCGTTGCGGGGCGACGGCCCCGTAGAAGGGGTTGGCCGAGACCTCGACCCGGCGGCAGCGAAGAGGCTTCCGTCCACGTTCCCGAAGATTCTTGTCAGGTCGTCGCGGGAAGGGGAACGGTGCCTTCGCTAAGGATTGCGAGGTAGCGGCGGTAGCTGAAGACGCGGCCCCGTTTCCGGCCGGTGACTTCGTCGAGGACGCCGAGGCGTTCCAGATCGGCAAGAGCCGCGTTCACGGTTGGAGCGGACAGCCCTGTCCGGTGAACGAGTTGGTTGGCAGTGAGGTAGGGATTCTGTTGAAAAAGATCGTGGATCCGAAGTGCGGAGCCGGCGCGATCGCTTTGGGCCGTGATGAGTTCGCGGTCTTGCTTGAACAGCTCAACGATCCGGGTGGCGGCGTCGAACGCCTGGTTGGCGGTGTCGGCGACGCCGGTGAGAAAGAACTCTAGCCAGGCCTCCCACGCCCCGTTCTCTCGCACCTCCTGAAGCAGACGGTAATAGTCGGCGCGGTGGGTCTTCAGGTAGAGACTCAGGTAGAGCAGTGGCTTGCGCAGGACGCCGTTGACGCAGAGATAGAGCGTCACCAGCAGGCGTCCGATACGGCCGTTGCCGTCAAGGAACGGGTGGATCGTTTCGAACTGGACGTGCAGGAGTCCTGCTTTGATCAGCGCTGGAAGCCGCGACTCTTCCTCGTGCATGAATTGCTCAAGCGCATCGAGGCAGGCGTCCAGTTCGGTCGTAGGCGGCGGCACGAAGAGCGCGTTGCCCGGACGCGTGCCGCCGATCCAGTTCTGCGATCTCCTGAACTCGCCGGGGCTCTTGGTGCCGCCGCGCCCGCTTTGCAGAAGCCGTTCGTGCATTTCCCGGATGAGGCGGAGGGACAGCGGTAACGCTTCCAACCGCTCCAGGCCATACATCATGGCGTCGACATAGTTGGACACTTCGCGGATATCGTCGACGGGCTGGCCCGCCTGCGCCTCGGTCTCGAAGCGGAGCAGGTCCGAAAGGGTCGATTGGGTGCCCTCGATCTGGGACGAAAGGACGGCTTCCTTCCTCACATACATGTAGAGGAAGAGCTCCTGGCGGGGCAGCAGCATGGTGATCCCGTCGAGACGCCCCAGCGCTCGCTCGGCCAAGCTCAAGCGGTCTAGCAGCGCGAGCACGTCGATGGGCGGCGTCGGCGGCAACGGTGGTGGTATAAAGGCTCGCACCACTTCGCCCGCGACTGGCGTCTCGACGAAGCGGCCTAGCCGCTGGTTGGGTTCGGAATCGGCCATGTGCACCATTGTGCCGACGCGATCTTATTTAAGCAATAACCCGTTAGCTTAAATAGCGCGAACACTAACTTAAGCAGCGTTAAATAGCGAAGCGACGCCAAGCGCCCGCCAAACCCCCTTGAATGTCGATCTCGGTAAGATTATCTTACATCGTGTCGGACAACGGAGATTCCCATGGACCCCGCTACGCTCAAAGAGAAGCTCATTGCCATCCTCGGCCAAATTCAGGCTGACAGCGTGCTTGAATGCCCGGCGCTGACTGGAGCCGTCAAGCCGGTGGAGAGCTTGCCGCAATTCGACAGCAAAGTTTGGCCGGTTGCGACAACGATCCTTGCGACGGAAATCAGTGCGACGATCCCGAACGATGTGAACATCTTTGTCGACGAGACTACCAAGTTGCCCCGCTCAATCGACGAAACTGCCGCCTTCCTCTGCGAGCTACTTAAGAAGCAGGACGAGAAGGAAGCGATCGCGGCATGATCGAGCTCGATCCCGCCAAGCGTCCCCGGATCGCCGAACGCTTGAAGGAAGCCCGCAAGCTCGCGGGTCTCTCACAAGGTCAAGTGGCGAAAATGCTGGACCTCCACCGACCGTCGGTGAGCGAGATGGAAGCGGGCAACCGCCGCGTGTCGGCGGACGAGCTTGCCCGTCTTGCCCAGATCTATGACGTCGGAGTCGCGTGGTTGCTTGGCGAGGCGCCCGATACGCTGGACGCACAGGATCCGCGGCTTGAACTGGCCGCGCGTGAGCTCTCCAAACTCAAGCCCGATGACTTGGAACGCCTGCTCAAGCTGTTGGCCGCTATGCGCAGCGATCCCACTGCGAAGGGAGCTAGCAGCTGATGAATGTCATGCGTTCCACCAAACCGAGCTTCAACCGCCGCATCCTGGCGACCGAAGCGATGCATGCGGCAACATAGACGCGGGCTCAGGCTAAGCTCGGCCAAGCGAGTCCGATCTTCATCTACGGGCTGTGTGAGACGCTACGTATCACGGTGCGCTAAACATCAATATGGAAGGGATGTATCAGCCCGGGCTTCCACCGCGGATTCATCTCTCGGCCCGGCGGCCGCTGCCGCGGCGGGCCTACAATTGCACGCATGAACTCGGCCACCATGTCTTCGGACATGGCTCGTCGATCGACGAACTGCGCGAGGACGCGAAGGCGCAGCCCTGGGAGGACCCCGGAGTTTCTGGCCGACACCTTCGCTGGCTTTGTCCTCTGAGAACGCCGGTGAGAAAGTCGGCCACGGTAGCGGCGGGATGAGCCTGCTGCGGGCGGCGTAAAAGTCGTCCACTTTTACCCTTTCTGGCGACAGGGAGGGCGGGAGGATTTTCACCGTGGACTTGTATCGGAAAGTGCGGCTGGCCTGTGCCGAGGGCATGAGCCAGCGCGAGGCGGCGCGGCAGTTCAACATCTCGCGCGACAGCGTCAGCAAAAATGATGGCGTTCTCGGTTCCGCCGGGCTACCGGCGGAAGGCGGCGGTGAAGCGGCCAAAGCTGGATGCTTTTGCCGGGATCATCGATGCCTGGCTCGACGGCGATCGGGATGTGCATCGCAAGCAGCGGCACACGGCGAAGCGGGTGTTCGAGCGGCTCAAGGCCGAGCATGGCTTCACCGGTGGCTACACGATCGTGAAGGATTATGTGCGCGAGCGCGAGCGGCGCGGGCGCGAGATGTTCGTGCCGCTGGCGCATCCGCCGGGTCATGCCCAGGCCGATTTTGGCGAGGCGGTGGTCGTCATCGGCGGTGTCGAGCAGAAGGCGCATTTCTTTGTCATGGATTTGCCGCACAGCGATGCGTGCTTCGTGCGGGCCTGCCCGGCGGCGACGGCGGAGGCCTGGGTCGACGGCCACGTCCCCGCCTTCACGTTCTTCGGCAAGGTGCCTGCGTCGGTGCTCTACGACAACGACCGATGCCTGGTCGCGAAGATCCTGCCGGACGGCACGCGTCAGCGGGCCACGCTCTTCAGCGGGTTCCTGTCGCACTACCTGCTTCGGGACCGCTACGGACGGCCTGGCAAGGGCAATGACACGGATGAGATCGAATAGCCCCCTTGCGACAAAATCGTGATATTTTCTTCAGGCCCACGGGCGATCACGTGGCGAACGGCAGGGCATGAGGTTCAAGTCCTGCGGCGTAGCCTGATCATTGTCGCTCCTCGTTTGTGGCGCCCGTGGGTTCCGAGCGTGGTCCCCTTTTTCGCCATCCGGTCGTCATTCGCCGGTATGCGCCTTCGGCCATCTGAGCACGGTTGCGCTCGTCACGTCGACGGTGCGCAATATTGTAGTCGTAGGAGGCGCCTTTCTGGCCGCGCCGCGGCGGATGTCCGGCCCGCAATTCGAGATCGCGGATCTTCTTGGCGTGCAGCGACGGTCGAACCCAGCTATAATCTTCGCCCTTTGTCAGCAGATGCCAGATAATCACCACCAGCTTGCGGGCGACCGCAACTGCAGCAATGTGATTGCCACGTTTGCCCCGCACGCGCTCATAGAAGGCGTGAAGAGGTCCGGGACTGCGAACTGTCTGCCAGGCCGCCTCGACCAGTAGATGACGAGCGTTTGAGCGTCCGCGCTTGGTGATCCGGCCATGGTGGGCCGGTCCATCACCGGACTGATGGACGCTTGGATTGAGACCTATGTAGGCAACCAGCTTGTCGGGGCTGTAGAAGCGTTCGATCCTGCCGATCGCCGCCATCAGTCCGACGGCAACGACCATGTCGACGCCAGGGATTGTCATCAGTCGCGTCACGTTCGGATCCGACAGGGCAGCCCGCGCTATGTCACGTTCCACCCCCTTGAGCGCTTCGGACAGGCGGTCGTATTCCTCGACGTGTCGTTCAACCGCTTCCCGCTCGTCGTCCGGCAATTGCCGCGCGGCAATCAACGTGAGAGCGGAGCGTCAATCAGGATGAGAATGCCGTCTGCTTGAGACGCAGGGAGGGCGTAGCCCGACTGGAGTTTCAAGCAGATGGCAGCGTTCCTTTCGGGGGACGATGGTGATCGCGGCCGACCGGGTATGCCGGTGGTTTTTCCGATTGGAGGAATCACTTTGTGCCCGGCCGCCACGTAACCGATCACCAGATGAGGCTTTTCATGAAGTTCCGACAGACCCATACGACGGCCGTCGCGGCGGCGAAGACGTCGATCAGCACGGCCACGGCCTATCGCATTGAGAAGGAGGCGAGACTGCCTTCGCAGAGGAAAGCGCCACGGGAGCGCCGCCGCCCCGATCCGCTTGCGGACATTTTCGACACCGAGATCGTGCCGCTGCTGCAAGCCGCACCGGGTATCCGGCCGGTCGCCATATTCGAGGAGATGCTGCGGCGTCATCCCGAGCTGGGCAACGGCATTCGCCGCACGATCGAGCGTCGCGTCCGATCCTGGCGCGCCGTCCATGGCGAGGATCAGGAAGTCATCTTCCGACAGGTGCACGAGCCAGGTCGGCTCGGTCTGTCGGACTTCACCGACATGGGCAGCGCCGGCGTCACCATCGCCGGCCAGCCACTCGACCACCGTCTCTACCATTTCCGACTCGCCTATTCCGGCTTCGAGCATGCTCATGTCGTGCTCGGCGGCGAGAGCTTCGTGGCACTCGCCGAAGGCGTGCAGAACGCGCTCTGGTCGCTCGGCGGCGTTCCTCGCGAGCACCGCAGCGACAGCCTGTCGGCAGCGTTCCGCAACCTGGACAAGGATGCCCGCGCGGACCTGACGCATCGCTACGAAGAACTGTGCGGCCATTACGGCATGATAGCGACCCGCAACAATGCCGGCATCGCGCACGAGAACGGCTCCATCGAAGGATCTCACGGCCATCTCAAGCGGGCGATCAATGACGCGCTGCTGATGAGGGGATCGAGCGACTTCGACGACATGGCCGCTTATCGCCGCTTCGTCGACGAGATCGTCAGCCGCTGCAATGCGCGCAATTCCAAGCGCATCGACATTGAGCGCACCGAACTCCAGGAACTGCCTGTCCGGCGCACATCCGACTACGAGGAGGTCTCCGTGCGGGTTACATCATCGGGCGGCTTCACCCTACGCAAGGTGTTCTACACCGTGCCTTCACGCCTAATCGGCCACCGCCTCAGGGTGCGCCTCTTCGACGATCGGCTCGACATCTTCATCGGCGGCACGCAGCTCATGACGTTGCCGCGCGGACGTGCCTCTCCATCCGGCAAGCACGACCAGGTCGTCAACTACCGCCATGTCATCCATTCGCTGCGCCGCAAGCCGATGGCGCTGTTGAACCTCGTCTACCGCAACCAGCTCTTTCCGCGCGAGGCGTATCGGCGAACCTTCGACATGCTCATGGATCGACTGCCGGAGCGGCAGGCCTGCCGCACCATCGTCGAACTCCTCGCCATGGCGCATGAGCGCGGCTGTGAGAGCGAACTGGCCGATCAGCTGGACGCCTCGCTACAGGTGCGCCGATTGCCTGACATGGCCGCCTTGCGGGAACGGTTCGCGCCGGATCCTTCCCGGCTGCCGAGTGTCGTCGTGCGCCTTGCTCCGCTCAACGCTTATGAAGACCTGCTCGACGCCAGCCTGACGGGAGACGCGGCATGAAGACGAACCCCGCTGTCGACGCCGCCAAGCTCAGCCTGTTTCTCAACGAGTTGCGCCTGCCGGCCATCAAGGTGATGTGGCCGCAATTCGCCGAACAGGCCGACAAGGAAGGCTGGCCTGCCGCCCGCTTCCTCGCCGCGATCACCGAGCACGAGATAGCCGAACGCGATCGACGCCGCATCGAGCGGCATCTCGCCGGGGCCCGCCTGCTGCCGGGAAAGACCCTCGACACCTTCGAGTTCGACGCGGTGCCGATGATCTCCAAGGCGCAGGTGATGGCGATCACCGCCGGCGACAGCTGGCTGGAGAAGGGAGCGAACCTGCTCCTGTTCGGTCCGCCCGGCGGCGGCAAGAGCCATCTCGCCTCGGCCATCGGCCTTGCCCTCATCGAGAACGGATGGAGGGTCATGTTCACCCGCACCACCGACCTCGTCCAGAAGCTCCAGGTCGCGCGCCGCGAACTCGGTCTCGAAGCCGCCATCAACCGGCTTGATCGCTTCCACCTGCTGATCCTCGACGACCTTGCCTACGTCACAAAGGACCAGGCCGAGACCAGTGTGCTGTTCGAACTCATCAGCGCTCGATACGAGCGGCGCTCCATGCTCATCACCGCCAATCAGCCATTCGGCGAATGGGGCAAGATATTCCCCGATCCAGCCATGACGCTCGCCGCGGTCGATCGCCTCGTCCACCACGCGACGATCTTCTAGATGAACGGCGACAGCTACCGGCTCGGCCAGAGCCGTGCCCGAAAGACCCCACCCAGCACCTCATCACGCGACAACGATTTGGCCCTGCGGGCCAAGGCGCCATGGCCCGCGCCAGCTATCTGGCGAGCGCGCGCGCGATGGCGCTCGACCCCCGCCACTGGCCTGGTTTTGCGCCGCCCCGTGGCCGGTTTTGTCTCCGCCGCTGACACCGTCCCCGAAACTAATGGCGGCCCGGTCGAGGCAGTGCTCGAGACTTGGTACCGCTCGGGCGGCAAGGGTGGCGATCCCCGCGCAATGCTGAGTGCCGGCAATCTCAACACCGCGGCGCTCACGCTTTTTCTTGCTCTGCATCTTTCGGTTTCCCCCGACCTCCCCTGGCTCGTGATCGACGATCCCGTGCAGAGCATGGACGAGGTCCATATTGCTCAGTTTACCGCCCTGCTTAGAACGCTGGCCAAGTTGAACCTACAGCGTCAGATCATTATCGCGGTGCACGAGAAGCCGCTGTTCGACTATCTCTCACTCGAACTCAGCCCGGCGTTCCACAACGACCGGCTGATCACCATTGAACTCAGCCGCAGTGCAGATGGCCAGACGCTGATGAACTATCTGCCCCACGTCTTCACGCCGGACCAGGCGGTCGCGGCCTGATTACCGCGGGAGCTCAAGTCTATTCGAAGAAGCGCCAGCGCAAACACGGACGGCGTCGGCGTTCACCATCTGTGCCTAAAAGATCGCATAAAAGGGCAGTGTGGAACGTCAACCTGGGTCTGATCGCGCTGCACCTGACCGCCGACGCCTAGCATGGTTTTTGGCGTGATGGCGTGGTGGGCCGGATGCTGCCCTTCCGACATCGAACGGTCAGCGGCGTGCGGCAGCATACCGTTCGTTGAGGAGGTCATGGCGCGGAGCATCACTCGACGCATCTGCGGATCGCTCGTGCTCCAGGTTGCAGCGCTTTTCGCGCAAGAGCAGGTCAAGCCGCCCTCTCCATCATGCTGAACTGGAACGCCTGCGTCGACCCCCAAGGGGTCTGATGCTCATGACGCACACCGTTCACGAGCCTGAACCTCGGCCTGATTGGCGTCACGACACGAAAGTGGTGAATCTGTCCGACTTTTGAGAACGTACCCGGAACTCCGGCTTATTTGATAGTGGCCGCGACAGATTTCTCGGCTTTGAGGGCTTCATAGAGGGCGGTTTTGCCGATTTTCACACGCGCGGCGGCTTCGCGAACATTGAGGCCGGCAGCCAGATGCTGGCGGGCCTTGGCGAGCTTCTCCGGCGTGACGACAGCTTGCCGGCCTCCGCGCCGGCCCCTTTCCTCTGCTGCCTGTAGTCCGGCGCGGGTTCTTTCCCGAATGAGATCGCGTTCGAACTGGGCCAGCGCCCCGAACAGATGGAAGACCAGGCGACCGCCGGGTGTCGTGGTGTCGATGTTTTCGGTGATAGATCGAAAGCCTACACCCTTGGATTCCAGCTCGGTGACGATCTCGATCAGGTGCTTCATCGATCGGCCCAGGCGATCGAGCTTCCAGACCGTAAGCGTGTCGCCGTCTCGAGCATAGCGCACGGCTTCGGCTAGCCCCGGCCGATCGGTTTTCACACCCGATGCCTTGTCTTCGAACAGCTTCTCGCAGCCCGCCTTGCGCAGCGCATCGAGTTGAAGCGCCGTATGCTGGTCGCCGGTGGATACCCTTGCGTAGCCAATAGTGGTCATGAGGCGATTTGTCCGTTTTCTCGTTAAATGCGGACAATGTCCGATTTGCCGTTTCATGGCAAGGTTTGCGGACAAAATCTGTGGAAGCCGTGAAACGGTCGTTTGCCGGACACGCATTTTCCATTTCGCTGCAGCCCCCTCGACGAGATGGATGATGATGAATGGCGCGAAGAGCACTGTTGAGCGAAATATGGTGGAACCAGGCGACATCGATCCCCGATGACGAAAGGGAGATCGCCAAATATTACACGCTGGACCAGTCGGATCTCGATCTGATCATGCGGCAGAACCGTGCGTCGAACCGGCTGGGTCTGGCCTGTGTTCTGGCAACGTTGCGATTTCCAGGCCGGCCGCTTGCAGATGGTGAGGTCCTGCCGCCAGGTGTCTTGCGGTTCCTGGCGCGGCAAATCGGCGTCGATCATCGCGAGATCGATCGATATTTCGAGCGTCCGCAGACACGCCGAGAACACCTCGCTCTGCTTTTCGAGAGGATGAAGATGCGCCCGTTCGGGCCTTCGGATGTGCGGGCGCTGACCGGCTGGCTGACGCCTGCGGCGCAAACCATGCGTCAGGCCGATGCATTGGCGGACATGGTTGTGGAGGAATTGCGCCGCCGGCGAATTCTCCTGCCGGCGCGTGGCGCGCTCGAAGCCATCATCCACGTTGCAATCCGGCGCGGTATCCGTATCGGTCACCGGGCCCTGGCCGGCGGGCTTTCGGAACAGCAGAAGCTTGATCTGGAGAAGCTTCTCGATCCACGTGAAGGGACGAGCGCGACCATCCTCGCCTGGGCACGAACACCGGCACTGTCGCCCACCGCCGTCAATCTCGACAGGATAGCCGAACGCGTTCAGTTTCTTCGGTCACTGCACCTGCCTGCGGAACTGATGGAGCGCATTCCGGCCAAGGTTTTTGATGAACTCGCCGCGGAAGGGGTGCGGATGAGCGCACAGCATCTACGCGATCTCAACCCAGAACGCCGGCACGCCGTGCTCGCGGCCACCGTCCTGCATCTTTCCCGCCATCTGACCGATTGCGCAATCGACGTGTTCAAGAAACTGATCGGCGCCTTGACGCGGCGCGCCGACAATCAGGCGACCGCCCGCATCACCCGTTCCGTCCGGGAGGTTCAAAAGCCGCTCAGGGACGTTTCGAAAGTTTGCCACGCGATCATCGAGGCCAGGGAGAAAGGCGAGGATATCGGCAGGGCGCTCGAACGGATCATTCAATGGCCGGGCTTCACGACCAGCGTTCAGGCGGTCGACACGCTGATTGCCCCGGACAGCATCGACGGGAAGATCGAAATGCTCCAGCGCTATCCGACAATCCGAAAAATGGCGCCGGAATTCCTGTCGGCGTTCGTGTTTCGTGGCCACGCCGTGGCGGCAAACCTCCTGCGGGCGCTGTCCACGGTCGCCGATCTGTACCGCACCCGGAAAAGAGCAATACCCGACAGGGCGCCCATATCGTTTGCGCCGAGAGGTTGGATGCCTCTCATCCTGCAGGATGGCAAGATCGATCGCAGGGCCTATGAACTCTGCCTGTTCAGTGAATTGAGACGCCGCCTCGATGCTGGCGATGTCTGGGTGGAAGGAGCCAAACGCTTCCAGTCCTTCGAGAGCTTCCTCATTCCCACGCCGACATTCGAGCTGATGCGCGAGGAGGGTCCGCTTCCGGTCGCCGTCGATACCGACGTGGAAACCTATCTGAAGCAGCAACGCCAGATCTTGAACGACGGGCTGAGTGACCTTTCCCGTTTGGCTGCCGCCGGCGAACTCGACGATGTCGAATTGACCGGCGCGGGTTTCAGCGTCACGCCGCACAAGGCCATGTTTCCGGATATCGCGAAGGCGCTGAAACGACAAGTGGAAGGCCGCCTGCCGGCGATCCGCATCACCGACCTTTTGCTTGAGGTGGATACACACACGGGATTTTCCAACGCCTTCACCCATCTGCGCACCGGGCGGACAGCCGACAACAAGCTTGCGCTTCTTACCGCCATCCTGGCGGACGGCATCAATCTCGGCCTCACCAGGATGGCGGATGTCTCTCCCGGGCTGACGATGCGCCAGCTCGCCTGGGCGCACGACTGGCACATCCGGGAAGAAGGCTACACTGCCGCGCATGCCATCCTCGTCAACGCCCAGAGGCAATTGCCGCTGGCCGGATTGTGGGGCGACGGAACCACTTCTTCCTCGGATGGGCAGTATTTTCCGGCGGGAGGGCATGCCGAGGCGATCGGCGACCTCAACGCCCGCTATGGCCCCAATCCCGGCGCCAAATTCTATCGCTTCACCTCCGACCAATATGGCGCTTTCCATATCATCGCCATGAATGCCAATGCGAGCGAGGCCATATATGTCCTCGACGGTCTCCTCTATCATGGCAGCGACCTCGCCATCGAAACCCACTATGTCGATACCGGCGGGGTCAGCGACATGAGTTTCGCCCTCTGCCACCTCGTCGGTTTCCAGCTCGTGCCTCGCCTGCGCGGTCTCAAGGATCGCAAGCTTTATCTATTCCCGGGCGACACGCCTCCCGAAAACCTGGCATCGCTCGTCGGCGAGCCCATCAACGTCGAGCGGATCAAGGCAAACTGGAATGACATCCTGCGCCTTGTCACGACGATCCGCTCCGGCCAGGTCCGCCCTTCGACCCTGCTGGCAAAGCTGTCCGCATTCCCGCGCCAAAACGGACTGGCGCTGGCGCTGCGCGACATCGGGCGCATCAATCGGTCCATCTTCCTGCCCCAATGGTGGCAGAACCCCGAAATGCGCAGGAATGCCACCGCCGGGCTCAACAAGAGCGAGGCCCAAAATACCCTGGCTCGCGCGCTGTTCTTCAACCGGCTCGGAGAGCTGCGGGACAGAACCTTCGAGAGCCAGTTCTATCGGGCGTCCGGACTGAACCTGCTGATCAACGCCATCGTCTACTGGAACACGCTCTATCTCGAACCGGCGTTCGTCGAGCTTAACCAGGAGGGCGTCGCCACGCCGCCCGACGTGATCAAACACATCGCTCCGCTCGGATGGCAGCATATCAGCCTCACCGGCGATTACATCTGGACCCCGACAGACAGCCTCGATCTCAGGCCGCTACGGTGCGAAGCATCTATGCTGGCAGCCTGATCACCCTATGTTCTCAAAAGTCGGACAGATTCATCACTTTCGTGTCGTGACGCCCATCTGTGAAATCGCACCGAACAGTAACCCCGCGTCGAGCAGGATTTATCGACCTGATTTCATTGCGAAAATTAGAATTGTCCAAGGATCTA
>MRWG01000784.1_pt1 | contig 26431 bp, 24 predicted proteins | sample 1013341 | NCBI WGS metagenome assembly MRWG01 (sample SAMN06117577, study PRJNA244670) | biofilm metagenome | biome: Water; feature: Cathode Biofilm; material: Biofilm; isolation source: microbial consortium enriched at the cathode of a solar microbial fuel cell | place: USA: District of Columbia ... | reverse complement strand
CGGCTACGCCGCGCGCCGGCGCACGGGACGAACCGAATATGTGCCGGCCCGCATCGTGTCGCGAACGCCGGCGGGGGCGCCGGTCCTGCAGCCGCTCGGCAACGGCAGTTCCGGCACGCTCCACGCGGCGTGTCGGAGCGATGGGCTTGCGGTCATTCCCGCGCACAGGTCGGCGGTCGCTCCGGGCGACAGGCTCGGTTTTCTGCCTTTCTGCCCCCAGCGAATGCACGCACACGACGGAGACCTCGGATGAGCGATCAACATATTGCCATCGCCGCGATCCGGTTCGGTGACGGTGATCGTATCGACGACCTGCTTGAGACCGTCGCCCGGACGCTCGGCGCGCGCGGTTGCCGGGTCGCGGGTTACCTGCAGCGCGAGACACCGGATGGACCGGGCTGCTGCGGGGTCATGTATCTGGAAGACATCGCCTGTGGCGCGCGCACGCGCATGTCCCAGGCGCTCGGCGCGGGCGCGCGTGGCTGCCGGCTCGATCCGCAGGCGCTGGCCGAGGCGGCCTACCGGCTGCAGGCTTCGATCGGTCCGCAAACCGGCCTTGTCGTGCTGAACCGTTTCGGCAAGGGGGAATCCGACGGACACGGATTCCGCAGTGTGATCGCGCAGGCCTGCGAACTCGGCGTTCCGGTGTTGACTGCCGTGCGCGCGACCTATCGGCCGTTCTGGGAGGAGTTTACCGGCGGCGTCGGCGCGCTGCTTCCGCCTGACGCCGAAGAGGTGACGCGCTGGGCCCTAAGCGCCGCCAGCGTTCGTCGCTCCCCGCACGCCGCCTAAGCCGGCCGCAGCCGCGCCGCCGCCAATCCCGCGTCCCGCCCAGGCCGGGAGCGCCCAAAGTATCGATATCGCCGGTCGAGCTGCAATCGTTTGAGCTTGGCCTTTCGCACCGTGGACGGCGTCGCGCGAGGCTCGCACTGCCTGCACCGCATTGTCACGCGCTCTTTTAGGACCGCGAAATCCAGGCCGTCGAACGAGTTCGGCACATGAAGAACGGCCTAAGGATACGCCGCGGCCGGGTCGTGTCGTTCGTCCGACCAGGTCCCGTCGGCCACGGCATCGAAATCCGAAAGGTCTGCGAAACCAGAGAGCATCGGCGAACGAATTTCCCGGGTGCGGCACTCGGGACACTCGGCTTGGCCGTGCCACCTCATCCTGCGCGCGTCGCGACGGATGTCCTTGCCGCTTTCTCGGATGTCGCGTTCCGGCTTTCTGTCGCCGGACTTTCAGAAAACACTGGTCGAAATCGACCGTGGACGAGGCTGCCCGGCAGCGTTTCGAAGCCTCGCGGTGCATGCGCTCCCGAGGCAGTGACTTCGGTCGATTATGAAACTAATTACATAAAAAGTTCTCCGTGTTCTCCGGTTGAAGGATCCGGGTTGATAAAGGGTAGCGAATTTGAAGATTGACGCCTCATCGACAGTTCAGTAGAAAGATAGAAACTAGTTACATAATCTAGATAGTCGAGGGGCATGGATCGAAAGCTGAACATGCGGGAGGTCGCCAGAAAGGCGGGCGTGTCGGTTGCAACCGTTTCTCGTGCTTTGCGTAGCCCGGAGCAGGTTTCGCATGCGACCGTCGATAAGGTGCGCCGGGCCGCGGAGGATCTGGGGTACGTCTACAACGTCACGGCGCGCGATATCCTGAAGGGCCGCTCGACCGTCATCGGTCTCCTGGTGCCGACCTCAAGCAGCACGCTCTTTGGGGAAACCATCCACGGAGTGCAGGGCGTTGCCGCGGAAACCGGGTTTTCGGTAATTCAGGGCACCACGCACTACGACCAGGACACCGAGGATGCATTGATCAACACGCTGCTTGAGCGGCGGGTGCATTCCTTGATCCTGACTGGTGTGACCTTTCGCAACGAGGAACGCATCCGCAAGCTCGCCAGCGATCAATGGACACGGCTGGTCGTGGTTTGGGAAAAGCCGCGCGCGGAGCTCGGCATTTCCTATGTCGGTATCGACAATCGGGATGCCGCCGAGCGGATGACGAACCACCTCATCGAACTGGGGCATCGCAGGATCGGCATGATCGCCGGGCCGTATTCCCGCACCGCACGCGTCAGGCATCGCCTTGAGGGATATCGCGATGCTCTCGAAAAAGCCGGCATTCCCTTCGACCCCGAAATAGTGATGGAACGCCGTCCCGATCTGTTGGAGGGGCGCGAAGCCATGGAAATGCTGATGAGCCAGGACAACAGGCCGACCGCTGTCTTCGCAGCGTCGGACCTGTTTGCCATCGGCGCATTGCGGGCGGCCAAGATGCGGGGCCTGTCGGTGCCGCGCGACGTGTCGATCGCCGGTTTCGACGACATGAATTTCGGCGCCTATCAGGACCCGCCGATTACGACGGTCAGGGTCGACGCCCATCGCATTGGAAAGCTTGCGGCCCAGATCGCGGTCGAACCGATCGGAACGCCCGCACGCAGTTACTGCCTTGATTGCGACCTCGTCATCAGAGGCAGCACTGGGCCATGCCATCCCGCACAGGGATCCATCCATTTGCCAGCAACCCGGGAGGAGAAAGCAAATGACTAAACACCTGAAATACGGAGCGCTCGCGCTTGCCCTTGGCTTCGGGCTGGTCGGCTCCGCCAGCGCGGAAACGGTTCTGAAGGTCGGCCTGATCGATCCGCCGGCCCATATTGACGTGATTGCGTCGCAGCGCGTTGCCGACCGTGTGGCCGAACTGACCGACGGTGAGGTCAAGATGGAGATCTACCCCGCCGCGCAGCTGGGTTTTGCCAGCGATATGCTCTCCGGGCTGAAGCTGGGGACGGTCGAAATGTTCGTCGGCGCAACGACGTGGCTCGGCGCGTTTGAAACGGATATGTGGATTTCGGGCACTCTTTACGTCTTCAATGACCAGGAGCAGGCCCGCCAGATGCATGAAAGCGATGCCTTCAAGGCCATCGCGGACCGGCTGGTGCAGAACCACGGCATCCGCATACTTGCGCAAAACTGGGATCGCGGCCCGAGGAACTTCATCTCGACGCGGCCGGTTGCGACCATCGAGGATCTCAAGGGGCTGAAAATCCGCGTTCCGCCGCAGGAAAGCTGGATCGAAAACTTCAAGCTCGCCGGCGCCGCCGCGACGCCCATGCCGCTGTCTGAGACCTTTACGGGCCTGCAGCAAGGCATCGTTGAAGCGACCGAACAGGCTTCGAACTGGCTCTATGGCAACAAGTACCACACCATCGCGAACAATCTGACGCGCACGAACCACAACTACGAAGAGACTGGCGTGATGATCTCCGAGACCGTCTACCAGTCGCTCACCGAGGAACAGCGGGCCGCGGTGGTGCAAGCGATCAACGAAGTGTCTGACTGGCACAACGAGCAGGTCGCGATCCAGATCGCGGAAGCCGAGGAAAAGATGGCCGCGGAGGGTATCAACATCATCGATGTGGATGTCCCGGCGTGGAAAGAACACTTCCGCTCCAACTTCGACACCATTGTCGGGATCGTCGGCTACTCCGAGGAGCTGACAAATGAGCTGAAATCCCAGTGGAAGTGAAAAACCTGCCTGCAATTGCGGAAGTGATTGCACGGGGGGCGGTCCTGATTGCTGGGATCGCCCTCGCGATCATTCTCTTGCTGATCGGCGGACAGATCGCGGCGCGCGTCTTTACCGGGGAATCGCTGTCCTGGTCGGACGAACTGGCGCGACTGTTCTTCATCTATCTGGTGTTCATCGGAGCCGCTGAGGCCTCCATGCGGCGCACGCATATCGCCGTCGATCTCCAGGATACGTTCGGCGTGACACCGGCAACGGACCGCATTGTCGACCTTGTCCGCATGGCGCTGTGCATGGTGGTTCTCGCAATCGTCGCCTGGGGTGCGTGGCACATCATCCCGGTCGTGCAGAACATGCAACGACCCGCGACCCGTTTGTCGACAGCATGGATGTTCTATCCGGTATTTGTCGGCGCGCTGCTGATGATTGCCGCGACAGCGATCAATTTCTTTTCGTGTCTGACCGGCGGCAGCGTCTATCGCGACAACGCCAGGAATCCGCGCGACCTGTTGGAGTAGACTTCGATGGCAACACTCATTCTGGTCGGCGGGCTCTTTCTGCTTCTGCTGCTCGGCGTACCGGTGGCCTTTTCCCTTTTGCTGTCCAGTCTGGCCTTGATCCTGTGGGACGGGAAGCTGCCGCTGCTTATCGTCTCGCAGCGGTTGGGAAACGCGCTCGACAGCTTTCCCCTGCTGGCAATTCCGCTGTTCATCCTCGCCGCGGAGATCATGAACCATTCCGGCGCGACCGAACGGATTTTCAAGCTGGCGACTACGGTTCTGGGCCGTATCCACGGCGGGCTGGGGCATGTGAACATCGCCGCCTCCATGCTGTTTTCCGGCATGTCGGGTTCCGCGGTTGCCGACGCGGCCGGACTTGGCGCCATCGAGATCAAAGCGATGAAGGAGCAGGGCTACGATCCCGGCTTTTCCGCTGCTGTGACGGCTGCATCGTCAACGATCGGCCCCATCATCCCGCCCTCCGTCCCGATCGTGCTTTACGGCGTCATATCCGGGGCAGCCATCGGCGAGTTGTTTCTCGCAGGCTTCGTGCCCGGGGTGCTGATGGGGCTGGCCATGATGGCCTACATCGCCGTGATCGCGAAACGACGGCGTTTCCCGCGCGATCCGGTTTTCGCAGGGGTCGCGGCCATCGGGAGCGCCTTTCTGGCCGCGGTTCCATCCCTGCTCTTACCCGTCATCATACTGGGCGGCATATGGGGCGGCATCATGAGCCCCACGGAAGCGGCTGCGGCAGCGGTGTTTTATTCGCTGTTTCTGGGCATCGTCATCCACCGCAGCATGAATCTGTCCAATGTGATCGAGAGCTTTCGCTTGTCCGCCCGGTCAACCGCAACGATCATGCTGATTGTCGCAGCGGCGAACATCTACGGATGGCTTATTTCGACGCAGCAGATTCCGGCGGTGGTGCAGGGATTTTTGGTCGATATCACCGAAAACCCGACGATCCTGCTGATGATCATCGCGGTCGTTCTGCTGGTCATGGGCATGTTCATGGAGCTGATCGCCATCCTGACCATTGCAGTGCCCGTGTTCCTGCCGGTTGCGTTCGCCACCGGCATAGATCCGATCCATTTCGGAATCGTCACCGTGCTGACGCTGATGATCGGCCTCCTGACGCCGCCCTTCGGCCTCAACCTCTTCATCGTGCAGCAGGTGTCGGGGGCGAAGTATTCCGCGATCCTGAAAGAGACCTGGCCGTTCATCTTCATTCTGATTGGCGTGCTGATCCCGATCATCGTCTTTCCCCAGATCTCGCTGGGCATTTTGAGCGTCTTTTGACCACGCCGACACAATGCTGGCACGCGCGCGAACGGTATGGGCCTCGCAGTCGGCGTTCTGGGCTTCAAGGAGAAGGGTACTATGTCAGGGTACGACTATGTAATCGTAGGCTCGGGGACGGCCGGCGCCACGCTGGCCGCCCGGCTGACAGAGGATCCAAGCTGCCGAGTCCTGGTCCTGGAAGCGGGTGGGCCGGACCGGAATTTTTGGCTCAAAGTGCCGGTGGGGTACTACAAGGCGATCTACAATTCGACCTTCTCCCATCTCTACCGCTCCGAACCGGACCCCGGCATCGCCGGACGCCGGATGGATTGTCCGCGTGGACGCGTCATCGGTGGATCGAGCTCGATCAACGGACTGATCTTCATTCGCGGTCAGCACGATGACTTCGACGATTGGGCCAGGCTGGGCGCAGATGGCTGGGACCACGCCTCGGTCCTGCCGCATTTCCGCACGCTCGAGACCTATTCCGGGCCGGCCTCGCAGTCCCGTGGCGCACATGGACCGCTGCAGATAAGCGACTTACGCAATCACAACCCCGTTTGTGATGCGTGGCTGCAGGCGGGGCGCGAGGCGGGACTGCCGGACAACCCCGATTTTAATGGAGATTCCGCCTACGGGATCGGGTCCTATCAGCTAACCCTGCGCGGGCGGTGGCGCGACAGCGCGGCGACGGCCTTTCTCAAGCCCGCGATGGGCAGGCCCAATCTGACGGTCAAGCTGCGCGCGCACGTGACGGGGCTCCTGTTTAAAGGTTCGCGCGCATACGGCGTTACTTACCACCAGAACGGAACCCTGCACGAAGCCATCGCCGACAGTGAGGTGATCCTCTCGGGCGGAGCTGTCCAGACGCCACAGCTCCTGCAATTGTCCGGCATCGGTCCCGCAAAGCTGTTGGGCGATCTGGGCATCAAGGTCCGTCATGACGCCCCCGGGGTCGGCGAAAACCTGCAGGATCATATCCAGATGCGCACCATCGTCGAATTGGCCGAGAAGGGCCAGTCGCTGAACGATCACATGCGCAACCCGATCAGCCTCGCCAAGATGGGCTTCGAATGGCTGTTCCGGGGCTCCGGGCCGCTTTCAGTCGGTGCGGGGCAGGTGGGCGGTGCAATGTGCACGAAATATGCCGAAGGCGGGCGACCCGACATCCAGCTTTTCGTGATGCCGCTGTCTGTCGACAAACCCGGCAAGCCGCTCCATTCCTATTCCGGGTTCACCACCTCCTTCTGGCAATGCCACCCGGAGAGCCGCGGCAGTATCCGCATAAACTCGACCGATCCCAAGGCCGATCCGACCATCCGGATGAACTACTTGTCGGAGCAACGCGACCGCGATGTGACCATCGAGGGTCTGAAACTTCTGCGGGACATCTATCGCCAGCCCTCCTTCCGGAAATTGTGGTCGCGCGAGGTCATTCCGGGCGACACGTTCCAGACCGACGACGAGATCATGGACGCGATCCGCGCCAATGCCACGACGGTCTATCATCTCGTGGGCACCTGCCGGATGGGCAATGACGCGCATGCCGTGGTCGATCCGCAATTGCGCGTCAACGGAGTCGAGGGCCTGCGGGTGGTCGACGCCTCGGTGATGCCGAAAATCACGTCGGCCAATACCAACGCGGCCACCTACATGATTGCCGAGAAAGCCTCGACGATCATCCGGTACGGGCACTGATCGGGCGAACAGGCGCGCCAACCCGCATGAATGCCAATCTTGCCCGGTGCCCCGAGGCCTGCCCTGGGGCCGCGCAAACCACCTGACACGAGGAAGACCATGTCCGTTGAAATCCGCAACCCGGCAAACCCAGGCGAGATCGTCGGCACTTACCCGACCGCGCGCCCCGAGGAAGTGCCCGCCATGATCCGGGCAGCGAAGGCGGCACAGCTTGCCTGGGCCAAGGTGCCCCAGCCCGAACGCGGGCGGATGATCGATGCGTTCCTCGACAAGCTCGAAGAGCGTGGCGAGGACATCGCGCGTTCGATCACCCGCGAAATGGGCAAGATCATTGCGGAGGCGCGCGGCGAGGTGGCCAAGGCGCTGGGAGAGGGGCGTGCGACCACACGGCGTGCCTCGGCGCCTATAGGCGAGGTTCTTCCCTCTCAGAGACCCGGTACATTGGTTTATTCGACACGACGGCCGCGCGGTATCATCGTCGGGATCAACCCGTGGAACTTCCCGTTCAGCACGCCCATTCGCAAGACCATCCCGGCGCTGCTTTATGGCAATGCCATGATCCTCAAGCCGTCGATAAGCACGCCCGGCGCGGCGTTCATCATGCAGGAGGCCGCCGACGCAACGCTGCCCAAGGGGATCTTCCAGGTCGCCAACGGCTCCGGTAGCCTCGGCGCCGTGCTGACATCCGCCCAGGGCGTGGATGCGATCAGCTTCACCGGCTCCGTCGGCATCGGCAGGATCGTCGCGCAGGCAGCTGCCGCCGGCCTTGCCGAAATCAGTCTCGAACTGGGCGGTAAGAACCCGGCGATCCTGAACGACGCAAGCGATCTCGATCTCGCGCTGGACCAGATCTATGGCGCCGCCTTTGCCGTGTGCGGCCAGCGCTGCACGGCGATCAGCCGCGTGATCGTGCACCGGAAGCTCGAAGCTGCGGTCATTGAGGGGCTGGCAAGACGGGCTAAGGCAGCGCGCGTCGGCGACGGCCTTGATGCAGAGACGACAATCGGCCCACTAATGGGCGAAATAGCACGCGCAGACGTGGCAGGATTCGTCGAGCGTGCGGTCGCAGAGGGGGCGCGTGTCGCCGCCGGTGGAGAGCGGATCGTCCAGAACGGCGGCTATTTTTATGCACCAACGATCCTGTCGGGCGTCACGCCGGACATGGAGGTCGCCCGCGAAGAGGTCTTCGGCCCGGTGCTCGCCGTCATCCCCTACGACACGCCGGACCAGGCGCTGGCGATCTGCAACGATGTCGAATTCGGTCTCTCGGCCTGTCTCTATTCGGAGCAGACCCCCATCGTCGAACGCTTCGTCGCTGAGGCTGAGAGCGGCATGCTTCATGTCAACTGCGGCAGCTTTCCCGAGGATCACGCACCCTTCGTCGGCGTCAAGAGCTCGTCGCTGGGGGTAGGCGGCTCGAATGGGCCCTCAACCCTGCATTTCTACACCCAGGAACACACGGTCTTCCGTCGGGCTCAGGCATGACGCAGGTCATGCATGCCGGACACGAAGCGCGGATCGCCCGCGTCGATGTTTGGTGTTACCGCGTGCCTATAGCCAACCGTGTGCTGACGTCGTTCGGCGCTATGACCAGCCGTCCGGCCGTATTCGTGCGGCTCGAGGATGCCGAAGGTGCATTTGGCTGGGGTGAGATCTTTGCCAACTGGCCGGCGGCGGGGGCCGAACACCGTGCGCGGCTACTGGTCGAGGACGTGTCGGATCTGCTTTTCGGACGCGTGTTCAGGCAACCTTCGGATCTGTTTGAACTGGTCACGCGGGAAACCCGCATTCGGGCGTTGCAATGCGGTGAGTGGGGACCTTTTGCCCACGTCATCTCGGGGCTTGATACCGCCTTCCACGATCTGCTGGCGCGCCGCGCCGGTCAGTCCTTGGCACGCTTTCTCAACCCCGGTGCGCACTCCAGCGTTCCGACTTACGCGAGCGGCATTCACATTCGCGAGGCCGCCCGTATCATCGACGAATGCCGCGCTTTGGGGTTCGACGCTTTCAAGGTCAAGGTCGGTTTCGACCTCGCACCCGACATAGATGGCATCACGCGTGTTTGCGCCGCGCTGGGAACGGACGAACGCCTGTTCACCGACGCCAACCAGGGCTGGAGCGTGGACGATGCGATTGCCTTTCTGGCTGGCATCGACGGCCAGCCGGTCGGCTGGCTGGAGGAACCCATTCCGGCTGATGCTCCCGTCGCGCATTGGCAGCGCGTTGCAGGCGCGTCTCGAATTCCGCTCGCCGGCGGCGAAAACATGGTCGGCGACGCCCATTTCGATGCCGCGATAAACTCGGGCGTCTTTGGTGTGATTCAGCCTGATGTGGCGAAATGGGGTGGTGTATCGCAATGTCGTCAGGTGGCGCTGCGGGCAATCGCGCAAGGCAGGCTCTACTGTCCGCACTTCCTCGGAGGCGGTATCGGCCTTGCCGCGTCGGCCGCCGTGCTGGCTTCCGTCGGAGGGGATGGAATGCTGGAGGTCGACAGCAACGAAAACGTGTTGCGCGGTGCCTTTTCGCTCTGGAACGAGCGCGCGGATCGCAGCCGGCTCCGCATCAGCGACGAACCGGGTCTGGGCATTGTTGAATTGCCTGAAGAGATCGATCGATTCCTGACGTTGTCGGCAACGGTGACGGGCCCGGGCCAGTTCACCGTAGCTGTGCAAAGCTGATTTGGTTCGTTTCTTGATGCATCGCCACCGATCATGGGCCGAGGGCGAGACACAGCGACCGAGCTGGTCGGCACTGAGGATCGGTTACATGCCGGGATCGCGCCGGTGGCCGGCGCCGACATAAACGTCCTCTATCACGGTGCCGGTAACTGGGAACCATGTGGTTTCAGGCACCGCAGTCGACGTGACGGCGTTTCGCGTTTCAAAGGCCTGGTATGCCGGTTTGGTCCTGCTGGGGCGGGACCGTATTCGATGAGACAGTTGCCAAGGCCAAGACCTAAAAGGCACGCAGTATCAGGGCGATAAAAGCGATTGTCGATCCTCAACGCCGTCTTGGCGCGCCGCTTTGGCGATCGCGGCGCCGCCGGCTCTTGCGCGCTGCTCTGATCGGCCGAGAACGAGGCTTGAACGCGAGCCGGCGTCGAAGGCGGAGGATCGCAACAATCGTTAGTCCTGCACAGGAACGGGCGCGCCTGGGCAAAGAATTCCGGACATTGTTGCGATCTCGGTCGTAAGTGACTTCGCTTCAGGCCGTCGACCTCGCCGCGAGCGCCTTTTCCCGCATCGATGCGATCGTGCCACGAACCGAGATGATGTTCTGCTCGGTGACCAGTTCGATCAACGCGCTGCCCGGCGCGGCGAGGGCGGCTTCGAGGGCCGTTGTGAACTGATCGTCATGTTCGACCCGTTCGGCGTGGAAGCCATAGGCCTGGGCCAGTCCCACGAAATCCGGATTGAAGATCTCGGTGCCATGGACTCGCTCGGGGAACTCGCGCTCCTGATGCATACGTATCGTTCCATACATGCCGTTATTCACGATGACGAACAAGATGCGCGCGCCATATTGGGCGGCGGTAGCCATCTCCTGGAAGGTCATCTGGAAACAGCCGTCGCCGGCAAAGCAGACCACCGAACGGTCGGGGTGGAGAATGCTGGCAGCGACCGCCGCCGGCACGCCATAGCCCATTGCGCCAGAGGTCGGCGCGAGCTGGGAGCGGTATGTGGTGAAAGGCCAGTAGCGATGCACCCAGCCGGTGTAATTGCCGGCGCCCGAACATACGATCGTATCGTCGGGCATACGATCGCGCATGGTCGAGACGATCCTCGCCATGTCTATCGCCGTGTCCCGCTGGGGAGTTTCAAAGCTGGCCTCGTAGTCGGCGCGGCAGGCCGCGACCCAGTCCTGGCGTCCGTGCTTGGGTGGGACTGTCAGGCCGTCGAGAGCCTCGACCATACCCGAAGCGTCGGCGTTGATTGCAAGATCAGCCTGATAGACCCGGCCGAGCTCCTCGGGATCGGGATAGACGTGAATCAAAGGGCGGCTGTGATCGGTCGGATCGACAAGCGTATAACCCGCCGTCGTCATCTCGCCGAGCCGTGCGCCCATGACGAACAACAGATCCGCCTCGCTCATCCGAGCGACCAGAGACGGTTCGGAAACGATTGCGAGATGGCCTACATAATTGGGATGACGATTGGAGACATAGTCCTGGCAACGCAGCGAAGCGACCACGGCAATGCCGAAGCGCTCGGAAAAGCTGGCGATCCTGGCGCCAATCTCATGGCTCCAGCCGCCACCGCCCACGATCATCAATGGCTTGCGTGCGTCGGCAAGCAAGGCGGACAGTTTCTCGAGCTGGTGCGGCGTCGGGGACGATGAGATCGGTTCGGCCCTCTTGGCGGGGCTGCGCGGCGCCTGGACCAGATCGCTCAGCATATCCTCGGGCAGGGCGATGACGACCGGGCCGGGGCGGCCGGCCATTGCGGTCTGGAAGGCGCGGTGGATATATTCGGGGATGCGCGATGCATCGTCGATCTCGACAGCCCATTTGGCCAGCGGACCGTACATCGCGGCAAAATCGACCTCCTGGAACCCTTCGCGATGCCGCATCTTGCGCGACACCTGGCCGATGAACATCACGAGCGGGGTCGAATCCTGGAAGGCCGTGTGGATACCGATCGATGCATTGGTTGCCCCGGGTCCCCGGGTCACGAAACACACGCCCGGTCGGCCGATCAGCTTGCCATAGGCATCGGCCATCGTGGATGCGCCAGCTTCGTTGCGGCAGACGACGAGCGAAATGCGCTCCTTGCGTTCGTAAAGGGCGTCCAGAACGGCCAGATAGCTCTCTCCGGGAACGCAAAAGGCCCGCTCGACACCCTGTTCGAGAAGACAGTCGACCAGAAGGTCCGCCGCGCGCCGCGTTTGGACGTGGGTTTCATGCATCATATTCATCCTCTATCGGTCCGGTACCGCGGTTTTTCCAAAGGAGCCGGATGTCGTGCAATTCTCAACCAAAGCAGGACCACTTTTGGTCAAATACGGTCCTGCTTTCGTGCCATTAGCGCGTCGTTTGGGGAAACTTCAGTATTTCATGGGCTTTTTTATCTGGTATAGGTGTTGCCGAACAACCAGACACGACCAACCAACCAATGCCAGACTGATTACGCACAGTGACACTCATCGAATATTCGCACTCGCCCGTCATGACCGACCACGCCCGCGCCCGATCCGAGATCGAAGCGGAAACGATCTATGGCGAGATCAGGTCGGCGATCGCCAATGGGGAATATGCCTTCAATAACCGGCTTCCCACCGAACGCGCACTGGCCGCCAGGTACGGTGTCGCGCGCAACAGCGTGCGCAAGGTGCTCAAAATGCTGGACGAAGAGGGCATTATCGAACGCCATGTCGGGCGTGGCACCTTCGTGCGCAAGCACGCCGTACTTGAAGAATACACCCTGTCCGAGTTGCTCGAAGCGCGGCTTCTGTTCGAGCCGGGCCTGCCCGACCTCGTGATCGAGCGCATGACCGACGAGGTCATCGACGAGCTCGAAAACTGCCTCGACCGGCTGCGCACCGCGGAAAGCTGGGTCGAGTTCAAGGAAGCCAAATATGCCCTGCACATGAATATCGTGCGCGCGTCCCGAAACCGCTTCCTGATCTCTATCTTCCAGCAGATCATCGATTCGCGCCGTCGCTCCGGCTGGGGCAGGGGCGAGCGATCGTCCGCACCGATTTTCGTCGTCCGCGAAGCGGCTTATGCCGACAATCGGGTTATCATCGAGGCCCTGCGCAGCGGAAACGCCAAGGCAGCCCGCACTGCGATCCAGGATTATATCGTGCGCACGCTGATGAATGTCAGCGGCCACTAAGAGGCCGGCATCGCGTCCCGGCCGGCTCATCGTTCGTCCATCCTGCGCTGAACCGAGCGACCGACCAGCATCAGCGCGAGCGCAGCGATGAGAATGGCAAGGCCGGGAAACAGCGACATCCACGGTGCGAAGAGCACGTAATCCTTGCCATATTCAAGGATCGCACCCCAGTCCGGGGTGGGAGGCTGCACGCCAAGCCCGAGGAAACCCAGTGCGGCCTGTATCTGCAGGATCATCGGAAAAAGGATCATGTATTGCGCGATGATCAGCGGCAGCACGTTGCGCGCGATATGGAACAGCAGGATGGCGACCGGATGTACGCCGACGCTGTGTGCAGCCTCGACATAGGTCTTTCCTGCCTCGGCGATCGCGCCGGCACGCGCGATGCGGAAAAACACCGGCATATAGACGATGGAAAGCGCCAGGATCAGGTTATTGATGTCTGGGCCGAGAACACCGGTGATGATGACGCCGAGAACGATCGGGGGGAAACTCAGCAGAACGTCGACGATGCGACCGAAAGCCATGTCCAGCCAGCCCGAGAAGAAGCCGGAAATGAGCCCGAGAACGCCGCCTATCATCGCTGACAGGAACAGGGAGCCTGCACAGATGGCGAGCGTAACGCGTGTGCCGTAGATGACGCGGGCATAGGTGTCGCGCCCCACGTCGTCAGTGCCGAACCAGTGGTTCGCCGAAGGCGGAAGCATCGCGTTGCCCACCTCGATGGCAAAGGGCGAATGGCTGGTGAACAGCCACGGAAAGAAAGCGATCGTCAGCAACAGGGCGAGAAGGGCAAGGCCGAGAACGAGACCAGGCTCGCGCCTTATGAAGCGCATCATGCCGGGCCGTGGGCGGGAAGTGGCTTGTGTCGTCATGACCGATTTCCCTCAGGCAGCGCGCACGCGCGGATCGATCAGCCGGTAGCTGAGATCAACGAGCAGATTAACGACGAGAGCAACGAGGACGACGACCAGCAACGCGCCCTGAAGCACGGGGTAGTCGCGGGTTTCGATCGCGCTGAGAAGAAGGCGGCCGAGGCCGGGAACCGCGAACAGCGATTCGATGATGACCGTGCCGCCCAGAATCTGGATGAGGATCAGTCCCATGAAGGTGACGATCGGAATCGAGATATTGCGCAAGATATGCTTGAAAAACACGCTCCGTGTCGAAACGCCCTTGGCGATGGCGGTGCGTACGTAATCCTGGTGCATGGCGGAAACGACGTTCTGACGGACGAACTGGCTGTATGCGGCGGCCTGAAGAAGCCCCAGGCTGAGGATCGGCAGCATCAGCATGAGAAGGTTGTCGCTGAGCGATTGGCCGGGGCTGACATAGCGCAAGGGCGGCGACCAGGAAAAAGCGGTCGAAACGCTTACCAGCAGCATGAGGCCAACCCAGAAGACAGGTGCGGAAAGCCCGAAAATGTTGAACCCCTGGATAAGGGTGTCGGGCCAGCGGTTCTCGTAGATTCCGGCCAGCAGCCCGAGAGGAATGCCGACCAGCGTCGCAACGAGCAGCGTCAGAACGGCGATTTCCAGCGTTACGAGAAAGGCTTGGCCGATCATCGCGGTGACCGGTATGCCGCGGACCCAACTGGTTCCGAGGTCGCCCTGAAGCACCCGGCCCAGCCAACTGAGATACTGCATGTAAATGGGCTGATCGAGCCCGAAGAACTCGCGAAGCCGATCGGCTGCTGCTTCGCTACCTGCCTGGCCCATCATCTGGGCGACGACATCACCGGGCACCATCCGCACGATAAGGAACACGAGGATCGTTGACAGGAGTGCGGTGACTGCAGAGGCGAGAAGCCGCTTGAGGAAAGCATAGCTCATGGTGGGTCCGGCGTTGCGTGAGGTCCAAACGGGTTCCCTGTCGCAGGGAGGCGCGGAGGCCGCATGCGGCCTCCGCGACAAAGTGGTTATTCCGAGAGGTAGGTCCGGATCAGGCCGTAGTACCAGCCGGTGGGGTGCTGCACGAAGTTCTGCACCCGGTCATTGCGCACCGTCACATGATCAGGCGAATAGAGCATGATCGTCGGAACGGTTTCGGCCAGAATGCGCTGGAATTTCTTGTAGATTTCGCGACGCTCTTCCGGGTCGGACGCTTTGCGGCCAGCGGCGAGAAGCGCGCTGGCTTCCGCGTTTTTCCAGTTGCGGAAGTCGGCGCCGTCCGGCTTCTGGTGAAAGTGCCTGTAAAACAGCAGATTGGGATCAGGCTGGGACGCCCAGTCGTTGAAAGTGAAACCCATCTCGCTGGCGCGGAAATTGTTGATCCACACGCCCAGGTCGACGCGCTGGATTTCGAGGTTGATGTCAACCTTCGCGAGCTGTTCGCGCAGTGTGACAGAAGCCGCGTCCATCCAGTCAAACCCGTTGATGGTCGTGAGCGTCATCGAGAAGCCTTCGGGGTATCCGGCTTCTTCGAGAAGTGCGCGGGAGGCTTCAAGGTCGGGGCCCTGCATGGGGACTTCGTCGATTGGCAGCCCCCAGCTGTCCTGCATGCCCGCCACCATCGTGCCGAGAACCGTGCCGTATTCGCCGACGGCGGCATTGGTGATCTCGGCCTTGTCAACCGCAAGCGAAATCGCCTGTCTGACGCGAACGTCGTTGAGCGGCTCGAGTTCAGATCCCAGGTCGATCGCCGTCTGGGCGAGAGATGGCCAGCGCTCGATGGTCAGCCCGGCATCTTGTGGAATCTGCTGGATGTCCTGGGGGCGGTTCAACGGAACAAGGTCGACGCGCTGGTTGCGCAGCGCAACGATCATGGCTGCGGAGTTCGGCAGGATGGAGAAGTCGATTGCGTCGAGATAGGGCGCGCCTTCTTCCCAGTAGTTCTCGTTACGCACGAGCGAGATATGGGAGTTGGGCACAAACTCGCTCAGAATGAACGGGCCGGTGCCGAAGCTCTCGGTGTTGAGGCGGTTGCGGGCGTCTTCACCGTCGAGCGTGCCCACGGGTACGACGCCGCCGATCTTGTTGCCCAGCGTCATCAGCAGCGCGGCGTTGGGCTGGCTGAGGGTCATGCGGACGGTATGATCGTCGACCGCCTCGATGCTCGAAATCATCGCCAGATCCTGAGCGCCGTGAGCACCCGAATTAGGATCGCGCATGTAGTCGTAGCTATAGACCACGTCCTTGGCGGTCATTTCCCCACCGGAGTGGAACTGGACGCCCTTGCGCAGATTGAAAGTATAGACCAGCCTGTCATCGGACACGTCGTAGCTCTCGACGAGAAGCGGATGCGCCTTTCCGTCCGCGCCCTCAAAGAACAGGCCCTGATAGACAAGAACGCTGACGCGCGCGCGGGCGTCGGCGGCCTGGTGGAACGGGTCGAAGCCAGGGGGCTCGACGAGAAGGCCCATATTCAGATGGCCGCCCTGAACCGGATTCTCGGCGATGGGCCCATAAAGCTTCGACGTGTCGGCAAGCGCGGCGACACTGGCAAACAGGCTTATGGCGGTCGCGCCGATAGTCCGTTTTGCCAGCCTGCGCCAGCCGAGATTATGCATGTTAGGCATCTGGTTCCCTCCTTTGATTGCTTGTGGAGACCCCGCAGGGCCTCCAGACTTCCGCTCACGTCTCGTGGGCGGACCGGTCCATGCGGCAGGCGACGATCATTTCGATCTCGACCACCGCATTGCGCGGCAACTCGGCAACTCCGACCGCGGCACGCGCATGCCGTCCGGCTGGACCAAATATCTCGCCGAGAAGGTCGGAAGCCGCATCGATCACCGCGGGCTGGGCATTAAAGCCCGGTGCGGATGCGACGAAGCCGGTAACCTTGAGGATGCGCTCGATGTGGTCGAGCCCGCCCAGGGCGTCGCGAAGACAAGCAAGGCCCTGCAATATGCAGATGCGCGCCTCCTCGCGCGCCGTTTCGAGATCGACCTCCGCCCCCGCCTTGCCGACAATGCGCACCGCGCCGTCCCGCTTGGGCAACTGCCCGCTGAGATAGGCGGTCCCGTTGTGAACTGTCACCGGCACATAATTGAACGACGGTTCGGCCGCGGGGGGCAGATCCAGTCCCAGTTCGCGAAGGCGCGCTTCGAACATCAAGAGGCCTTTCTTGTGATTTGCGTGCGCACCAGCGCATCGAGGTCGTAGCGGGGCACGAAGCCGTAGCGCTTGCGGAAACGCGAATCGTCCATGAGCGGAAAGCTGTTGGCCGGCTCGACATATTCGTGGTTGACCTCGTAAGCGCTGACCTGCGCCCTCAGAGCGGCGATGATCTGGCTCATGGAGGCGGAAAAGCCGTTGATGTGATAAACGGCGTCGAGCGCTCCGCCGTCGGTCGCAATGACGGCGATCGCCCGCGCGACATCGGACACGTGCATGACGTCGATCACGTCGTCATGGAAGCGCACGCTGTGGCTTGCGCCCGGCCTGGCGCTCTCGAAAAGCTCGCTGATGGCGCTCGCCGCCCCGCGATACCAGAGGCCCGGACCGAGCACGATGGGCAGACGTATGGAGCAGACCTCCAAGCCATAGCGGTCGCGATAGTACTGTCCGATATCCTCGGAGAGCACCTTGGTCAGCCCGTAGACGGTGCGAGGGGCGCGGCGCGCGCCCTCGTCCAGACGTTCTTCCGAATAGGACGACGGAGGACCGAAGACGACGCTCGAACCGGTGGTGAGCACGCGCTTTATTCCCGCCGCCTCGGCCGCTTCGAGCACCTTGCGCCAGCCTTCGACATTGACCGCGATGGCTCTTTCGGCATTGGCCTCGCCACCCGACATCAGCCCTGTGCTTTCGCCGTATGCGGCGGTCGAGATGATCACGTCGGGACGGGCCGCGTTGACCGTGCGGGTCACGCTCTGGGCATCCTCGACCGAGCCGATGGTTTCGGAAAACCGGCCCGCGATATCCGACAGCAGATCGTCCTTCATCTCGGGGCCGAAGACATGCACTTCGGTGCCCCGCTGGAGAAAGTGACGCACAAGATGGGAGCCGACGAAGCCGCGCCCGCCGATGACGAGCGCGCGGCGCACCGGTGCAGCGGAATTAGAGGACGATATCATCTCGAATGCAGGCCTTGAAATGGTTGGGACGGACTTCCCGCAACTCGGGAACGATCTGGGCGCACTCGCGTGTCGCGAAGGCGCACCTTGTGCGGAACACGCATCCCGATGGCGGGTTGATTGGGCTGGGAATTTCGCCGCCCAGATGGATGCTGCGCGTGCCTTCATAGCCGGGGGCCGACTGAAGAAGGGCAAGGGTGTAGGGGTGAGCCGGTGCGTCGTAGAGCGCTTCGGTGGGCCCGATTTCCATCACCCGGCCAAGATAAAGCACCATGACTCGATCGGTGATCACCTCGACGACCGAGAGGTCGTGGCTGATGAACATCAGCGAGAGCGAAAGATCGCGTTGCAATGTCTGCAACAGGCTCAGGACTTCGGCCTGGATCGAAACGTCGAGCGCCGAAACGGGTTCGTCGGCGACGATAAAGCTGGGGCGTGACGCGAGCGCGCGGGCAATCGCGATACGCTGGCGCTGGCCGCCGGAAAAGGCACGTGGGTAGCGGCGCAGATGATCGGCGGAAAGCCCGACCCGTTCCAGCAGCACGGCGGCCTCCTCCTCGGCGGCGCGCCCGCGCTTGCCCAGATGCAACGCCAGCGGTTCCATGAGAGCGGCGCCCACGGTTTTGCGGCTGTTGAGGCTGGCGTATGGATCCTGGAACACCATCTGCATGTTGCGCCGGAAGCGACGCAGCGCAGGGGCAGACAGCGCGCCGACATCCTCGCCATCGAACGTGATCGAACCGGCGGTCGGTTCGATCAGCCGCAAAAGCAGCCGGCCCAGCGTCGATTTGCCCGAACCGGATTCCCCGACAACGCCCAGAACTTCGCCGGGTGCGACTGTAACGTCGACAGATTCGACAGCACGCACGACCGGGCGATCCTTGCCGATCATGCCCCGTCCGACGACGAAATGCCGCGTCAGGCCCTTGCCTGAAACCAAAGGCGAAACGGTCTCTGGACTGACGGTGCTCACAGGGAGAGCTCCTCGGCGCGAATGCAGCGGCTCACGTGGTCGGGCGATACCGGGATCAGTGGCGGGCGGGCCTCGGTGCAGCGCGGTTCGACATGACGACATCGTTTGCTGAAGAGGCACCCCTGGGGCAGGGCCAGCGGGTTGGGCATCGTACCGGGAATGGGCTGGAGAGTACGCCTGTTGCCGGCTGCGTCGCGGCGGCTGGGAATGCAGTCGAGCAGGGCGCGGGTATAGGGGTGGCGAGGATTCGCCAAAACGTCGGTCACCTTGCCTTCTTCGACCACCTGGCTGGCATACATTACGGCGACGCGATCTGCGATCTTGCCCACGAGCTTGAGATCGTGGGTCACGAAGATCATCGCCATGCGGCGTTCGGCCTGGACGCTACGCAGAAGATCGATGATCTGGGCCTGGATGGTCACGTCGAGCGCGGTGGTCGGTTCGTCGGCGATGAGCAGGCGGGGATTGCAGGCCAGAGCGACAGCGATCATGACGCGCTGGCGCATGCCGCCCGACAACTCGTGCGGATAAGCATCGATGCGGGTTTCCGGGCTCGATATTCCGACCTGCTTCAGCAGGTCGATGGCGCGCTTGCGCGCCTCTGCCTTGCTCAGCCCGAGATGGATACGCATGGCCTCGCCGACTTGCGCCCCCACCGTGAAGACCGGATTGAGGCTCGACATCGGATCCTGAAAGATCATCGCGATGTCGCGCCCGCGCAGTTTCGCCATCTCCCGTTCGCCAAGCGCGACGAGATCGAGCGCATTGTTCGCGCGGCCGTTGAACCGGATGGACCCGCCCACGACCCGCGCGCTCGTGCGCCCGAGCAGGCGCATGACCGTTAAGCCGGTCACGGATTTGCCGGACCCGGATTCCCCGACGATCGCAAGCGTCTCGCCTTCGCGAACGCTGAGCGTCACCCCGTCGACGGCCTTGACGACCCCCGCTTCGGTGAAGAAATGGGTTTTGAGATCGACAACGTCGAGAACGCGGGGCGCTTCGGTCATGGCGGCGTCCTCAGTCACTACCATACCGTGCCAGCGCCTCTTCATCGATCTCGATGCCCAGACCAGGGCCGTCCGGAACCGCGACAACCCCGTCCCTTGCCACGATCGGGGTGCGAAGCAATTGGTCGCGCAGCGGGTTTTCGCCCAGATCGTATTCGAGCAGCACCGGACGCGGTACGTTGTCGGCATGCGGGAAAACCGAGAGCGAAGAAATGAACTGCAGCGCCGCCGCAAGCCCGATGGCGCCACCCCAGACGTGGGGCGACAGCCGCAAATGGTTGACCTGGGCCAGCTCGGCGATCTTGCGAGCCTGCCAGAACCCGCCGCACAGGGTCAGGTCAGGCTGCAGAATGTCGGCGCCGCCGTGGTCGACAAGCCGCTTGAAGTCAAAAACGGTATAGAGCGCCTCGCCGGCGGCGATGGGCGTGTCAGCGCGCGCGCGCAGGCGCCCGTACCCGTCCATGTCGTCGGGGCTGAGAGGTTCCTCGACCCAGCTCACCTTGTAGGGCGCGATGCGCGCCAGCGTCTCAAGGGCGAGATCGAGCGTGTAGTTGGAGTTGATGTCGACCAGCAGGTTGACGTCAGGGCCGAGGATCCGGCGTGCTTCGGCCACGCGCTCCTCGTCGCTTTCCGGTCCAAGTCCGATCTTGATCTTCACCCAGGGGTAACCAGCCTCGGCCATGCGCTCGATCTGCGGGGCGAAATCCTCCCGCGGGGTTTCGGTGAGATACCCTCCCGACGCATAGACGGCGACCTCGTCGAGGCGGCGCCCGCCGATCAGCTGGGCCACCGATAGGCCCAGTAGCTTGCCGGCGGCGTCCTTGGCCGCGATGTCGATGCCGCTGATCGCCGCCAGGAGCGGTCCCTGGCGCCCGAAATGGTAATGGCGTGCCAGAATGCGCGTAAAGACGTGTTCTATGGCAAGCGCGTCGGTGCCCACGACATAGTCCGACAGAAATTTTTCGTAAGCGCGGCTGAATACCGAGGGGCCCCAGCATTCGCCATAGCCGACGATGCCGCTCTCAAGTTCGAGCCTGACGATGGTTGATTGCCGCCCCGTCGAGAGCGATTTCGACATGCCATAAGGCTTGGTCTCACGAAGAGGGGCGCTCAGGGCGAGGAAGCGGATATCGCGTATCTTCAAAATCAGACAACCAAGTTCAATCAATTCCGAACCATGTATGAACCATTTTGCACGATCGGCGCAAGAGGGTACTTGCTCCTGTTGATCGTCCGTTTATGGTGGCGGTCGAAAACGAGGCTGACTTACGGGTAAAAAGCATGGATATCCAACACCCTATCCATCAACTGTCAACGCGTGAAGAGCAGGAATTCCAATACAATCCCCGCGTATCCTGTCCGGAGTTTGAGGCAGCCAATGCTAACCATATTGCCGCCAATGCGCGTTCTTCTGCTCGGTTGAAGGGGCGGCGCGATATCGCCTATGGCACGCACCCGCTGCATCGGCTCGATATATTTCCGGCGGTCGGCGCCCAAGCGCCGGTGCATATCTTCATACATGGCGGCTATTGGCGCGCGCAGGATAAGGCCAATTACGCCTTCGTGGCCGATATGCTGGTCGGGCAGGGGATCACGGCGGTGATCATCAACTACGAGCTGTGCCCTGCCTCAACGCTTGGCGGCGTCGTCGCCTCGGCGCTCGAAGGCATTGCCTGGGTGCGGCGCAATATCGCCGATCATGGCGGCAACCCCCACAACATCACGCTTTCCGGCCATTCGGCAGGCGCGCATCTGGTAGCCGAGGCGTTGGCGACCGATTGGTCGGCCCATGGCATCGAAACGCCTTTTATCACCGGCGCTCTGGCCGTCAGCGGGATATTTGCTCCCTATCCAGCGGCGCATATTTCCGTCAACGAGCAGCTCAGGCTGACTGACGAGCTGATCGCTATCCACGACATGGAGCGTAAGCCCGTACTGGTCGACTGTCCGATAGCGCTTGCTGTTGGCGGGCTCGAGCCATGGCACTGGATCGACCAGACCTTCCGCTATTTCCATCATTTGCATCGGCAGGGCCGGCGTCCCGACCTTCTGGTCGCGAATGGTTTCAACCATTTCGACATCCAGGCTCAGTTCATCGCATCTGGGACTGCGATCGGAGCGGCATGCGTGGCGCTTGCCCATGGCAAGCCGGTTCCGTGGTCCGGCGATCTTTCGAGGATATCGGCATGACACTCTCCAGCCTGCGAATTGCTGCCTACGACATAGCGCTCACCGACCAGCCCGCGACGCTGCCAGGCGGGCGCCACTACCTGCTGTATCGCCCACAGCAAACCTCGGCCTTGTCCATTGCGGGCGAGGCGCCGCTCGGGGCCGATCAGGCCCGCCTGTTCTCCCACTCGATTTCAGTCTCGGGCGAAGGGCTTGCATGGCTTTTCGAGGTCGCACCGGTCGGCGCGGAGCTGATCGCAGGCGCCCAAACCGAAATCGTTTGCGCCCATCCGCTGCCGGATGTGTTTTCGGGCCCGGCGATCCTGCGGGCAGATCAGGTCTTTTTCCCTCTTGGATCAAGAACCCCGAAACACGGTCATCGCGGGCCGGGATTGAGGCGGCTCATCGAAGGCAAGCTCTGCGCGCAGGCGGGTGAGGTTGTGGAGCGTATTCTGCCGGGGCAGGCTTGGTTCGAAGACGGCCCTACCATGGTCATTGGAACCAATATCAGTGCCGGCAGGGGCGCGTTCGTGCGACTTCTGGTGCTGCCCTGCGAGCTTGAGGGCGGGCAGACATCGTTCGTCCCGGCCGATAGTCATGAAGCGCAAAGACCCCGGGGCGTGGACTATCGCCTGTTCGGGGAATGCCCGATCGCCTCTTAAGGACCCCCGCGATGCCCGTCATCGATCTTTTGCACCCCCAACTGGCCGCATATCAAAGCGCGGTCGAGGAACCCGCCGATTTTGACGATTTCTGGCGCACGACCATCTCCGAGGCGCGAAATCTTGCCGGCGATCCGGTTGTCGTGCCTCAGCAGACCGGGATCAAGGCACTGAGTGTTGAGGATGTCAGCTTTTCCGGATTTGGCGGACAGCCCATAAAGGCCTGGCTGATTCGACCGCATGCGTCGCCGGGCGAGAAACTACCCGCAATCATCCACTATGTCGGCTATGGGGGAGGGCGCGGCTTCCCCCATGAGGCTTTGCATTGGGCCGCGTCCGGCTATGCGTGTCTGCGGATGGATACGCGGGGGCAAGGGAGCAGCCTGCTTTCGGTGGGCGGCACGCCGGACCCTGAAGGCGGAACGCATCCCTCCGCCAGCGGGGTCATGACGCGCGGCATCAACAGTCCGGAGGATTATTATTACCGGCGACTTTTCACCGACGCCGTGCGCGCGGTCGATGTCGTTGGTGTTCTTCCCGGCATCGATCCCGACCGGATCGCGGTTTTCGGCCGGAGTCAGGGAGGCGCGACCGCTCTGGCGGTCGCGGGACTTGACCCGCGCATTCGCGCCGTCATCAGCGATGTTCCTTTCCTGTGCGATTTTCCACGTGCGCTGCAGATCGCGACACAGGACCCGTATGCGGAAATCGTTCGCTATCTCGCGGCGCACCGCGACGCTGTTGCGCGGACGCTCGCCGTGCTGGCCTATTTCGATGGCATCAATTTTTCGCGGCGGGCACAGGCGCCGGCGCTCTTTTCCGCCGCGCTGATGGACACCGTGTGTCCTCCTTCGACGGTTTACGGCGCCTATAATGCCTATGCGGGCAAGAGAAAGTCGATCGTCGATTATCCCTTCAACAACCACGAGGGCGGCGGCGCACACCATGAGGCGTTGCAGATGAACTGGCTGTCCAACCTGTTGGCCTGAACCGGCAAGGCTCCCTCAATCAACACGGCTCACTGTGAACCGCGGGTGATGGATGGCGCGGGTCTTGCCTTCAAGAGATCGCCAGAATTGGCGCCAGTCCGCTTTTGACCCTGGGTAGTAAACCTTGAGGCGCTATCGCCCGGGCGCGACAAAGTCCGATCTGCGGACTATCTCGGGCGAAGATCTGCGCCGCATCTAGCGCGACGGAGCGAGCGACGGGGCCTGGTTGCCGCTCGATCTGGACGTGAGCGCTGCCACGAGCACGCCACGATGTCCGAGCTGATCTTACCGCTGACTGAGCCAGGCGTTGGCCGTCGACCGGAGTTCGAAGGTCCTGTTCTCACCGTAGAACGATCTTGCCGCCGTGCTTCATGACGACCCGCGTGGGCCATGCGGCAGAACCGTCCTTGCATGAACGCTTTGCGATGGTGCCCATATCCGGACAACATTTGTTGTACTTTCCGCAAGAAATGTACGAAATGAGCCGAAACGAGGCAGAAAAAAGACCAGAAATACGGACTAAGTAGTGGAAAAAGAAGGGACATCGCAGATTGGCGCAGCTCGGCGTTTTGCCGTGGCACCCATGATGGATTGGACGGATCGTCATTGCCGCTATCTGCACCGGCAGCTGACGCGCCGCACGGCGCTCTTCACCGAAATGGTGGTGGCCGATGCCATTCTGCACGGCGATCGGGCGCGTCTGCTCGGCTTTCATCCCGACGAGCATCCCGTCGCCCTGCAACTCGGCGGGTCGGAGCCGGAAAAACTCGCCGAGGCTGCCGCGATCGCGGCCGGGTTCGGCTATGACGAGGTCAATCTCAATGTCGGCTGCCCGTCCGACCGCGTCCAGTCCGGCACGTTCGGCGCCTGCCTGATGAAGGAGCCGGCGCTGGTCGGCGCCTGCGTCGCGGCGATGAAAGCGGCCTGTGCTGCGCCGGTGACGGTGAAATGCCGGCTCGGCGTCGATGACCAGGACACCGGTCCCGCGCTTGACGCGCTCGCCGACGCCGCCTTTGCCGCCGGCGCCGACGCGCTTTGGGTGCACGCGCGCAAGGCCTGGCTCCAGGGGCTGAGCCCGAAGGAAAACCGCGACGTGCCGCCGCTTGACTACGCCCGCGTCTACCGCCTCAAGCAGCGCCTGCCCGACCGTTTCATCGGCATCAATGGCGGCATTGCCACGCTGGACGAGGCCTCAGCGCATCTCGCCCATGTCGACGGCGTCATGCTCGGCCGTGCCGCCTACCACCAGCCCGCCCTGCTGGCCGAAGCCGACCGGCAGATTTTCGGCGAGACGTGCGCGCCCGTCGCGCTTGGCGATGTCGTGGCGGCGATGGCCGACTACGCGGCCGCTCATATCGAACGCGGTGGCCGGCTTGCCCATGTCACCCGCCATATGGTCGGCCTGTGCCACGGTCTGCCGGGCGCGCGCCGTTTCAGGCAGATCCTGTCGAGCGAGGCGACCCGCCCCGGCGCCGGTCCTGAGGTGCTGTTGCGCGCCTTTGCCGCCGTCGACCAGGAGGCGGCCGACAAGGCCGCCTGAAGCGCGATCGTGACCCAAACGCTTTCGGGCCGTGCCCGCGGCCGTGCCCGACCCGATCCCCGCGGGCAGGAACGCGAGCGGATGCGACAGGCCAGTTCTAGATCGCGGCCCTGCGAGGCTGGCCGATCGCAGGGAGACTGCGCATGAGCGAGATGCCCATCGGCGATATTGCGGGCCTGGCCCTGGGGGCGGGCGCGGCCGGCGCCGTGTCGGGCCTGTTGGCCGGGCTGTTCGGCATTGGCGGCGGCGCGGTCTTGGTGCCGGTCTTCTACCAGGCGCTCGGCGCGCTCGGCGTCGACGAGGCCGTGCGCATGCATGTCGCCGTCGGCACCTCGCTCGCCATCATCGTGCCGACCTCGCTGCGCTCCTTCCAGGCCCATTTCGCGCGCGGGGCGGTCGATGGCGCGCTGTTGCGCAGTTTCGTCGTCGCCGTTCCGGCCGGCGTGGTGGTGGCGAGCCTCGTCGCCGCTTCGATCTCCAGCGCCGGCCTGCGCGTCGTGTTTGCCGCCATCGCGCTCGCCGTCGGTCTCAGGCTGCTGTTCAACCGCCCCCACTGGCGCCTCGGCGACCGGGTTCCCGAAAACCCCTGGCGGGCGCTGATCGGTTTTCTGATCGGGCTCTCCTCGACGCTGATGGGCATTGGCGGCGGTGTCATGAACAACACGTTCATGACCCTTTACGGCCGTCCGATCCATCAGGCCGTGGCCACGTCGGCCGGCGTCGGCGTTTTGATCGCCGTTCCCGGTTCGATCGGCTATGTCTGGGCCGGTTGGGGCAATCCGCTGCTGCCGGTCGGCTCGACCGGTTTCGTCAACTGGATTGCGCTGGCGCTGATCTTTCCCGTCACCATTCTTGCCGCGCCGCTCGGCGTCAGGCTGTCGCACGCGCTCAAACGGCGCCATCTGGAAATCGGCTTCGGCCTGTTCATGCTTGTGGTGGCGGCGCGCTTTGCCTGGAGCCTGGTGGGCTGACGCGTCAGTCGCGCAGGATCATCACGTCGCCGCGCACGTCGAGGCCAGCCAGCGTTTCCAGGAAATTCATCCCGAGCAGGCTCTGCCCCAGCGCGCCCGGTGCTGCGACCAGCACGGCAAGCCCGTTGCGTTCGATCGGGCCGAGCGTGATCGTGTCGACCGAGCTTGCCGCCGCGCGCGCCATGCCGTTGGCGGTCGAGACCGGGACGCGGAAGGAAAGCGCGGCGACATCGATGCCGGCGCGGCCGGCATCTTC
>MRWG01000782.1_pt1 | contig 26616 bp, 24 predicted proteins | sample 1013341 | NCBI WGS metagenome assembly MRWG01 (sample SAMN06117577, study PRJNA244670) | biofilm metagenome | biome: Water; feature: Cathode Biofilm; material: Biofilm; isolation source: microbial consortium enriched at the cathode of a solar microbial fuel cell | place: USA: District of Columbia ... | reverse complement strand
ACCCGCCGATGCCTTGATCATCACCGGGTAACCGATTTCACCCGCGATGCGCACCGCATGTTCGGCATCATCGATCAGTCCCATGAAACCGGGAACGGTCGAGACGCCGGCCTCGGCGGCAATCTTCTTGGAGGTGATCTTGTCGCCCATGGCCTTGATGGCCTTCGGCTTGGGGCCGATGAAAACGATGCCCTCGGCTTCCAGTCGCTCGCAGAACCCTGCATTCTCGGAAAGGAAGCCATAGCCCGGATGCACGGCCTCTGCGCCGGTCTCCTTGCAGGCGGCGATGATCCTGTCTGCGACCAGATAGCTCTGACTGGCGGCGGGCGGTCCGATGTGAACGGCCTCGTCGGCCATGTCCACATGCACTGCGTCGGCATCGGCGTCGGAATAGACCGCGACGGTGGCGATGCCCATCCTCCTCGCTGTCTTCATGACCCGGCAGGCGATTTCACCGCGATTGGCGACGAGGATCTTCTTGAACATGAACGGTGTTTCCCCCCAACGAGCGACGTCGTTTCTGTTTTATGGCTTTGCTTGCCCCCGCTCAAGCGTTTCACACAATTGTCGCATGAGAAGCGGGTTTGTCAGATTGCGTCATCCTATGGCCGGAACGGGCTTGCGGGACATAACAATTCCTGAAACTTTCGGCTTAGATTCCGGACTTGCAGGAGAATTGTCCATGAAAACCCGCGCCGCTGTTGCCGTTCAGGCAGGAAAACCACTTGAAATCATGGAGGTAGACCTCGATGGCCCGCGCGAAGGCGAAGTGCTGATCGAGGTGAAAGCGACCGGCATCTGCCATACGGATGAGTTCACCCTCTCCGGCGCAGATCCGGAAGGCATCTTCCCGGCGATTCTCGGCCATGAAGGCGCTGGCGTCGTCGTTGATGTCGGTCCCGGCGTGACGAGCCTCAAGAAGGGCGATCACGTGATCCCGCTCTACACGCCCGAGTGCCGTGCGTGCCCGTCCTGCCTGTCGCAGAAAACCAATCTGTGCACCGCCATCCGCTCCACCCAGGGCCAGGGCCTGATGCCGGACGGCACGAGCCGTTTCTCCCTCAACGGCGAGAAGCTGCATCACTATATGGGCTGCTCGACCTTCTCGAACTTCACCGTTCTGCCCGAAATCGCGGTCGCCAAGGTCAACCCCGACGCGCCCTTCGACAAGATCTGCTACATCGGCTGCGGCGTGACCACGGGCGTCGGCGCGGTCATCAACACCGCCAAGGTTGAGATCGGCTCGACGGCCATCGTGTTCGGCCTCGGCGGCATCGGCCTCAACGTGATCCAGGGCCTCCGGCTTGCCGGCGCCGACATGATCATCGGCGTGGACCTGAACAACGACAAGAAGGAATGGGGCGAGAAATTCGGCATGACGCATTTCGTCAATCCGAAGGAAGCGGGCGAAGACCTCGTTCCCTATCTCGTCAACATGACCAAGCGCGGCGCAGACCAGATCGGCGGCGCGGACTACACGTTCGACTGCACCGGCAATGTTCATGTGATGCGTCAGGCGCTGGAAAGCGCGCATCGCGGCTGGGGCGAGTCCATCATCATCGGCGTGGCCGGTGCGGGTCAGGAAATCTCCACCCGTCCCTTCCAGCTGGTCACCGGACGCACCTGGAAAGGCACCGCCTTTGGCGGCGCACGCGGCCGCACGGATGTGCCGAAGATCGTTGACTGGTACATGGAGGGCAAGATCGACATCGACCCAATGATCACGCACACCCTGTCGCTGGACGAGATCAACAAGGGCTTCGACCTCATGCATGCGGGCGAATCCATCCGCTCCGTGGTGGTCTACTGAGGCCATCACCTTGTCGACCATCTATGTGGATGCAGACGCCTGTCCGGTGAAACCGGAAGCAGCCCGTGTCGCCGAGCGGCACGGGCTTGTCATCGTCTATGTCTCCAATGGCGGGCTGCGCCCCTCACGCGATCCCATGGTGCGGCATGTGGTGGTGCCCGGCACCGCCGACGCCGCCGATGACTGGATCGTGGAGAATGCCGTGGCCGGCGACATAGCCATCACGGCGGACGTGCCGCTGGCCGCGCGCCTGGTGGAGATGGACGTGCATGTGCTCGGCCCCACCGGCCGCCCGTTCACGCCCGAAACCATCGGCATGGCGGTCGCCATGCGCAACCTCAAACAGGATCTGCGCGAATCCGGTGAGATCAAGGGATACAATCCCGGTTTCACCGCACGCGACCGCTCCGACTTCCTGCAGGCGCTCGACCGCACCGTGCGCCGCGCTTTGAAAGAAAACAGGGACTGACCTCATGAAGACCGTCTCCACCGCCCGCTCCCATGGCGGCGTCCAGGGCGTTTACAGCCACACCTCCAAAACCTGCCAGTGCGACATGACTTTCGCCGTGTTCGTGCCGCCGCAGGCAGCTGATGGCCCCTGCCCGGTCCTGTGGTATCTGTCAGGCCTCACCTGCACGCACGCCAATGTCATGGACAAGGGCGAATACCGCCGCATGGCCGCCGAACTCGGCATGATCGTGGTCTGCCCGGACACGAGCCCGCGCGGCGGCGACGTGCCGGACGAGGCGGACAACTGGCAGTTCGGCAAGGGCGCAGGCTTCTATGTTGACGCCACGCAGGAGCCCTTCGCCAAGAACTACCGCATGTATTCCTACATCACAGAGGAACTGCCGGCGCTGATCGCCGAAAAATTTCCGGCGGACATGGATCGCCAGGGCATTTTCGGACACTCCATGGGTGGCCACGGGGCGCTGACCATCGCGCTTAAAAATCCCGACCGCTTCAAAAGCTGCTCCGCCTTCGCCCCCATCGTCGAACCCTCGACTGCGGGCTGGTCGAAACCGGCGCTGGAGAAATATCTGGGAGCGGACGAAGCCACATGGCGCGGACACGACGCCTGCGCGCTGGTAGCCGACGGCGCTCGCTTTCCCGAATTCCTGATCGATCAGGGCGCGGCTGACGGCTTCCTGGACGAGGGCCTCAGGCCATGGCTGTTCGAAGCGGCCTGCGAAAAGGCCGGCATTCCGCTCACGCTCAATATGCGTGAGGGCTATGACCACTCCTACTTCTTCATCTCGACCTTCATGGACGACCATCTTGTCTGGCACGCAAAGCGCCTCGCAGCCCGCTGACCTGAATCAACACATGAAGCCGATGAATCATCTCCTCATGTTCTTCGGCTAACATTCTGCCAGCAAACGGCTTTTCACCTCCACGACGATTGACGCGCCGGCGCAAACTTGTGCCGGCGCGTCGCATCCGGCATGCTTTCGGGAGCAAACCCGCCCTAAAATGCGGGATCATTGAGCTCAGAATGCCACCCAATGATGATCGAAAACGGAGGTGCTGCCCGGTGCAGGACACAGCACATATTTATTCAGACACACCCGACCGCGACACGATGGGCGGCCGCCTCTCCCGGGCACGCGACGCCGTCGGCCTCTCGGTTGCCGAACTCGCCCGTCGCCTCGGCGTGAAGGCGGCCACGATACAGGCCTGGGAAAGCGACCGCTCGCAGCCGCGCGCAAACCGGCTGGCCATGCTCGCCGGCGTTCTCAATGTCAGCCTCTCCTGGCTGCTGCACGGCGTGGGCGTTTCGCCAGCCGACGAAAGCCGCTCGGAACTGGTAAACGCCGTCGCAGCCAACCTGAAGCGCATCCGCAGGCTCCAGGAAGAGACCAACCGCATTGTCGCGCAGATCGAAACCGACCTTGCGCGCGCTGAAGGCGCTGGCTGACGCGCGGATTTCTTCTGATGCGACATTGTGCACAGAAAGCGTGATGCCACGACCGCGACCGGCGTTATGACAGGTGACAAACGCAGCGGCCTGCGCTAGTTTCCAACCGTCGAGGGCAGCAGCCCTGCCTGTTTGCGGGAGAGAGCCAAACCGGGAAAAACCGGGGCGGACGCCGAAGGGGAAATCGCCCGAAATCTCTCAGGCAAAAGAACCGTAGACAGGTCAAGACACTCTGGAAAGTCGGGGAGCGATCCCCGCGCCGAAGGTGTAAGCGTGGTCGACAGAGTTCCGGCTGCGCGAGTCTCTCAGGCTTCCGACAGAGGGGCACGAACATGTCGCTTCCCGCGGCATGCGTGCGATTCTGGAGGAATGATGAGCAACACCGAATCCCTGAAACATCTGCCGCTGGAAACGCTGCATGAAGATGCCGGCGCACGTTTTGGCGCATTCGCCGGCTGGCGCATGCCCCTGACCTATCCAGCCGGCGTGATGAAAGAACACATCCACACGCGCGAAAGCGCCGGACTGTTCGACATCTCTCACATGCAGCTCTTCGAGGTTGAAGGCACAGACGCAGCAGCCTTCCTGTCGCGCGCCTGCCCGCTCGATGCGACGGCGCTCAGGGAAGGCCAGTCGAAATACACCGTCCTTCTCAACGAGAATGCCGGCATCATCGACGACCTGATCGTCACCCGGCTCGGCGAAAACCGCTACATGATCGTGGCGAATGCCGGCAATGCCGCGAAGGATGAAGCGCATTTCCGCGCCATCGCCGCAGATTTCGACATCTCCTTCACCGCGCTCGAGCGCGTCCTCCTCGCCCTTCAGGGCCCCGACGCAGAAGCCATCCTGATCGCTGCCGGCCTCGACCTCAGCGATCTCGTCTTCATGACCGGCACGGAGCCGCATGAGGGCTGGTTCGCCACCCGTTCGGGCTACACCGGCGAAGACGGTTTCGAGGTGGCGCTGCCGGTCGATCAGGCGGAGCGCTTTGCCCGCAAACTGCTCGACGACGAGCGCGTCGAGTGGGTTGGCCTTGCCGCCCGCGACAGCCTCAGGCTCGAAGCCGGGCTCTGCCTGCATGGTCAGGATCTCGACGAGACGACCGATCCGGCCAATGCCGCCATCCTTTGGGCCGTGCCGAAGGCGCTGCGCTCCGAAGGCCGGTTCATCGGCGCTGAGGCCCTGCAGAAGATCATTGCCGATGGCGCGAAGGAAAAGCGCGTCGGCCTGAAGCCGGAAGGCCGCCAGCCGGTGCGCGCCGGCGCACCGCTCATCAACGAAGCCGGCGAAAAGGTCGGCCGCGTCACATCGGGCGGTTTCGGCCCCTCCGCCGGTCATCCGGTGGCGATGGGCTATGTCGCCAAGGCGCTTTCCGAACCCGGCACCCGTCTTTTCACCGAAGTGCGCGGCAACCGCATCGCACTTGATGTCCATACCCTGCCCTTCACGCCGCAGCGCTACAAAAAAGGATAACAGCCAGATGAGCCAGACCTATTTCACCGAAGACCACGAGTGGATCAAAGTCGAGAACGGCGTCGCAACCGTCGGCATCACCGATCACGCTCAGGAACAGCTCGGCGATCTGGTGTTCGTGGAACTGCCCGAAACCGGCGCAACGCTCTCCAAGGGCGACACCGCCGTCGTGGTTGAATCCGTGAAGGCCGCTTCCGATGTGTACGCGCCTGCCGATGGCGAGATCTCCGAGGTCAACGAAGCGCTTGCAAGCGACCCGGCCCTCGTGAACTCCGCCCCCACCGGCGATGGCTGGCTGTGGAAGATGAAGCTCTCCGATGAAAGCCAGCTCGAAGGCCTGATGGACGAAGCCGCCTACAAGGCGTCGATTGCCTGAGGAAACACCATGTCCGCCAACACACTCCCTTTCGCCGCCCGCCATATCGGCCCGCGCGGTGAAGAAACCAAGGCCATGCTGGCCACGCTCGGCGTTCCGTCGCTCGAGACGCTGATCACGCAGGCCGTGCCGAATTCGATCCGCCTCGACCGTCCGCTCGACCTGCCGCCGGCAGCCAGTGAGACCGAGGCGCTCGAAGAGCTCGGCGCAGCCATGCGCCAGAACAAGGTGCTCAAGAGCTTCATCGGCGCCGGCTATCACGGCGTGAAGGTTCCGCCAGTCATCCAGCGCAACCTGTTTGAAAACCCTGCCTGGTACACGGCCTACACGCCCTACCAGTCGGAAATCAGCCAGGGCCGCCTTGAGCTTCTGTTCCACTTCCAGACGCTGGTGACGGAACTGACCGGCCTGCCGGTCGCCTCCGCCTCGCTGCTGGACGAAGGTTCGGCCGTGGCCGAAGCCGTGGGCATTGCCTGGCGTCATCATCGCTCCAAGCGCAGCAAGCTGGCGATTGCCGGCGAACTGCACCCGCAGACCCGTGACGTGGTGGTCACCCGCGCGGAGCCGCTGGGCATCGAGGTCGATGGCGACACGATCGACGACAACACCTTCGCCATAATCGTTCCGTGGACGGACACCTATGGCGTTCATGGCGACCACGGCGCGCTGATCGCCGAGGCAAAGGACAAGGGCGCCATCGTCATCATGGTGGCCGACCCGCTCGGCCTGTTGTTGAGCGAAACGCCGGCAGCGCTCGGCGCGGAAATCGCCGTTGGCTCGATGCAGCGTTACGGCGTTCCGATGGGCTTTGGCGGTCCTCACGCGGCCTATTGCGCCGTATCGGACAAGCTGACGCGCCTCATGCCCGGCCGTCTCGTCGGCCAGTCGGTCGATGCGCATGGCCGGCCGGGCTACCGTCTGGCGCTCCAGACCCGCGAGCAGCACATCCGCCGCGACAAGGCGACCTCCAACATCTGCACCGCGCAGGCGCTGCTTGCCAACATGGCCGCAGCCTTTGCCATCTGGCATGGCCCGGAAGGGCTCGCTGCAATTGCCGAGCAGGTGCATGAGCGCGCAGCCCGCTTCCATGCGGGCCTCAAGGCTGCCGGCCTTTCGCTTGCAGGCGATGTCATCTTCGACACGGTCACCGTCACCGTTCCCGGCAAGGCGCAGGAGATCGCGGCCGGAGCCGAGGCCGAGGGCCGGCTTGTGCGCGTTCTCGACGCGGACCGCGTCAGCGTCGCCTTCGACGAGACGACGACCGAAGACGATCTGGCCGCACTGGCAGCCCTGTTCGGCGCCACCGTGCCGGAAAGCGCACCGCGCCTTGCCCCGGCCGCAGCGCGCGGCGAAGGCTTCCTCACGCAGCCGGATTTCCACTCGCACCGCTCGGAAACGGAAATGATGCGCTTCCTGCGCAGGCTCGCCGACAAGGATCTTGCGCTCGACCGCGCCATGATCCCGCTTGGCTCCTGCACCATGAAGCTCAACGCCGCTGCCGAGATGATGCCCGTGAGCTGGCCGGAAGTGGGTGGCCTTCACCCCTTCGCTCCGCCGGAGCACACGGTGGGTTATCGTCGCATGATCGACGATCTGGACCGCTGGCTCTCGGAAATCACCGGCTTCGACGCAGTTTCGCTGCAGCCCAATGCCGGTAGCCAGGGCGAATATGCCGGTCTCCTGGCCATCCGCCGCTATCACGCCGAGCGCGGCGAAGGTGACCGCGATATCTGCCTCATCCCCTCCTCCGCCCATGGCACCAACCCGGCGTCCGCCTCCATGGCCGGCATGCGGGTGGTGGTCGTGCGCTGCACGGAAGATGGCAATATCGATCAGGACGACCTGAAGGCGAAGGCGGAAGAGCACGGCGACAAGCTGGCGGCGCTGATGCTGACCTACCCGTCGACCCACGGCGTGTTCGAGGAAGGCGTGCGCGACATGTGCGCGGTGATCCACGAACACGGCGGCCAGGTCTATTTCGACGGCGCCAATCTCAACGCGATGGTCGGACTTGCCCGTCCGGGCGATCTGGGAGCGGATGTCTGCCACCTGAACCTGCACAAGACCTTCTGCATTCCCCATGGCGGCGGCGGACCGGGCGTTGGCCCGATCGGCGTCAAGGCGCATCTGAAGCCGTTCGTGCCGGGACATGTGGCGCTCGGCAGCAGCCATGCGGTGGCCGCAGCCCCCTATGGCAGCGCGTCGATCCTGCCGATCACATGGATGTATATCCGCATGATGGGCGGCGACGGCCTCAAGCGGGCGACGGAAATGGCAATCCTCAACGCCAATTACATCGCCCACAGCCTGAAGGAGCACTACCCGGTGCTCTACAAGGGCCGCAACGACCGTGTTGCGCATGAGTGCATTCTCGACACGCGGGTGTTCAAGGATCGCGCCGGCATCACCGTCGACGACATCGCCAAGCGGCTCATCGACTATGGCTTCCACGCCCCGACCATGAGCTTCCCCGTTGCGGGCACGCTGATGGTGGAGCCGACGGAGTCGGAGCCGAAGAGCGAAGTCGACCGCTTCTGCCAGGCGATGATCTCCATCGCCGAAGAAGCTGCGCGGGTGGAAAAGGGCGAATGGCCGAAGGATGACAATCCGCTCGCCAACGCGCCGCACACCGCGATGGAGCTGATGGGTGACGACTGGACGCATCCCTATAGCCGCAGCGAAGCCGCCTTCCCCGAAGGTTCGCTCGACGCAGCGTCCAAATACTGGCCGCCCGTCTCGCGCGTCGACAATGTGGGTGGCGACCGCAATCTGGTCTGCGCCTGCCCGCCCATTGAAGCGCTGGCAAGCTGACCACGATGAAACGGATCATCTCCCCAAGCTGGGGAGATGATCGCCTCAATTGCCGCGCACCTCTTGGCGCGCGCCCTCGCTTTCTGGTAAAGCGTCGTCCACACACTCCGAACGGAACCGGAACAGGCTTCGCTTTGCCTTGCAAACCATGGCAAACTGCGGGCTGATTCGCGGACAGGAAACAACACGCTTCATGGACGACAACAACGACCTCTTCGCCGGAATGCCTGCCGCCGGGACGCCTGCCAATGTGGAACGTGCGAAAACGCCCGAGCCGGCAGCGCCTCAGCGCAAGCCCGCTGCGCGTCCCGCGCCATCTGCATCGCCCGCCCCGTCGGGCGACGGCTACAGTGCGGCCGACATTGAGGTTCTGGAAGGTCTGGAGCCCGTTCGTCGCCGTCCCGGCATGTATATCGGCGGCACCGACGACAAGGCGCTGCACCACCTGTTCGCCGAAGTTATCGACAACTCCATGGATGAGGCGGTGGCCGGCCACGCCACCTTCATCGAAGTGGAACTCGACGAGGAAGGCTATCTCTCCGTCACCGATAACGGTCGCGGCATTCCGGTCGATCCGCACCCCAAGTTCAAGGACAAGTCGGCGCTCGAAGTCATCATGACGACGTTGCATGCCGGCGGTAAGTTCGATTCCAAGGTCTACGAGACCTCCGGCGGCCTGCACGGCGTTGGCGTGTCCGTGGTCAACGCCCTGTCCGAACTCCTTCAGGTGGAGGTTGCCCGCAATCGCCAGCTCTTCCGCCAGACTTTTTCGCGCGGCCTGCCGCAGGGCGGACTGGAGAAGCTCGGCGACGTGCACAACCGGCGCGGCACCAAGGTGCGCTTCAAGCCGGACGAAGAAATCTTTGGCAAGGGCGCGAAGTTCGAGCCCGCGCGGCTCTACAAGATGGCCCGCTCCAAGGCCTATCTGTTCGGCGGCGTGGAAATCCGCTGGATCTGCGCCCCTTCCCTGATCGGCGAGAAGGACGAGACGCCCGAAAAGGCGACCTTCCACTTCCCCGGTGGTCTCAAGGACTATCTGGCCGCTTCGCTCGACGGGCAGTTCCAGGTCACCAAGGAGATTTTCTCCGGCCGCAGCGAAAAGACCACCGGTCATGGCGCCGTGGAATGGGCGATCACCTGGTATGGCGGCGACGCCATGCTCAACTCCTATTGTAACACCGTGCCGACGCCCGAGGGCGGAACCCACGAAAGCGGTTTCCGCAACGCGCTCCTGCGTGGCCTGCGCGGCTATGCGGAGCTGACCGGCAACAAGCGCGCTTCCATCATCACCTCCGAAGACGTGATGATCTCGGCCGCCGGCATGCTTTCCGTGTTCGTGCGCGAACCGGAGTTCGTTGGCCAGACCAAGGACAAGCTGGCGACGGCTGCCGCCACCCGCATTGTCGAAAACGCGATCCGCGATCCGTTCGACCACTGGCTTGCAGAAAACCCGCAGGAAGCCTCCAAACTGCTTGAATGGGTTGTGGCGCGCGCCGATGAGCGCCTTCGCCGCCGTCAGGAGCGCGAGGTCAGCCGCAAGAGCGCCGTGCGCAAGCTGCGCCTGCCCGGAAAGCTCGCCGACTGCACCATGGGCGCGGCAGCGGGTGCTGAAATCTTCATCGTCGAGGGCGACTCGGCTGGCGGCTCCGCCAAGCAGGCGCGCAACCGCGCCAGTCAGGCCGTTCTGCCGCTGCGCGGCAAGATCCTCAACGTCGCCAGCGCCGGCTCCAACAAGCTCGCCGCCAACCAGCAGATTTCCGACATCACACAGGCGCTCGGCTGCGGCACGCGCTCGAAATACCGTGAAGACGATCTGCGTTACGACCGCGTCATCATCATGACGGATGCCGACGTCGACGGTGCGCACATTGCCTCGCTGCTCATCACATTCTTCTATCAGGAGATGCCGCAGCTCATCGAGAATGGCCATCTCTACATGGCTGTTCCCCCGCTCTACCGCCTCAGCCAGGGCGGCAAGACCATGTATGCGCGCGACGACGCCCACAAGGACGAGCTTCTGGAAACGGAGTTCACGGGGCGCGGCAAGATCGATATCGGCCGCTTCAAGGGTCTGGGCGAGATGATGGCGAGCCAGCTCAAGGAAACGACCATGGACCCGGCCAAGCGCACGCTGCTGCGCGTCACCGTGCTCGACGGTCAGGAAGCCACCAAGGGCGCCATCGACAGCCTGATGGGCACCAAGCCCGAAGCGCGCTTCCGCTTCATTCAGGACAATGCCGAGTTCGCTGAAGAACTGGATATCTGACGCGCAAAGCCGGCATTGATGCCGGCGACGCGGACGCCCTTCTGTCAGGCGGCGGCGATCGCCTGCGCCTGAAGGCGTGCGTTCTCACGCAGGGCATCGAGGTGGATGGAGCGCAGCAGGCCTGCAAGCTCCGCAGATTCCGCTGCCGGACCGGACTGGCCGGGCGTCGCGCCAATGCTCTCCATCATCAGCCAGGAAACCTCCTGCGCACCGGCCACCCGCCGCCCCTGCGCCACGTCACGCCAGACCGACAGCGCGCGGATCAGGGGGCGGTGAAACGGCTTTGCAAGCCCCGCCTTCTGCAAAAGCGCCGATACGGCCAGATCGCGTCCGTTCACGAGCAGGCCGCGAATGCGCGTGTGCGACTGCCCGGTGAGCGCCATCATCACATGGCCGAAGAAATCGATCTTGCCATGCGCAACCATGCGCACGATGAAACCTGCCGTCAGATCACCACGCATGCGCAGATGCTCCACCAGCGCTTCGTGCTCATCCGGGTCAATCGTCTCGATCAGCGTGAGCGAGGCGCGCACGCATGCATCGCGCGTCAGCTTCTCGGCCCGCGCCGCACCCACCAGCGCCTTAACCAGCGGCGCTTCGCGCAGGGCTTCGCCAAGCTGCACGAGAAGCGTGTGCCGGCAATCGGAGGGAAGACGCTGATCGGCCGCCAGCGCCACGCGCATGCGCGGCTCATGGCCATGACGCTCAATCATGCGGCGAAAGCTCACTGCGGCGATCTCCGCGCTCGGATTGTCGACCATCGCCAGACAGGCTTCGAGCGACCCCACCTCTGCAATGGCGGCCGAAACCCCCATGGCAAGCTGCGGACGCTGTGCAACAAGTAGCTGCGTCCCTTCGCGGCCGTCGCCCACGCGGTCGATAAGGTCGGAATCGGAAAGCATCGGCGAGCGCGCCAGGATCGGCGCAGCAACGTCCGGCTGGTCGGCGGCAAGAGCGGCGATCACCTGCATGGGCGCATGCCGGCTCATGGAGAGCGCTTCGGCCAGTGCGGCGCGCACCTTGGATGAGGGATCGTCGAGCAGCGCCGTCAGCGCGGCCTCGGCCGCGTAGCGGTCCTCAAACGGCAGTTCCCGGTCGAGATAGGCTCTGGCGAGAGCTGTGGCAGCCCCTGCTCTGTCAACCACTCTGGCAGTCTCCATCCATTTAAGAAAATGCTGAACCACTTGCACTGAAGTCACGCTCCCGCCCTGTCTGGAATGACCCTAGCGCGAATTCGTATAGGAAACGTTTACCATAAGTGCCCGCTTGCGAGGGGCCGGCAGCCCGCCTATCAAGAAAGGGAGGATGCATTGGTCAAACGGGATGCGGAGGACACGATGGCCGGTCTTTACCTAGAGGAATTCCAGCCGGGACAGGTGTTCCAGCACACGCTGCGCAAGAGCGTCACCGAAAGCGACAACATGCTGTTTTCGACCATGACGCTGAACCCGCAGCCGCTCCACATCGATTTCGCCTTTGCCGAGAAGACCGAATGGGGCAAGCCGCTCGTCAACTCGCTCTTCACGCTGGGGCTGATGATCGGCATCTCCGTTCACGATACGACGCTTGGCACGACGGTCGCCAATCTGGGCATGACGGAGACGGGCTTCCCTCACCCGGTCTTCCACGGGGACACGATCCGGGTTGAAACGGAGGTCAAATCGGTGCGCGAATCCAAATCCAAGCCCGACCGCGGCATCGTCGAGTTCGAGCACCGCGCCTACAATCAGGATGACAGGCTGGTGGCGCGCTGCCTGCGTCAGGCCATGATCCTCAAAAAGAAAGACACCTGATCATGCGTTCGCTTCTATTCGTGCCCGGGGATTCCGAGCGCAAGCTTGAAAAGGCGCTCGGTTCCTCAAGCGATGTGCTGATCATCGATCTGGAAGATTCGGTCAGCCCCGACCGCAAGGCCGAAGGCCGGCGCATCACCACCGCTTTCCTGGAGGACGCGCGCGGCCGTACGGGCGCGCAGCTCTATGTACGGGTCAACGATCTGTCGAGCGGCCTGACGGAAGACGACCTCGCCGGCGTCATGCAGGCGGGTCCCGATGGCGTGATGCTGCCCAAGGCCGAGGGCGGCGCAGATGTGGCGCGCCTTGCCGCCGCATTGCGCGTGCACGAAGCAGAAAACGGCATTGAAGACGGAAGCACACGCATCCTGCCGATCATCACGGAAACGGCGCTGGGTGTCCTCAACGCCGCCAGCTACCGGGGTTCGAGCGACCGGTTGGCCGGGCTGACCTGGGGCGCGGAAGACCTGTCGGCCCATATCGGCGCGCTCGCCGCGCGCCATGAAGACGGAAGCTATACGCCGCTCTTTCAGCTCGCCCGCAGCATGACGCTGCTGGCGGCTGCGGCGGCAGGCGTTCCGGCCATCGACACGGTATTCCCGAACTTTTCGGATACAGAGGCTTTTGCAAGGGATTGCCAATTGGCGGCGCGCGATGGCTTCGTCGCCAAGATGGCCATCCACCCGGCGCAGGTCGCACCGATCAACGCCACCTTCACCCCCTCCGCCGGGGAGGTGGAGAAGGCCCGCGCCGTGGTGGAGGCCTTCTCTGCCGCCGGAAACGCCGGCGTGGTCAATATTGGCGGGCGGATGTATGACCGCCCGCACCTGGCGCTTGCCGAACGCGTGCTTGCACGCGCAGCCGACGCGTCGTCAGACTAGAGTGGGGAGAAGCATCGGATTAACCCGAAAACCGGGCTACTCCGACTGCCCTGGCGCGTCAGTCACCCTTCCACTGGGGGCGCGTCATCTGGAAGACCTCGGTCACAGCCGAATAGTCACGATATCCAAGACGGGCGAGATTGCCGGCGGCAACGGCATCGAACATGCCGTCCTTCAAAACGGCATCGCTGATGTGAACGCCAACCACCTCACCGGTGACGACGATGACGCCGGCCCACGCGCCATCGAGGCCGAGCGGACGACGCACTTCGGTCACCTTGCATTCCAGAGCAGCATGGCATTCGGCCACGCGCGGCGGCGCAACCAGCGTCGATGGGGCTTCCGTAAGTCCGGCAAAGGCAAACTCGCTGACACCGCGCGGCGCATCGACCGAGCTTGCATTCAGCTGCTCGGCCAGATCATGGCTTGCAAGATTGACGACGAACTCGCCGGTTTCTTCCGCATGGGTGGCGCTGTCCTTCGCCCCTTCCGAGGAGAAAAACACCAGATGCGGATTGGACGAGATCGCATTGAAGAAGGAGTAAGGCGCAAGGTTTGCCGTTCCGTCCTTCGACAGGGTCGAAATCCAGCCGATCGGACGCGGCGAGACGATCGCCTTGAACGGATCATGCGGCAGGCCGTGCCCCTTGGAGGGTTCGAAAAACATCATGCTTCCCACGGGCCGGAGTAATCAGAAACAATGGCGTCCAGCGCAGGGCGCGGCCGCTCGACCAGTTCCACATCATAGGAACCGATATGCACGAAGCCGACCACACGCTCCTGCGGCGCCAGCCCCAGAATGCGGCGGCCTTCCGCATCGTCGGAATACCAGTTGGTGATGAGATTGGTGCCATAGCCGAGCGCATTGGCTGCAATCATAAGGTTCATGGCCGCCATGCCGCCGGACAGGAACATCTCCCATTCGGGAATGGTCGGGCTTTCCTTGGGCACGCAAACCACACCGATCACCAGCGGCGCGCGGGAAAAGCGGTTGCGCTCCTGCTCCAGACGCGTTTCCGGCAGCTCGCCCTCACGCTCGACCGCGCGTTTGGCCAGTGCCTCGCCAATCTCGGTGCGCGCATCGCCACGATAGAGAATAAAGCGCCAGGGTGTCAGTCGCCCGTGATCGGGCACGCGCGAGGCTGCGGTCAGGATGGTCTCGATTTCCTTGTCGGAAGGAGCTGGTTCCGCGAGGTCTTTCACCGGCGTGGAGCGGCGCGCGAGCATGAAATCAAGCACGGATGGATGCACTGTCTGTCTCCTGTGGGATCTGCATTGCCTGAAACAGGTTGTCTGGCTGGCAAAAGCTGGCTTTTCGCTGGAACCAGATCGCATAATCGCCTTGAAATTGCCACCGCCTTGGGCTTCATGTCAGCTATGCGCGGTTCACTTAAAACGACTCTGTCTCTTCTCGCCCTGTGCACGCTGTCCTTTCAGGCGTCGAACGTCATGGCGCAGGAGGATGCGGCGAAAGCCGTCGACGGCCTGCGCCTGCCCGGCCTCAACAATTATGCCCCCGCCTCCGTGGATGATGCGCTCGCCATTGCCGACACCGGCGAGGTAACGCTGGTCGCGCATCTGAACGAAGGCGGCGACGAAATCCCGAACGGTCTCGTCTGGCGTATTTTCGGCACGCAGCCCGGCCCCGATGACAAACTGCCGCTCGTCGCAACCGCGCGCGGCGGCAACAGCGTCTTCGAGCTCGCCCCCGGCAGCTATCTCGTCCATGCCGCCTATGGACGCGCAGGCGTGACGAAGCGCATCACGGTCAGCCGCGAGCCCATGCGCGAAGACCTGTTTCTCGATGCCGGCGGTCTCAAGCTCAACGCGATCCTGCCCGGCGGCGTGCGCATTCCGCAGAACCAGCTGCGCTTTGCCATCTATGAGGCGACGGAAGACAATATCGGCGACGGTGCGCTGATCCTGCCCAAGGTCGAGCCCGGCAGCATCGTCCGGCTCAATTCCGGCACCTATCACGTGGTCTCCAATTACGGAGACATCAACGCAGCGATCCGCTCCGACATCCGCGTGGAAGCCGGCAAGCTGACGGAAGCGACGGTGGAGCACCGCGCCGCCGACCTTACCATGAAGCTTGTGCGCGAACGCGGCGGCGAAGCCATTGCCGATACCGCCTGGTCGGTTCTGACCGACACGGGCGAAATCGTCTACGAAACGGTCAGCGCCTACGCCTCCATGGTTCTTGCCGAAGGCAATTACACGATTGTCGCCAAGAACCGCGACCGCATCTACCAGCGCGATTTTTCGGTCGTGCCCGGCCGCAATCAGGATGTGGAACTGCTGCCGACCGATCTGCTCGACACGCGCAATCAGTTTCCCGACTGAAAACCGGAACACATCGCAGAAATGAAAAAGCCCCGCTGCATCCAGCGGGGCTTTCTTCGTTTTGAGCGCCTTACAGCTCAGGCCTTTGCGGCCTTGCGCTTCAGGTCCGGCGGCGTTGCCTCTTCGACCAGCATGGCGGTCACATCGGCCAGCGACATGGACGCCTGATCGCGGCTTCCCAGCCGGCGAATGTTCACCGTGCCTTCTTCCGCTTCGCGCTTGCCGCAGACGAGGATCACCGGAACCTTGGCCAGCGAGTGCTCGCGGACCTTGTAGTTGATCTTCTCGTTACGCAGATCCACCTCGGCCAGAAGTCCGGCCTCCTTCAGCGTCTCCGTCACTTTCAGTGCATATTCGTCGGCATCGGACGTGATCGTCGCCACCACCACCTGCACCGGTGCGAACCAGAGCGGGAAGTGACCGGCAAAGTTCTCGATCAGAATGCCGAGGAAACGCTCCATCGAGCCGCAGATCGCCCGGTGCACCATGACCGGCTGCTTCTTCTCCGAATCCTGATCGATGTAGAACGCACCGAAACGCTCCGGCAGGTTGAAGTCGATCTGCGTCGTGCCGCACTGCCATTCGCGGCCGATGGCGTCCTTCAGAACATAATCGAACTTCGGCCCGTAGAACGCGCCATCGCCCGGATTGATCGCCGTCTTGATGCGGCTGTCCGAGGCGGCGATCTTTTCGAGAACGCCAGTCATGATCTCCTCGGCGTGATCCCACAGCGCATCCGATCCGACGCGCTTTTCAGGCCGCGTGGAGAAGAAGACCGTGATCTCCTTGAAGCCGAAATCGGCATAGGTGGAGAGGATCAGGTCGTTGATCTTCAGGCATTCAGCCGCAAGCTGGTCTTCCGTGCAGAAGATGTGCGCGTCGTCCTGCGTGAAGCCGCGCACACGCATCAGGCCGTGCAGCGCGCCCGAAGGCTCGTAGCGATGCACATTGCCGAACTCGGCCATCCGGATCGGCAGGTCGCGGTAGGACTTCAGGCCATGCTTGAAGATCTGCACGTGACCGGGACAGTTCATCGGCTTCAGTGCGAAGGTGCGGGTGTCTTCCGCCTCATCGTCCGCGCACTCGACCTTGAACATGTTCTCCTTGTACCAGCCCCAGTGACCGGACGTCTCCCACAGGCTCTTGTCGAGCACCTGCGGAGCGTTGACCTCATCATAGCCATCGGTTGCGAGCCTGCGACGCATGTAGCTCACAAGGTTCTGGAACATGCGCCAGCCCTTGGAGTGCCAGAACACGACGCCCGGGCCTTCTTCCTGGAAATGGAACAGGTCCATCTCGCGGCCAAGGCGACGGTGGTCGCGCTTCTCGGCCTCTTCCAGCATGTGGAGATACTGGTCGAGCTCTTCCTGCGTGTGCCAGGCCGTGCCGTAGATGCGGGTCAGCATCGGATTGTTGGAATCGCCGCGCCAATAGGCGCCGGCCACCTTCATCAGCTTGAAAGCCTTGCCGACCTGACCGGTGGAAGCCATGTGCGGTCCACGGCAGAGGTCGAACCAGTCGCCCTGCGCGTAGATCTTGACGTCCTGATCCTCAGGGATCGCGTCGATCAGCTCGACCTTGTAGCTCTCGCCCTTTTCGGCGAACACTTCCTTGGCCTTGTCGCGCGACCAGACTTCCCTGGTGAAAGGCTTGTTGCGCGCAATGATCTCCGCCATCTTCTTCTCGATGACCGGCAGGTCTTCGGGCGTGAAGGGCTCATTGCGGGCGAAGTCGTAATAGAAGCCGTTCTCGATCACCGGGCCAATGGTGACCTGGGTGCCGGGCCACAGTTCCTGCACGGCTTCGGCAAGCACATGCGCGGCATCGTGACGGATCAGCTCCAGCGCGCGCGGGTCGTCACGGGTGACGATCTCGATATCGCCGGACGTGCCGACAGGCTCCGACAGATCGCGCACCGTGCCATCGAGCGCATAGGCGACGGACTTCTTGGCGAGCGACTTGGAGATGCCGGCTGCAATGTCAGCGCCGGTCGTCGCCGCGTCATACTCGCGAACGGAGCCATCGGGAAATTTCAGGGAAACGGCCTCGGCCATAAGTCTTCTCCTTATCCAGTCCCGCCAACGAGCGCGGGTGGTTTGGGCATTCTGGGTTTGCGGGCCCGAAATAAGCATTTCGCCAGCGAAGGTAAAGGGCAAACCGGCGGCAGTAGTGTCGCGGCTATTTCAGCCAGTAGTCTTCCGCCCCTATCGGCATGGCGCCAAGCACCCGCCGCAGCCGCTCCTCGCCAACCTCCGCACGCAGGACAGCGGCGACATCTCCAATGGCGGTTTCAGGCGCAGTGTTGTGCGGTTCCCGCACGGCCTTCATCTCCCGGTGCAGCGTTTCACGATCGGGAAACGGAGTGACTTCCGCCTCAACATCCCAGCCTTCAATGAAGATCACCCGCAGGAGCGGTGGCAGGACTTCCGCAAAGGCCAGCGCGTCCTTCACCGGCACGTGGCTGCGAAACACGTGCAGCACGGCGCGCGTCATCGCATAGCTCTGATTATGCGAACCGCGCATGGACTGCTTTTTCACCGCATCGAGAAAACGCCGGAAATCGCGGCTGGCGTAAAGATAGTCCATCGGCACCGTCATGAATGCTCGCCTTTCTGCCGCGCCACCCGCCAGAAGCGCCACGGCGTCCACCATTTCAGGTCGGCTTCCAGCACATCGGGCACCGGATCGATCCCATGTGTGCCGCCCGGCCCGCACCGCACCACGCGGAAAAGTCCCATCCAGCCGCCCGACCAAAGCCCATGCCGGGCAATCGCCTCATAGGTGTATTCCGAGCAGGTTGGGAAATGCCGGCAGGAATTGCCGATGAAGCCCGACAGGGTGAGCTGGTAGAGCCGCACGAAAGCCGTTCCGAACAGGCGACCGGGCGTCTTCGGCCAGGGCCCCTGCCAGTTGCGGCTGCGAATGGGTTGAGCCATGATCAGGCGGCAGCGCCAGCGCGCGCCTTTTCGATCTGGTCGATGGCATCCACCACCGCATCGAAGGTGAGAAGCGTTGAAGCATGGCGCGCCTTGTAGCCGCGCACCGGCTCCAGATATTTCAGATCCTCGAAGCGGCCTGCCGGCGGCGGGCCTTCTTCCTTGAGCATGGCGTACATCGCGTCACGCACATGGCGCAGCTCATCAGCCTTCGCACCCACCACATGCGCAGCCATGATCGAGGACGATGCCTGACCGAGCGCACAGGCCTTCACCTCATGCGCGAAGTCTGTGACCGTGTCGCCATCCATCTTGAGATCGACAATGACGGTGGAGCCGCAAAGCTTTGAGTGCGCCTTTGCCGTGGCGTCGGGATTATCCAGCCGTCCAACCCGCTGAATATTGCCGGCAAAGCCAAGAATTTTTGCGTTATAGACATCGTCCAGCATGGTTTTCCCGCTCTGCCGCAGCCGAAACAAATCAAAGTCGTTTCGGCATCTTTCCTTCTGCTTCAAGGCACTTATATAATGATCGCTATGGGCCCGCGACAAGGCATGATGCCGCTGCGGGTTCCAGTTTCGCGCACGCCACTGTCGGGCCGGGCTGAGAATTTTTCTCCAATACCCGCTGGATAAGGCCGTGAACCGTTCAACTCGTTCCTGCTGAGACAGGAACTACGGGAGACGCCTTCTATGGACGCCATTATCAAGAACTTTCCGCCTCATGCCGATAAGGGTGAAGCCACTGCGGAGAAGAATTCCTATATGGACAAAGCAGTTACTGATCGCCCCTCTCAGGAAGAGGTCGAAAACGCCGTTCGCACGCTGCTGCGCTGGACAGGCGACGACATCAACCGTGAGGGCCTGATCGAGACGCCCAAGCGCGTCGCCAAGGCATATCGCGAAATGTTCTCCGGCTACGACCAGTGTCCCGCCGAAGAACTCGGCCGGACCTTCGAGGAGGTGCAGGGCTATAACGACATGGTCCTCATCAAGGACATCTCGTTCCATTCCCATTGCGAACACCACATGGTGCCGATCATCGGCAAGGCGCATGTCGCCTATCTGCCGGACGGCAAGGTGGTCGGATTATCCAAGATCGCCCGCGTGGTCGACATCTTCGCCCGCCGCCTGCAGACGCAGGAGGCCATGACGGCGCAGATTGCCCATGTGATTCAGGACGTCCTGAAGCCGCGCGGCGTTGCCGTTCTCGTGGAAGCCGAGCACATGTGCATGGCCATGCGCGGCATCCGCAAACAGGGTTCGGTCACGCTGACGACGACCTTCACCGGTGCCTATCGCGAAGACCTTCAGGAACAGGCGCGCTTCATGACCATGCTGCGCGACAAACACGGCTGATGACCACACTCACGTTTCCCCCTGCCCCATCCGAAAAGGCCGCGCTCGAAGAGGGCGCGGCTTTTTCTCCGCGCTTCGATGCCAATGGCCTCATCACGGCCGTGGTGACGGACGCCGACACCAATGCACTTCTGATGGTGGCGCACATGAACGCCACGTCTCTCGCCATGACGCTTGAAACCGGCATCGCCCACTACTGGTCGCGCTCGCGCGGCAAATTGTGGAAGAAGGGCGAGACCTCCGGCAATGTCCAGCACATCGTCTCCATCGCCACCGACTGCGATCAGGATGCGGTGCATCTGAGCGTACGCGTCGCCGGCGATGGCGCAACCTGCCACACCGGTCGCCGCACCTGCTTCTACCGCAATGTGAGCATTCGTGACGGCAAACCGGTTCTGGTCGACCTCGGCATGAAGCCTTTGGACGACAAAGACGGACATGCTTGACCGAAAGTCGGTCTCGATTTCTTGAACGCCCGAAGCGTAGACTTTCTCCTCGGGAGCGCGCATCTACTGGGAAGGGGTAGTAGCCGCGTTCCTCGGTGAGGCAGCGTTGAACCATTCGGTTCGCCACAGCGACGCATATTCACCAATTCGATACAGTCCTCAGGCATGATGCTTCGGGGGACGAGGAGATGAACATGCTCGATTGGGCATCTCTACGCAGGAAACAGGAAAACCGGGAAATCGACGTGATTTCGCCGGAACCGCCCCCGCTTGATCCAGCGCCCGCGCCTGAAAAAGGCGGCATTGCCCTGGCTCTTGGCGGCGGCGCGGCCCGCGGCTGGGCGCATATCGGCGTCCTTCGCGCCCTTGATGAAGCCCAGATCCCCGTCGGCATGATTGCCGGAACCTCCATCGGTGCACTGGTCGGCGGCTGCTATCTGGCTGGCAAGCTCGATGAGCTGGAAGAATTCGCACGGTCCCTCACCAAACGCCGCATCTTCGGCCTGCTCGACATCAATTTTGGCGGCAGCGGCCTGTTCGGCGGCATGAAGCTGACGGCCCGCATGCAGGAGCACCTTCAGGACGTCACCTTCGATGACCTCGCCAAACCCTTCGTCTGTGTGGCGGCGGAAATCCGCACCGGTCATGAAATCTGGCTGTCGAAAGGATCGCTGATCACCGCCATGCGCGCGTCCTATGCGCTGCCCGGCGTTTTCGAACCCGTCACCTGCAATGGCCGCGTTCTGGTGGACGGCGCGCTGGTCAATCCGGTTCCCGTTTCCGCCTGCCGCGCCTATGAGCAGCCTCTGGTCATGGCGGTGAACCTGCATTACGACCTGTTTGGCCGCGCCGCCGTCATCAAGCATTCCGCCGACATGCCGCAGGAAAGCGAGGAAGGCGAGACTGCGTCTCTGGTGGTCGACAAGGGGCCGCAGCAGCGCGATCAGCGCCTTGGCATCACCGGCGTCATGGTCGAGGCCTTCAACATCATTCAGGATCGCATTTCACGGGCGCGCATGGCCGGCGATCCGCCCGACCTGTCGCTTCAGCCCAAGCTCGGCCATATCGGCCTGACGGAATTTCACCGCGCTGACGAGGCGATCACCATCGGTTACGAAACCACGCAGGCCCGGCTTACCGAACTCGAACGCCTGCTCACGGTCCTCGGATAGGCGCAGCCCTCAGGCGCTGGCCGCATCCTGGAGCCGCAACTGGATGCGCTTGTTTCCATTCCAGTGATTGGCCGCCAGCGTGCCCGCCACGTGAATGGTCGCACCGCGATTGCCAAACAGGAAATTGCCGAGATCCGTTTCCGCCGCACGGAAAGCAATCGCCTCCATGCGCGCGCCGGTCTGTGAGCGCAGTTCGGCGCGGATATGGCCATTGCCCACCACACGCGCATCCGCCAGACGGTGGCGCGGCAGCGCCAGAACCGGCGTCGAATGCCCGGACCCGAAAGGCCCGGCCGTCTCCAGTGCATCGAGCAGCGCAAGGTTCGCGCCATCGGCAGAAAGCGCTGCATCGATCTTGAGGCTCTCAGCGTCGCGCAGCCGCTTTACTGCACTCGCCGCCCGCTCCTCGAAGAAGGCGCGCAGCGGCCCAAGCTTCTCGCGCTCAACCGTAATGCCGGCAGCCATCGCATGCCCGCCGCCCTTGACCAGAATGCCCTCGGCCACCGCCTCGCGCACGATCTTGCCGAGATCGAAACCGGGAATGGAGCGGCCGGAGCCGGTGCCCTTGCCATTCGGACCGAAGGCGATGGCGAAGGTCGGTCGCCTTGCGTGATCCTTGAGACGGGAGGCGAGCAGCCCGACAATGCCCGGGTGCCAGCGGTCGCTTGCCGTTACCAGAACCGCAGGCCCCTCGCCCGAAATCAGTTCTGCATCGGCCTCCGCCTTCGCCTCGGCCAGCATCACCGTTTCCATTTCCTGCCGCTCGGTGTTCAACCGGTCGAGCGTCTCGGCGATCTTGGCAGCCTCGGCCGGATCGTCGCTGGCGAGCAGATTGCTGCCCAGCGCCGCATTGCCGATGCGCCCGCCCGCATTGATGCGCGGGCCGATCATGAAGCCCAGATGGTAGGGGTTGAGCGGTTCGCCGATGCGCGACACCCGCGCCAGCGCAGCCAGTCCCGGCGTGTTCATCTGGCGCGCGGCCACAAGCCCTTTCACCACGAAAGCACGGTTGACGCCAACGAGCGGCACCACGTCGCAGACCGTGCCCAGCGCCACCAGATCAAGAAGGCCGAGCAGGTTCGGCGGCGGCTTGGAGACACCGCCCTGACGCAGATGCTTCGCGGTCTGGACAAGCGCCAGAAACACGACGCCCGCAGCGCACAGGAACCCCTGGCCGGAAAGATCATCCTCGCGATTGGGGTTCACCACAGCAACCGCATCCGGCAGATCGCCGCCCACCTGGTGGTGATCGAGCACGACCACATCCGCACCCGCCTCATTGGCGGCGGCGATGGCTGCGGCACTGTTGACGCCGCAATCGACGGTGACGATGAGGCTCGCACGCCCCGCAAGGTCGCGCATCGCGTCGGGATTTGGGCCATAGCCCTCGAAAATGCGGTCGGGAATATAGATCTCGGCGTCGATGCCGTAATGCCCGAGAAAGCGCTTCATCATGGCCGAGGAAACAGCGCCATCGACGTCGTAATCGCCGAAGATCGCCACCTTCTCGCCGCGCCGCACCGCATGGGCAAGCCGCTCGGCAGCCTTGTCCATGTCGGTCAGCGTTGCCGGATCCGGCAAGAGATCGCGAATGGTCGGATCGAGGAAGCGCTCTGCATCGTCGATATCCACCCCGCGACCGGCCAGAACCCGCGCCACGATTTCGGGAATGCCATGGGTCTGCGCCATGGCCAGCGCAGCGTTCTCGCCGCGCAGGTCAAGCCGATGCTCCCACGCAAGACCGCGTGCGGAGTGCCGGACATCGAGGAAATACCGTTTTTCGCCAGTCATTACCGCCTACGTTTCACAGCGGCCGAACAAAGGCAAGCGGGCCGTAACCCGCTTGGATATTTGTGCGTCCTCTCGGACGCACAAAGGACGATCTAAACCTATTGATCAAGCGTCGGAGCGCCCCGAAAGCCGCCCCTCCACTTTTCGGTCCGATGCATTAGATCGCCGTGCGTCCATCAGGACGCACAAAGGACGATCTAAATCATTGATGGAGCATCGGAATGACCCGAAAACCGGATCCCACTTTTCGGTCCGATGCTCTAAAACTTGTCCAGATCCTGGTGGCGGGCGATGATTTCGCGCACCGTCTGCGAAGAAGAGCGCATGACGATGGTGTGGGTGGAGATCTGGTCACGGCCGAACTTCACGCCCGAAAGCAGGTTGCCGTCCGTCACGCCGGTCGCAGCGAACAGAACGTCGCCCTTGGCCATCTCGTCCATGCGGTAGACCTTGGCGGGATCGGAAATGCCCATCTTGGCCGCGCGCGCCACCTTTTCCTCGGTGTTGAGCTGCAGACGTCCCTGCATCTGGCCGCCGATGCAGCGCAGGGCAGCAGCAGCCAGAACGCCTTCCGGCGCGCCACCGATGCCCAGATAGATGTCGATGCCGGTTTCGTCCGGGTCGGTCGTGTGGATCACGCCGGCCACGTCGCCATCGCCGATCAGGCGAATTGCAGCGCCGGTGCCGCGCACTTCCTCGATCAGGCGCGCATGGCGCGGACGATCGAGAATGCAGGCCGTGATCTCATTGACCGGAACGCCCTTGGCCTTGGCCAGCGCTTCGATGTTCTCCACGGCTGGCGCATCGAGATCGACAACGCCCTCGGGATAGCCCGGGCCGACGGCAATCTTTTCCATGTAGACGTCGGGCGCATAAAGCAGGCTGCCGCGCTCTGCGATGGCGATCACCGCCAGCGAGTTCGGCAGGTTCTTGGCGCAGATCGTGGTGCCTTCCAGCGGGTCGAGCGCGATGTCGACTTCCGGGCCTTCGCCCACGCCCACTTCCTCACCGATGTAAAGCATCGGCGCTTCGTCGCGTTCGCCTTCGCCGATCACCACCGTGCCCTGAATGGGCAGGCGGTTGAGTTCGGAGCGCATCGCGTCGACGGCCACCTGATCGGCGGCCTTCTCGTCACCACGTCCGCGCAGCCGCGCAGCAGCCACAGCCGCGCGCTCCGTCACACGAACGAGTTCCAGCGTGAGAATGCGGTCGAGACCCGCCTGCGAGGCTTTCAACATTGACTCAAATCCTGATGTTCTTCCGCTCCCCATGAGCGGGCCGGCTTCTTGTGACAAAGACGGCGCGGGACGGCAAGTCCCTCACCGCCCCGTCAAAAACATGAATCGATTGAATAAATGTGACAGACGCCAAACCTGCGTCAGGCTGCCCGCTCGATGCGGATAACCTGGGGCTTGTCGACCATGTGACCGTCCGCGATCACACCATCCACCGCCTTGCGCACGGCTTCCTCGGTGGTCTCATGGGTCACGAGAATCACGTTCTTCTGATCCTCCGGCAGACCGCCATCGGCGTGCTGAACGATGGATTCCAGCGAAATCTCGTTGTCGGCCATACGCTTGGCAATGGCTGCGAACACGCCGGCGCGGTCATGCACGGTCATGCGGATGAAGTAGCCGCCCTCATGCGCACGCATGCGCGCACGCTGGTAAGGCTTCAGCTTCGCGGCCGGACGCCCGAAGACCGGGCCATGCTGGAAGCCGGGCCGGCTCTTGGCGATATCCGCCATGTCGCCAATCACGGCAGAGGCCGTCGCATTGCCGCCGGCGCCGGGGCCGGAGAGCAGGAGCTCGCCCAGAACATCGGTCTCGATTGCCACTGCATTGGTGACGCCGTGCACCTGAGCGATCACGGACTGCGTGGGCACCATGGTCGGGTGCACGCGCTGCTCGATGCCGCTGTCGGTGCGCTGCGCGACGCCCAGAAGCTTGATGCGGTAGCCGAGTTCGCTGGCGGCGCGAATATCGGCCTGGCTGATGTTGGAAATGCCTTCCATGTAGATGTCGTCAGCCGAAATCTGGCAGCCGAAGGCAAGGCTCGTGAGGATCGAGAGCTTGTGCGCCGTGTCGTGTCCCTCGATATCGAAGGTCGGATCGGCTTCGGCATAACCAAGACGCTGAGCCTCTGCGAGGCAGTCCTCAAAGGAAAGCCCCTCTTCTTCCATCCGCGTCAGAATGTAGTTGGCCGTTCCGTTCATGATGCCGAACACGCGGCTCACATCATTGCCGGCCAGCGCTTCGCGCATGGTCTTGATGACCGGAATGCCGCCAGCGACCGCCGCCTCATAGTTGAGGAGAACGCCCTTTTCCTCGGCAATCGTCGCGAGCGCCACGCCATGTTTGGACAGAAGCGCCTTGTTGGCGGTCACCACGTGATGGCCGGCCTCAAGCGCTGCCTTCACCGCGTCATAGGCGGGGCCGCTGTCGCCGCCGATCAGTTCGACGAACACGTCGATATCAGAGGAACGGGCGAGCTCCACCGGATCATCGAACCACTTTGCATTGCCGAGATCGACGCCACGGTCACGGGTTCGGTCGCGCGCCGAGACAGCCGTGAGCGTCATCATGCGTCCGCATTGCCTGGTCAGTTCCGCTTCCTTCTCCGTCATGCAGCGCACGACAGAAGCTCCTACGGTTCCCAAACCCGCAATTCCAATACGCAACGCTTCGGACATGATGCGGCGTGCTCCTTCTTGAACAGTCTGTAAGTGGGACTCAGCGACGGGCGCCGAGCGGGATGACGTTGTCGGTGTTTTCGGGCGCCGTTGCAAGGAAGCGCTTGATGCTGCGCGCCGCCTGGCGAATCCGGTGCTCGTTCTCCACCAGTGCAATGCGCACATGCTGATCGCCAAACTCGCCGAAACCGATGCCCGGCGCGACCGCCACCTCCGCCTTCTCGACCAGCAGCTTGGAAAACTCAAGCGAGCCAAGCGCGCGATAGGCTTCGGGGATCGGCACCCAGGCAAACATGGTGGCCGGCGGAGGCGGAACCTCCCAGCCTGCGCGACCAAAAGACTCGACGAGCACATCGCGGCGGCGGTGATAGACCTCGCGCACCTCTTCGATCTCGGAGCCATCGGAATTGAGCGCGGCGGCAGCAGCCACCTGGATCGGCGTGAACGCGCCATAGTCCAGATAGGATTTCACCCGCGAGAGCGCCGCGATCAGACGCTCATTGCCGACCGCAAACCCCATGCGCCAGCCGGGCATGGAGAAGGTCTT
>MRWG01001473.1_pt1 | contig 26626 bp, 20 predicted proteins | sample 1013341 | NCBI WGS metagenome assembly MRWG01 (sample SAMN06117577, study PRJNA244670) | biofilm metagenome | biome: Water; feature: Cathode Biofilm; material: Biofilm; isolation source: microbial consortium enriched at the cathode of a solar microbial fuel cell | place: USA: District of Columbia ... | reverse complement strand
ATCTTCAATCACGACCCGGACCTGGAGTTCATCGGACAGGCTGCGCGTATCGGTCAGGCTCACGTAAAGATCGGGCTGAAGGCCGAATGGCTGATGTCCGCGTTTGGACGGCTGTTGAACGAAATCCTTCCCGTCATCGTCAAGAAGCACCGGTTCTCGCAAAAGGCCATGATTGCCGAGATGCAGGCCGTGGTGACACGGTTCTTTCTGGACATGATCCTTGCACAACGCGCGTTCGAAACGGAACAGCGCCGCATTGAAGACGCTGAAATGCGGGATACGATCGGTCTGGAGAACCTGCGCACGACCGCGAACACCATCAGCGAGCTGAACGAAATCGTGATGTCGATGGCGTTGTTGTCGCGCAATACCCAGGAAGCCAACGCGAACGGCCAGTCGATTTCCGCCGCGGCGGACCAGCTTGTCGCTTCCATCGGCCAGATTTCCGAAAACAGCGAAGGCGCGGCCAACGAAGCCGTGCAAACAAACAACGCCGCCAAGGATGGCCTGGCAGGGGAAGCCGGCAAAGGCTTTGCCGTCGTTGCTTCGGAAGTCAAAACCCTCGCCTCGCAGACCGGCAAGGCGACGGAAGACATCGCACAGCGGATCGAAGCACTGACCGCTGGCATGGAAACAATCCAGACAGCTATCCAGAGCTCCGAAGGCGCCATCCAGAATGGCGAGGATGCCATCGCGGCCGCCAATGAACTCATGCAATCCATCGACGGGATGGTTGGCAATGTATCCGAACGGGTCACCCAGATAACGGGCATCCTGCACCAGCAGAAAGAAGCCAGCCACGAAATTGCGCGCAATGTCGCCAATGTCGCTGAATCTAACCGGAATACGGATCAGCAGCTCGGCGCCATGCAGCGTGTTCTGAAACAGAGCAACGACAGTTTCAGCGGAGCAGCAAAAAACTTCTTTGATGCCAACTCAGACAAGTCCTTGCTGGAAATGGCTCGGATCGACCACGTCCTGTTCAAGAAACGTGTCGTCGATACGGTGACCGGCCACGACGACTGGGCGACTTCCGGCATGCCCGACCATCATCATTGCCGTCTTGGCAAATGGTACGACTCGATCAAGAACGAGAAGATCAAATCACATCCAGCGTTCCGCAACCTGATCGCTCCTCACAAAGCGGTTCACGAAGCGGGTCACCGGGCGCTGCATGCCACTGAACAAGGCAATTCCACGGAAGCTTTCGCGGCACTCGTTGACCTGGACAAGGCCAGCAAGGAAGTTCTCAAGGGCCTTACAGTTCTTGCCGCCGCCATGGAAACCGATCTGGCGGATGCAGAACCCCGCAAGTCGCCAAGACAGGACGTCGGCAAGAAGGCCGAAGTTCTGCTGGACGGGGGAGCCCAGACAGTGGAGCTGGAAAACGTGTCCGTGACCGGTGTGGGCTTGAAGGGCATAAGGGATGCCAAGGCGGGCAAGACCGTTTGCATTCGATGCGATGGCAAGGAGCGCCTTGGCCATATCATCTGGGTGGACGGCACCAGGGCGGGCCATGCACGTTTGAATGAACGGCTGCTACAGCCATTCACACCACTGGACGCAGGCAGACTTGCTGACAGACCTCTGCTCAATTGCGATCCGCCGGTTTCTTATTTTTCCTGATTGGTATTAGGCTCCGGACTTCGGAAGTCCCGAATCTGGAGTATTCATGACTGGAGAAATCAAGGTCGGCATCGTTGGTGGAACCGGGCAACTCGGCAGCGCCATTGCGACGGCTTGGCTGGAAAGCGGCTGTGTCAAACCTCGCCAGCTCTGGATATCCAATCGATCCGGAACCGCCGCAGGCTTCGAAAGCTGGCCGGAGATCACCTTCACCGCATCCAATCAGCTTCTGGCTGACGCCTGTGATGTCATCCTTCTGTCGGTTCCGCCAGCGCTTGTCGAAACGGTCAGCATTTCGGCGCCCGGCAAACTGGTCCTCTCGGTCATGGCGGGTGTCTCGCGTGAGAGGCTCAAAGCCCTCACAGGCTCGGAAAAGGTCGTTCGTGCCATGTCGAGCCCGGCGGCGGGCAAGCAGCTGGCCTACTCCCCCTGGTGTGCGGCTTCGTCGCTTTCGCAGGAAGACAGGGACCTCGTCCAGTCGTTGTTGTCGGCCTGCGGCCCGAGTGATGAAGTCCAGGATGAACAGCAGATCGAGGTCTTCACCGCCATAACCGGTCCGGTACCGGGATTTGCGGCCTTCTTCGCCGACTGCATTGTGGACTATGCAAGGTCAAACGGTGTCGACAGGCATATTGCTGAACGCGCCGCAAAACAGCTGATCCTGTCGGCTGGGCAAATCATGGCCGGTGACACCAGATCTCCGGCGGAACATGTTCAGGAAATGGTCGACTACGCAGGAACAACTGCCGCCGGTCTCGTCAAGCTGAAGGAACTGGGTGTTTCGGTTCTGATCAGTGAAGGGCTGGACGCCAGTACGGAGCGCGTCAGAACTATTGCCGGCAAAGACTGATACCGCGTTTCTTCCGCCGGAGAGCACAGCTGATAACAAAAAAAGCGGCGCTGGTGCGCCGCTTTTCCTGAAGTCTGATAATCAGGCTGTCAGTTCGTCAGCCAGTGCCTTGCGGATCATCTCACGCGTTTCGGCAATGCCGTAAAGAGCAACGAAAGACCCGAAGCGCGGTCCCTTTTCCTGCCCGAGCAGAAGCTGGTAAAGCGCAGAGAACCAGACGACGGACACGCCAGGACCACCATCGGGACCCTTTTTGGACGGGTCCTGATAACGCTCGATGGACCGGGCGACGTCCAGCACGGCATCCTGGATGGCACCGCCATCCGCACCGGCCGGCAGGGCTGCCAGTGTTTCGTCCAGTTTTTCCAGCGCAGTGCGCTCGACATCGTCCGGCACCTTGAACGACTTGGTTGGTTTGACGAAATCGTCGAAGTAGCGGATCGCATAGCCGACAAGCGCATCCAGTTCCGGATGGGTCGACGCCGTCACGCCCGGAGCGTAGCGGGAGATGAACGCCCACAGCACGTCCTTGTTTTCCGCGTTGGAGGCGGACACAAGGTTCAGCAGCATGGCAAAGGGCACCGGCATGTCGATCTTCGGAATGTTGCCCGAATGGATGTGCCAGACCGGGTTCTGAAGCTTCTGCTCCACCGGCATCTGCTCGTACTTCTGGACGAAGGTGTAATATTCGTCGACCGCCTTCGGAATGACGTCGAAATAGAGCTTCTTGGCCGTCTTCGGCTTCTGGAAATTGTAGAGCGCAAGGCTCTCCGGTGCAGCGTAGGTCAACCACTCGTCAATGGTCAGACCGTTGCCCTTGGACTTGGAGATCTTCTCGCCCTTTTCGTCCAGGAACAGTTCGTAGACGAAGTGTTCCGGAGCGGTCCCGCCCAGGATGTTGCAGATCTTGTCGTAGATCGGCGCATTGGTCATATGATCCTTGCCGAACATCTCGAAATCGACGTCAAGCGCAGCCCAGCGCATGCCGAAGTCGGGCTTCCACTGCGCGCCGAGCGTCGGCAGCATCACGTCCATGATCTTCTGGTACTTCTCGGTCGCCCGGATCAGCACGTCATCGAACTTGCCGGCCTTGTAGTATTCGGTCGCGCTGGCGAATTCATAATCGAAGCCGAAGGTATCCAGGAACCGGCGCAGCATGGCGTTGTTGTGCTCGGCAAAGCTTTCATAGTCGCCGCCGAAGGGGTTCGGCACCGCCGTCAGAGGCATCTGCAGATATGGCTCAAGCGCTGCGCGGTCCGGCACGTTTTCCGGGATCTTGCGCATGCCGTCCATGTCGTCGGAGAAGCACAGCAGCCGCGTCGGGATCTTGTCTTCGGTCAGCAGCCGAAACGCCGTGCGCACCATGGTGGTGCGCAGAACTTCGCCGAAGGTGCCGATGTGCGGCAGGCCGGACGGGCCATAGCCCGTTTCGAACAGAACCGGTTTGTCCGTTCCCCGTTTCTCGATCCGTTTGACCAGTTTTCGCGCTTCTTCGAACGGCCACGCTTTCGATTTCGTGGCCGCCTCGACAAACTCTTGCGAAAGGTCAAGCGGAGGCAGGGATTGATCGGTCATTTTTCAAGTCGTTCTGTTCATGAGAATGGATGGAATGCAACCCGGTCGGTTTTTTGACTTTTCGGCCGGTTGCTGCGGCGCGACACTAGATCAACGCGCCTCTATGTGCAATCACATGAACACAGCTAAGTTGACCGAAATCTCGGGCTTTGCGAACTCTTTCCGCCTGCGGACATGTCGCGCCGGAAAAAAGCGGATCACGCCGGTCAATCGATTGTCTCGTAGCGGTGACTTGAAGCTTGTCTTCCAACCCGTTACATCGGGCGCACGATCAAGAAGAAATTTTCCGTCTTTTGGCGCTACGGGAGAATGAATAGTGTCTATGAACGAGCCGATCAGCGTACAGGAAGCCCTTATCTACGTGATGGTTATCGTCTCGGCGTCGGACAACCAGATGACCGACAACGAACTGGCCACCATCGGCGACATGATCAAGATGCTGCCCGTTTTCAATGGTTATGACGGCAACCGGATCATCCCGGCAGCCCAGCGCTGCGGCGACATACTGCAGGAAGACAACGGCTTGCAGCTGGTGCTGGAGCTGGTTGGCGACGTCCTGCCGGCAAAGCTACCGTTGCCGCAATCGAGCGCGGTGCGATTGCCCGTCACCGGACCATCTGATCCTCTCGGAGCAGGTATTTGAAAGCAACGAAGGCCCTTGCCTGGGCCGGGGCGGTATCGATTGCCGTCCTGGCAGGTGTTTTCCTGATTTTCCAGGGCCTTCAGGATTTCGATCTTTCTGAATACGAAACCCGGCCGATTGCCTTTTCCTTCGACGGATATTCCGTCGCCGGAACGTTGCACCTGCCCCGCCTGCAAGATTCTCGACCCGCAAACCCGCCTCTGGTTCTGATCGTTCACGGGGATGGGCCCGCCGACCGCTACTCCGGCGGTGGGTACATGCCTCTCATCAGCCGTCTTCTGGACAGTGGTCTTGCCGTCTATTCCTGGGACAAGCCGGGCGTCGGCGAAAGCCAGGGCAACTGGCTGTCCTTTTCCATGGAAGAGCGAGCGCGCCTCGCGGCAACGGCCCTTGCGACTGCAAAAGAACAGCCCGAATTGAAGACGTCTCCAGCCGGATTTCTCTCGCGCAGGACGCAAAAGACGGACAAAAGTTTCTAGACCGGGATTTTTCGTATCAGGACTATCTCGACAGCGGCATGGACAGGGTTCCGATGCCGGAAGATCGCTTCACCTTCGCGCGCCGGAATGCGGCCTCCGACTCCACCGCCTCCCTTGCCCGTATCTCCTCGCCCGTTCTGACACTGCACGGAGCAGAGGACCTCAATGTCGATCCTCATTTCAATTCCGGCATCTATCGAAAGATGCTGACGGACAACAATCCCGCCAACCGCTTCGTGATCGTCCCGGAAGCAACCCATGCGCTGTTGCGGGCGGAAGCCTTCAACTACCAGCTCGAGGGGCAAATGCCTTCCTGGTCGAAGGCCTTGTTCATGGTCCTGGGGCGCCGTGCCTACGCACCGGGCGCACTGGACACCATAACAATCTGGATCAAGGAACAGGCCTCAACAGCAAACAGCCTTTCAACTTCACCAGATCGATCAAATTGAACCCTTTTTGTTTTCGGTCCTTCAATCCGCCGCGCCTTATCACCGGTGCGGGGACAGCACGCTTGTGGGCTGCCGGGACCCTTGGGTCCTTCAGTGCGGAGACGGGGACATGAGCAATCAGGCAATCGGAGAGCGGACAAGTGTGCGCTATCCACTGAGGCGGCGCCGCCAGAGGCTGCGCGTACAGCGCCCCATGCCTTATGCTGTCCGGTACGTGCAGGTTCGCACCGCTCCAAAGCAGGCGAACTGGGGCACGCGAATGATGATTGCCTTTGCAGGCTTCGTCTGCGGACTTGCAGCCGACGCGCTGGTGATGTTTGCCGAAGACCATTTCCATCTGGCAAAGAACCGGGATCCGGATCTTTTCGCATGGGTGCTCGGCACCGGCTTTGCCGGCCATATCCTCTATCTGATCTTCGGAATACTAGCGGTCACGTTGCTGACGGCCTTCAACCGCCGCAAGTGGATCTTGTGGCTGCTGATCGGCTTTGTCGGCGGACTACTGAGTATCTGATCGGCTGATAGCCTCAATTCAGGCTGTGGATCGCATCCGGCAGATCGAGTGAAAACGCCGGAATGACGACGTCGAACATGGAGCCGTCCGGACGTTCCATCGAGTAGGACCCGGCCATGATGCCGCTGTCGGTCGAAAGCGGGCAGTGCGACGAATACTCATAGGTCTCGCCGGGCTCTATCACCGGCTGTTCGCCGACCACGCCCTCGCCGCTGACTTCTTCCTGGCGCCCTCTGGCGTCGGTTATCTGCCAGTAACGCGTCTTCAGCTGCACCGGTTCGCTGCCACCATTGTGGATCTCGACCATATACGCCCAGATATACTCGCTCTCTTCCGGACGCGATTCATCGTCCAGATAAAACGGCTCGACGGAGACTTCGATCCCTTGGGTGATGGCGGTGTAACTGCCAGACACGGCTTTTCCTTAATTTCAGAACTGCGAACCTTGAAATAGACCGGTCCGAAGCGACTTCCACGGGTGGTGCCCGCTCGTTCAGGAGGGGCTTATAGGGCGAATGACGCAAGCGTGAAAGAGGGTTGTGACATATGAGGCCGGAATTGCTTGAGATTTGAGGCCGGATTTTGCAAGAACACCATCTGTCAGACCCAAAACAGTGATCTCTTCATGTTCGATGCCCACCTGCGCCCGCTGATCGATCCGCCGTTGAACCGGCTGGGCCTGATCCTTGCCGGCACGGGGCTTACTGCCAACAGCGTGACGCTGGCGGGCTTTGCTGCCGGCATGGGGGCAGCCATCGCTATCGCAACGGGTCATACCCTGATCGGCTTGTTCCTGATCGCGGTCAACCGATTTGCAGACGGTCTCGATGGCGCGTTGGCCCGGGCAACGGCCAAGACCGATCTTGGCGGCTACCTCGACATCACACTGGATTTCTTCTTCTACAGCGCAATCCCTCTGGCCTTTGCCATACAGGACCCGGCCAGCAACGCTTTGCCGGCGGTGGCACTTCTTGCCAGCTTCTACGCGAACGGCTCGGCCTTTCTGGCCTTTGCCATCATGGCGGAGAAGAACAAACTGACCACCGACGCTCAGGGCTCCAAATCGCTCTATTACATAGGCGGGCTGGCCGAAGGTACCGAGACCATCGCGCTATTCCTGCTGATGGCCCTGGTCCCCGCCTGGTTTCCTGCGCTTGCCTATGGTTTTGCCGCGATATGCGTCGTGTCCGCCGGCGCCCGGGTGCTCATTGGCGTGAAGGCGCTGCGGCAGACAGGCCGTTAGATCGCCTGGAGCGCCTTCTCGATATCTTCCAGCAGATCCTGCGGATCCTCCAGACCGATTGAAAGCCGCAGGATACCATCGGTGATACCGAGTTCCGCGCGCGCTTCCTCGCCAATCGACTGGTGCGTGGTCGTCGCCGGATGGGTGATCAGGCTCTTGGCGTCGCCCAGGTTGTTGGAAATCTTGACGATTTCCAGCGCGTTTGTGAAACGGAACGCGGTTTCCTTGCCGCCCTCGATTTCCATCGCCAGCATGGTGGATCCGCCGCTCATCTGGCGTTTGGCAACATCGGCCTGCGGGTGGTCGTCCCGGCCCGGATAGATCAGCCGCGCGACCTTGGACTGGCTTGCCAGATAGTCGGCAATCCTGCCCGCCGTTTCCGTCTGGCGCGCAACGCGCAGCGGCAGCGTTTCCAGGCCCTTCAACAGGACCCAGGCACTGAACGGGCTCATGTGCGGACCGGTATGCTTGATGAAAGGCATGACCTCGTCGTTGATCCATTCCTCGTCCGACAGGATCACACCGCCGAGGCACCGGCCCTGGCCATCGATGTGCTTGGTGGCCGAATAGACGACCACATCGGCACCGAGCTGAAACGGCGACTGATACAGCGGGGTCGCAAACACGTTGTCGACGATCAGACGAGCACCGGCTTCCTTGGCGATCTGTGCCACGGCCTCGATGTCGATGACTTCCAGCGTCGGGTTGGTCGGGCTTTCCAGGAACAGGGCCTTGGTGTTCGGCCGGACAGCCGCCTTCCACTGCTCGATGTCCGTTCCGTCTACCAGCGTGCTTTCAACGCCGAAGCGCGGCAACAATGTTTCGCAAATATAGCGGCAGGAGCCGAACAGGGCCTTGGCGGCAATCACGTGATCGCCTGCCCTTACCGCTGCCATCAGCGCCAGATTGACAGCCGCCATGCCGCTGGCGGTTGCCCGTGCGGCCTCAGCCCCTTCAAGCGCCTTGATGCGGTCCTCGAACATGGTGACGGTCGGGTTGGCATAGCGCGAATAGACATAACCCGGGTCCTCGCCATTGAACCTGGCCTCGGCAGCTTCGGCACCGCTGTAGGTGAAGCCCTGGGTCAGGTAGATGGTCTCCGAGGTCTCACCAAACGGTGACCGCATGGTGCCGCCATGAACCAGAGTGGTTGCAGGGCGCCAGTTCTTGTTTCCGGTCTTGGTGGTCTCAGTCATGTCTTTCATTCGCTCCAAACGCAAAAAACCCCAGCCTCAAGACCGGGGTTCTCACCTCCGGCCTTTTTAGCAACTTGTTTAACGTGGCTGCAAGCCGGCCGGCCCAAATCACCACGAAGTGAGCCTGTCCTACGGGAAAAGCAGGCACAGGTCAATTGTCTTGCGCACGATCCTCTCAAAAGCCCCGTTCTGCCAGAATGCCTGTTGGCGCGGGCGGCCCGATCCTTTAATGACCATAGACCAGCATAATGCGGAACATCTTCATGAACGTCACAGCGGGTCAGGTCTTGAACGGAAGCGCACTTCTCACAGCAAACGGCATTCTGCCGGAACGGGTAATCCAGGCCATGTTCGCCGCCGGAGAGATTTCAGCGGACGCGCCGCCTGTCACCGGTCAGATACAGCCTGCCAGCCTCGACCTGCGTCTGGGCAAGGAAGCCTACCGGGTGCGTGCCAGCTTCCTGCCGGGCCCCGACATCCAGGTAGCGGCTCGGCTTGAGCAGATGAAACTGCACACGGTCGACCTGAGCGAAGGTGCCGTCCTTGAAACAGGCTGCGTCTATATCGTGCCGCTGCAGGAAAGCCTCGCCCTGGCTCCCGATATTTCGGCAACTGCCAACCCGAAAAGCTCGACCGGCCGCCTGGATGTCTTCACCCGCGTCATCACAGACAACGGCCTTGCCTTCGACACCATTCCGGCCGGCTACACCGGTCCGCTTTATGCCGAAATCTCGCCGCTGACCTTTCCGATCCTCGTGCGGTCCGGGTCCCGCCTCAGCCAGATCCGTTTCCGGCGCGGTCAATCGCTCATTCCCGATGCGGAGCTGGAAGAGGTGCATAAGGCCCACACATTGATGAGCGGTGGCAACGAACGCATCGGCAACGGTGTGCAGCTCTCCATCGATCTGGAAGGGACCGGACCCGACAGCCTGATCGGATATCGCGCCAAGCAACACTCCGGACTGATCGATGTGGATGTCGTCGGCGCGCAGGACGTTCTGGATTTCTGGGAACCTATCTATCGCCGCCAGCGGGCGGAACTTATCCTCGACCCGGATGCATTCTATATTCTGGTCAGCCAGGAAGCTGTGCATGTGCCGCCGGACTATGCGGCCGAAATGGTGCCGTTCGATCCGCTCGTCGGCGAATTCCGCGTCCATTATGCAGGCTTCTTCGATCCCGGTTTTGGCCACGCCAGTGCCGGTGGTGTCGGCTCGCGCGCGGTTCTTGAAGTCCGCTCGCATGATGTCCCGTTCATCGTGGAACACGGCCAGACCATCGGGCGTCTGGTCTATGAACACATGGCGGAGCGCCCGGCGACACTCTACGGTGAAGGCATCGGCTCCAACTATCAGGGCCAGGCACTCAAGCTGTCCAAGCACTTCAAGGCACCCGCCTGACCGCCGATGGCCCTGAAAACCGTCACCCGTGAGTTTGAAGGATTTCTGGAAGACCGGAAGTCCCGCTTTCTGGCGCATCTGGTGCCGGTGGACATGTTCGACCAGCGGATGGAAGAGCTGCGCAAGGAGCACAAGAAGGCCAATCACATCGTCACGGCGCACCGGAGACTTCTGGAGGACGACCGGATTGAGGAGAGTGGCAAGGACGACGGTGAACCGGCAGGCACCTCCGGCATGCCAACATTGCGCGTGCTGCAAGGGGCAGACCTGATCAACTGCGCTGTTCTGATCGTGCGTTATTTCGGCGGAACGAAACTCGGCGGTGGGGGCCTGGCCCGAGCCTATTCAGGCGCAGCGCAGGATGCGATCAACAACGCCGACCTGGTACTGTTTCAAAAGATACTGTCGAAAACAGTTCGCGCAGATTTTGCGTCCGGATCGGAACTGGAACGGCGGATCGAGACCCTCGGCCTGACGGTGATGGCGCGCGACTACACCGAAGACGGAGTGACGCTGACCGTCGAAGGGCCGGAAGAGGTTCTGGCTGAACTTTAGGGAGCGTCGACGTCCCGTCACTCCTTCCAAGTCACTAGGGCCGGCCCCTCCCCCAGTCGTCATTGCCGGGCTTGATCCGGCAATCCATACGGGGATCTTGGTCACAAAGAGACAATTGGTTCAGGAGACGGAGTGTCCTGGTTCCCACGGTTCAGCCAAGGGACGACGCCTCGGATAGTCTATAGCTCTCGGTTCATCGGCTGATGCCTCTGCTTCAGTCCACCGCGCCGCCTTACGTCCGCGTCTTGCCGGCTTCCGCCTTCAGCTCTTTCAGTTCTGCTCGAAGCGCCCTGACCTCTTCCAGGATCAGCCCTGTGTCGTCATGGATGGCCTGACGGTTGGCGTCGGCTTCAGCCTCGTGTTCCTCCTGCATGGCGGAGACGATGATACCGATAAAGAGGTTCAGCACCGTGAAGGCCGTGCACAGGATGAAGGGGACAAAGAACAGCCAGGAATAGGGATAGACATCCATGACCGGACGCACGATGCCCATGGACCAGCTTTCCAAGGTCATGACCTGGAACAGCGTGTAGAGCGATGCGCCGAGATTGCCGAACCATTCCGGAAAGGCTTCGCCATAGAGCTTGGTCGCCATGACGGCGAAGACATAAAAGACCAGCGCCATCAGAACGACGATGGAGCCCATGCCCGGCAGGGCGGCCACCAGCCCACCGATAACACGGCGCAGGGACGGCACGACGGAAATGAGGCGCAGAGCCCTCAAAATTCGCAGCGACCGCAGAACGGACAGGTTGCCTGTTGCCGGCATCAGCGAGATTGCAACGATGCTGAAGTCGAAGAGGCTCCAGGGATCCTTGAAGAACTTCAGGCCATGCGCATAGAGCCGCAGAGCAAGTTCAACGACGAAAATGCCCAGGATCACCTGATCGACCAGCCTGAGGAAACTGCCTACCTCTGCCATGACAGCAGGACTGGTCTCCAGACCGAGCGTCACCGCATTCAAAACGATAACGCCGATGATGCAGACTTCCCAGTTGCGGGAGGTGACCAGCGCCCTGACCTGATTTCGCATATATATGACCCGGTTTGATGTCTTTTCGTGCGTACCGCACTGCCCGGGCCGGAACATGGCGATTTCAGCGTCGCAGCGCAAGTCATCAGGTTCGGCGGGTGTAGCTCAATGGTAGAGCAGAAGCTTCCCAAGCTTAAGACGGGGGTTCGATTCCCCTCACCCGCTCCAATGTTTTCAAATATTTAGCAACATGTTGTTCGGCTTCCATATTTTCGGGGAAGCAATAGGGAAGCATGTGGATGAGTTTCACTCTCCAATATTTTACAGCATATTCAATCTAAGACTTATTAGAAAATCTCCCGTCCATGCCGTCCAAGCTGTCCAGTCAGAGGCAATCTCAACGATTTTCGAAGCTCCTCGCTGCTGTCCGTTCCTGTCCACCCCGTCTAACCTACTGTCCGTCAACAAGCTCACCTTTGGACAGCGTGCCGCTTTGGATTGGAAAAGGGGCGGGAAAAGGAAAGGCTCGCCAAGCTTCTGTTTTTCTGGTCGGAATGTTAAGTTTTAAGGAATGGCAACCAATCAAAACAAAGCATCCTCGACAGGCGAAGCGAACGCGATAACTGGGTACTGGAAACAGTACGAGTATTCGGCATGCGTCCTCTTTCGACACATGCAAGACGGAACGCTCGAAGCTATATCGATCGCGGAGCCATCTGCCGGCATATTCGACGATTTGGTTCTGCACTCCGAGGGGCGCGTCGTTGCCACTCAGGTAAAGAGCGAAAAGAGTGCGACGTATGTTTCACTCGGTACAGAGTTTAAAGGTGCCCTGATTGCGGAAATGACCGCTTCTTGGCTCGCCCTGAAAGAACGTTTCCAAACGAGCAACGTGCAGCTACGTTACGTTTTTGCCGGTCTCTTCAGCACTTCCGATACTGTTCTTGCGAACACCAATGCTGAGGGTGCACGTCACAGTGCTGCATTTGCCGATTTCATCTCGCACGCAGAACTTAACGAAGATTCCATCGCTTGCTCGATTTGGAGGGACGCGCTAACAGAGCTACAAACTCGATCTGGCCTAAGTCAATCTGCCTTCCTCGAGTTTTTGCAACATCTTGAGCTGAAGGATGAGCGGGCACTTCAGGCAAATGCGATAGCCAACTTTGCCCCAGAGAACCGATCGAAAGTAGCAGCGATCCAGAACCTGCTTCCGGCACTCGTCCGTGCCTCGAACGCCGGTCAGAGATACACCGAGCAAGACCTGATAGACAAGTTGGGGTGGCGATCTAGGTTAAGCCAGCACAACGTCCACATCTTTCCAGTTCCTCCGGACTATCAAGAGAACGAAGCGTCAGAGAGAAAGCTGCTCGATCTTATTGAGCATACAACGCAGGGCTACATAGCGCTTATTGGACCTCCAGGGACCGGCAAGTCTACACTCCTGCAACGTGGGCTATTTTCGACCCCCAGCTACAGTATCTCGAGGTACCTCGCTTTTCATCCCGGGCAGCGGCACGGTCTCGGCCGAGCCGAAGCAGGCGAATTCCTAAACGACATAATCGCCGAGCTGCGCAGTCAGGGGCTTCACGCCTCAAAGTTTTCGAACGACAAACTTTCGGGGTTGAGGACGGAATTTGCGAAACAGCTAGAAGCCGCAGGGGCCAAGTATACGGATTCAGGTCGGAAGACAATCATCGTCATTGACGGGCTAGACCATGTTCCGCGCGAGGAAAATCCCGAAGTTAGCTTTTTAGCCGAGTTACCGGCCGCCGTAGCTGTCCCTGAAGGCGTGGTGATTGTCCTCGGCACTCAGCGTATCGAACTTCCCGGTTTGCAAGCGACGATTATTCAGCAAGTAAAAGAGGGTGACAGAACAGTCAAGATTGAGCCATTGAGCAAGGCAGCTGTATTTGCCCTAGCAGACGCAGCCAATCTTCTCCCAATCGTCGACAGAGACGTTCTGTTTGAAAAGTGCAGTGGCCATCCTTTGACGGCACGCTACTTCATCGAGGCGCTTCGTTCTGTCACCGAAGCCGACGTCGCAGAGAAAATCCTTTCCGACACTGATGGCCTGGGTCAGTCGCTCCAACAAATCTACGAGCGAGTTTGGCAAAAACTTGACACATCGCCATCATCTCGCGCGGCTTTAGGTCTTCTCGCGCGGGCAGAAGGAACGCTCTCATGCGAGCAGCTCGCGGAATGCAGCAACGAAGAGGCCGTCGAGGACGTCCTTGCGACAGCTGGTTTCTTGCTATCCATCGATCGCCAGGACCGAGTTTCCATATTCCACAACAGCTTCCGACTATTTGTGACACAGGAGACCGGTCGGAAGTTCGGCAAACCGAGCAACGAACTAGAGCAATCTATCCATTCAAAGCTTGCAGTGATCGCAAACAAAGCACAGCTCGACGACCCACAATACTGGTTTCAGTTACGGTATCAGTCGAGGGCTGGAGATCTTGCAGCGGTTCTCGCGCTTGGCACTCCGAGCTATTTCCGGCAATCGCTTCGCGCGTTGCGTCCCTCTGGCGAAATATACACGGACTTGCGGCTTACTTATGCCGCAGTGAAGCCGACACGTGATCGTGTCGTCCTATTGAACCGGCTGCTCGTCGAGAAAGAGCTCGAATATCGTTTGGAGGCAGTCAGCAATATCGACTTCGTCGAGCTCCTACTGGAACTTGGAGACGTTGAGCTCGCGACCCGGCACGCTCTTGAGGTTGGCGAGAGTGGCGAGGGTTGGCTCAAACTTGTCGACCACTATTGGTATAAAGGAGATACTGAGCGAGCTCGGCAAGTTTTTGAAGCCAATGAGCCCCTTGAGGTTCTTTTCGCTGGAGAGGGCTTCGATCCATACAACGAAATGAAACGCGCGCGTGGTTGGATCGAGAGAGCGCAGCGCTTCCGGCCACTCGAGAAGCTCGCTGCACTGGTCGACTCCGTTGTCGTACAGACACATTGGACGCATGATGACGACGATGGCTCGGGTACACGGCGCGGACTTAAGTTCAGCCTTGCCTTAGGTGTTGTCAGCGACCAGCACATCACAGACTTGTCAGAGATCAAAAAGCTGCTCGAATTATCCGACGAAGAAGCTGCATGCTTGGGTGTGCATGCAGCAGAACTAGCGTTTAAAGATGAGAAGCGAGATGAAGCCCTCAAATGTCTCGCACTCGCATCCAGAAATCTCGATGCAACACATTCATCGTGGAGACGAGCAGCCGCCTTCGCTGCGAGAAAACTCGGAGACCTGACCCTCGCGGTAAGGCTTGCCTCCAAGCTAACGGTTCCTAGGCTCGATCGTCAGGATACAATGCAAGAAGACCTAGGGGACCTCTCTCAAGCGATCATCGAGACCGCCTTCCTGGGTGCAGCTTTAAGCGTATCGATTCCGGAGGAAACCTGTGCCCGCGATCCGGACGGCAGCACGCTCCTGGCAACGGCCCACTTGAAATTGCGAGAGCTGGGCGCGTTAAGAGCTCTTGCCTCCGAGCAAAAAACCAGCCTGACGATGAAGGCGCTGAAATCCCTTGTCCTCTTTTTCGCTCAAGCGCGACAGGATCCCGATGATCTCGCTGCATACCGGTTTGTTGGCTCTCTCGGCAGCATTGCTCAGCACCTTGTCCAGATAGCCGAGACTTGCGGACAAACAGCGTTCAACGAATTTGTCGCAACAGTGGATGATAGGCTAGCGCGCGGAGACAATAACCTTGCGGGGTCCGAAGGTTTCCGGGTCAATTTCGCCAAAGCAGTATTCAACGTGAACGGCGACTCCGCTGCTGCACGAACGCGCATTGACCTTGCACGGGCCGCTGGGCGATCCGGCCGCACTCCCCAGGAGGTGGTAGATTCCTGCGCGTCTCGCGCGCATGCATATTGTCACATCGGTCTCGCGGACGAAGCACGCGCCACACTCGATGCTATGCACGAAGATACATTTGGCTATTGGTTGAGGGCCAAGAAGGAACCTCAATATGAGTTCTGGGCCTGGTCTTTCCTAAATGCCTGCGAGACTTCTCCAAGCTCCATGGAGAGATCTTGTCTCGCCTTCGCCCAGTTCATTCTTGGCATGGAACAGACTGAAGGAGATGAGACGGCCGCCCGGCTGGTCGCGGATCTCTTGGATGGCGCTGGAGCGAGTCCTCGTGTCCTTGCAGGGGTCACTAACAGGTTGCTCCAAAGTAGTCTGTCCACCTGGGCCGATACTGTGGAGGCCGCCCTTGCTTCCGTTGCTAAGCATGACCCAACCCTTGCTGGTAAAACCATCATCGCCTGCGCTTGCCTCGTCGTGCCGTTCGCAAAGGGAGGGATCGAGCGGTGTCTTAAGATGGCGCTTCCCGCGCTCACGCCTGCCGAAAGGGCGGAACCAATTTCAATTCTTCTGTCGTCAGTGCAGCGCTGGTGTCCGCCCTCAGAACGCGAAATCATCCTGAAGGAGATCATTCAGTTTGCTCCCGAAGCAACACTATCGATAGAGCCGCTGATGCAGGGCGCCGCCGAGGTTGCCGAGGAGCTTCGCCGATTTACCCTTGGAGAGCCGCGCGGCCATAGTTCCAAACCTAATGTCTCAGTCGACATTGAAGCGGACTCCTTGGGCTCTCTTCTTGCTGCCGGCGACGGAAAGACGACCTATGGAGATCGAGTCGACTATTCATATGCCCGCGCAGCAGAACGTCTTTTTCTTAGCTCCAGCAAGGAAGACATCAAGGACTTTATCGCCAAGCGACCTCACATCGTCGCAGATGCCAAAGCTGCCTGTGCAATTTCGCGGCGTTTCCTGCAACTTGGCCTTCGCAAGGAGGCGATCACATACTTTGAACTCGCCGAAATGGCCGCGTTCTCTGGCTACTGGTCAACATTCATGGGCGGTCAGAAACTTGAAGTGCAACGGCTTCGGTTGGAGCTAGAAGGAAGGACGGCGATCGACAAGGGGTTTGACGTCCTGGTCACTGAGCTTTCAGCGGGCCAGACACACGGCAGTTCGCTTTTCTTGAACCTCGATGACGTGCTTGCGGTGATCTCAGATCCAATCCCCTTCAGTGAATTCTGGTCGGAGACTGAAGAGCACTTAAAGGAGTATCGAGAGTTTCGGCTTGCCGAGCCCGTCGATACAATCGAAAGCGCTCAAACATACTCCGACGTTCTCGCCTTCATCGTCGCTTTTGCTTTCAAATTGTGCTGCCCGGAGGTGACCATCCATGCGCGGCGGGCCGGACGCCTGATCTCTAAAAGTGGCAAAGGCGCCGGCTTTGCTGACAAGCTTGCGAACTACCTGCAAGTCTACTCGGATGGAGGGCGTGAACGCGCTGCCCTGCTGCACAGTCTAAGGGTAGACACTTCTTTGCGCGCATTCGTCATCAAGGAAGCAAACGAACTTGTCCTGGACGACGACTTCGTCGTCTCGGTAATCGGGCGAAAGGTGCTGCATGATATCGGAGAGGAAATGGACGACCTCCCGTCAACCGACCTACCTGCCTTCTATTCGCTTCTGCCATCGAATTCCGACCAAGCGGACAATTTCGATCCCCCCCCCGGACTTTTGTCTGGACAACGACCGGTTTGGTCCGATGACCCGTGGACATGGACATCGATGCTAAGAGGTACTCTTCGTCTCCTTGCGGATGCTACTCACGTACCTTTGGAGCTACTGCGTAGGCGGTGTGCGAGCTTCATGAGCAAAGAAGGTGGGCAATCCGCCTTCGGGCCAGGTGTAGAAGACAAGCTAGCGGGACAACTCCGCCGATTGGACTTGAAGTTTGCTTATCGGCGACCTATGGCCTCGTCTTGCCTCAGAGCATTTGGAAAAGTTTTGCGTGAATTGGAACGCGCCGGTGCTGTCGACCCCAATGTGTTTCGCGCCCTCTGGGATGAAATGGGCGGGCCATCTATGTCTGATAAACTGCCTGAGGATAATCCAAGGCCGAGTTGGCTGATTTGGCCTGAGTTGGCCATACGGAAGTATGGAGGTATCGAAGGTGATCAGTGGCTCGAATACTGCGAGAGCATGCTGCGACCCACGTTATTAACCGATGAATTCATCCTGGCGGAAGATTCCCATTTTTTGATCCAAGCAGTCCGCTCTTCCGCCGACGCTCACCGCACGATGCTGCCTAGCTGTGTTGATATAACAGAAGGTATCAGTGGTCTGCCTCGGCTGTTCTCCCACGACTATCTCCGGCCGATGTATAAGCAGTCCGAAAGCCCACTCGTTTGCCGCATTCCCGGCGATCTGTTTGGCGACTTTCGAAATGAGACAATCACCATTTGTCCGTTCGTTGCCAAAGAGCTCGGATGGAGCCGCACTGATACCAATCCGCTTGAGTTCTCTGACGCTTCCGGAAGCCTCGTTGCAAGAACGATCCGATGGGTAGAAGGCACAAAGCAGCAAGCACAGTATGAAGGGGAAAGGTTTGGAACGGGGCAGTTATTGCTTCTCACGTCCGATGGGAGGGCACAACTTGAGGCAGTAGCAGGGACGCTTCAACTAGCCGCAAGAGTCATCGCCACCTTTTCCGGCGAACGCGGAAAAAGCGGTCGTCGTGAGTTCGTTTCGGCTCATCAACGCGAGAGCCAATAGCTGCTTTCTAGAAATGAGATTTGACTGAAACGACGAAGAGGAAGTTGGTGGTTCTATGAATGACGTTCCGAGCGAAACTCTGCCGATTATTACCTTCGGTGAACTTCTGCCAGGCGATGTCCTACTGTACCGACCTCTGATGCCCAATGAGCACGAGAAACAGATATTGCAGGTCACGGACAGTCCATACACGCACGCAGCAATGTATCTTGGAGCGAACGAGATAACTGACCCAATCGTTTTGCTTCGGGTCCTTGACGGTTCAGGCTGGGTGGCCGGCACGGTTCGAACCGCTACTGATGCCAGGGGCAGTCTGCTCGCATGGCGGTAGCGGAAAGGCAGCGTTACGGAAGATTTTGTCTTCCCTAACGTCTGATTTTGAAGCGAACTGCTCGAAAGCCGACAGCCCCTTCACGCCCCCGAAACAGAGGGGCTGAACCTCCCATTATCTGTCAGTCAGTAACCCGCCCCCAATTCCCTCATTAGGCTTCTTCTGCCGATTGCCAGAAGCGGACGTTCTCCCCAACTGTCACTTCAAAACGGTACACTCAACCTTCTGGGGTGTTTTTTGATAGATCCACTGTTGCGCGGGCCGGACTTTGCCGGCAAGGATTTATGCGGTGTTTCGGATCTCTTGGGAGATCCTGAGGTGGGGCAAACAAAGTGTTGGGAGCAATTGGCCGGCGCCGCGCTGTGCGCGCAGATGCCCGCGCCGAGTAAAGTAGGCATGATCGGTATCGCAGATACGCTTAATGAATGGATTACGGCAAGCACGCTGCCGGGAAGCGACGGCATATATTTTCTAGGCACGTTCGAGCGGCGCATCACATTCTATTCCCAGCAGGTACGTGCATTCCGATTGGTCAGAGCGCTGCACGAGCGAGGTATGCTTAAACCGTACGATACAGTGGCCGTTGTCGGTGCTGGCGCCGCGGGCGTGACTTGCGCATTGGCGTTGGCCCTTCTGGATTACGACGTTGCCCTATACGACCCGGCGCTTGAAGTGCTTCAACTTCAGAGCGCTTCGCCTCGCCTGCTCCATCCCCATATCTACGAATGGCCATCGCCGGGCTCGCTCGACAAGAGCGCCGGGTTGCCGTTGCTCGACTGGGATCTGGATACCGGCAAGCCGATCGCGAAGCGGCTTGCAGCCGAATTCCATAGCCATAACGCGATGCTCCCGAAGCTTATCTGGAATAAGGGAACTCGCCTTGAGAAGCTAGAAAAGTCCGGTACAGAATGGCGAATGACCTTCGCCGATGGAGCATCAAGAATCGTCCAGAAGGTATTCCTCGCCATGGGCTTTGGCGACGAACGGACGGTTGGGGCGGCTGACACATATGACTATTGGAAGGAGCGGGGCGTCGGGACAGCCGCGGTCGAGGCCATTGCGCATGCGACCTATCTTGTAAGCGGCAATGGCGACGGCGCACTAACTGACATCCTAAACCTCCTTATCGACGGGTTCGAGCACGTCCCCTTCACAGAGACCTTCCTCGGCTATTTCAATCGGGACATCCTGAGGACTACTGTCCTGAGGGCGTATGATGGTCTCCTGCCGGATGCTGATCTGGAGCCGAATTTCGAAAAGAATGTGCTCCCGATCTTTAATGAGCGGGGGATCCTAGATCGGCTTGTGCCTCAGCTCCGGACCGATCGGCTTCTTACCGTCAACTCGAGCGGTCCGCTGTTCTCGGTGGGAAAGGCAGCTCAGCTCAACCAAGCCATGGTTTTCGCTGTCCTGCACGCAGCTCAGCAGAAAGGTGTCGTCGTCCGCCGCAGCTCCGGTAAGATCGAAAATGTGATCGAGCACGCAGATGGTCTTGAGCCTGTTGGGATAACCTTAAATGGGGCAGCTCTTGTGGAACGGTTCCATCATGTTATCCTGCGGCATGGTCCAAATAAGAACGAGCGGTATCACCCGGTCAAAGAACAGTTTGACGAGTATCAGAGGGTATCCACGGATCGGTTCGAGGCGAAGCCCGACCTGCTTGTCCCGCCCACGCTCGATGCCGAAACCTATACTGTGTTTTTCGACCTCTGGCTGGATAAACTTGCCGACGCTGCCAGAAAATCGCAGCTCGCTGGGCGATCTGCACTTGAAGCCACCACCATATTAGTCACTTGGGACGTCGCAACTCAGACGTTGGTGCAGCGCGGCCAGGTCTCGCTTGAGGAGCTCGTGACCCAGTGTGAGTCCGCAGCCACGCCTATCATTGTGCAACTAGAAGTGCCACCGGAGAAAATCGATGCTGATGATTTGATCCGCTTGAGCAAAGCCAGTGGAGGTAAGATCTCCCTCAGCCTTGGAGCAACCGTGCAAGAAGCGTGGAAATCCAGGCTGCCCAACGCTTCTATCGCTATGACAGCGGCTTCACGCTACCCTTATCGGTTGGTCAGCGCGATCAATATCGGAGAGCATGTCGACGCCTCCCTAGTCCGACAATTGGATGCAATTCTCAAAACAGCGCAGGCTGTTGGCACATGCGATACTTTGGGAACAATCGCAGCAGATGTTTTCGCTGAGGTTCTTGCCACTTGGGCGGGATGGCGCCATACACTTGATGCGTCACCCGCCCTTCGCCGTGATTTCTTTGCTTGGTTAGGCAGTATCGGCTCTGAGAGCGCAAAGCCATGGAGCGGCGACGTAACGGTGTTAGAGCAAATGGCTGGTGCATTGGTGCTGATCCTTGCAACTCATCTTGGCGAGCCGCTCCAGCCGGCTTCAGTACCCAGAGGAAATCTTAGCTTCGACGAGAATGGGCATGCACTGGGTTCGTCTGCCGATAAGTTGGACGATGGCGGCCTGCTCACTGAATGGAGTATGCCCGAACACTGGGATGTCGACGCCCTAATCCTTTCCCGCAGCTCCGAGGTATCTGTAACAGGACCTGATGATACAATCATGAACGGCGGAGATCCCGGAACTGGGCTTGATGTAGCGCGACGGACCAAACCGGCGATCGTTCGCAACGATGGGCCGTGGCGCACGGCACTCAAGACCGGGCTTCCCGCGTGGAAAACTGCGGTGAGGGAAGAATTCCAGGCGTGGCGTGAGCGGCAGAACAACGATCGCGATAGGGTACTGACATGACACCCGAGGTTTTAAAGTTCCTGTTGACCGCCGCGACGGAGCAACTTGGTTGGCGGGTCGATGAAGTCAAAGACTTCACCTCTCCGACGTTTCGCAGCCGGCCGGCCGAAGCCGAGACGAAGGCGATACCTGGTCTGTTTGGTCTCCGCCTAGGTCAGTATCCGGTGATCGTTGCTCCTATAGCTCTGGACACGGTTGAGGGTGTTATGAGCGCACTCAAAAAGCTGCACGCCCAGATGGTTGTCGCCAGGTCGTACATGTATGAGCGAGAGGTCATTAACGCACATCTACTGCTATGTGCAACCGCTCCTACTCCAACAGGCGACTGGGCGCGACTGGTCGATCTAATCGAACGTGACGAAACCGTCTGTCGGAAACTTGTTTGGATCCCGAAACAGACGGAGATGCAGGAGTCATTCGACGCTTTCATGGCGAGAACGTTTCTGTCGATGCCATGGAAGCAAGTGACGGCGGTGAGTGACGCCCAACTCGATCAGACCCACGAGTTGGCTCAGCGCCTTCTCGAGAAACACGGGCTCGATCAGGATGTGGCTCATCAGTGGGTTTCGCTCGCAGAGCAGTTAATAGACGACCCAGAAAGCCTTGTGACAGAACTTGTCCAGACCTGGGAGGCGTCGAGATGAGCAACGTTTACCTTACCCGTGTCCGGCTAGAACAGTACCGAACCTTCAGACAGTTGGATATTCGCCTCCGTGACGGGCCCGGCGTGCTCATTGTCCAGGGCAGCAACGGTATCGGTAAGTCTTCACTATTCGATGGACTCGAATGGGCGCTGACAGACAAGATTGACCACTTCCGTGATGCCGACGGCGTCAAAAAAGTTGGCAGCTATCTTTGCCGATGGCGCAAAGGAACGCCTGGCCCCACGTCCGTGACCATGGATTTCACTGGCGAGAAATGTATTTCGCGCACCCTGTCTTCCTCCGAGGCTACCAAGTCGGTCACGGGAGGCAACATCGATGACATCACGGAATTCTTAAAAGACGAGAATTGGGGCCGGAGCATTTCCGGACTCTCGAGGTACTTGCTACTTACCCACTTCCTTGGGCAGTCCACGATGTCCCGGCTCACGAATCGAGATCCGAGTGAACGGTTCGATATCCTGAAGGAGGCAGCAGAAAGCAAGGAGATCGAAGACGTCGCAAAGGCGCTTCATGGGAAAGGCAACACGAAAACCGCTCGAGCCTATAACGGTCGGATAAAACTGCTGAATGACGAGGTAGACGCTCTCCAAGGTATTCTCGACACAGAGGCGAACCTTTGGTCCGGTTTGACCGGAGTTGGCGCCTTGGATGACGCTGCTGCCACAGAGGCGGCCCACATCATTTCGCAGCTATTGGATGATGCGGTGGGCAACACCCCTCAGACGCGAGTAGCTGGCTTCGATCAGTACACGATCTCGTGGCTGGACGGGCGTCTCGATGAGCAGCGGAAACGGCTGCGGATCCTTGAAAAAGGGCTAGTAGAAGCCACGTCTGTGCTTGAGGCATGGGAGAGTGCGACACAGCAAGTGCTTGAGCAAGAGGCTGCAAAGGCCATCGTTGACGGGCAGGTAGTGACAATGACCTCACAGCATGCGGAGACCCTGGCCTCATTGGAGAAGGCTAAGGCCGATGAGGTCAGTGCGACCAGTTTGGCAGAAGAGCACCGAGAAGTCTTCAGTCTGCTGACCGGCTTGCGAGACGCAAAGACTGCCCAGACAGTTGTGCAGATCCAGAAAGAGGAGGCGGACGCTGCCCTCGCAAGGGCTCAAAAGGCAGTCGCCGACGAAAACCTAACCGTGAAGGCCTTGGAACGTCGGCTGCAGATCGTGCGTCGAATTGAGAGTGATGTGGGCCGGCTCGATGAACGGAGCCAATTAGCCCAGATCGAGAGGCACAAAGTAGAGCTGTGGCTTGCTCACGATGTGAAGGTTGCAGAGCTGCAGGCGTCGATACAGTCGTCCCAGTTGCGCTTCCCCACACTTGACTTGGACATCGAGCAGGCGGAAGTATCGGCTCGAGAAGCGAAGACACTCCTTGATGAGCAGAACGCCGTCCTTATCGAGTTAAGGAAGACGGTCTCGGAAATGTCGAGCGCGATCGCTAGCGTCGCCGCCAACCTTCCGCACGATGCATGCGACTGTCCTGTTTGCGCGACCCACTTTGAGGTTAATGGCGAACTACAACAACGCGCAGCAAGTGCTGCAGCAAGGCTAGCTCCCCTGGTTCTTGTGCAAGAGGAGCGCGTTCAATCCGCGTCGCAGCGCTCTGAGACAGCCACCAACCGTCTCGACCGATTGAAGGCCGCCAAGAAAGAGCTGACCACGCTCATTGAAGAACTCCAATCCGAGGAACGCGCAAGGACTGAGGCGGGTGTTGGCGTGTTCGGCGACACCGCGGTTGATCGTATGGTCGCTGAAGAGCGTCATAGGCAACTGGCAAGGAGCGCCGAAGAAATAACGAGATTGAGGCAGCGCAAGTGGTATTGGCGGAACCTAGTGAACGGCGACTTCTTTGCACCCGGAGGCGAGCAGGCCACCGCCACCAAGAGGCGTGACCAAGCTCAGCTTCAACTAAATACCGCAACCCAAACACAGTCAACTATTGCAGCGGAATTCGACGCAGCGGCGTCGTCCGTTCGCGAGCTCGTGAAAATCGTTGGCGATCTTGGCGAAAACCAATTGGCAGAAGCGATCCGTGGAACTCAGAGTGATCTTTCAGCAGCTGAGGAAAAGAGCCGTCAGGCAACGCAGGCGAGGCAGGCGATTGAACAGCGGCTGGCATCACTTGACGTTGCTCTTCCCATCGCAAGGACGCGTCAGCAGCAGGCTATTGATCAGATCGCCGCTGTCGCGCGACGAAAAGTTGACGCCCAGGAAATTTGGCGGAGACTTGCATTCGCTCAATCGGAAGTACCCGACAAGCACTCGATCACTCTGCAGAAAACGACCATCAGTAGACTTCGAGAGAAGTTGGGAGATGCCGACGATTTACTGAAGCGGCTGAAGGACGGTCGAGCTGCCAAAGCTCTCGTAGATAATCATCTGGCAGCATTAGAGCGGCTGCGGGCCGCGGTAGATGGTGCACCGAACAGCGAGAGACTACAGCTTCGTAAGGAGGCGCAGGATCGCGTGTTTGCTAAGGTCAAACTCGCGCAGGCAACCAGAGAGACAAAGGACATCGCCCAGGCCGCGAGCTCAGACATTCTCGACGAACTGGCGGATTTCAACACCAGCTATATGCAGCCTCTCGACACCCTGATGAAGGCCATAAATAGGTCAATCATGGGCGATCCAAGGGTAGGTTTGGAGTCACATGTTAAGAACCGCCGCGTCGAACAGCGGCCAACAAAAGAGGGGCAGGCCCTCCCTCCCGAGATCGCGTCTATAGATGCACGATTGATACATAGCGAAGGCCAAATGGCGGCCTTGTCTGTCAGTATGCTGTGTGCCGCCAGCCTGACCTACCCATGGTCTCGCTGGCGGGGGTTGGTCCTAGATGACCCGCTGCAACACAACGACACTATCCACGCTGCGGCGTTCGCGGATTTCGTCTGCAATCTGGTGGCCAGCCGTGGATATCAGGTGCTCTTATCAACTCACGACCGCGCTCAGGCTGAGTTTCTGCGGCGCAAGATGGCATCTCGAAGCCTGCCCTGCGCCGTCCTCAATCTGCTGGGGACCGGACAAGACGGTGTCGAATGGACCTACAGGCCGGCGGAAAGCGTGACGTCCTTAGTTGCATCCGCGTAAAGGAGATTTTCGGTAAAAATTGGGGTTTGTGATCGTAAGCAAGGGCGGCCACTGGCCATTTTCTGCAACCATTGCTTGTCAGATCATAAGGTTGAACTAATGGGATGAACTACCTTCCCACCGAGACGCAACTATTGTTGCGCGTAATGGTGGATAAGAAGGAGCATTTTGATGGACATCACAGTGCTTGGGATTGATCTGGGCAAGTCGGTTTGTAGCCTTGCGGGGCTTGATGCCAGCGGCACTGTAGTTTTTCGCAAACGACTCCGGTTGCTGGATTTCTTGGCGGAGTTGCCAAGCTGTATTGTCGCAATGGAGGCCTGCGGGGGTGCACATCACATCGGGCGCTTCGGCCTCGAACATGGGCATGACCCCGATTGATGTCACCGCTGTATGTCCGACCTTATGTGAAGGTTCACAAGAATGACGACCGCGATGCGGAGGCGATCGCCGAAGCCACCACCCGACCGACCATGCCATTCATCCCAATCAAATCCGAAGAGCAGCTCGACCTCCAGGCATTACACCGTGCGCGTGAACGTCAGGTGTCGGACAGGACCCGCCTGATCAATCAGGGCCGTGCCTTTCTGATGGAACGCGGCATCCGTGTCGGTACAGGCCGTCACATATTCCAGAAAGAACTGACGAAGTTGACGGCGAAGGGCGTTGCCGATCTGTCGCAACGGATCGTCTTGATGCAGTCAGACATGGCATCTGAGCTGGAAGAGATCAATTGCCGGGTTGCAACCATCGATGCCGAGATTAAGGCGCCTGCCAAAACCGACGCCGACATGCAGCGGCTGAGTGTAATCTGTTTTAAATTTGGCTGCGAATTCTATGTGATGTAATCCGATGTTGATGCTTGCAATCCAGCAGAAACTAATCAGTAGTTATTCACGACTAACTCCATTTTGTTAACTCGCATAAGATCAATTAATTTAGGCAATCATCCGCGAAGTTTGCATTCGGGCTGCGAATAGGTGCAAGCCGTAGCACCTATGGAACTGTTCGGCGTGCCAATTACGCTTCCAATGCCCGATATACGCTTGCGCGACCGATACCCAAACGCTTGGCAATTTCGGAAGCACCAAAGCCCGCAGCCCTCAATGTCCTTACTGCCTCAATATCTACGCTGGGCTTGCGCCCCTTGTAGACGCCATTGGCCTTCGCTTTGGCGATGCCTTCCATCTGTCGCTCACGACGAAGGTTCGTCTCAAATTCAGCAAAGACACCAAGCATGTCGAGGAACGCTTTGCCAGCGGCGCTTGATGTGTCGATTGGCTGTTCAGTGGCCTTTAGTGAGGCCCCTTTCTCTCTCAGAGATCCAACAATTTCTTGAAGGTCTGCTATGGAACGAGCCAAGCGGTCAACTCGGGTCACCATGAGCGTGTCACCGGGCCTCAGGAATGCGAGCAAGGTCTCAAGCTCGGTCCGTCCGGCACGTGTTGTGCCCGATGCCTTTTCCTCTCGGACGACTTCGCACCCAGCCGATTTCAACGCTTCAAGTTGGACGGTCAAATCCTGTTCGGCCGTACTGACGCGAGCGTAACCATAAATTGCCATACCGAACCTCAATGTCTCAATAGGGTCTAGATGACAGCGCTATGTAAGCGGCGGCTGTCCCCCACCTATTCACTTCCGTCGTGATGCAGGAATCCATACCCATTGTTGATTTGGGAATGGAGGCGGGTTTGG
>MRWG01000780.1_pt1 | contig 26644 bp, 26 predicted proteins | sample 1013341 | NCBI WGS metagenome assembly MRWG01 (sample SAMN06117577, study PRJNA244670) | biofilm metagenome | biome: Water; feature: Cathode Biofilm; material: Biofilm; isolation source: microbial consortium enriched at the cathode of a solar microbial fuel cell | place: USA: District of Columbia ... | reverse complement strand
GCTCGGCCCTCGGCCAGGACGCGGACGCGATGCGGGTCGAGGTGACGGTCGGCGTGCCGAATCCGGAGACGGTCGACACGGCGGCGCTCGTCGCCGTGCTGCCGCATGGGACCGGGACCGCGAAGGCGGTCGAAGGCGGCCTTTCGATAAAGAAGCCCGGTTCCGACGACGTGACCCTGATCGCCCATGCCGCGGCGGTCGTCTATCTGGACGTTCAATGATGGCGAAGCGACGCGTGATCCTGGAAATGGGCGCCGGCAACGACCTGCACGGCGGCGACTACACCAAGGCGGCCTGCCGGGCGGTCGACGACGCCCTGCACCACAGTTCGCTCAGCTTCATTCGCTCGCTGGGCGTCGACAAGGCGAAGATCGTCGTCGACGTCACGATCGGGGTGCAAAACCCGGACGCGGTCGACAAAGCGGCGGTCGCCAAGCGCTTTCCGGTCGGCCGGGTGACCGTCGACGTGGTCAAGGGCGGTCTCGACGTCCCCGACGAAGCGGTCGGCGACGTCGCGGTGATCGCCAGCGCCGCCGTGGACGTCGGGCTCGAGGACTGAGTCAGTCCCGCGGCGGTTGGACGAGGCCGCGCTCGACGGCCGGACGGGCGAGGCAGCGGTCGAGGTGTGACTGGACGTGCGGGTAGGCTTGCATGCCGACCACCTCGCCGGCCTCGTAGAAACCGACGATCGTGCGGACCCAGGGGAAGATCGCGATATCGGCGATCGTGTAGTCGTCGCCCATGATGAAGTCGCGGTCGGCGAGCCGGCCATTCAGAACGTTCAGCAGCCGCTTGGTCTCGCCGAGATAACGCTCGGTCGGGTAGGGGTCCTCGACCTTGTCCGCGGCGAATTTGTAGAAGTGCCCGAACTGCCCGAACATCGGTCCGACGCCGCCCATCTGGAACATCAGCCATTGGATGCATTCGGCCCGCTGCGCCGGGTCCGCGGGGATCAGGCGGCCGGTTTTCTCCGCGAGGTAGAGCAGGATCGCCCCCGATTCCCATAGCCCGAGCGGCGCCCCGTTCGGCCCGTCCGGATCGATGATCGCCGGAATCTTGTTGTTGGGGTTGAGCGACAGAAACTCCGGCGTCATCTGGTCGTCGTTCGCGAACGAGACGAGATGCGCCTCGTAGGGCAGTTCCAACTCCTCGAGCGCGATCGACGCCTTCACGCCGTTCGGCGTCGGCAGGGAATAGAGCTGAATCCGGTCCGGATGCGTCGCCGGCCAGCGCCGGGTGATCGGAAAGGCGGAGAGGTCGGCCATGGCGGCGCTCCGTGGCTCGCGGGAAACGGTTCGAGTGTACTGACCCACCCGAGTTCAATGTGCAAGGCCTGCGACGGCCGGCGGGCGGCGGTTGAGCCGCAGCCTGCGGCGCAATGGCGCATTCGCCGCTTTTCGCCTCAATTTCAACACATTGACGTTCCAATTACGATGATCGACGCTGTCAAAGCATGGTGAACAGGCGTGATTTACGAGCGCGCCTGCGCATTTCTATGCTGCGCGTTTGGGGACGCGTTGGCGGAGGAGCACCGAAATTGTCCGTGCAGGCGCAGAACGCCGGTCGGCGGCCGCGCGACAAGCGGTTGGATTTCTACCGCGGCATCGCGATGTTCATCATTCTGATCGCCCATATCCCCTGGGACCCGTGGGCGCTTTGGATTCCGGCCCGGTTCGGCTTCTCCGACGCCACGGAGATCTTCGTTTTCTGCTCCGGCATGGCCTCGGCGCTGGCGTTCGGCGCGGTGTTCCGCGACCGCAGCTGGTGGATGGGCGCGGCGCGCATCGCCTATCGCGTCTGGCAGATCTTCTGGGCGCATGTCGGCGTTTTTCTCGTCGTCGCCATGGTCGTCATGATGGCGGACCGGCTCATTCCCGAGGGCAATTACGTCGCAAAGCTCAACCTCGTCCATTTCTTCGAACGGACGGAAGAGAACCTTTTCGGCCTTCTGACGTTGACGTACGTCCCGAACTTTTTCGACATGCTGCCCATGTACATCGGCATCCTGGTCATGGTTCCGATCGTCGCCGGACTTGCAAAGATCCGGAAGGAATTCGCGTTTGCGTTCATGGGCGCGACGTGGCTGCTGGCGACGTTCGCCGGATTGAACCTGCCGGCCGAACCGTGGTCCGACCGCGTCTGGTTCTTCAATCCGTTCGCCTGGCAGTTGCTCTTCTTCACCGGCTTCGCGTTCGCGTCCGGGTGGCTTAAGGCGCCGCACTACGATCGACGCGTGGTCTGGCTCGCGATTGCGATCATCGTCGCAACCGTGCCGTTCGCATGGTATAAGGCGCTGAACGCCGTCCCTGAGCTCCAGGCGGCCAATGCAGCGATCACGCCCCTGATTACCAAGACCGATTTCGGCATCTTCCGCTACGTGCATTTCCTCGCCATCGCCTATCTCGCCTATTGGGCGGTCGGCGAGGGCGGTCGACGCCTTAACGCGTCCGGCCTGCCGGGCCGCATCGTCGACACCATCCGTCTCGTCGGGCAGCAGTCGCTGGCCGTGTTCGTCAGCAGCCTTGTGCTCGCGCAGATCTTCGGGGTCGTGCTCGACCAGACCGGCCGCGACAGCCTGAGCGTCGCCGCGGTCAACCTGTTCGGCTTCGCCTGCCTGATCGCCGTCGCCTGGGTGATGCGCTGGTACAAGAGCCAGCCGTGGCGGAAGCAGGCCGTGGCCCGTGGCGACGCCCGCCAGCTTTCGCCCAAATATTCGGGCGGCGGCATGCCGAGCGCGGCCACGGCGGCTCCGGAACGGTGATCACGGTCTACTGACATGTTGAGTCGTCGTGATTTCATGTGGGTTCTTGCGGCTGCGGGCATGGCGGCCGCGCGCGGCCCGGCCGCCGCCGGCGAGGCGCGGCCCTTTCGCGCGGAGGACGTCGTGGAGATGGCGCGCGCCCGCGCGGCGGAGGCGTTTCAACCCACGCCGGAAGCGCCCGAGGCTTGGCTGAAGCTCGGCTTCGACGCCTATCGCGACATACGCTACCGGGCGGATCGCGCCATATGGCGCGGCGAGGACAGCCGCTTCGAAGCGCAATTGCTGCCGCCCGGCTATGGCTTTCGCCGCCCGGTCGAGATCGCGGTCGTCGAGAACGGTTCAGCCCGCGTCATTCCGTTCGAGCGCGACCGGTTCACCTTCGGCCCATTGACGCCGGACCTGCCCGATCCCGGCGCGCGCGGCTATTCCGGCTTCCGCCTGCACACGCCGATCAACCGTCCCGACTATGCCGACGAGTTCGTTGTCTTCCACGGCGCGACTTACTTCCGCGCCGTAGCGCGCGGGCAGGTCTACGGCCTTTCCGCCCGCGGCCTGGCCGTCGACACGATCCGGCCGGGCCGGGAGGAGTTTCCGGACTTCCAGAAGTTCTGGCTGGTCCGGCCGGAGCCCGGCGCCGACCATCTCCGCGTGCATGCGCTGCTCGATTCCCGGAGCGTCGCCGGCGCCTATTCGTTCGACATCATGCCCGGCGACGAGACGCGCATCGAGGTCGAGGCGACGTTGTTTCCGCGCCGGGACATCGACGAAGCCGGCCTCGCGCCGCTCACCAGCATGTTCTACTTCAACGGCATGAACGATCGGCGCTTCGACGACTACCGTCCGGCGGCCCATGATTCCGACGGTCTGTTGATGGAGACCGGCCGCGGCGACCGATTGTGGCGGCCGCTGATGAACCATCCCAAGTTCGAAGTCAGCGCCTTCGCCGACGAGAACCCGCGGGGCTTCGGCCTGATGCAGCGGGCGCGCCGGTGGGAGGACTATGCCGACCTCGCGCTCGACTATCACCTGCGGCCAAGCCTTTGGATTCGGCCGAAGGGCGAATGGGGCGCGGGCCATGTCATCCTGGTCGAGATACCGGTCGACCGCGAGGACGTCGACAATATCGTCGCGTACTGGCGTCCGAAGGAGCCGCTGCGCAAAGGCGGGGAACATCGGATCGCCTATTCGATGGAGTGGGCGAACGCCGCGCCCGACGGCCGCGCGCTCGGCCATGTCGTCGCGACCCGCACCGGGCCGCACCGCGAAGGCGGTCGGCTGTTCGTCATCGATTTCGACATGACGCGGCTGCGCGCAAAAGACGTCGAGGCCGACGTCTGGGCGAGCAGCGGCGAGATTTTTTATCCGGTTGTGGAGAACAATCCCTACACCGGCGGCGTTCGTCTGTTCTTCGGCCTTCGTCCCGGCGAAGCCAATAGCGTCGAGCTCGGCGCGTCGCTCAGGCAGCACGGCCAGCCTGCCACCGAAACCTGGCTCTACCGATGGACGGCGGAGTAAGGAAATGCAGCAAGACACCCCCGAATACGCGCCCCTCGTCATGCCCGACCAGCGCCTCGGCGCGCATTTCCGGGATCCGACCGCGCCGCCGGAACCGCGCCGCGCGTTGGCCATGCGGCTGCGCTGCGCTTCTGTCATCCTGGCCGCGACGGCCCTGACCGCGGGCGCGGTCAGCGAGATGATCGCCGTGCTGAACGACGAGGGCCTGACCGTCCTTGAGACGGTGATGGCCGCGCTGTTCGGCTTCAGCTTTTTTTGGCTGACGCTCGCGCTGGTGAATTCGACGATCGGCGCTGTGTCGATCGCGTTCCGCCGCGCGCGCCCGGCCTTGCCGCCGAGCCCGCCGCTCAAGGCGGCGCTGCTGATACCTGTCTATAACGAGGCGCCGGAGCGTGTGCTCGCCAATGCGCTCGCGATGATGGCGGCGCTCCGCGCCAACCGCTCGCGGCATCATTTCGACCTGTTCATCCTGAGCGATACGACCAAGCCGGAGATCGCAGCCGCCGAGCGCGCAGCGATCGAGCGCGCCCGCGCGAAGATGCCGGAGGGCGCCGCCCTCTACTATCGCCGACGCGAGGACAACGTCGACAAGAAGGCCGGCAACATCCGCGACTGGTGCCGCCGCTACGGCGCTGCCTACGAGGCGATGCTGGTTCTGGACGCCGACAGCCTGATGAGCGCCCATTCGATCATTGCGCTCGCCGACGCATTGAGCGCGGACCCGGGCGCCGGCCTCGTCCAGTCGGCGCCGCGCCTGATCAACACGCCGACCCTGTTCGGCCGCATGCAGCGCTTTGCGTCCGCGGCCTACGGTCCGGTGCTGGCCGAGGGCCTCGCCTGGTGGGCCGGCGACGACGGCAACTACTGGGGCCACAACGCCATCATCCGCACGCGCGCGTTCGCCACATGCGCCGGCCTGCCGCATTTGAAGGGCCGCCGGCCGTTCGGCGGGGCCATCCTCAGCCACGACTTCGTCGAAGCTGCGCTGCTGCGGCGCGCCGGTTGGCGCGTGCGCGTGCTGCCCCAGGTCCGCGACAGCTTCGAAGAGGCGCCGCCCACCCTGGTCGACGCGATTCGGCGCGACCGCCGCTGGAGCCAGGGCAACTTGCAGCACTTGGGCCTGATCGGCGCCAAGGGCTTCCGCTGGGTCAGCCGGTTCCATCTGTTGCAGGGCGTCATGGCCTATGTGACGGCGCCGCTGTGGTTCATCTTTCTGGGCGTCGGCATCGCCGTCCACAAGGAGAACGTGGCGGAGGAGCTGACGCTGACGACCAACTGGTTCAAATACGACCCCTTCCTGCCGACGATCGATCCCGAGCGCGCGCTGCCGCTGTTGGGCCTGACGCTGTTCGTCCTGATCGCCCCGAAGCTGATCGGTCTGGCGAGCCTGCTCGCGGGCCCGGGCGGCGCGCGGCGCTGGGGCGGTCCCTTTGCGGTTTTCGGGTCCTTCGTTGCGGAACTTCTGCTGTCCTCGCTGATGGCGCCGATCATGATGATCCATCAGTCCCGGGCCGTCCTCGAAGCGATGCTCGGCCTGGACGCCGGCTGGAACGCGCAGCGCCGGTCTGCCGAGGGCGGCGCCCAGTGGGTCGCCTTGCTGCGTTTCCACGCGGTCGAGACCGCAATCGGCGTCGTCGCTGTCGGGCTCGTCTGGTCCGGCTGGCTCTCGATCTGGCTGGCGCCGATCGCTGCGAGCATGGCGCTCGCGGCCCCGATCTCCGCGTTGCTCTCGGTCCGGACGGAAGCGTTCGTCGCCGCGACGGGCGTGCTCTCGACGCCGGAAGACGTGCGCCGGCCGAGCATCCTCGGCCGCGTCGCGCGCCTATACCCGTTGCTGGCGCCGCCCGCCGCCGGGCGCGCCTGAGATGCGCGCCGCAGCAGCCGCCCTCGCGATCGTCTGGGCGCTGCTGGCGGCGGCGCCGGCAGCCGCCTGCGGCGGCGCTGACAGTCCCTGCGCGGTCGACGGCGGCGAATATCGCATCCGCATGCCGGACGTCATGCCCGCGAACGGCGGGCGCGTCGGCGCGATCTTCTTCTTCCACGGCTGGCGCGGCTCCGCCAAGGCCGAGATGGCGAACAAGACGCTGGGCCAGACGGTTTCCGACCTCGGCGTCGCGTTCGTCGCGATGGAAGGGGAGGGCAAGACCTGGTCCTTCCCGAGGTCGCCGTCGAGCTACCGGGACGAATTTGCCTATGTCGAGAAGGTCGTCGCCGACGTCGTCGATCGCTTTCCGATCGATCCAGACCGCCTGATGGCGAGCGGCTTCTCGATGGGCGGGTCGATGGTCTGGTACCTCGCCTCCCGGATGCCGGACCGCTTCGCCGGGTTTGCGCCGATCGCCGGCGCGTTCTGGCGCCCGCAGCCCGCCGCCTGCGACGGGAAGGGCCCGCCGCCGATCCTGATGCACGTGCATGGCACGGCCGACAAGGTGGTGCCCATGGCCGGCCGGCCGATCCGCGACGTCTACTACCAGGGCGATGTCTATCGGGGCCTCAATCTGTGGCTGGGGCGCTTCCCTCAGCGTCCGCCGGCCCGGCGCTATGACCAAAACGGCCTCCGATGCGAGGAATGGGGCGCGCGCATCGAGCTCTGTCTGCACAGCGGCGGTCATTCGATGCGCGCGGAATGGATCGCGCGCGCCTGGACACGTCTTGCAGCGAAGCGGGGCTGGACGGATTGAAGCCACGCTCGCCGTCCCGGACGGGCGAGGTTTCCGCCGTTCGTCAGTGATTGAAGCGTGCCGCAAGGCGGACTTGGCCGGCGCGACGCAGGGGCCGAGCACGGACGCGTCGGGGCGGCCATTTGCGGTTCTGTTGCGCGCGCCCGCCGGCATCTTGCGGACCCGTATCGGCGATGCCCAAGGGCATGGCGCGCGGGTCGTTCGATCCGTCGCTTGATGCGCGCCGGTCAGCGCGGCAGTTTGCGTGCGAGGAGCCATATGGCAAACCCCAGATACGAGCAGGTCGCGAACGTCCTCGTGCTGACGGTTGGCGCCGCGCAGGCGGGCGCCGCTTTCGCCTTGCTCGTGGTTTTGGCGGCATTCACGGACAGCGCCCGGGTGGTGGTCGCTTGCGTGATCTATGGCGCCAGCGTTTTCCTGTCTTTGCTTTTTGCTGCGCTCTATCACGGGATCGGGCATGCGCCGACAAAGGCGGTGTTCAGGCTGCTCGACCACTTGTCAATCTTTGTGCTTATTGCCGGGACGTATACGCCGATTGCGCTCGTGGCGCTGCCGGTTCCATCCGGCGAGCACATGTTCTGGACGATTTGGGCCCTGGCTGGCTTGGGCGTTGGCTTGCGTATCTGGCTCGGGCGTCTTCACGGGATCCTAATCCCGGTGTTTCTTGCGATGGGCTGGCTCTGCGTATTCTGGGGCGACGCCCTGCTGGACGCGCTCGGGCTGGCCGGCGCGTGGCTGCTGGTTGCGGGCGGTTGCGCCTATACGGGCGGCCTGACGTTCTATTTCTGGCGCCGGCTGCCATACAATCAGGCGATCTGGCATGCCTGTGTGATCGGCGGCGCGGCGTGCCATTTTCTGTTGATATCGCTCTATGTGGTGCCGCGTGGGGCCGCGACCGTCGTCGGGTGATGGGGGCGCCGCGGCCGTGTCGAACCGTCCGACAGAGCGGCAGTTTCGTGATGGGCAAAAGAGGGGGAACAAGCCGGCGCATCGACGACGCCGCGAGAAGGAACCGATGCTTTCACAGCGTCGTGTTGCGCCGTCATTTGCCCGGCGCGATGCTCTGGCGCATGTATGGTTCGCGAAATGTCCGACGAAGGAGTCTTCAAGATGCGCAGGTTCGTTTCCTTGGCCGCCGGCGCGGCCGCACTCGTCTTGGCGAGCCAAGCGTTCGCTGGTCAGCAGTATGTCGATGGGTCGGGCTATGCCGTGTCGGGCTACGACGTCGTCGCCTACCAGAATCTGACGCAGTCGCCGGTCGGGACGGCGCAGCCGGCGGCCGTTCCCGGCAAGCCGGAATTTTCCGCCGAGTATAATGGCGCGACCTGGCTGTTCGCGACGGCCGAGAACCGGGACGCCTTCGTCGCCGATCCGGCGAAATATGCGCCGCAATACGACGGGCACTGCGCCTATGGCGTCGCCAAGGGCGGCAAGGTGCCCGCCAATCCGAACCTCTGGCGGGTCGTCGACGGCAAGCTCTACCTGAACATCACCAGGAACGTGGTCGGCTTCTGGGAAGAAGACATCCCGGGCAACATCGAGAGCGCCCAGACGAACTGGGCCGGCCTCGAAGAGAAGCCGGCGTCGACCAATCCCGTGCCGAACTTCTAGGCGAGCGTGGCGGCGGGGGAGGGGAAGATGCGTCTCCTGGCGTCTCTGGCGTTGGCGCTGGCGTTGCTCGCGGCGCCGGCGTCCGCCGAGAACACAGCGCCGTATTCCGGCACGGTTTCGATCGAGACCGGGAAGCCGTTCGGGCCCTATGTCGATGCGTTGAAGGCGTCGATCCTCAAGAACGACATGGTGATGATCGGCCTCGCCTGCGCGACCTGCGGGGCGAAGGCGATCGGGCATGACATTCCGGGCAACCGGGTGTTCCTGTTCTTCAATCCGCATTACGCCGTGCGCATGCTCGCGGCGAGTGAGGCGGCCGGGATCGAGGCGCCGATCCGCATCTACGTGACGGAGACCGAGGGCGGCGACGCGAAGGTGACCTACCGTCTGCCGAGCCACGTCTTCGGCGCCTATGAGGTTCCCGCGCTCGACGACTTGGGCGACGACCTCGACGCGGCGGTCGAGAAGATCCTGGCGGAAGCCGCCCTCGCGTCGTGACCACGATCGGCGCCGGGGGCACAGTCGTCGGGCCGAGGGGCTTCGCGGGCGCCCAGCGCGGCCTGCTGCTGGCGGCGGCCGGCGGCGCCGCGGCGGCGATCCTGGCCGCGGCCGAAGTCAGACCGCAATTGGGACTGCTGGCCTTGGTCGGCCTTGGTCTCGGCTTCGCGCTCTACCATTCGGCGTTCGGATTCACGGCCGCCTATCGGCGCGCGATCCTGCAACGTGACCTCTCCGGCGTCGCGGCGCAGGCGGCGATGTTGATGGCGGCGACCCTCCTGTTCGCGCCGGTGCTGTCGGCGGGCGCCGTCTTCGGTCATCCGGCGAACGGGGCCGTCGCGCCCGTCGGCGTGGCGATGGGGTTCGGCGCCTTCCTCTTCGGCATCGGCATGCAACTCGGCGGCGGCTGCGCCTCCGGCACGCTGTTCACGGCAGGCGGCGGCAATGTCCGGATGGCGGTGGTGCTGGTCTTCTTCTGCCTCGGCTGCTGGCTGGCGACGCTCGACATGACGTGGTGGCGGGCGCTGCCAAGCCTGCCGGCCGTCTCGCTCGGCAAGCGCTTCGGCTTCCTCGAGGCGGCGGGGCTGCAGGCGGGCCTGCTGGCGGCCATCCTAGGCGCGCTCCATCTGGCGGGCGCGCGACTGAAGCGGCCGTTATGGGGGCCGCTCGACGCCCGGTCGCTGCTCTACGGCCCCTGGCCGCTGCTGCTCGGCGGACTCGTGCTCGCCGCGCTCAATTGGGCGGTCCTGCTGATCGCCGGCCATCCCTGGGGCGTCACCTGGGGCTTCACGCTCTGGGCGGCGAAAGCCGCGGCGGCGGTCGGGTGGGACCCGGCGTCGAGCGCCTACTGGTCCGAGCCTTGGCGCGCGGGCGCGCTGCGCCAGTCCGTCTTCGCGGACGCGGCGTCGGTCATGAACATCGCCATCGTCTTCGGCGCCATGGCCGCGGCCGCGCTCGCGGCGAAGATCCGGCCGACCATCCGCATCCCGGCGCGTTCGCTCCTGGCGGCGGTGCTGGGCGGTCTCGCCATGGGCTACGGCGCGCGGCTCGCGTATGGCTGCAATATCGGCGCGTTCTTCAGCGGCGTGGCGTCGACCAGCCTGCATGGCTGGGCGTGGATCGTGGCGGCGCTCGCCGGCAACGTCATCGGCGTCCGTCTACGCCCCGCCTTCGGCCTCGCGAATCAGTAGCCGCCTCAGGCGCAACATCGCGACGATGCCGAGCGCCGGGCCTATGGCCATGACGACCAGGACCGTCGGCCAGTCCGTCGCCGCCGCCAGCATCGGCGTCGCCTGTACGGTCAGGAAGGTCAGCGCGAAACCGAGCGCCGTCTGCAAGGTCATTAGGCTGCCGGCCCGCTCCGGCGGAGCGTGATCGGCGACCAGGGTGGAGAACTGGCCCGAGTCGGGCGCGATCGAGGCGCCCCAGACCAGCATCGCCAGGAGATGCAGCCAAGGCGGCCCGCCGAAGCTCCAGGCGGTTGCGAGCGCGGCGAGGCAGCTCACCGCCATCGCCGCCGCCGCCACCTCCGCCTTGCCGACCCGGTCGGCCGCCCATCCGGCGACGAAGCAGGCGACTGCGCCGGCGGAGATGGCGGCGAACGCGGTCAGCCGCGCCATTCGTTCGGCCGCGGCCGCGTCCATCCATGCGGCGTAGCTGGCGGCCGCGATGACGGCGATCCAGGCCCACATGGAATAGAGCTCCCACATGTGGCCGAAATAGCCGGCATAGGCGAGGCGCACCTTGCGGTTGGTCCAAGCGGTCAGGATGGCGCGCGGGTCGAAGCGCGGCGCGGTCCGGTGGTGGGGGCCGAGCGCGACCGCGAAGACCGCGAGACTGGCGGCGACGGACGCCAGCGACGTCATGGCGACGGTCAGCCGCCAGTCCGCGCCGCCGCCGAGCGCTGCCAGGTGCGGCACGGCCGCGCCGAAGGTCAGGGCGCCGATCAGCATGCTGACGATCGAGGCGCGGTCCTTCAGGCCCCAGCCGATCGCGATCTTCATACCGACGGGGTAGACGCCGGCGAGCAGGCCGCCGGTCGCAAGCCGGGCCAAGACGGCGGCGTCGCCGCCGACCGGGACCCAGAGCAACGCGGCGTTGGCGCCGGCCGCCAGCAGCGAGGCGGCGGCGAACACCCGGCGCGGGTCGAAGCGGTCGGGCAGGCCGAAGAACGCGGAAAGAAGGGCGCCGATCACGAACCCGATCTGCACCGCGCTCGACAACGCCGCCTGCCGGCCGGGCGACAGGGCCGCCTCCTTCAGCATCTCCGGCAGTACGGCCGCCGAAACGAACCAGAGCGACATCGGCGCGATGATCGCGACGACCAGGATCGCGAGCGACCGCGCCTTCCCGCCCGGCGGGGCGGAGGTCGCGCCGGCGCTATTCAAGCTCGGGGAAGAACTTGGGCGGCTTCGGGAAGCCGAACGGCGGCGCCGTGCCGGCCTGGGCGCGCTTGCCCTGCCAGGCGGCGAGTTCGGTTTCGTGCCGCACCCGGTCGCCGGACGGCCACTTCAGGCCGTCCGCCAACCGGAAGCCGATGGCGTCGGCAAGGCCGCCGCCCTTGTAGCGCTGCAGGATGACGCCGCGGCCGCGGCCCATCTCCGGCATGTCGTCGATCGGGAAAATCAGGAGGCGCCGGTTCTCGCCGACGACGGCGATCTGGTCGGCGTCGTCCGCAATGGGCCGCATGATGACGGCCCTGGCCGGCGCCTTCACGTTCAGCACCATGCGGCCCGAACGCGTTTGCGCCGCGAGCGCATCGGCCGGCGCGAGGAAGCCCCGGCCGTCGTCGGACGCCATCAGCATCCGGCCCGACGCCGGGGCGACCAGCATTTCGACGATGTCGGCGTCGGCCGCGATGTCCGCCAGCAGGCGGATCGGCTCGCCGGCGCCGCGTCCGCCCGGCAGCTTGTCGCCGTCCAGCGTATAGACGCGCCCGTCGGTCGCAAGCGCCAGGATCCGGTCGGTCGACTGGGCGTGGAAGCGGAACCGCTCCTGGTCGCCGTCCTTGTATTTGAGCTCGGCGTCGGCCGCCAAATGGCCCCGCATGGCGCGGAGCCATCCCTGGGCGGAGCAGACGACGGTGATCGGTTCGCGCTCGACCTCGGCGGCCCGCGGCACCTCGACCTCGGCGGGCGGGCCCTGGATGCTGGTCCGGCGCCGGCCGAGCGACGTGTCCTTGCCGAAGGTCTTCCGCATGTCGCGGATTTCGGCCCCCACCCTGCGCCACTGCTTCGCGTCCGATTCCATGAGTTCGGCGAGTTCGGCCTGCTCCGTCTCCAGCTCGGTCATCTCCCGCCGAATCTCCATCTCCTCCAAACGACGGAGGGACCGAAGGCGCATATTGAGGATGGCGTCGGCCTGAAGCTCGGTCAGCGTGAACGTCCGGATCAGTTCGGCCTTCGGATCGTCTTCCTCACGGATGATCCGGATCACCTCGTCGAGGTTGAGGTACACGACCATATAGCCCGCGAGCGTTTCCAGCCGGCGCGCGATCTGCGCCAAGCGGAAGCGGCTGCGCCGGACCAGCACCTCGCGGCGGTGGTCCAGGAAAATTTCCAGCAGTTCCTTCAGCGACATGACGCGCGGCGAACCGTCGGCGTCGAGCGCGTTCAGGTTGATCGAGACGCGCGTTTCGAACTCGGTCAGCCGGAAGAGCTGCTCCATCATCGCCTTCGGATCGACGGCGCGGGAGCGGGGCGTGAGCACGATCCGCACGTCCTCCGCCGACTCGTCCTGGATGTCGGCCAGCAGGAAAAGCTTCTTGTCCTCCAGAAGTTGGGCGGTCTTCTCGATTAGCCGGCTTTTGGAGACCTGGTAGGGGATTTCGGTGACGACGGCGCGCCACTGTCCGCGCGTCATCTCCTCGAGCTCCCAGCGCGCGCGCAGGCGAAGCGCGCCGCGGCCGGTCCGGTAGGCCTCGGCGATGACGTCGGGCGCCTCGCAGATGACGCCGCCCGTGGGAAAGTCCGGCCCCGGCACCAGCGCCAGCAGTTCGTCCATATCGGTCGAGCGGCGCTTGATCAGCTGGAGCAGGGCTTCGCAGAGTTCGTCCACATTGTGCGGCGGCACGTTGGTCGCCATGCCGACCGCGATGCCCTGGGCGCCGTTCGCCAGCAGGTTCGGGAAGGCCGCCGGCAGAACGACCGGCTCGCGGCCTTCGCCGTCATAGGTCTCGCGGAAATCGACCGCGTCCTCCTCGATGCCGTCGAGGAGGGCTTCGGCGACCGCGGTCAACCGCGCTTCGGTGTAGCGCATCGCCGCCGGGTTATCGCCGTCGATATTGCCGAAGTTGCCCTGGCCGTCGACCAGCGGATAGCGGACGGCGAAGTCCTGGGCGAGGCGCGCCATCGCGTCGTAGATCGCGCTGTCGCCATGCGGGTGGTACTTGCCCATCACGTCGCCGACGACGCGGGCGCACTTCTTGAAGGCGGCGGCCGGGTTCAGCCCGAGCTCGCGCATGGCGTAGACCAGCCTGCGGTGGACCGGTTTCAGCCCGTCCCGCGCGTCCGGCAGCGAACGCGACGTGATCGTCGAGAGCGCATAGGCCAGGTAGCGCTCGGAAAGCGCGCGGGAGAAGGGCTCGGGGCGGACGTTGCCGCCTTCGTCCCCGTTAGCGGGCGACTGCTCGTTCATGGCTCGTCTATATCAGATTCGCGGAACATGTCCTGAAACCGGAGACGCGCCGTGGGGATATCCCGGTTGAGCGCGCCCAGCACGTCGCGGGCGAGGAAATGGCCGCTGAGCTTGAGGCCCGCCGCGACGCTGGCGTCGTCGAGATCGCCCTCGCCCGAGAGGAACGCCGGCAGCGGCAGCATGCGGTCGTGATAGGCGGCGCCGGCTTCGCGGGAGACGGCGCGGCCGGTGCGCGGCGAAACGTAGACGAGGTCCTCCGTGGCGCCGGTGGCGGCGCATGTCTTCAGGTCCAGCGCGAAGCCCAGCTCCGCCAGCATGCCGATCTCCCAAAGAACATAGGCCGCCGGCCAGGCGTCCGACGCGAGCGCCCTGAGGAAAGCTTCAAGGCCGGCGGCGAGCGACGGATGCGGCTCCCGTTCGGCGAGCGCCGCTTCCGTCAGCGCGGCGGCCGAGGCGACGGCGGCGAGGCGGCGCGGATCGTCGAGCCAGAACCCGGCATGGTCACGCACCGGCTCCAACGACCAGGCGCCCAGTTGGTCGGCGAGGCGCGCCCGCCAGGTCATGTCCGCCTCGACGCCCGGCTGCAGCACGAAGCCGTCCCTGCGGCGCCGCGTCGTCCAGCGCGCGAGGCCGGCATGCAGGCCATGCTCCCGCGTCAGCGCCCGGACCAACAGGCCGTCCTCGCCAAAGGGCCGGGCGGACAGGACGACCCCGTGGTCGCGCCATTCGATCAACCGGTCACTCCGGCCGTCACTCCGCGTTGAAATCGAGCGCCCAGGGGGCGTAGCGCTCCGGATCCTCGCTCCAGTTCTCGCGCACCTTTACGAACAGGAAGAGATGCGCCTTCCGGTCGAGCGCGTCGCGGAGTTCGGCCTGCGCCGCTTCGCGGATGCGGCGGATGCGGTCGCCGCCGCGGCCCAAAACGATGGCGCGCTGGGTCTGCCGCTCGACGTAGATCGTCTGCTCGATGCGGACTTCGCCGTTCTTGAACTCCTGCCACGCATCGGTTTCGACCGTCAGCGCGTAGGGCACCTCCTGGCCGAGCTGGCGGAACGCCTGCTCCCGGGTGATTTCGGCGGCGAACATGCGGTCCTGCATGTCGCAAAGCTGGTCTTCCGGAAAGAGCCAGGGGCCTTCCGGCGCCTCTTTCGCGAGCGTGCGGGCGAGGTCGTCGACGCCGTCGCCGGACATCGCGGAGATCATGAACGTGTGCGCGAAGTCCAGCCGCTCGTTGAGCTTCGCCGCGAGCGTCAGGAGTTTTGGCCGCTTGGCGGCGTCGATCTTGTTGAGCACGAGGATGCAAGGCGCGGCGCCCGCCTTCAGGCGCTCGACGAGTTCCGCGAAACCGGGCGGTTCGGCGCGGCTCGCGTCGTAGACCAGGCAGATCGCGTCCGCGTCCTCCGCCCCGGTCCAGGCGCTGTGCACCATCGCGCGGTCGAGCCGGCGGCGCGGCCGGAAGATGCCGGGCGTGTCGACGAAGATAAGCTGGGCGTCGCCTTCCATGCGCACGCCCATCACTCGGGCGCGGGTCGTCTGGGCCTTGGCCGAGACGATCGAGACCTTGGCGCCGACGAGCGCGTTGACCAGCGTGGACTTGCCGGCGTTCGGCGCGCCGACCAGGGCGACCACGCTCGCGCGGCGGCCCGCCTCGTCGTTCACGTCTCGGCCTCCGCCTTGATCGCTTCCAGCATCGCCGTGGCGGCGGCCTGCTCGGCCGCCCGCTTCGAACGACCGCGGCCATGCGTCGGCAGGCGGTCGGCGACTTCGGCGGCGACGACGAAGGTCGGCTGGTGGTCCGGACCGTCCGACGCGAGCACGCGGTAGACCGGCAGCGGCAGGCCGAGAGACTGGGCCCACTCCTGCAGCGTCGTCTTCGGGTCCTTCGGCGGCGCGGAATACTGGTCGAGCATCGCGGTCCACCAGGCGCGGACGAAGCCGCGCGCCGCCGCGAAGCCGCCGTCGATGAAGATCGCGCCGATCAGCGCTTCGACGCCGTCGGCGGCCGCCGTCTCCAACTGTCGCCGCTGGGCGCGGCCTTCGCCGGGCGCGCGCTCCATCGCCGACAAGAGCTCGATGCGGCCCGCGACCTCCAGCAGGGTTTCCTTGCGGACAAGCGCCGTGTGCCGCTTGGCGATGGCGCCCTCGTCTTCCTTGACGAAGCGTTCGAGCAGCAATTCGGCCACCACGAGGCCCAGAACCCGGTCGCCCAAGAATTCCAGCCGCTCATAGCCGGCGCCGTCGCGAACGCGTTTCGCGGCGCCGGCTGCGCTTGGATGGGTCAGCGCGCCTTCCAACAGTCGCGGGTTCGAGAAGCGGTAGCCGATGCGCTCCTCGAACGCGCGCCGCGCGTCAGCTATTTCGACCATCATGCTCAGGGTCCGATGGTCGTGAACATGCGATCCCAACGCAATCCGGCGTTGAAATCGGTCCAGTCGTCGCCTCGCCAGTCGATCGAGAGAAACATGATGTCGGCCCGCCCAACCAGATTCTCCGCTGGCACGTAGGATACCGCGACCCGGCTGTCGTTGGAATTATCCCGGTTGTCCCCCATCACGAAATAATGCTTCGGCGGCACCTTGAACACTTCGGTGTTGTCGAAATCCATGTTGTCGCCGAGCTCAAGGATATCGTGCTCCACCCCGTTCGGCAGGACTTCAACGTAACGCTTGTAGACGCCGGAGCGGGTCGAGAACTCGCCGTTTTCGCGGCGTTCGACCATCTCGCCGTTGATGTAGAGCCGGCCGGCCTTCATCTGCACCGTATCGCCCGGCAGACCGATCACGCGCTTGATGTAGTCGGCCCGGCTCTCGGTCTGGCGGCCGCCCTCCAGGCGCTTCTGCACGAACTTGAAGACGACGACGTCGCCACGGTCGGGACCCCAGTCCGGCACGCGGCCCTCGAAGACGTTGGGGCTGAAGGGGAACGAATGGCGGCTGTAGCCGTAGGTCCACTTCGAGACGAAGAGATGGTCGCCGATCAACAATGTCGGCTGCATCGATCCGGAGGGAATGCTGAAAGGCTCGTAGACCAGGGACCGGAACAGCCCGGCGATCACCAGCGCCCAGAAGATCGCGCGGAGATAGTCCCAGATACTGTCTTTCTTTTCTTCCATTGACCTGGCCCCGCGCCGCTGCACGCCTTCGTTCATGCGACGTCCAAACGCCGCCGCACGTTCCCGATGACCGCGTCGAACATCTCTGGCGTCAACCGGCCGGTGTTGGTGTTGTAGCGGGAGCAGTGGTAGCTGTCAGCCACGATCAAGGTTCCGGCGTCGTGAACCGCGCCATGGGCGAACTTCGCGGCGCTCGCCTTCAGCCCCAACGTCCGCAGAACCGCGTCGTGCGAGACGCGGCCCAGCGCCAGAATGACGCGGAGACGGGTCATGGCCGCGATTTCCGCCACGAGGAACGGTCGGCAGGCGTTCGCTTCGGCCGGCGTCGGCTTGTTTTGCGGCGGCAGGCAGCGGACGGCGTTGGCGATCCGGCAATCGACGAGTTCGAGCCCGTCGTCCGGATCGCGGCCATAGGCGCCCGACGCGAAGCCGTGGTCGCCGAGCATGCTGTAGAGCAGGTCGCCCGCGTAGTCGCCGGTGAAGGGGCGGCCGGTTCGATTGGCGCCCTTCATGCCCGGCGCCAGACCCACGATCAGAAGCCGCGCGTCGAGCGGTCCGAAGGACGGCACCGGCGCGTTGTGCCAGTCCGGCTCCTTGCGGCGAAGGTCTTCCCGGAAGGCCACGAGCCGGGGGCAGAGCGCGCAATCCCGTCCCGGCGCGATCGCGACCTCAGTCGACATCATCGTCGTCGTCGAAATAGGTCGGGTCGCGATAGTCGCCGGGCCCGCGCAGCGGCGGCGCGCCCTCCCGCGCCGGCCGACGCGGCGGCGTCTCGTCTTCTTCTTCGAAATCGGGACCCCGGCGGCGGTCGGGCCGCTCGGCGCGGCCGCCCTGGTCCGGCATGCGGCGTTCGATCTCCGGCGCGATGTCCAGAAGATCCAGAAACTCGTCCGCCTGCCGGCGGATTTCGTCGGCGGCCATCGGCGGACTGGTGCGGATCGTGCTGACCACGGTCACGCGCACGCCCTTCGCCTGCATCGCTTCGATCAGGCGCCGGAAATCCCCGTCGCCGCTCATCAGGATCATGTGATCGATCCGGTCCGCGATGGCCAGCGCATCGACCGCGATCTCGACGTCCATGTTGCCGCGGATGCGGCGGCGGCCCATCGCGTCGGTGAATTCCTTGGCGGGCTTGGAGACCAAGGTGAAGCCGTTGTAGTCCAGCCAGTCCGCGAGCGGGCGGACGGGAGAGTATTCCTGGTCGTCCGCGATGGCGGTGTAATAGTAGGCGCGCAGCAGCCAGCTGCCGCTTTCGAAGAAGTACCGCAATTTTCGGTAGTCGATGTCGAAGCCGAGGTTTTTCGCGGCCGCGTAGAGATTCGATCCATCGATGAAGAGCGCGCGTCGCGGCATCATGCCGTTCATTCGAAATCCTTTCAGCGAAAATGAGTTAGCCAGCGGTATCGGATTCGGGCGATATCGGAAAGCGAGCGTGCGGACGGTGCAGCGGATTGTGCCGAACTACAAGATTTGCATTGAAGCGCCAAGGGGTTTCGCCATATAATCTTTGGCTTCCGAACACAGGGGATTTTTGCCATGGCGCGGGTCACCGTGGAAGATTGCGTCGAACGAGTGCCGAACCGGTTCGAGCTTGTCGTGCTCGCCGCTCAGCGCGCGCGCGACATCTCTTCCGGCAGCGAACTGCAGGTCGATCGCGATCGCGACAAGAACCCGGTCGTCGCGCTCCGCGAAATCGCAGAGGAGCGGGTCGGGACGGACGATTTGTTCGAGGCGGTCGTCAAGGGCCGACAGAAGGTCGCGCCGATCGACGAACTCGAGGAATTGGACGAGGCGATGTTCGCCGAGACCGACGGCGACGAGGCCGAAGACGACGAGCTCGATCTCGCCGCGCTCGCGCGCGACGCGGCCGAGCAGGGCGCGCCGGAACCGGTCAATCGCGATCGTCTGGCCGAAGCCTACGACGCGGGCGAGGCGACGGAGATCTGACCACCTGAAGGCGGCCGCGGCAGCGCGGCCGGGAGCGGAAAGAGTCCCAGATGATCCGGCAGTTCGAGCTGGTCGAGAAAGTCCGGGACTATGACGCCCAGGTCGACGAAGACGGCATCAATCGCGCCTATGTCTACGCCATGCAGAAGCATGGCGAGCAGCGGCGCGAGTCCGGCGATCCGTATTTCTCGCATCCGCTGGAGGTCGCTGCGCTCCTGGCGGACATGCGGCTCGATTCCGGATCGATCATCACGGCCCTGCTGCATGACACCGTCGAGGACACCGACGCGACGCTGAACGAGATCGACCAGCTGTTCGGCGACGAGATCGCCCGGCTGGTCGACGGCGTCACCAAGCTCAACAAACTGGAAGTCCAGTCGGACCGGACGAAGCAGGCGGAGAATTTCCGCAAGCTCGTCGTCGCGATGTCCGAGGATATCCGCGTTCTCCTCGTCAAGCTCGCCGACCGACTGCACAACATGCGGACGCTCGGCTATGTCAAGTCGGACGTGCGCCGCCAGCGCGCCGCCAAGGAAACGATGGACATCTACGCGCCGCTGGCCGAACGCATCGGCATGCAGGCGTGGCGCGACGAACTGGTCGACCTGGCTTTCGCCGAACTCAACGCCGAGGCGCGCAATTCGATCATCACGCGGCTGGAGTTCCTGCGCAGCAACGGCCAACAGCTTTCGAGCCTTGTCGAGCAGGAACTGGGCGAGACGCTGCGCGCCCACGGCGTCGAGGCCGAAATCTCCGGCCGCGAGAAGGCGCCACACTCCATCTGGCTGAAAATGCAGCGCAAGGCCATGCCGTTCGAGGCGCTGACGGACATCATGGCCTTCCGCGTGATCGTCGACAGCGTCGAGCAGTGCTATCAGGCGCTGGGCGCCATCCACGCCCGCTATCCGGTGCTGCCCGGCCGCTTCAAGGACTTCATCTCGACGCCCAAGGCGAACGGCTACCAGTCGATCCACACCGGCGTGATCGGGCCGGAGCGGATGCGCGTCGAGGTGCAGATCCGCACCCGCGCGATGCACGAGATCGCCGAGTTCGGCCTCGCGGCGCACTGGCGCTACAAGCAGGGCGGCGACGCGCATGACGGCAAGCAGTTCGCCTGGATCCGAAGCCTCCTGGAAATCCTGGACCACGCCGGCGGGCCGGAGGAGTTCCTCGAGCACACCAAGCTCGAAATGTTCCAGGACCAGGTTTTCTGCTTCACGCCGAAGGGCGATTTGATCGGGCTGCCGAACGGGGCGACCGTGGTCGACTTCGCCTATGCGGTGCATTCCGAGGTCGGCGACCATTGCATCGGGGCCAAGGTCAACGGGCGCATGGCGCCGGTGCGTACGCGCCTCGGCAATGGCGACCAGGTCGAGATCCTGACCGCGCGCAACAAGACGCCGTCGCCCGAATGGGAGCGGTTCGTCGTCACCGGCCGCGCCCGCGCCCGTATCCGCCGCATGATCCGCCTGGAGCAGCGCGACCAGTATGTTTCGCTCGGGCGCGAAATGGCGCGGCGCGCCTTTGCGACAGCGGCCAGACGCTTCAGCGAGAAGGCGCTCGCTCCGGCCCTGCGCAAGTTCGGGTTGGAGCGTCCCGAAGACCTCTACGCCGCGCTCGGCGAAGGTCTGCATACGGAACGCGAGGTCGTCGCCGCCATCTCCCCCAACGCGGTGGAGAAGCCCAGGGAGTTTGACGTCGAGGAGGCGGCGCGGCCGGCGAGCACCAAATTGGGCGCCCTGCCGCTCAAGGGACTGATTCCCGGCATGGCGGTCCATTTCGCGCGCTGCTGCCACCCGCTGCCGGGCGATCCCATCGTCGGCATCGTCACGACCGGCAAGGGCGTCACCGTGCACGTCTCGGAATGCGCGACGCTCGAAGCCTTCTCGCACACGCCCGAGCGCTGGCTGGACGTCGATTGGGACCGGGCCTCCGAAGAACGGCATATCGGCCGGGTTCGCGTGGTGCTGGAGAACGCGCCCGGCGCGCTCGGCGCCATGTCGAACGGCATCGGCCGCTATGGGGGCAACATCACAAATCTGCGTTTTACCAACCGCGCGAGCGATTTCTTTGAGCTGCAGGTCGACATAGAGGTCGAAAGCCTCGAACATCTCGCCAATATCATAGCGGCGCTCAGGACGGAGAGCGTGATCACATCGATCGACCGGGAAAGGTCGTAACGCGCCCCTGATGCTTGGCCGAAGAACACCTCGACCGCTGTCCGACCGCATCGTCGCCTGGCTCTGGCCGAAGCGGGGCCTGAGCCGCGCCGCGCGGTATTTCCTGCGGCGCATTACGCGGCTGAAGGGCTCGCCGCACGCGATTGCGGCCGGCGTCGCCAGCGGCGCCGCGGTCAGCTTTCTGCCGCTGCCCGGCCTCCACTTCATACTTGGCGGCATCCTGGCGTTCGCGCTGCGCGGCAGCCTGATCGCCTCCGCCGTCGGCACGATCGTCGGCAACCCTTGGACGTTCCCGTTCATCTGGATCGCCGGATTCCGAATCGGCTGGTGGCTCGGCGTCGGCGACGGCGTTGCGATCGCGGAGGGATCGATCGGCGCGCGCCTCGGCGCCGCGGTCGGCGCCCTCTGGAACGGCCGCTTCGGCGAGGCCTTTCTGGACAGTTGGCCGGTTCTCGGCCCGACGCTCGTCGGCGGCGCGCTGATGGGCGTGGTCGTCTGGGCGCTGTTCTACTGCCTTGTCAGGCATGCGATCGCGGCCTACCAGACGCGTCGTCAGGCGAAGCTCGCCGCCGGCCGGCAGCGCTGGGGCCGCGCGTCGGTCGGCAGCGCGCCTGTCGGGGGCACGGAGGAGGGCAAGGCATGACCGCTCGGAAACTGCGGCTCGGCGTCAATGTCGATCACGTCGCGACGGTCCGAAACGCGCGCGGCGGTCAGGATCCGTGTCCGGTGCGCGCGGCCCAACTGGCGGCGGAGGCCGGGGCCGACGGCATCACGGCGCACCTCCGCGAAGACCGCCGGCATATCCGCGACGACGACATCGCGCGCCTCCGGACGGAGGTGGCGCTGCCGCTCAACTTCGAGATGGCGGCGACGGCGGAGATGGTCGGCATCGCGACCCGGCATCGCCCGCACGCCGCGTGCCTCGTGCCGGAGAAGCGTGAGGAACTGACGACGGAAGGCGGGCTGAACGCGGCCGGTCTGCATAATCGGCTGCAGCCGATGATCGCGGACCTCGCCGGCGCCGGCATCCGGGTATCGCTGTTCATCGAAGCGTCCGGCGAGCAATTGCGCGCCGCGGCGGCGCTCGGCGCGCCGGTCGTCGAACTGCACGCCGGCCGCTATGCGGAGACGACCGGCGCCGCGCAGGCCGAAGAACTGGAGCGTATCCGCGCGGCGGCGCGCGAGGGCGCTGCGCTCGGCCTCGAAATCCATGCGGGGCACGGTCTCAACTACGCCAATGTCGGGCCCATCGCGGCGATCCCGGAGATCATGGAACTGAACATCGGCCACTTCCTGATCGGCGAGGCGATCTTTTGCGGCCTGGGAGACGCGATCCGGGAAATGCGGCGCTTGATGGACGACGCGCGGAGCGCGGCGTCGTGATCATCGGCATCGGCAACGACCTCATTGACATCCGGCGGATCGAATCGACGATCGAGCGCTTCGGCGACCGTTTCATCGACCGCATCTTCACCGACGTCGAGCGCGCGAAGTCCGACCGTCGGGCGCTCCGCGCCGCCTCCTACGCCAAGCGGTTCGCGGCGAAGGAGGCCTGCTCGAAAGCGCTCGGCACGGGCTTCCGCAAGGGCGTCTTCTGGCGGGACATGGGGGTGGTCAACCTGCCGGGCGGCAAACCGACCATGCGGTTGACCGGCGGCGCGGCAGACCGACTGGCGGCCTTGATTCCCGAGGGCATGCGCCCCCAGATCGACCTCACGATCACCGACGAGCCGCCGATCGCCGAGGCGTTCGTAATCATATCGGCCGTGCCGGACACGGGCTCGTGACGGGCATGGCGGCCGGATTTCCGCCATAATGGCGGATCATTCTTGCCGGTAGAAGGGAAGCGATCAGTATGGCTCTGACCCTCCCCCTGAAGGCGCGGCTGCTGCGTCCTCTGGCCCACGCGGCCCTGGTCGCGGAGCGGCTCTGGCGCGGCATGTGGCCGGCCCAGGCGTTTGTCGCCGCATATGTCGCGTTGGCCGGTTTCGGCCTGCTGGCCGACGCCCATTGGATCGTCCGCCTTCTCGCGCTGCTTGCCGCGCTCGCCGGCGTGGGCTGGGGCTTGCGACGCCTCGTCGATCGGTTCCGCTGGCCGGGCAGGGCCGAGGCCGAGCGGCGCCTGGAGCGCGACAGCGAGCTGCCCCACAGGCCGTTCGCGGCGCTTGCCGACGCGCCGGTCGATCCGGACGCGCGGGGGGCGGCCGCCTGGTCGTTGCATGTCGACCGGATGTTGGCCGCCGTCCGGCGCGTCCGCCTGAAACTGCCCGACTTTTCCGTCGCGGGCCGCGACCCCTATGCGCTTCGGCACGCGGCGCTGCTGCTGTTGATCGGCGGCCTCGCCGTCGGCTGGGGCGATCTTGGACCCCGCCTCGCCGGCGCGGTGCAGGTCTGGCCGGGCGACCCGGCGCGGCCGGTCGCTGTCGAGATGTGGATCGACCCGCCGACCTATACCGGCGCGGCGCCGATCCGGCCGACGAGCGCGCTCGCCGTGGTCTCGGCGCCGACCGGCAGCACGCTCAAGGCTTATGCGGATTCCGGCGAAGGCGCGCCGCGGCTCATCGCCGGCGCCTCGGAGCTGCTGTTCCAGCCGACCGACACCCCCAACGAATATGCGCTCGAGACGACGCTCGACGCCGATGGGCGTCTGGCGCTGCTCGACGCCGACGGCGAGATCATCGCCGAATGGCCGCTGGAGATCGTGCCGGACGCGCCGCCAGAGGCCGCGTTCGTCGAAGACGCGCAGCTTTCCGACACCGGCGTGCTGCGCTTCGACTACGAGGCGACGGACGACTACGGGGTCGAACTGGCCGACGTCTCCTTCGCGCCGAACGACAGCGCGCCCGCGGGCGGCTATGCCGACGTCGAGGTCCTGCCGGTGCCGCTGCCGACGGGCGCGAAGACGGCCACGGGCGTGATGTTCCGGGACCTGACGCCGCATCGCTGGGCCGGCCGCGAAGTCCGCTTCGCCATTCGCGCGACCGACGCCATCGGCCAGACAGGCCACAGCCGGCCGCTGATCCTGACATTGCCGGAGCGGGAGTTCACCCATCCGGTCTCCCGCCAGATCATCGCCGCCCGAAAGCTGCTGGACGCCAACCCGCGGGAGCGGGAGCCGGCCGCGCTGGCCATGGACGGCATCATGCGGAACCCGGCCGAGTACGGCCACAACCTCACCGCCATGACCGCGATGGCGCTGACCATCGCCCGGATCAACTACGACGCCACCGAGCGCACTTATCTGCTGGCGCGCGACCTGATGTGGGAGACGGCGCTCCGTCTGGAAGACGGCGACCTCTCGGCGGCGGAACGCGCGCTCCGGAAGGCGCGGGAACGGCTGGCCGAAGCGATGGCGCGGGACGCTTCGCCCGAAGAGATCGCGAAGCTGGTCGACGAACTGAAGCAGGCGCTCGAACGCTTCCTGGAAGCCCTGGCGCGCTCGCAGGCCGATCAGGACATGGCCCAGCAGCCGATGGATCCGAACCAGCAGATGATGCAGAGCCAGGACCTGATGCGCATGCTGGATCAAATCCGCGAGATGACCGAACAGGGCGCCCGCGACGCGGCGCGGCAGATGCTGTCGGAAGTCGACCGGATGCTGGAGCAGTTGTCCAACGCCCGGATCGCGCGGCAGAACATGGAACAGTTGCAGCAGATGATGCAGGGCCTGCAGGAGATGCAACAGCTGATCCAGCGCCAGCAGCAACTGATGGACGAGACGTTCCAGCAAGGTCAGCAGGGCCAACAGGGCCAGCAAGGCCAACAGGGCCAGCAAGGCCAACAGGGTCAGCAAGGCCAACAGGGCCAAATGGGGCAGGGCCAGATGGGTCAGCAGGGCCAGGGCGGGCAGCGGCCCGGTCAGGGCCATCTCGGCCAGGGCCGGGCGCTCGCCGGCCAGCAGGAGGCGCTGCGCCGGGCGCTCGGCGAGATCATGCGACAGATGGGCGAGAACGGGCAGATCCCGGGCGGCATGGGCGAAGCGGAGCGCGCCATGCGCGACGCCGTCGAAGGCCTGCAGCAGGGCGACAATCCGGGCGCGCTCGGCGACCAGGGCCGCGCGCTCGACGAACTGCGTCGCGCGGCCCAGGACATGGCCCAGCAGCTCGCGCGGCAGATGGGCGGCGGCCAGGGGCAGGACGGCGGCTTCGCGCGCGGCCAGGGGACCGACAGCCAGGACGGGCGCGACCCGCTTGGCCGGGCGCTGCGCGGCCGGGCGACGGGCGACGTCGACATTCCGGGCGTCACCGACCTGCAGCGCGCCCGCGCCATCCGCGACGAGGTGTTGCGCCGCGCCGGCGAACGGGCGCGGCCGACTATCGAACTCGAATATCTTCAGCGCCTGCTGGAGCGGTTCTGACGGCGCGGCGTCTGGCCCGGCCGGCCGAGTTCGACTAGCCTTCGTCCCGGCAACGGGAGGGGAACGCCGCCATGACGAAGATCGAACCATACTGCGCGCCGACGGTGTTCGACCCGCCGACCTATTCCCAGGCGGTCAAGGTGACGGGCGCCGACGCCATCCTGTTCCTGTCCGGCCAGGTCGCCTATGCGCCGGACGGGTCGGTGCTGCACCCGAACGATTTCGAGGCCCAGGCGCATGAGGCCTTCCGGGCGATCAAGGCGCTGGTCGAGGAGGCCGGCGGCACGCTCCAGAACGTCGTCAAGCTGAATACCTACCTGACCGACATCAACCACCGGCCGGCGCTGGCTGGCGTCCGCGACGCCTACTTCCCGAACGGCGCGCCGGCGTCCACGCTGATCGAGATCAGCGCGCTCGCCCAGCCCGATTGGCTGATCGAGATCGAAGCGATCGCCGTCCTTTGAACGACGCGATGACGGAGAAGGTCGCGGTCGTCACCGGCGCCGCGCGCGGCATCGGCCTCGCGACGACGGACCTGTTCCGTGAGAAGGGCTGGCGCGTCGCCATGGTCGACCGCGACGCGGCGGCGCTCAAGGAAGCGGCCGCGGCCCGGAACGACGCCTTGGCCATTGTCGCCGACGTCTCGATCCCGGAGGACGTCGCGCGCATGACGAACGCGGCCGCCGAAGCCTTTGGCCGCATCGACGCACTGGTGAACAATGCGGGCGTCGCCGACTTCGGACCCTTGGAGGGTACGACCTTCGAACGCTGGCGCACCGTGATGGCGACGAACCTGGACGGCGTCTTCCTGTGTTCGCAGGCGGTTCTGCCGTGGCTGAAGGAGACGCGGGGGTCGATCGTCAACATCGCCTCGATTTCCGGCGTCCGCGCGTCGACGCTGCGCGTCGCCTACGGCACGTCCAAGGCGGCGGTGATCCATCTGACGCGGCAGCAGGCGGCGGAGCTCGGCGAATTCGGCGTGCGCGCGAACTGCGTGGCGCCCGGTCCGGTCGCGACCAAGCTCGCCAAGGCCGTGCACACCCAGGACATCGTCGACGCCTATCACGACGCGATCCCGCTCAACCGCTATGGGGCCGAGCGGGAAATCGCGGAGGCGATCGTCTTCCTCGCGTCCGAGGCCGCCAGCTATGTCACCGGCCAGACGCTCGCCGCCGACGGCGGCTTCGACGCGACCGGCGTCGGCCTTCCAGCCTTGCGCCGAGACCGCTGACCCTTATTCGGCGGCGGCGTCGAGTTCCTTTTCGGCCGCGGGCTTCCGCGCGTGCATCAGGCGGGTCATCCCCGGGATCAGCACATGGGTGTGGATGTCGGTCAGGCCGACGCCCG
>MRWG01000778.1_pt1 | contig 26688 bp, 26 predicted proteins | sample 1013341 | NCBI WGS metagenome assembly MRWG01 (sample SAMN06117577, study PRJNA244670) | biofilm metagenome | biome: Water; feature: Cathode Biofilm; material: Biofilm; isolation source: microbial consortium enriched at the cathode of a solar microbial fuel cell | place: USA: District of Columbia ... | reverse complement strand
GGAAAATTACGATGGTTCGGATATCGTCCTGAACGCGGAGAACATCCTGGTCCTTTCCCCGGACTACTTTGAGGAATTGAAACGCTACAAGGGGCAAAGCCTGATTGTGACCGATGGTACCACCCTGCTGGGGGCCGATGACAAGGCGGGGATCACCGAAATCGTGAGCGCTATGGAATACCTTATCCAGCACCCCGAAATACCACATGGCAAAGTCCGTGTGGCTTTTACCCCGGATGAAGAGATCGGGCGCGGGGCACACAAATTTGACCTGGGGGCTTTTGGTGCCGACTGGGCCTATACCATGGATGGGAGTACCCTGGGAGAACTGGAATATGAAAACTTCAATGCCGCCAGGGCCAAAGTTTTGGTGAAAGGCAAGAGTGTCCACCCTGGCTATGCCAAGAATAAAATGGTGAATGCTATTGGGATCCTGACCGAATTTCTGGCCGCACTGCCACAGCATGAAGTCCCCGAGCGCACCGAGGGGCGGGAAGGCTTTTTCCATGTGCATAAACTATCCGGGGAAATTGAAAAGGCCGAGGCCGAACTGATTATCCGGGATCACGACAGGCAGCTGTTTGAGGACCGCAAGCGGTTCCTGACCGACCTTGTCCGCGACATCAACCAACGGCATGGCGATTTTGCCACGATAGACCTCAAAGACCAGTATTACAATATGAAAGAGAAGGTAGCGCCGGTTTTCCATATTGTGGAAATTGCCCGCGAAGCCATGGAGTCCCTGGGGATTGTTCCCGACATAAAACCCATTCGCGGCGGAACGGATGGATCACAGCTGAGTTATATGGGCCTCCCCTGCCCCAACATCTTCGCGGGAGGGCATAATTTCCATGGTAAGTACGAATACCTGCCGGTGGAAAGCATGCAAAAAGCGGTTGACGTTATCGTAAAAATTTGCGAACTTACTGCCAGCAGAAGCTGGTAAAATGACGGCAAAGGACAAAGTAGAAGCTTATTATGCCAGGGAAAGCCCCTTCAGGGAAGCTATGTGCATGCTAAGGACCCTGGCCCTGCAAACCAGGGCGGAGGAAGACTTCAAATGGAGCGGCCCTGTATATACGGCAGGGGGAAAGAACGTTTTCGGCATTATGGGTTTTAAACACCATTTTGGCCTTTGGTTCTTTAACGGGGTCTACCTGAAGGATCCGCTGGGTGTGCTGGAAGCGGCACAAAAGGGCACCCGGGCCATGCGCCACTGGAAATTCACTTCAATGGACCAAATCCAGGGACCCCAGGTGCTGGGGTACCTCAACGAAGCCATAGACAACCAGGAAAAAGGCCTGGAACACCGCCCGGTGCGGAAAAAAGCGCCACCCATGCCCCCGCTCCTCCGGGATTGCCTGGAAAAGGACCCGGTGCTGCAGGCGGCCTTCAAATCCCTTGCCCCCTACAAACAACGGGAGTATTGCGAGCATATAGGTACTGCCAAACAGGAGAAAACCCGACGTTCCCGCCTTGAAAAATGCCTGCCTCTAATTCGGAGGGGGCTTTCGATGAACGATCAATACCGTTAGGGAACAACCGGCCACCAAAGCCGCCCCTTCTACCCGTAACAGGGACCAAAGCCCGGTTTCGGGGAACCGATGTTATATGCGTATGGATTGTGGCCCGCTTTCGCCGGCGGCCTACCGGTATCCCGGTAACTTCCACCCGTTATGGTAGGAGGCCCTTAGCAGGCTATTCGCGGCAGGGTCTGTAAACGCGGACTTCGCTGTATCCCAGTAGAGCCGGTTCCCGGTCTTGAAGGCGACATTGCCCATATGGCTGACCAGGGCCGCATCGAATCCTACCTGTATTGGGGCGTTCAGGTTGCCCGCATCCCTGTTTTTTACCGCCTCGATGAAATTTGCCGTATGCAGGTCCAATCCGCTGCCCTGGTTTCTCTGGAGGGGTACAGCTTCCATTCGGGGAACTCCTTCCTTGCCCCAGCCCTGGAAATCGTTTTCAGGGATCACTTCCCAACCGCCCCGGTCCAGCACCAGGGTGCCATTGTTCCCAATAAAGGCAATCCCGTGGTTGCGGCCATAATTCCCCCCGTCTATCCCGGTGGCATGCTCCCATAGTATGGAGAAACCTTCGTATTCATAAACGGTCTGGAGGGTATCGGGCGTTTCGGAGGCATCCCCGGGGTAGGCAAATTTTCCGCCAAGGGCCATCACGGACCTGGGGGTGGCCGCCTTCATCCCATAGAGGGCATAATCGATCAGGTGTACGCCCCAGTCTGTCATGAGCCCCCCAGCGTAGTCCCAGAACCACCTGAAATTAAAGTGAAAACGGTTGGGGTTGAAGGGGCGGTTTGGGGCAGGGCCCAACCACATGCCATAGTCCACGCCTTCCGGGGCCGTGCCATCGGGCTCTGGCGATACCGGCTTCATCCACCCCTGGTAGGCCCAGGCCTTGGCGAGGCGTATTTCACCCAGCTGGCCCGAATGCACAAAATTGATCGCATCCACAAAGTGCGGTTGGCTTCGCTGCCATTGCCCTATCTGAACGATACGGCCTGCTGCCCCTACCTGATGCAACATCAACTGGCACTCTTCTATGGAATTGGCGATGGGCTTCTCACAATATACATCCTTGCCGGCCTGCAGGGCATCGCAAAGCTGCAGGCAATGCCAGTGGTCTGGCGTACCCACAATCACCACGTCTATATCCTTATTGGCCAGCAATTCCCGGTAATCGCCATACCACTTCGGTTTTTTTATCCCGGCCTTCTCCAGATCCGCGGTACGTTCGGCAAGGACGTTCTGATCGATATCGCAAAGGGCAATCACAGAGATCTCGCTGATTTTCAGCATAGAGAGCAGGTCTGAAAAACCCATTCCCCTGCATCCGATCAGGCCAACATTGATACGGTCGTTAGGCCCTACCTGTTTGCGCATGGAAGCGAGCAATTCTGTGGGAAAGGCAAAGGAGGCGCCTGTCCCCATCAACAACAGGGAGGTATTACGCATAAAATTTCTTCTGGAGTGCTGCATGAGTGCTGGGTTTTTCAGTGATGAATATAGGAATTTTTGCCCAGGGCAGCCATCAAAAAAAACACCGGAACATCGTCCGGTGTTTTAGATTCCAGGAAAAAACCAGGGCCTATTTGTCCTTGGTGTCGTTCGCTTTTTTGCTCATCTCCATGGAGATGGCCGACCGGTCGAATTTTAAACGTCCGGCCATGGTTTCGATGATGCAGGAAAAGTCCTTGTCATTCAAATCGACAATCTTCCCATGAAGGCCGCTTTTAGTTACTATTTTGTCTCCCTTCTTAAGGGCTTCCACGAACCTTTTCTCGTCTTTTTGACGTTTCATTTGCGGGCGGATCATAAAAAAATACGCTACCACAAATATCAGGATTAAGGGAAGAAACTGTCCAATGTCTCCCATGAGCTGCTGGTTTCTTAGGTGTTTAAATAGGTAATTACTTTACGGGACCTTTCACGGGGCCCGCGTTTTTTGGATTGACAAAGGCCTTAATCCTCAGGATTTCGGAACCTTTCTCGGTATTGGCGGTTACGGTTACCGTCTTGGTGACCTGGTTAAGCCCTGAACCGTTAAAATTCACCACCAACTCGCCGCTCTCACCCGGGGCTATGGGGGTGTTTTTTGGATAATTGGGGACGGTACACCCACAACTGCTGGTCGCATTGGTGATAATCAAAGGGGCATTCCCGGTATTGGTAAACGTAAAGCTGGTTTCCTGTGGGGTCCCTTGCTCAATGGTACCAAAATCGTGTTCAGATTTGTCAAAACTCATTACGGGAAGTTGTTTCGCCGCTTCATCGCGTTTGGCAGCTACTTCCACATTGGAAGCTTCAATCTTGCTGGAAGCATTTTCCTTGCAGGAAACAAGGGCAAATACAGCCACCAGACTCAGGCTCAATACTACTTTTTTCATTGCTCGTTAATTTTATTTAGCGTCAAAATTAAACAATATTTTTACAACAACCCCCGTCCGGTTTTATTTAGTTTCCCGTCGGTTTTGTATTCCTTCACCAATTTATCGAGTATGCCATTGATAAAAATACTGCTCTTGGGGGTCGAATACTCTTTGGCAATCTCCAGGTACTCGTTGATGGTCACCCGTTCCGGGATGGAGGGGAAATTGAGGAGTTCACAAATAGCCATTTTAAGGAGGATGGCATCGATGTCGGCTATACGGTCTTTGTCCCAGTTGGGTGTTTTCCCTTCAATCTCGCTGACCAGGGCGCCATCGTTCAACAGGGTTTTGACCAGCAACTTCCTGGCAAAATCCAGATCGTCATCATCTTTCACCAGCTTGGGGAGGAAAAAGCTATCGACATGTTCGGGCTTCACCTTTTTCAGTCGTTTGAGCAAAAAGGTGTTTACCAGGGGGAGGTCGTCTACCCAGGTAAGCTGGTCATCCTCAAAATATTCGTAAATCTTTTCGTTGGGCGCAATCACTTCCCTGAAGAGCTCTATGACCACTTTGCGGTCTGCTTCAAAGGAAGTATCCGTACTTTGCATGTAGGCCTCGTAGACATCACTGGCAACGATTTCCCTGAAGAGTATTTTCACATATTCTTCATGCAGGTACCAGTTCTTGAGTTTACGGCGATTAAGCTCGTCGCCCAGGGCCTTGTTTTCGGCTATTTTAAGGAGTAACTTGTTTTTAACGAACCGTTCTTTGTCCGGGTAGCTATCCGAAGGACTCGCCAAATACTTATTGGAGGATAGTTTAATATGCTCTGCCGCCAATTGATGCAGTTCCCGGAACAAACTCAGCATGAGCAGGTACAGCGTGTACGTTTGGTTGATGCTGTATTTTAAAAACTTCTCCTGTTTTTCGAGGGAGTCGTCTTTGGACAGGGTCAAGGCATAAATGCATTGCATCACCTTTACCCGGATTTGCCTTCGTGTTAGCATGAATAGGAACTTTATCCTGATTTAAATCTCGGCGCAAAAATAACAATCTATTTCAAACCATTTCGCATCCTTCCTTTTATCTTATCAGTTTTATAACATTGGGATTCCCACCAATCTCCTATATTTGCCAAATTCGTTGTCATACACAACCCCTGACAAGCCCAAGATACCTGCATGAAGGAGCTGAAGCATCTCAACAAGTACTTTAAGAAATACTGGGGGAAACTGGTGATCGGGATCATAATTACCATTATTGCCAGGGTGTTCCAACTGGTCATGCCCTCTTTTGTTAAAAAGTCCATAGAGGTGGTGGAAGCCTATGTGGCTGATGAAGTCACCGTGGCCACCGCCCGGGAATTGCTGCTGGAATACATCATGATCATTATCGGCGCGGCCCTGTTGTCGGGGTTTTTCACATTCCTGATGCGGCAGACCATTATCAATGTGTCCCGTTACATTGAATTTGACCTGAAAAACGAGATTTTTGACCATTATCAGCTCCTCAACCTCAATTTTTACAAAAAGAACCGCACCGGCGACCTGATGAACCGCATAAGCGAGGACGTAAGCCAGGTAAGGTTGTATGCCGGGCCGGCCATCATGTACGGGATGCAGACGCTCACGCTATTCGTCTGCCTGATCCCGCTGATGTTCATCAAGGCACCTACCATTGCCTTTTATTCCCTACTGCCCCTCCCCATCCTCTCTGTTTTGATCTACTGGATCAGTAAGGTGATCCATAAGCGCTCTACCCGCGTACAGGAATACCTATCGACCCTGTCCACCTTTGCCCAGGAATCCTTTTCCGGCGTGGCGGTCATCAAGGCCTATAGCCTGGAACCACAGGTAAACAGCGATGTACGGGTGCTTGCCGCCGAGGGAAAGGAAAAGAGCATGGACCTGGCCAAGGTTAATGCCTGGTTTTTCCCCCTGATGATCCTATTGATCGGCATCAGCAACATTTTTGTCATCTATGTGGGAGGCATGCAATATATACGGGGCGAGATCACCTCGGTAGGGACCATCGCAGAATTCATCCTTTACGTGAATATGCTCACCTGGCCCGTGGCGATTGTCGGCTGGCTGACCTCCCTTGTACAACGGGCAGAGGCCTCGCAGAAGCGCATCAATGAATTCCTGAATGAACAACCACAGATACAGAATACGGTAGCACAGGAAACGCCTATAGGAGGGAACATACGGTTCGAAAACGTGAGTTTTACCTATGAAGACACCCAGATCACGGCCCTCAGGAATATCTCCTTTACCATCAATGCCGGGGAAACCGTGGCCATACTCGGTAAAACCGGCTCGGGAAAGTCTACCATCCTGGACCTGGTCGCGAGGCTTTACGATGTAAGTTCCGGGCAAATCCTCATAGACGAAAAGCCCATCCAAACTTTAAACCTGAACAGCCTGCGTTCTTCCATTGGCGCAGTACCCCAGGACGCCTTCCTTTTTTCCGATACCATCCGCAACAATATTAAATTCGGCAAGGAAGATGCCACGGAAGAGGAGATTGTAGCGGTAGCCAAGCTCGCTGTGGTGCACGAGAACATCATGGGCTTCACCAAAGGATACGACACCATCCTGGGCGAAAGGGGCATTACCCTGAGCGGCGGACAGAAACAACGCGTATCCATTGCCCGGGCCCTGTTGAAATCGCCCCAAATATATTTGTTTGACGACTGCCTTTCAGCCGTGGATACCGAAACGGAAGAGGAGATCCTCACCAACCTTAAAAAGGTCTCCGCCAACCGCACCACCCTTATTGTCAGCCACAGGGTATCATCCGCCAAAAACGCGGATAAAATAATCGTGCTGGAAGACGGGCAGGTATTGCAACAGGGAAATCACGAACAATTACTGGCCCGGGAAGGGTATTACAAAGAGCTTTATATCAATCAGCTATCCGAGAAAGAAAACTAGAAAATTGTTGCTGAATTAGCTTTTTTTTCACATTTTTGATGATGTTTGTAACAAAAATACTAACCTAGATACCCAATGAAATGAGCGATAAAGATTTAATGGACCAGGAGGAGATTTACTCTAAAGTTCTAAGGGCCGGAAGGCGAACGTATTTCTTCGACGTCAGAAGTACCAAGGCCGGAGACTATTACCTCACCATCACCGAGAGCAAAAAATTCACCCATGACGACGGCTCATTCCATTACAAAAAACACAAGATTTACCTCTACAAGGAAGATTTTCAGGCCTTCCGGGAAATCATGGAAGAAATGATGGATTATATCATCGACGAAAAAGGAACGGAAGTCATTTCTGAAAGGCACCAAAAGGATTTTAAGAAAGAAACCCCCGGCAGCAACGGGGAAATGGATGGGACGGAAAGTTTTACCGACCTGGATTTCGACGATATATAATGCATACAATCAATGACTTATAACGACCCTCCTTTTGCAGGGTCGTTTTTCTTTATTTCTAACCTCCCATTTTCAATGAAAAAGATCGCACTCCTTTTGCTGTTGGCTATGCCGGTACTGGCAAGCGCCCAAGCAGACCTCTCTTACTACCTGCCGAAGGATGTACAATATGACCCCAATATCCCCAAACCATCGGACATCATCGGGCATGAGGTAGGGGAATGGCATGTCACCCACGACAAACTTGTCTACTACATGCAGGCCCTGGCCGCCAGCAGCGACCGCATTCAAATTGAAACCCGCGGATATACCTACGAGGACCGCCCGCTGCTTTTACTGACGGTCAGTTCCGCGGAGAATGTCCAAAATTTGGAGCGTATCAGGGAGCAGCATATCGCGGCCACAGAACAACCGGCCCCCGGCCAACCCCCGGCCAACCGCCCCATCGTGATCTACCAGGGGTTCTCGGTACACGGAAATGAACCCAGCGGGTCCAATGCCGCCCTGGCCTATGCCTATTATCTTGCCGCGGCACAGGGCCCGGCCATTGAGGCATACCTGGACAAGGTGGTCATCTTGCTGGACCCCTCCTTCAACCCGGACGGATTACAGCGATTTTCTTATTGGGCCAACAGCAACAAGAGCCAAAACCTCAACCCGGATAACAATGAGCGCGAGTACCACGAAGTTTGGCCCCGGGGCCGAACCAACCACTACTGGTTTGATGTGAACCGGGATTGGCTGCCCGTACAATTGCCCGAGAGCAAGGCGCGCATTATGACCTTCCACAAGTGGCTGCCCAACATCCTCACGGACCATCACGAGATGGGTACCAATTCGACCTTTTTCTTTCAGCCCGGAGAACCCACAAGGGTACACCCCCTGACCCCGGCCATGAATCAGGAACTCACCGCCGAAATAGGCACCTACCACGCCAAAGCCCTGAACAAAATAGGCTCCCTTTACTACACCGAGGAGGATTATGACGATTATTATTACGGGAAGGGCTCTACCCTGCCCGATGTCCTTGGAAGTATAGGAATCCTATTTGAACAGGCTAGTTCCCGGGGGCACATACAGGAAAGCGACAATGGCATACTGACCTTCCCTTTTACCATCCGCAACCAGTTTACCACGGCCGTATCCACCCTGGAAGCCGCCCATGGCATGCGCGAAAAAATCCTTGCCTACCAGCAAAAATTTTACCAGGACCTTAGAGCGGAAGCAGGCAGGAGCAAGAGCAAAGCCTATATTTTTGGAGACTCCAAAGATGCCGCAAAAACCTGGCACCTGGCCGAGATACTGCAAAGGCAACAAATTAAAATACACGAACTGAAACAGGAAGTAACCGTTTCGGGCAACACATTCAAACCTGGTTCGGGCTATATCGTCCCCACCAACCAGAAGAACCACCGGCTGATCAAGGCCATGTTCGAAAAACGGACCTCGTTCACGGACAGCCTGTTCTACGATATTTCGGGCTGGACCTTTCCCCTGGCTTTCAACCTGGATTACGCAGAGTTGAATTCAACGGTTGCCGCAGGGGACGCCCTTGGCTCCCTGCCCATGCCGACAGGCGGGGTAGACCGGCAGGGCAATTTCGCCTACCTCTTTGAATGGCATGATTATTACAGTCCGAAAGCCCTGAACCAAATCCTGGGGAAAGGCCTGAGGGCCAAAGTAGGCAAGAAGCCGTTTGCCATTGGAGGAACATCCTATGATTACGGAACCATCATGATCCCGGTGGCCAACCAGGACCTGGATCCGGCATCGCTCTACGAATTCCTGCAGGGGGTCGCCGGGGAAAGCCATCTGCAAATAACCGGGGTGGATACGGGTATCACAAGCGGAATCGACCTGGGAAGCCGGGAATTTGAAGCACTCAAACCCCAGAAAGTCGCCTTGCTGGTAGGCGATGGCATACGCTCCTACGATGCGGGTGAGATCTGGCACCTGTTTGATACCCGCTATGCGACCAAAATCACCAAAATAGACACCCGGTACCTGAATACTGCCGATCTCAGCAGTTATACCGATATCATCATTCCCGGTTTCAGCGACAGGAAGGGCCTGGAGGAAAAACTGGCCGAAAAGCTAAAAGCCTGGGTCAAAACCGGCGGGAACCTGATTGGGTACCGGAATGTCGCGGAGTGGTTTCACAAACACGAATTGATGAAATTGTCCTTCCGGAAAGACAGCCTGGTGGCCAAAAATGTAACCTATGGGCAGAAAGAGGCCTACGAAGGGGCACAGGAAACCGGCGGGGCTATTTTTGAGACCCGGATAGACCGCTCCCACCCCATCAATTATGGCTATAAAAACGCGGCCCTCCCGGTTTTCCGCAATACCAATATCTATCTGGAACCGGACAAGGACAGTTTTAACAACCCCATAAAATATACCGATAGCCCGTTGATGAGCGGCTACATCTCCGAGGAGAACCTGGAACTCCTGCGGAATAGTGTCCCGTTCCAGGCCCGGGAACTGGGCAAGGGCAAAGTGTTGATCTTTACCGATAACACAAATTTCAGGGCGTTCTGGTTTGGCACCAACAAACTGTTGATGAATGCCATTTACTTTGGGCACTTCATGTAGCGCCAGGGGTTAGCGAAATTTAACGTACAACAGGTTCCATAGGATATGAGCCCCTATGAGGCTCAGGGCAAACCAAATCCCGGGACCGGCCGCCAGGAACCCAAGTATCAAGAGGTATGCCAGCGGATAAAGGATGAGCCCAAGCAGAAAGCGGTGGGTACTCAGGAACTCGGGCTCTGCCACCCTGGGCTTTATGAATCCCCGCCACAATGCAACCGCCGGCAAGTTGGCGAGGATAAACAAGGTGTCCCAGACGGCAAAGGCCCATCTTCGTAAGAACGGTTGTGCGGTCAAGGCGGGCAGGGCGGGTCCTTCCAGGCATGATCGGACTTCATGGGGTTTCAAAAAATCAACCTTGAGCGCGTGTAGCCGCTCGATGGTGGCGTCATATTCCATCGCTTCCGGGATATGGGTGGTGAGGTGTTGCAATTGCTCCTGCACCATCGCTCCCAACTGTTGCCCCGTCTCCCGCCTCCGGGCCTTATCATCAAACGGTCTCACCGGGATGGGGGTGCCAAAATAAAAAGCGGCACTGTCCGGGAATCCGGCGGCATCCACATAATTCACCCCCACCGGCACCAGTTTCGGCTCCAGGCGTGAATTCTGCTCCAGAGCGTGCCACAGAATCCTGGTAAACCCTTTGCTCAGGGGCCTCACCCGCCTTTGCAGGTTATGGTTGGCTTCCGGGAAAATCAGGATGGCCTGGGAATCGGCCAGCAAGCGGCCACAGCGGTCAAAAATAGCGCGGTTCCTAACCAGGGTATCCCTGCCATCGCGTATCCTGTAGATGGGCAACATACGCAGGAACTCAAAAAACACCTTTGCAACAGGATTGACAAAGACATCAGACCGGGTAAGGAAATAGGGCTTTTTTGGGGCATAGGCAGCAATACACAAAGGATCGATGAGGGCGTTTTGATGGTTGGGAAGCAGCAACAGGGGCTCATCCCAGGGAACGCTTTTAATCCCGTACCTCCGAATACGCTTAAAGTAAAAAAAGAACCCCATGCGGATGCTGTATTGCAGGAGGCTGTAAAGTATCTTTTTCACGTCACGGTGTTTTTGTTCGTGCTGCGACTCCCCCAAAACCCGGCCAGCAACAACCCTGACACCAGGTGCCAAATCCCCCAGAAGGCGGCGAGCAGGGCCATCCCCCCCAATCCATCAAAAAACGAAAAGATCAACAACAGGCCCAGGCCGGAATTCTGAATCCCCGTTTCAATGGCAATGGAACGGGCATTGCCCTTGTTGTTCCGAAGGAGGCGGGCAAAAGAATAGCCCGACATCAGGGCTATCGCGTTGTGCACCAGCACCAGCCAGAACACATACCAAACATAGGAGACGAAAACGTCGCGGTTGTCGTAAAGAGCGAGGAATACCAACAACACAAAGAGCAGCAGGGATCCTTTCCGAAACCATCCCGCCATGCCCCTGGCGAGTTGGGGACGCAGGGCATTCACCATCATCCCCAGTAAAAGCGGAACCCCCAGTAAAAGGGCTACCAACTGTATCATGGAGGCCGACGGGATAGCCACTTCGCGGAGCAATAGCGCGGTAGGGGCATACAGCGACCCCCAGAAGTGGAAGTTTATGGGGGTTACAACGATGGCCAGCAAAGTTGCCAGAGCCGTAAGGCTTACTGACAGGGCCGTATTGCCCCCCGCCAGTTGGGTGATAAAGTTGGATACATTACCTCCCGGACAGGCCGCTACAAGGAACATCCCCAGGGCAAGGCTCGGATAGGGCGCCAAAAACAGGACCACCAGGTAGGTCATGAAGGGCAGTAACAGGAACTGACTGACCACCCCGGTGAGTACCGGCCTGGGTGCCTTCGCAAGTTGCCGGAAGTCTTTTGGGGATATTTCCAGGGCGATTCCAAACATCACCAGGGCCAGTGACATATTGAGCACCCAAAGTGCCCCGGCATCAAAATGGATCTTGACACTATCTATCAGGGGGTCAGACAAGGATCAACAGGTTTTAGGGCAATGAAACACTCCGGCTCCTGGCAAGGCGTTTTGCCTTGCCGACAAGATACAGCATTTGCCATTACCCAACACGACCAACGAGAACAGACCTGTTTACCCCTAGCGGGAAATCCTTAGTTTCGCCACCAGACCCCTGGGGATATGGCCCGAATAGGCACCGTAGGCATCCACCAACAGGCCTTTCTCACCTGTAGCGGTTTCTATCACGTAGAGTACGGTATTGTCGGCAGGATTGCTCTTGCCTTCAAAACGGTAGTATTTGACCACTTCCAGCTTGTCTGCAGGATAAATCGTCTTTTTGGTCTTGTTTTCAACCCCGGCATTGCAGAGGTTAAAGTCTTCGGTATATCCCTCCTCCTGTAATTCCCGGATTGCCACTGAAAGGGATGTATAGGACGTTTCCATATAAAAATTGGTTTTAGATTATAAAATACCAATCCGCGGATCAAAAAACAAGGGGCGCAATGCCTTTTGATTTTGTGCTGCAATTTGTACATTCATAGGGTAAAACGGGCGTAAGCCTGTTGGAAAGTGCGTGTTCGTCCCGTACGATCCAAAAGAAATGCCAAAATAAAGAGCGCTTCAATGGCCAGAACACCCAGTAATATGCTGCCTCTAGGGACTATTGCCCCGGAATTCAGCCTGAAAGACACCGTCAGCGAAAAAACCCTGGACCTTCACGCGTTACAGGGGGAAAAGGGCACGGTGGTCATGTTTATATGCAACCACTGCCCATTTGTAAAACATGTGAACCCCGAAATCAGCAAAATGGCCAGGGATTACCAGGGCCGTGGCATTGCCTTTATCGCCATATCCAGCAATGATGTGGAAAATTATCCCGAGGATGCCCCCCACCTCATGAAAGAAACCGCGAAACGCGAGGGGTATTCCTTCCCCTACCTCTATGACAAAACCCAGGAAGTAGCCCGCGCCTACCAGGCAGCCTGCACCCCGGATTTCTACCTTTTTGATGGGTCATTGCGACTGGTATACCGGGGGCAACTGGACGATTCCCGGCCCGGGAACGGTCTCCCTGTTAACGGTGCAGACCTGCGAAATGCCCTTGAATCCCTCCTGGAAGGCACCCCCATAGCCCCCGAACAGAAACCCAGTATTGGTTGTAATATTAAATGGTTTAAGGGCTGACTGTTTTATGAGTCCTGATTGCCGCACACGTAAAAATGACTGGTTCCCGCCATTATGAAACTTGACAAATCTGAAGCGCTGGGGCAACTGGCCGTAAGCAGTACCCCGTTTATAACATTGTTCCGCCATGGCACCTTACAGGTAGAATTGTACCGACCGCACAAGACAGACCTGCAACAAGCCCATACCCGTGACGAGGCCTATGTCATTATCGGCGGGAAGGGCGAATTTATAAACGGGGGGGGCCGTTGCACCTTTGGCCCGGGTAATTTTTTGTTTGTCCCGGCCCGGACCGGGCACCGTTTTGAAAATTTTTCGGATGACTTTAGTACCTGGGTCCTGTTTTACGGGCCCGAAGGCGGCGAATCAACCTGAAGACCACCCTTATGAAACAAGGCCTGCAATTTATTCCGCTCAGCCCCGAAAACCAGGATGTGTATAGCAAGGTTGGCCGCCGTTCCTACGTGGCCCATTATACCCATCTATGGCGAGATCGTGACCCGAGCCCCTACCTTGACAGCAGTTTCGGCAGGGCGGTCGTCGCGAAAGAACTCAAGGATCCCGGGTTGGACCATTTTATTGTTTACCGGGACACCATGGCCGTGGGGATCATCAAGCTGGTCCGGTCGAGCGCGGTAGCCACCCATAGCCCACAAGACGCCCTGCTCCTGGAAAAGCTCTACCTGCTAAACGAGGCCACGGGGCAGGGAATCGGGAGGGCGGCCCTTGAATTTGTGGAGGCCTACGGGGTGGATATGGGTAAAAAACTGCTTTGGCTGGATACCATGCAGGAAGGTCCGGCACTGGGGTTTTACCTCAGGAATGGATTTCGGGTCCTTGAGGAAAAAACGCTGCATTTCACAGAAGTACCGGAAGATAAAAAACCTATGTACATCCTGGTAAAACCCCTGGGCTCCCCCTTACTTTGAAGTGGGTTACACCGGCAGGCTTTACAAATGCCTTTTGTCACTGGACAGCACCCATCCCTTGCGCTGGAGCAAATTTTTGATATGGGTATAATGGTGGCTTCCGTGCCAGGCATAGCGGCCTATATTCTCCTCCAGCGAGGTGGGGGCTCCACTATCAGGGTGTACAAACGTACGTTTAAGAGTGTCCCTTGAAAGCCCTCTTAACAGGTAAACCAGCTTGGCATGTACTGCTTTCAGGTGGTCCAGGGATAACCGGACAGGGGCCGTCCGGGCATCGAACAAATCGGCCCAGGCCTTTTCGTTATAGGCTTTGATCACCGGCTGCTCCTCGGTCAGTGCCCATTTGAAGCGTATGTAGCTGTTGTGGTGGCTGTCGGCTATGTGGTGGACCAACTGCCTGACGGTCCAACCCTCAGGGCGGTAGGGCGTCTCCAGTTGTGTATCGTTCAGGTCCCTCACCAGGTCCTCCAACACCACCGGCAGCGATTCCAATTGCGCGATCCAGTCCTTCAGAATTGTATCGCTTATGGTTTCGGGTACCACAAAATGCCCTATGGGATACCGAAGTTTTTCAAGCGTGCTTTCGTTCATAGGATAAAAATAAGGAAGTCTTTCGTAAATCCAGAGGTTGATGCCCGGAAAGGATGCTTCCTGCAAGGGATGCCTTAAGGAAAATTTAATACTTTTTTAACCCTGCACCCGCACCTTTTCGCCTTTTAATCTACTAAATTTATAGGACTAATGAAAAACAAATAAACATTTGGATATGGCAACAATACGACTGGGCGATACCGCCCCTGATTTCACCGCGGAAACTTCTGAGGGTACCCTCAATTTTTACGAATACCTGGGCGACAGTTGGGGTATTTTGTTTTCGCACCCGGCTGATTTTACCCCGGTGTGCACCACCGAACTGGGGACCGCGGCCAAATTCAAAGAGGAGTTTGACAAGCGCAACGTAAAAATGATAGCCTTGAGTGTGGACCCCAAGGATTCCCACCTGAAATGGATTGAAGATATCAACGAGACCCAGCAAACGACAATGAACTTTCCCATCATCGCCGATGCCGACAAGAAGGTATCTACGCTTTATGATATGATACACCCCAAAGCCAATGACAGCCAAACCGTGCGTTCGGTCTATATCATTGCCCCGGATAAAACGGTTAAACTAATGCTCACCTACCCTGCATCAACAGGGCGGAACTTTTATGAACTGCTACGGGTTACCGATTCGCTGCAGCTCACCGCCCATCACAAGGTAGCTACCCCGGCCAACTGGAAAAATGGGGAAAAGGTGGTCGTAAGCCCATCCATCCCCACGGCGGAGGCTAAAAAGATCTTTGTAAAAGGCGTGGAGGAGATCAGGCCATACCTGAGGTTGACCCCGGACCCCACGACATAGTGATTGCTACCATGCCAAAGATAAAGGGCGCCCGGAAGGCGCCCTTTTCATGTCATAGTGGCCATTGATGATACCCTATTTAATGAGTTCGGAAACGACGGTATAGATATAATCGCCATGTACCCCGGTCAGAAACCGGTTTCTGAGGTCGCTTACCTCTTTTCTGGAAGCCTCATCCGGCCAGTGATCCTCAAACAATTCGCCATTCCTGTCGAACATGGCATCCAGGGCAGCCATGGAATCGACAAAAAACGCCTCCACGATCTCCGTATTGTCAGAGCCCCAGGCATGCCGGTTTGGATAGTAGCCCTTTATATGTTCATTCTTTTTAAAAATATGTGCCGACACCTCCTTCATATGCCCGGTGAGATCAGACCAATCCCCGTCCTTGGGAAATTTCAGGTAGGTCCTTCGAACCAGGAGGATCGGGGCTGTCTTTCGATCGTGAACTATCGCATGGTCCAGGGGGGCATAGATTTCATCGGAATGAAAATCGCCATAATAGGCGTTTCGTTTCTGAAAGTAGGCCTTGCGGGATGCTTCATCGGGCCAGGCTTCCTCGATGAGTTCCTGGTTTCTCGCGTTTACCTTGTCAAGGTCCTCCCAATTGGCATAGGCGTTGACCAAAAGGATCTCCCGGTTGTCCGGGGTAAAACGGTGGGTGTAATAGCCGGAACTCACCACCAACTCATTCCGGGAGGTAACTTTGTCAAAGTACTCTTTTTCCACAGACTTCCAGGCGTCCATGTCAAAGTCTTCATAGTCCATATTCCAATGCATGGTGGTTACGGTAATGTACTGGGGCCGGGCAGGCTCAGTGGCCTGGGAAATGGCTCGTTGCACCGGGAAGAGGGACAGGATTCCCGCCAGCACCAGGAAAGGTTTTGCGGTTTTCATACAGCGGTGATATTGTTGGAGTTAAAGGGTGTGATGTTAGCTTTTTGCGCACAGGCCGTTAATGGCGTTGCCAGACCTGTGGTATCCTTCGGCCGGGGGAATATAACAAGATACGCAATTTACCTGATGCAATACCCGGTCTGTGACGGTTTTTCAACCAAACAACTGTGTTCTAACAGGGTATAACCCCGGGGAAAAGTGATGCTTCCATGAAAAAAGGGTAAAAATATACGCGTGGAAAGTGGTGTAATCCAATTTTTTAAGCGTACCTTCGTGCCTTAATATAATTTTTAACAGTATTTATTATGAGTAAAGGAACAGTAAAATTCTTCAATGATGCCAAAGGATATGGCTTCATCACGGAGGATGGTTCACAAGAGGATCACTTTGTACACATTTCAGGCTTAATTGATGAAGTACGTGAAGGTGACGTTGTAGAATTTGAACTACAACAAGGAAAAAAAGGATTGAACGCCGTAAATGTAAAGGTGATAGATTAAGGTTAGAAGAAGTTCATTTTTTTTATACGACCCCGGTGCACTGCACGCGGGGTTTTTTAATGCCCTTACGCCAGGGGGCTTCCTGGCCCCTGCTCATATACCACCCTGCCCGGGGTAGGGTAAATCGCCCTTCAGTTGTTATACCTTCAAAGCGTTCCCCTGAATTTCAATCCCTGTTACCATGGAGGTATTCTTTAGTGTTCTTATCGCGATGGTCGCCCTCAACACCCTGTTGTTTATCTTTAGTGCCAACTGGTCAAAAAAACAGGCACCCTGATGGAGGAGGGTGCCCAATAGCTTATAACAACCAATTGTCAGGGGGGGGTTAGGAAATCCCCATCAATTCTACTTCGAAGACCAGGACGGCATCCGGGGGTATTACCCCACCGGCACCAGCGCTCCCATAAGCCAGGTCTGGCGGTATCACAAACCGGGCCTTATCGCCTTCCCGCAACAAGCCAATACCTTCGTCCCACCCGGGGATTACCTGGCCGACGCCAAGGGTAAAATCAATCGGGTTGCCTCGTTTATAAGACGAATCAAAAACGCGGCCGTCAATCAATGCGCCTTCGTAATGTACCGATACGGTCTGTCCTTTTTGGGGTTTATCTCCGGATCCTTCCGTCAGGATCTTATAGCGGAGGCCGCTGTGGGTCTCCTCAAAACCCCTGCTGATTTCCTTTAAGGCCATATCGGCCTTTTCCCGGGCTTTCGCCTCCCGTTCTTTGGCGGCCGACTTAAACGATTCAAAAGCGGCCGTGGCATCCCAGGCATTGGCTTCCTTGCCAACCCGGACAATCTCGAGGCTATCAATCGTATCCCCTTGTTGTATGGCATCCACTACTTCCTGCCCCTGGTGCACCTTGCCAAAAACCGTATGTTTATTGTCCAACCAGGGAGTCGCTACATGGGTTATGAAAAACTGGCTCCCATTCGTACCCGGGCCGGCATTTGCCATAGACAGTACGCCCGGACCCGAATGCGTAAGCTCTGGATGGAACTCATCGTCAAACTTGTAGCCCGGGTCCCCGGTCCCGGTCCCCTGGGGGCACCCCCCCTGTATCATAAAATCAGCGATCACCCTGTGAAAGCTGAGCCCGTCATAATAGGGCTCCCCTACCGGCTTCACCTTGTTCTCAAGGGTGCCTTCGGCAAGGGCCACAAAATTCCCTACCGTGCCGGGGGTCTTGTCATAGGTTAGGTCGATCAGTATCTCCCCCTTGCTGGTGGAGAATTTGGCATAAATTCCGTCTTTCATTTCTAGTTTTTTATAAGGGGCAAAGATACCGTTTTTTCAGGATAGAAGCAGAGTCGCAGGCCCAATGCCACTATTTGCCTTTGATGGGCCTGGGGCCATCAATCCCAAAATGATCTACCAGGTAGATCAGGCTGGCCATGGTAGCAGCTCCCAGTTCCAACTCCCTTTTACTGACATGCTCAAAGGTGTCGTTCTCCGCATGGTGGTGGTCAAAATAGCGCTGGGAATCGGGTCGAAGGCCGGCGAGCACGATTCCTTCACTTTTGAGCGGGCCAATATCGGCCCCGCTGCCCCCCCGCACAAATTGGTGTATGAGGTAGGGTTCAAAAAAGGGTTTCCAACGCATAATTTGCCGAAATGCTTCCTCGGAACAATCGAAGGAAAATCCCCTGGGGGTAAACCCGCCGGCATCGCTTTCCAGGGCAAAAACATGTTTTTCACCCTTATTTGCGGCCTCCGTGGCATACGCATGGCCGCCACGGAGTCCATTCTCTTCGTTCATGAACAGGACCACCCTCAGGGTTCGTTTGGGCCGGTATCCCGTGGTTTTCAGCAATCGCAGCACTTCCATGCTCTGGACACAACCTGCCCCATCGTCATGGGCCCCATCGCCGAGGTCCCAGGAATCCAGGTGCCCCCCCACCAGCATTATTTCATCGGGGTGTAAACTTCCCCGGATCTCCCCGATTACGTTGTAGGAGAGCACATCCTCCAACTGTCGGCAACTTTGTTTTAAATAGAATTTGATGTCGGGGTTGAGCTTCAGGCTGGTACTAAGTAGCTCGGCGCCGTTGGTACTGATCGCCGCCGCGGGTATGCGCTGCGCTACCGGCGTTTCGCCATAGCTCATGGAACCGGCATGTGGAAAATCGTCAAGGCGAAGGTTCATAGACCTCACAATAACAGCTACCGCCCCGTATTTGGCCGCCTCCGCCGCACCGGAATACCGCTGGTCTACGCATCCCGAATAAGCTTCGAAGGTATTGATCAGGGTGGGGTCCATCGGGCGGTTGAAGAAGACGATTTTCCCTTCAATGCCATCCCTGCCCAGGGCTTCGAGTTCCGCGATGCCCTGCACCTCAACCAGGGAGGCTTTGATCCCCCCCAGGGGGGTGCCAACCGATCCGCCCAGGGCACAAACCGGAAGGTTGGTTGTCATCCCGGGCTTGCCTTCCATATAGGCAAACTCCGGGGTGCCCCTTACCCATTTTGGCACCATCACCGGTTGTAGCCAAACCTTGTCCAGGCCCAGGTCTTCCAACTGTTTACGGGTATAGGTCACCGCTTGTTCGGCCTGCACGGATCCCGATAGCCTCCCGCCAATCTGGTTGGAGAGGTGATTGAGCCAGTCATAGGCTTTCCCCTGGGTGAGGGCCGCATCATAGATCGCTCGGATTTGTTGTTCTGCTGTTTGTTGTGATTGTAAGGTTGTGCCCGTCAAAAGCAGCAAGATATACAGGTATTTCATCCTTTTTCCTTTTCCAATTGCTTCTTGTACATCACAATATTAGCCTTTATTTCCGCATCGAGTTCGGGTTCCACTATATCTTTGTATTTTTTTAACGCTTCAAGCATGATGGAAGCCACAATTACCCGTGCCGCGTTTTTGTTGTCTGCGGGAACCACATACCAGGGGGCATGGGGCTTGTTGGTTTTCTCAATGGCCTCCTGGTAGCAGGCCTGGTATTGTCCCCACAATTCGCGTTCCTTCAGGTCGGCGGGTGAAAATTTCCAGTTTTTCTCCTTGAGCCGAATTCGCCTGAGCAGGCGTTTACGTTGTTCATCCTTGGAAAGGTGCAGGAAGAATTTAAAGATGATCGTGCCATTTTGGGCAATATGCCTTTCAAAATTGTTGATTTGTTCAAAACGGCTGTCCCAGAACGCCTGGTCGATGTCCTCCACCGTGTCGATCCCCGGGATGTATTCATTCAGGATATATTCTGGATGTACCCGTGTAACCAGTACATTTTCATAATGGGTACGGTTAAAAACGCCAAATTTCCCCTTGGGGGGAAGCGCGATATAATGCCGCCATATATAATCGTGTTGCAATTCCAGGGGCGTTGGCACTTTAAAGCTGTGCACCACGATGCCACGCACGTTGAAATCCTTAAAAACTTCCCGAATCAGGCTGTCTTTTCCCGCGGTATCAGTCCCCTGAATACAGACGAGGACCGCATACTTCCCATGCGCGTACAGTGTATTCTGGAACTTGCCCAGTTCTTTGCGCACTTTCCGCAACTGTCGTTGAAGAAGTTTGCCCTTGGCCCCCAGGTCGTTATAGGTGGGGATCTCGGAAAGTTGACGCTGGCCATCGGCCAAATAGGTATCTGGTAGTACTGGATTCATGGTAGAAGGGGTTAGTTATGATGGCCTTTGTGGCAATTCTCGCCTTAAAATAGGAATTTTGGGGGATTTCCTACAGCTTTTTGTTATTACAACCCGACAACCGGGCCCTTGATCGAATAAATGGGGGCAGCTTCAAGGGCCTTCCTATCTTTAACATACCTAAATTTTACCATATCAATTACTTACGCTATGAAGTACCACTACCTATGGTGCATCTTCTTCCTGTGCACCTTAACCGCCAACGCTGACAACAAGGCCTGCGCCTATGCGGGCTCCAACATCGGTTATATCAAAACACAAACCCAAAAGGCCATTGCCGCCCAGGACCTCAATACCTCCCGATATTTCGCGTACAAAGCCCTGAACGCCATTGAAAAATCAAGGAAACAGTTCGAAGCCTGCAATTGCGACTACGCCAACAAGAATATTTTTGAAAGCCTGGACAACCTGAAGAAGGCAACCCGGGTTTCTTCCCTGAACGGCACTAAAATCTTGCTCAACCGCGCGCTTGAGAATGTCCTGGGCAGCCTGGAGGCCCTGGACAAGCACGATGAACTCCACGGAAGCCAATACGCCAGTGACGTGCTGGCGATGAACACCAAAACCTCCGAAAAGGAGAAAATAGGGATGAAACAACCGGAAGGCCCCGCATTGCGGAAACAGATTGACCAATCACTCCTGAATTATCAGAATTCCCTGGATAAGGTGGTCAGCTCGGTAGATTGCAAAGACGCCTATGCTTTTGCCCACAGGATTTACAGGCATTGCGAGGAGCAACTCCTGAAGCCGGAGCTCACGGAGGCCAAGAAATACTACAACCTGCGCACCAAACAAATCACCGAAAAAGCGCTGGACAAATTAAAACAATGCGTGACTTATTAAGGGAGTCCATACGAATATAACGGCCCCGTCTCCGTATGGATACGGGGTTTTTTATTTGCTGGCGAATAGCTTGACGTCTTCTTCGGTAACCTCGGCACCTCCAAGGATGATCAGGCGTTCTACCACATTCCGCAATTCCCGGATATTACCCGTCCAGTCGTATCCCTTTAACAATTCAACAGCTTTCCCTGAAAATTTTTTGGGGGGTGCCCCTTGCTCGGCAGCTATTTTTTCGCTGAAATGCGCTATGAGCAAAGGAATATCTTCCCGCCGGTCATTCAGGGAGGGCACCGTGATCAGGATAACCGCCAGGCGGTGGTACAGGTCTTCCCGGAAATTCCCTTCCGCTATTTCCTTCATCAGGTCTTTATTGGTCGCCGCCACTACGCGTACATCGACCTTGATATCCTTGTCGGACCCCACCCGTGAGATCTTGCTTTCCTGCAAGGCCCGCAGCACTTTGGCCTGGGCCGACAGGCTCATGTCCCCTACCTCATCCAGGAAGATGGTCCCTTTGTTGGCGGCTTCAAACTTGCCCGCCCTGTCTTTGACCGCAGAGGTAAACGCCCCCTTGACATGGCCAAACAACTCGCTTTCTATCAACTCTGAGGGAATGGCGGCGCAATTCACTTCAATAAAGGGGGCATCGCTCCGCTCGCTTTTCTGGTGGATCCAATGGGCCACGAGTTCTTTGCCCGTGCCATTCGCCCCGGTGATAAGCACCCTGGCATCTGTAGGTGCCACTTTGTCAATCATTTCCTTGATCGTCTCTATTTTGGGGCTTTCCCCGACCATTTCATAATTCTTGCCCACCTTTTTCTTGAGGATCCTGTTTTCTACCACCAGTTCCTTTCGGTCCAGCGCGTTGCGTACTGTGGTGAGCAGGCGGTTCAGGTCCGGGGGTTTGGATATATAATCAAAAGCCCCGAGGCGCATGGTATTCACCGCCGTATCCAGGTCCCCGTGCCCTGAGATCATGATGAACGGGATTTCAGGTTTGAGTCTTTTGGCTTCCTGCAGTACTTCGACCCCATCTACTTTGGGCATCTTGATATCGCAAAGCGCCAGGTCATAGTCGTTCTTTTTGATCAGGTCCAACCCTATGGTACCGTTTTCGGCCTCTTCCACCTGGTAGGTCTCGTTTTCCTCGGTTAAAATCTTTACCAGTACCCTGCGTATTGCAGCCTCATCTTCAATTACCAAAATCTTTGACATCCTATCCTCTTTAAAAAATTGAAACTTTAAGTCCTGTCCTAAAATAGATATTTCCCTTCTTGTTCAGCACGTAAACATTATTTCTTTTATCATCGCGCAACAGGCCGTTCTGGAAGAACGCGTAGCCGGCGATCCCGTAAAATGACAACCGTTTCGTGATCTTGTACTGGTACTCAGCTGCCCCAACCACCGCTGAAAGCGAAATGGATGAACCGATGCCCCCATCGTCCAGGAGGATATCATTTTGGATATTCACAAAATACCCATCCAAAAACAATGCCGTTTCCAGCATATGCCGATCATTGAAAAAATAGCGCAGGCTGGATTTGGGAATGCCCAGGACGTATCCCCAATCAGGATGGACCCTCCTGTAGTAGTTCACAAGCGGTAAGGGGAAGGGTAGCCCGGTAGCGCTGTTGTACGTCAATCCAAGCACCAGGCGAAAGGGTTTCTCGGCATCCATTTTCTCCTTCCAGAACGAGGCCGTCAGGTTGAGCTTTACATCCCTGGCCTCTATCCCCTCTACAAAGTTGGAGGCCAGGCGCGGGCTCACGATGCCCACAAACCGCCAATCGGGGTTCCATTTAAAAATATAGCCGAGGTTAAAGTCGATGACATGCAGGCGCTTGAGTTCACTGCCATCAAAGGGCAGGGTCCCGGAATTGTCAACATCGATCTGGTTGTATTCGGCGCCGGCAACCAGGTATTGGTCTGTGGTTACTTTTATAGGGAGGTTAAACAGGAACCTCCAGCGGGCCACCTGGATTTCGGAGTCGTTTTTGGGGAGCATGGTATATTCGACCCGCAAAATATCAGTGCTTTGCGCATGGCCGGAACAGACATACAACAGCACCAAAATGAAACATAGGACATGTCTGACCATCTTATGATCCGTCCTTTTTCGGGTTTACGGGCACCTGGGTATGTTCCAGGGGACGGGCCTGGAAAAGGTGCACATCGCGCTGTGGGAACGGAATGGTCACCTGGTGCTGGCGGAATTTGCGATCAATCGCATATCGGATCTCGCTCTTGATCCTGACAGAAGCAAAGGCATCTGAAATGAAAAAATTTACTGAAAAAATGAGGGCCGAGTCCCCAAAATCATCAAAAACCACAAAAGGTTTGGGGTTTTTCAGGACATTCTTTTGCTCCTGGGCGCATTGCAACAAAATGTCGGTCACCAATTGTACATCGCTGCCATAGGCAACCCCCACGGTTACCCCCTCGCGGGTGGTTTTGTGGTTTTGGGTGTAATTATAAATCACATCCGTTATAAACTTGTGGTTGGGGATGATAATCACCTTATCATCCCTGGTAAGGGATCGGGTTGTGCGCAACTTGATGTCAAAAACCTTTCCCACCCGGCCTTCCACCTCCACCACATCGCCTACATTAAGCGACTTGTCAAGGATGATGAAAATGCCGGCGATCACGTCCTGGAACAGGTCCTGTAATGCCAGTCCGAGCCCCACGAAAAGGGCGGCCGAGGCCGTGATCAGCAAAGTTATGTTGATCCCGGCGGCACTCATGGTGAAGATAATCACCACCACATAGACCACGTACTTGATAAACTTGAAGACGGAGAAAAACTTTAATTTATCATCGCCCTCCATTTTCCTGGTAAAGAGGTACCGGAACCACTTGAGCAGGAAACTGGTCATCAGGAAGGCAATGGTAAGCAAAAGCAACAGCCCTATGGTGATGTGGATCGCATCATCTCCTTTGCCCAGGCTGATGCCCATATCCAGAATCTCTGAAAGGGTCCCCCAGATATCGGATTCAATCACTTCTTTCACCTTGTTTTGTGGCATGATCAATACTTTAGCCATTTGAATATTTCCCTGTAAGAGGGCTTTTTCCCATACATAAGGATCCCCACCCGATAAATCTTAGCGGCCAGCCAGACGATCCCCAGGAAGGTCCCTGCCAGGAGTACCAAAGACGTAATAAGTTGCCATACGGGAACCCCACCTTCCCCTAAACCTCCCGGTAGCCGCATCAGCATTACAATGGGAGAGGTAAGCGGGAAAAGGGAAAACCCTACGGCGATTGGGCCGTGTGGGTTGTTAAAAACCGAAAAGAACCCCACATAAATAGCCAGCATCAGGGGCAGGATGATGGGAAAAATGAATTGCTGGGTATCGGTTTCATTGTCGACCGCCGCCCCGATGGCCGCGTAAATAGAGCTGTATATGAGGTAACCCAGCAGGAAATAGACCACAAAAAAGAAAATCAGCATGGCCCAGGGGATGCGATACAATTCCTCGGCGTATTGCTGCAGGGTATCCACGCCCGAAGGGGAAGGTGGAGTGGGCATCAGGCTGTTGGCAGGCATGGGTGTCGGGTTTCCCAGCCCTGTCGGGTCTATATCAAAAATCAGGAGTACGACCAGAAGCAGCAGGCCAGCCGATACGATCCAGATAGCAAACTGCGTGATCCCGGCAAGGGAATTCCCGATAATCTTCCCCAGCATGAGTTGAAAAGGCTTTACGGAAGAAATAATCACCTCAATGACCCTGCTGGTCTTTTCTTCGATGACAGACCGCATGACGAAACCGCCGTAGATGATAATGAACATCATGATGAGATAGCCAAATCCGCCCCCGATGATCGCCTTGATCTCGTTGATGCCTTTAACGCTCTGCCGACCCGTGAAGGTCGCGGTGTTGAGCTCATATTGGTTTTGGATCGTGGCGAAATCGGCTTCAGAGACTCCTATATCCTTTAGTTTTTGCTCGCGCAACCGATGCTGGAAGATCTCTTCCAATCCGGCCAGCACGGCGGTATTGGGTGATTCCCTGGAGAAGAACACCGCCCCTTCGGCCGCCTTTATCAGCGTGCTTTCCGGCGGGATGTAGAGCAGGCCGTAATACCCGAGCGAAGCCGTGGAATCTTTTGCCGCTTCCAGTGAAATATCGCGCAGGCTAACATAGGCGGTGCTGGGGGTGGGGTTAAAATCCTGGTCAAAGAAAACACTTTCGTCCAGGATGGTCAGTACCCTTCGTTCACTGTCATTTACCTTGGTAAGGTATGCAATCAACACGATCATGCCCACCATCAGGATAGGGCTGAGAAAGGTCATAATAACGAATGACTTGTTCCGCACCTTGGCCAGGTATTCCCTTTTGATGATAAGCCACAACTTACTCATGGAGGTTTTTGCTTTGAACGGTTTGAATAAAGATGTCGCTGGCCGATGGAATAGTCTCCACAAAATTATGGATACTCGCACGGCCAGAAACGTATTGCAAAAAATCCCTGGTATCTTCCGAAGGGAGTTGAACCCGGAAATGCAACTGCCCCTCTTCCGGGTCGTAGTTGGAGCCCGAGATTGAAAAGTTCCCGTCTAGCTCCTGGAGTAACTCCTCCCCGTTATTGGCCATCAATCCTACATTGAAGACGTTGTTCTTATACGCCTTCTTGATTTCGCTCAGCTTTCCATCCAGGATTTTCTCTGCATTGTGGATGAGGGCGATATACTCGCATAATTCCTCCACGGATTCCATGCGATGGGTAGAAAAAATGATGGAGGTACCATCTGCTTTCAATTGCAGGATCTCATCCTTGATTATATTGGCATTGATCGGGTCGAATCCGCTGAAAGGCTCATCGAAAATAAGGAGCTTGGGTTTGTGGAGGACGGTGACGATAAACTGTATCTTCTGGGCCATCCCTTTGGAGAGTTCCTGTATTTTACGGTTCCACCAGTCGCCGATATCAAGGCGGTCAAACCAATATTTTAAACGCGTCCTGGCCTCTGAGAGCGACAAGCCCTTCAACTGCGCCAAATAAAGTGCCTGCTCCCCCACCTTCATGCTCTTATAGAGGCCCCGTTCTTCCGGCAGGTACCCGATCATGGAAACATGCCGGGGTTGCAGTGGCTGACCATCAAAATAAACCTTCCCCGTGTCGGGGTAGGTTATCTGGTTGATGATTCGGATCAGGGTGGTCTTCCCGGCCCCATTGGGACCCAGCAGACCATATATGCTATTCTTGGGGATTTCCAGTGAAATTTTGTTGAGTGCCAAATGGTTACCAAATTTTTTGGTGACCTCATCTGCAACCAAAATTGTATTCATGCACGCAATTTCCCCAAAGATATAGAAATGCTTTAAAAGAGGTTCGTAAGAGCCTATAATTTGTTGGGTAGCGTAAATCGGTTGAAGGCGGTGCTTTTGGAAGCGCCTTCCCAAAAAGCCAGGGCCTATTGATGGGGGAACTCAGCGGATGCAACCGTTTGTTTAGAC
>MRWG01000777.1_pt1 | contig 26704 bp, 20 predicted proteins | sample 1013341 | NCBI WGS metagenome assembly MRWG01 (sample SAMN06117577, study PRJNA244670) | biofilm metagenome | biome: Water; feature: Cathode Biofilm; material: Biofilm; isolation source: microbial consortium enriched at the cathode of a solar microbial fuel cell | place: USA: District of Columbia ... | reverse complement strand
CATCAGCGCATGCGCCGCATAGCGCCCGAGTTCGAACCGGGCCAGCCGGCGCGCCTCATTGCTTGAGAGCTTGAGCGCCTCGATCTCCGCCGCAATCGCCACCGACATACGCAGAAGACACGCCTCCATGGCGATCTCGCGCAGTTGATCGGCCGACGAAAGCCGCTCCGAGATGAAGAGACGCTGCGAATGCCGGTCATAGCGCCGCCGCCAGTTCGGCATGGTCGCCACCGGCAGCACCCGCACCACGATGCCGTGCTCCTGTTTCAGCCAGCCCCGGATCGCGCCGGAAAGATCATACCCCGGCCCCATAAGCCCCATCTGCCCCATGAGCTTGTGAAAGCTCTCCGCCTCTTCCTCGATGGCCGGGAAATGGTTGCCATGCCGCTCAAAGGTCTCGCGCACCTCGTCCATCGGCAGACGCGTTGCCGAAATGGCGGTGGTGCGCCCTTCCCGCGCCAGCATTTCGGAGAGGTCGGACATGCGGTCGGCCTGTTCGCGATAGGCGCGGTAGAGCTTGACCAGCGCCGCAGCCGCATTGGGGGCGGCTTCCGCCACATCCACAAGCTCCTGCTCGCCCGGCAGCTCGCCCACCAGAAGCGGATCGGAAAACACTTCGCGCAGCGCGGCAAGCGACAGGCCGGTCTCGCCCTGCAACTCGTCGGGATCGACCTTGTAGACCGAGGCCAGCTTGAGAATGAGCGACACGGTGAGCGGCCGCTGGTTGCGCTCGATCAGGTTCAGATAGGAGGGCGAAATGCCCAGCCCCTCGGCCATGGCCGTCTGGGTCAGACCCTTGGCGGTGCGTACCCGCCTGATACGGGCTCCGGCGAATATCTTCTGATTGGCCATGGTCGGCCCCCTTGCTTTCTGCGTCCCCGGCGAGGCGCAACCGTTCCGGCATGGATCCCCGGGTCAAGCCCGAGGATGACGAAGCGGGACCGCTATGAAGCCAACCAACGCCGACGGTGGATCATGAGAACCATAGCCGACTGGATCAACGCCAGTGCCTGTGCCTGTGCCTGCGCCCGTGCCCTTGTCTGCGTCTGCGTCTGCGTCTGTGCCCGTATCCACGCCTGAGCCTGAGCCTGAGCCGCCCCCGTCTTGTCCTTCGTCCCCATCGTCATCCTCGGGCCTGACCCAAGGTTCCATGCCTGAACGACCACGAAGCCATCCTGCTCTGACGACAAAGAAGGCGAACCGGATCCACCCGCTTCAAAATCTGCCCCTCCCCGTCGTCATCCTTGGGCTTGACCCAAGGATCCATGCCAGAACGGCCACCATTTTACACGCCTTTACAAAACGACCCCACAAACTCGTCCTTACATCTTTTACAAATTTACACGCCCGTCCTGTCAAAATCCAGACATGCTGACACGAAAATATCCCACAAAACCCGGTTTTCTCTCCGCTTTCGCTGCGGCGCAATGTAAATCCTGTAACGAAAGCGGGGCACAGAAGCATCACGCCAGACAGCCCCTACCGCGAAACAGATCCTGTACGGAGGCAATAATGACGGATTTTTACAACCTTGTTCCCAGCGCTGCGGAAGGTCGCTTCGATGGCATCGAACGCCCCTACACGCCGCAGGATGTGCAGCGGCTGCGCGGCTCGGTTACCGTCCGTCACACGCTGGCCGAGGAAGGCGCAAAGCGCCTCTGGAAGCTCATCCACGAAGAGGACTTCGTCAACGCGCTCGGCGCGCTCTCGGGCAACCAGGCCATGCAGATGGTCCGCGCCGGCCTGAAGGCGATCTACCTCTCCGGCTGGCAGGTCGCCGCCGACGCCAACACCGCTTCGGCCATGTATCCGGACCAGTCGCTCTACCCGGCCAATGCCGGCCCGGAGCTCGCCAAGCGCATCAACCGCACGCTTCAGCGCGCTGACCAGATCGAGACTGCGGAAGGCAATGGCCTTTCGGTCGACACATGGTTCGCTCCGATCGTGGCGGATGCGGAAGCCGGCTTCGGCGGCCCGCTCAACGCCTTCGAGCTGATGAAAGCCTATATCGAGGCGGGCGCTGCCGGCGTCCACTTCGAGGACCAGCTCGCCTCGGAAAAGAAGTGCGGCCATCTGGGCGGCAAGGTTCTGATCCCCACCGCGCAGCATATCCGCAATCTGGATGCCGCGCGTCTTGCAGCCGACGTCATGGGCGTGCCGAGCCTGGTCATCGCCCGCACGGATGCGGAGGCCGCCAAGCTGCTCACCTCCGATATCGACGAGCGCGACCAGCCCTTCGTCGATTACGAGGCAGGCCGCACGGTCGAGGGCTTCTACCGGGTGAAGAACGGGCTTGACGCCTGCATTGCCCGCGCTGTCGCCTATGCGCCGCACACGGATTTGATCTGGTGCGAAACGTCGAAGCCGGATCTGGAGCAGGCGCGCAAATTCGCCGAGGGCGTGCACAAGGCGCATCCGGGCAAGCTGCTCGCCTACAACTGCTCGCCGTCCTTCAACTGGAAGAAGAATCTGGACGACGCCACCATCGCCAAGTTCCAGCGCGAGCTGGGCGCCATGGGCTACAAGTTCCAGTTCATCACGCTGGCCGGGTTCCATCAGCTCAACTTCGGCATGTTCGAGCTGGCGCGTGGCTACAAGGACCGGCAGATGGCGGCCTATTCGGAGCTGCAGGAAGCGGAGTTCGCCGCAGAGGCAAACGGCTACACGGCCACAAAGCACCAGCGCGAAGTCGGCACCGGCTATTTCGACGCCGTGTCCATGGCCATCACTGGCGGCCAGTCTTCGACCACCGCCATGAAGGAATCCACCGAATCTGACCAGTTCCGCCCAGCAGCGGAATAACACCAACGGCAAATCGCCGGGAAAGGAGAACGGAAATGACACCGAACACCCGCGTCAAGGAACGTGCAGAAGAGCAGGCAAGCGCCATGTCTTCCGACCAGCAGGCCATCATCCGCATGGTGGCAAACGACCTGCACCGCCTCAACCAGTCGGTCATGAAAGCGGTCGATTCCGGTGTGTCCGTCGAACTGGTCCGCTCGGCGCGTCATCATGGTGGAGAAGGCAACTGGGGAGATCTGTTGGTGCCTGTCATCGTCACCAACCGTCTGGCTGGCTCCTGACACCAGCCTGATTGATCTCCCGTCAAGCGCCCGCGCACTGTCTCCTGCGCGGGCGTTTTTTCTTGAATAGAAAACGGTCATTCGATCTTGTGATCAAACAATACAAATATCTGAAATCCCAATCTAATTTCCGGTTATTTCTTGAAAAAAACTGGTTTTACCAACAAGAAACAGGCACATAACAATTCTGACTTATTTGTAACTTGACATTTCAACCGCGGTGACATTCATTCCCGTCATATTTCAACCGGGCATTGAATTTCTTATTCTAACCGTGGGCGAAGACATGATGGCAGACAGACCTGTAACCGATCAGCCGACCATCGATGCATGCGAGGCGGTCTCCAACAGCTGCGTTGCAGATCTGTCCCAGGCACTGGTTGTCGCCTCATCTCCGGTGAACAGGATTGTGCTCTCGCGCATCGCGCAGCGTGCCTATCTGAAGGCCAATGCGCTCGAACCCGCCGAGGCAACGCGCATCCTGTCTGCCCCGACACCGCTCTCCCGGCCCGGCGTGGTGATTGTCGACATCGACGCGCAGACACGCGCCACCAGCGAACTGTTCACCCATCTGGAAAGCCACCGCCGCGCTTCCCCGCGCGGCCTGCCGCTCGTCATCACCATTGTCGCCTCGCGCCACAAGGACACGCTGGCCGAATCACCCGTGGACGCCCGGGTCGTGCGCCCGGTCACGCCGGAGGCATTGCAGCCGGTCATCGACCGTCTTGTTGCGGGTGTGCAATCCTGACGCGGGGCCTTCCCTTCCCTTCACGCCCACGTCTATACTCACGCATCCAACCAACGATCCCTGGTGTTTGATGCCTGACAGGAAAAAGCTAACCCGCCGCAACGGTCGAGGTAACTCCGTTCGTGCGCCCGCATTTCTGAAAAACCTTCGCGGAGTGAAGGACTGGAAGCAGGTTTCCGCCTGGCTGGAATGGCGCGGCATCGAAGACATCGAGTGCATCACGCCCGATCAGGCCGGTGTTGCGCGCGGCAAGATGATGCCATCGAAGAAGTTCACGTCCAACACCTCACTGGCGCTGCCTTCGGCTGTCTTCATGACAACGATCTCCGGCGAATATCCAGAAGATGGCGGTGACTTCGTCTACCCGGAGGATGACGGCGACCTGAAGCTTCTGCCCGATCTCTCCACGCTTTCTTCCGTTCCGTGGGAAAGCGACCCGACGGCGCAGGTCATCTGCGACCTCGTCCATCAGGATGGGCGCGATGTCGCCTTCAGCCCGCGCAACGTTTTGAAGCGCGTCGTCGCCGAATATGCGAAGCATGGGCTCAAGCCCATCGTCGCGCCGGAAATCGAGTTCTATCTGGTCGACAAGAATCCCGACCCGGACTACCCGCTCACGCCCCCGGTCGGCCGCTCCGGTCGCCCCATTGGCGGCGGTCAGGGCTATTCCATCGCCGGCGTGAACGAGTTCGATGAGCTGATCGACGACATCTACCACTTCTCCGAGGCGCAGGGCCTGGAGATCGACACGCTGATCCACGAGGAAGGCGCCGGCCAGCTCGAGATCAACCTGCGTCATGGCGACCCGATCGAGCTTGCCGATCAGGTGTTCATGTTCAAGCGCACCATTCGCGAAGCGGCGCTCAAGCACGACACCTACGCCACCTTCATGGCCAAGCCGATCCAGAACCAGCCCGGCTCCGCCATGCATATTCACCAGTCGGTGGTGTCGCTCGAGACCGGTCACAACGTCTTCTCCGACGAGAATGGCGAAGAAACGGAGATGTTCCGTCATTTCATCGGCGGGCTGCAGCGGCACATTCCCAATGCGCTCATCATGCTTGCGCCCTATGTGAACTCCTATCGTCGCCTGACACAGGGAACGGCGGTGCCCGTCAACACGCGCTGGGGCTATGACAACCGCACCACCGCCTTCCGTGTGCCGCGCTCCGACCCGGCGGCGCGCCGCGTGGAAAACCGCATCCCCTCGTCCGACGCCAATCCCTATCTGGCGCTGGCTGCCTCGCTTGCCTGTGGTCTCGTCGGCATTCTGGAAAAGAGTACGCCCGATGCGCCGGCCGGCAAGGCGGTCAACCAGGATGAGATCGAGCTGCCACGTGGCCTTCTGGAAGCCGTCGCCCTGTTCGAGGACGACGAGCCACTGAAGGAAATGCTGGGCGCGCCCTTCGTCTCGACCTTTGCCGCCATCAAGCGGGCCGAGTTTGAGACCTTCATGAAGGTCATCAGCCCCTGGGAACGGGAATATCTGCTTCTGAACGTCTAGAGCGTCTCCGCTTTTCGTTGAACCGCGAAACGCCCTGAATTATTGATTTTGCGCAATTTCGGACGGAAAGAGGGGTGCGTCCATGCCCTATCAGTCGCCCATATCGCCCGGCTTCTCCTGGTATGAAGCAACCGTGGGCGAGCGCCCGCAATACCCGTCGCTCGATGGCGACCGGCGGGCCGATGTCGCCATTGTCGGCGGCGGCTTCACCGGCCTGTCGGCGGCCGCCCATCTGGCGAAGGCGGGCGTCAATGTCGTTCTGATCGAGGCGCACCGCTTTGGCGATGGCGCTTCCGGGCGCAATGGCGGCCAGCTCGGCACCGGTCAGCGCGCCTGGGCCGAGGAGCTGGAGGCCGAGCTTGGCTTCACCCGCGCCAAAGCCCTGTTTGATCTGGCCGAGGAAGCCAAGACCCACCTCATCGATTTCGCCGCCGCCAACCGCATCGAGATCGACTATCGTCCGGGCCAGATTTCAGCCGTCCACAAGCCCCGCTATCTGGACGAATACCGCCGGCATGCCGACATCATGCGTGACCGGTTCGACTATCCGCATATCACCTACATGGACGCGACCGAGACCGCCGAGCGGCTTGGCTCCACACGCTATTTCGGCGGCATTCGCGACACCGGCACCGGTCACATCCATCCGCTGAAACTCGTGGTCGGCACGGCGCGTGTGGCCCGTGAGGCGGGCGCGCATCTCTTTGAAGGCACGCCTGCGCTGAATATCAGCTCCGATGCCGGCGGTGTGCGCATCGAAATGCCTTCGGGAACCATCACCGCCGAGAAGTGCCTCATCGCCACAAACGCCTATGGCGGCGATCTGGAGCCGGAGAGTGCGGCCCATGTCATGCCCATCGGCTCCTTCATCGGCGCAACACCGCCGCTTGGCGATGACAGTCCCGTGCTGCCCGGCGGCGAGTCGGTCGACGATTCCCGTTTCGTGGTGCGCTATTTCCGGCGCGAGCCGAATGGCAGCCTGCTTTTCGGCGGACGCGAGATCTACGCGCCCGGCGAAGACAAGGCGATCCACCACCACATCCGCCGCCAGATTGCCGAACTCTATCCCGCGCTCAAGGATGTCGAACTCACCCATGCATGGGGTGGTTATGTAGGCATAACCATGCCCAGACGCCCCTTTGTGCGCGAGGTCATGCCCAATGTGATCTCAGCCGCCGGCTGGTCCGGCCATGGCGTGATGCTGTCGAACTTCGCCGGCAAGCTCTATGCGGAAACCGTCTGCGGAAACCGCGACCGGCTGCGCCTGTTCGAAGAACTGAAGATCCCGCCCTTCCCCGGCGGCCGCCATCTGCGCCCGTTCCTGATGTTCCTGGCGCTCAACTGGTACGCCCTGCGCGACCGGATTTGAGGGCGAAAAGACACGCTGCATTGACGTTGTGCGTGGTTCGACAAGCTCACCATGAGGGTGGGGCGCGGCTGCAAGAACTATCTGCAACCCCGCGGAGCCAGATTTTCCTACAGGGTCACACATCCCTCATGGTGAGCTTGTCGAACCACGCAAAACGCTCCTGCCACAAAATCGGACACGACCGAAATCATCAGGTGAACCGAACCGCTTCAGCCCTGTCTCACAGCGGCCAGAAGAACAGGATTGCCGGCACGGAAACCGCGATAATGAGGATTTCCAGCGGCAGACCCATGCGCCAGTAATCGCCGAAGCGATAGCCACCCGGTCCCATGATGATGGTGTTGTTCTTGTGGCCGATGGGCGTCAGGAACGCACAGGAAGCGGCCACCGCCACGCCCATCAGAAACGGATCGGGCGAGACGTTGAGCCCCTGCGCAACGGAAAGGCCGACCGGCGCTGCAATCAGCGCGGTCGCCACATTGTTCAGGAAGTCGGACAGCGTCATGGTGACAACCATCAGGATCGCCAGGATCGCCCATGCCGGCAGCGAGCCGGTCAGCGAGAGAATGGAATCCGCAATCAGCTTCGTGCCACCGGATTCCTCAAGCGCCAGCCCGAGCGGAATGAGCGAGGCCAGAAGCACGATCACCGGCCATTCCACCGATTCATAGACTTCGCGCGCGCCGACCACATTGAACAGCGCATAGATGGCGACCGCGCCCGCAAGCGCGATGGCGAGCGGCACGAACCCCATCACCGAAATGGCCACGGCAATCGCAAACACGGCCACGGCGAACAGCGCCTTGCCGCGCTGGATCACGTTATGGCTCTTTTCCGCCAGCGGCAGAACGCCCAGCCAGTCGGCGGCGTCGGCAACGCGGCTTTCCGGCCCAAGAAGCAGGACCACGTCGCCCGCCCGGATCGGCAGCTTGCGCACCCGCTCGCGAAACCGCCTGCCCTGCCGCGACACGCCCAGAAGCGTCACGCCGCGGCGGTAGAGCAGCCGCAGGTCAAGCGCCGTGCGCCCGACCATGCGGGCATTGTCCGGCACAATGGCCTCGACCAGAACCAGAGACTTGCCGCGAATGCCGCCATGCTCTTCCGAGCCCGGCGTATCGAGTTCCGCAGCGCCGATGAACGCCTCGATGGATTTCGGATCGCCCTCGAGAATGAGCTGATCGCTCTTGCGAAGCTCTTCGCCAGCGGAAAAACCGGGCAGACGCTTGCCGCGCCGCACCAGTCCGAGCACGGTCACATCGTGCTCATCGGCCAGCGGATAGAGATCGCTCACCGGCCCGTCGATGAATTTGGATTTTTCCTTCACACCCGCTTCCACGACGAAGAGGCCCGCCTCGCCGTCATCTCCGGCAACCGCCTGCCCGGTTTCGGGGATCAGCCGCCAGCCAACCAGCGTCACGAAGGCGATGCCAACCACGGCGCAGACGAGGCCTACCGGTGAAAAGTCGAACATGGAGAAGGATTCGCCAAGCGCGCGCCCGCGAAACTCGGCGATGACGATGTTGGGCGGCGTGCCGATCAGCGTGATCATGCCGCCCAGAATGGTCGCGAAGGAAAGCGACATCAGCGATCGGGAAACAGGCCGCTTCGCCTTCTTCGCAGCCTCGATGTCGAGGGTCATCAGCATGACCAGCGCGGCAACATTGTTGATCACCGCCGAAAGGCCGGCGCCAATCACCGACATGAACCCGATATGGGTTGAGAGAGAGCGTCCCGAAGACAGGACGAAACGCGCGATCAACTCCACCGCGCCCGCATTCATCATGGCGCGCGAGACGATCAGCACCAGCGCAATGATGACGACGGCCTCATGGCCGAAACCGATGAAGGCGTCATGCGCATCAACGACGCCGGCGGCCACCGCGATGATCAGCGCGGCAAAGGCAACAAGGTCATAGCGAATACGACCCCAGACAAGAAAGGCAAACACAACACCCAGCAGACAGAAGAGAAAGATCTGCTCGTAGGTCATGCGCTTGCCCTTTTCGTGCCGACCGCCGGACAATCGCCGGCGGCCTGAAATTGTTCTGTCCGGTTATAGGTAATTCCGTGCTCCAAGTCAGGTTCCCGGAGAAACGGAATTCCTAAAACCGTTCAAAGGCAGCGCTGCGTCAGATGCAGCGGCCGCCGTCCACTTCCAGCGCAACGCCGGTGATGAACTCGGCTTCCGACGAAGCCAGCCAGAGCGCTGCATTGGCGATGTCGAGCGGCGTGGAAAGCCGGCCAAGCGGGATGGAAGAGCGGAACTGCGCGCGCTTCTCGGGCGTGTCTTCGCCCATGAACTGGCCGAGCATGCCGGTTTCGCCGGCCACCGGGCACAGGCAGTTCACGCGGATGTTCTTCGGCGCAAGCTCAACGGCCATCGATTTGGTCGCGGTGATCGCCCAGCCCTTTGATGCGTTGTACCAGGTGAGACCCGGACGCGGGCGCAGGCCTGCCGTCGAAGCGGTGGTGATGATCGAGCCGCCGCCGAGCTTCTCCATGACCGGCACAACGGCCAGCGTGGAATGATAGATCGCCTTCATGTTCACTGCGCCGATGAGATCGAACGTCTCTTCGTCAACTTCCATGAGGGAGGTGTTGCGGTGCGTGTAGCCGGCATTGTTGATCATGATGTCCAGACGGCCATGCGCCTGCATGGCGGCGTCCACCATCGCGTCCACATCGGCTTTCATGGAAACGTCTGCGGTAACCGGCAGCGCTGCTTCGCCAATCTCTGCGGCAACCCGCTCTGCGCCCTTCGCGTTCAGGTCGGCAACGATGACCTTCGCGCCTTCTTCGGCGAAACGCTTCGCCATGCCTTCACCGAAACCGGATGCTGCGCCGGTGATGATGGCAACCTTGCCTTCAAGTCGAGCCATTTCGAAAATTCCTGTAATTGTTAGCCGTGGTTGAAAACGATTGTCTTGGTCGCGGACATGTCGAACAGGGCTTCAAAACCCTTCTCGCGTCCGTGGCCGGATTTCTTGAAGCCGCCGAAGGGCAGCTCCACGCCGCCGCCTGCGCCATAGCCGTTCACGAAAACCTGGCCGGCGCGCACGCGCTTGGCGACCCGGTGCTGGCGCGCGCCGTCGCGCGTCCACACACCGGCCACCAGACCGAACTCCGTGTCATTGGCGAGCCGGATGGCGTCTGCCTCGTCCTCGAACGGGAACAGCGAAAGCACCGGTCCAAAAACCTCTTCCTGAGCGAGTGCTGCCTGCGGATCGACCGCGCCGAACAGCGCCGGCGGCTGATAGTAACCGCCCTCGGGCGCGTCCGGGTGCACCGTGCCCTGTGCGAGCAGCGGAATGCCGGCTTCCTGCGCTGCGGCAATAAAGCCGGCAACCTTGTCGCGCTGCGCCACATTGACGAGCGGCCCGATGTCGAGATCCGCATCATGCGGGCCCGCAACCAGCTTGGAGAAGCGCTCGGCCAGCGCCGTCGCCACCTGCTCGTAGATCGGCTTCTCGATCAGAACGCGGCTGCCGGCAGAGCAGGTCTGCCCGCCATTCTGGATGATGGCGTTCACCAGAACGGGAAGCGCTGCCTCGATATCCGCATCGGCGAACACGATCTGCGGGGACTTGCCGCCCAGCTCCATCGTCACGCCGCGATTGTTCACCGCCGCTGCCTGCTGGATCGCGGTGCCGGTGATCGGCGAACCGGTGAAGGTCACGTAATCGACCAGCGGATGCGAGGAAAGAGCCGCACCAGCGCTGCGGCCATAACCGGTGATGACGTTGAACACGCCAGCCGGGAAACCGGCCTCAAGCGCCAGCTCGGCCATGCGAAGCGTCGTCAGCGAAGCGTCTTCCGCCGGCTTCACCACCAGCGTGTTGCCCATGGCCAGCGCCGCGCCGATGACGCGCGCCAGAATCTGCATCGGGTAGTTCCAGGGCGTGATGCCCGCCACCACGCCATGCGGCTCGCGCAGCGTCAGCGCCGTGTAGCCATCGAGGAACGGGATCGTGTCGCCGTGGATCTTGTCAGCCGCGCCGCCATAGAACTCGAAATAGCGCATTGTGGCCGTCACGTCCGCCGTGCCCTGACGGATCGGCTTGCCGGTGTCGCGCGATTCGAGCGCAGCCAGCTCCTCGCCATTCTTCTCCACCAGATGGAAAAGACGCGTCAGGCAGCGCCCGCGCTCCACGGCCGGCATGCGGCTCCACGGGCCTTCGTCAAACGCCTTGCGCGCCGACTTCACCGCCAGCTCCACATCGGCTTCGGTGGAAGCCGGGATCGAAGCGAAGACTGCGCCGTCGGACGGGCTGCGAACGTCGATGCGTTCTCCCGAGAGCGAATCGACCGAACGCCCGTCGATGAACTGCATGAAAGCGCGGCCCTCAGCCACGCTGCGCGAAAAATGGGTTCCCATCCCTGCCGCTCCGGTTTGTAATGTCTGTATGCGAGCCTGTGCTCGCGAAGGAAACATGGGAAAACCCGCCATGCGATGCTGTGTCAAGGCACAAATGGGCGCACCGGCTTGGCTCAGCCCGACAGACGCGCTGCCGCGCAATCGCATCTGGCTTTTTTAAATCGATTAGACTATAGCAACGGCAACTTGGTATGAGGCTAGGGCAATTCCAGGAAAAGCGGGAACCGGTTTTCCGTCCGGAATTGCGCAAGAACAATCAATGAGAGCGTTTTCGCGGTTCAACGAAAAGCGGAAACGCGCGAGCGGAGAAACCATGACCAGCCAGACAATTCCGGTCGAGCCTTTCGATCTCGTGGTGTTCGGGGCCACGGGCGATCTCTCCGAACGAAAGCTGCTTCCGGCGCTCTATCAGCGCCAGCGGGCAGGTCAGTTCACCGACCCCACGCGCATCATCGGTTCATCCCGCTCGAAACTGTCCGACGAGGACTTCCGCACCTTTGCCGAAAAGGCCATCCGCGAGCATGTCGCCAAGAGCGATATCGAGCCGCAGGAGCTGACGCATTTTCTGGCCCGCCTGTCCTACGTGCCGGCGGACGCGAAATCGGGGGACGGCTTTGCCGACCTGAAAACCGAGATCGGCGACAGCGACAGCGTGCGCGCCTTCTACATGGCCGTCGCACCCAGCCTGTTCGATGACATTGTCGGCCAGATCGACAAGCACGGCCTGTCCACCGACACGGCCCGCGTGATCGTCGAAAAGCCGATCGGCCGTTCGCTCGCCTCCGCCCATGAGCTGAACGACGCCGTGGCCCGCGTGTTCGACGAGCACAACGTCTTCCGCATCGACCACTATCTCGGCAAGGAGACTGTGCAGAACCTGATGGCGCTGCGCTTTGCCAATGCGCTCTATGAGCCGCTCTGGAACTCCGCCCATATCGACCATGTGCAGATCACCGTGGCCGAGACCGTGGGGCTTGAAGGGCGCGCGGGCTATTACGACAAGGCCGGCGCGCTGCGTGACATGGTCCAGAACCACATGCTCCAGCTTCTCTGCCTCGTGGCGATGGAAGCGCCGGCCTCCATGGAAGCCGACACGGTGCGCGACGAGAAACTGAAGGTCCTGCGCGCCCTGAAGCCGATCACCTCCAATGCCGCAGAGAGCGTGACCGTGCGCGGGCAATACCGCGCCGGCGCGTCCAATGGCGGCGCGGTGAAGGGCTACACGGAAGAACTTGAAAGCGGCGAGAGCAACACCGAGACCTTCGTCGCCATCAAGGCGGAGATCGAGAACTGGCGCTGGGCCGGCGTGCCCTTCTACCTGCGCACCGGCAAGCGGCTCGCCACCCGCGTTTCGGAAATCGTGATCCAGTTCAAGCCGATCCCCCATTCCATCTTCGAGGATGGCACGGGCAAGGTGTTTGCCAACCAGCTCGTCATCCGCCTGCAGCCGGATGAAGGCGTCAAGCAGTGGATGATGATCAAAGACCCCGGCCCCGGCGGCATGCGCCTGCGCCATGTGCCGCTCGACATGAGCTTTGCCGAATCATTCAATGTCCGCAATCCGGACGCCTATGAGCGCCTCATCATGGATGTCATCCGCGGCAACCAGACGCTGTTCATGCGCCGCGACGAGGTCGAGGCCGCATGGCGCTGGATCGACCCCATCCTCGCCGCCTGGGAAGACAACCAGCAGCCCGCACAGGGCTACACCGCCGGCACCTGGGGGCCTTCCTCTTCCATCGCGCTTATCGAGCGCGACGGACGCACCTGGCATGAGAGTGTCTGAGCATGGCGAATTGCGAGTGGCATGAATTCGCCTCCTCCGAGGCGCTGGCCAGGAACCTGTCGGAGACGGTTGCCAAAAAACTGGCCTTGGCCGTGAAGGAGCGGGGCCACGCGGCGATTGCCGTTTCCGGCGGTCGCACGCCCGCGCAGTTCTTCGATCAGCTGTCGCGATGCGACATCCCGTGGGACAAGGTCACCGTCACGCTGGTGGACGAACGTTTCGTGCCGGCCGATTCACCACGCTCCAACGCCCGTCTGGTCGCCCGGCATCTCCTGCAGAACAAGGCTGCCCGCGCCGCCTTTGTCGGCCTCTACCAGCCAGCCGACGAAATGGAAGAGGCCGCCAGCCAGTCGGCAAAGGCGATTGCCGCACTGCCCCGACCGCTCGACGTGGTCGTGCTCGGCATGGGCAATGACCGGCACACCGCCTCCTTCTTCCCCGATGCCCCGACCATCGAAGCGCTGCTTGAGCCAACGGAAGGGCCGGACGTTTTACCGGTCGCGTCGAAGGCGGCGGGCGAACCCCGCCTCACGCTTTCCATGAACCGGCTCGCAGGCGCACGCTTCCTCGCCGTCCACATCGAGGGCGCCGACAAAAAGGAAACGCTGGAAGCAGCGCTCTCCGTCCCACCCGGCCCGGCCTCCCCCATCGGCGCGGTGCTGGCCGAGACAAAAGAACCCGCCCACATCTTCTGGGCTCCCGCAGGCCAGGCGTAAAACGCCGGCCCGCCGCGCCCCGCGCTCCTTCCGCGTGGGGCCAACTGCAAGACAGGACGCCATGCCATGACCGCAAGACCCGAAATCGAAGCCGTCACAGCCCGCATCCGCGAGCGCTCACGCGCCAGCCGCGAAGCCTATCTGGAACGCGTCGACCACGCTGCCGGACAGGCCGTTCATCGCGGCGTCCTTTCCTGTGGCAACCTCGCCCACGGCTTTGCCGCCTGCGGACCGGCAGACAAGGCGGCCCTTTCCGGCGACCGGGTGCCCAATATCGGCATCATCACCGCCTATAACGACATGCTCTCGGCGCATCAGCCCTTCGAGCCATTTCCCAACATGATCAAGGACGCCGCGCGCGAAGCCGGCGGCGTGGCGCAGGTTGCCGGCGGCGTGCCCGCCATGTGCGATGGCGTCACCCAGGGCCAGCCCGGCATGGAACTGTCGCTCTTTTCGCGCGATGTCATCGCCATGTCGGCTGCCGTCGGCCTGTCGCACAACATGTTTGACGCGGCCGTCTATCTCGGTGTCTGCGACAAGATCGTGCCGGGTCTGGTCATCGCCGCCCTCACCTTCGGCCACCTGCCTGCGATCTTCATTCCCGCCGGACCGATGACCTCCGGCCTGCCCAATGACGAGAAGGCCCGCATCCGTCAGCTCTACGCCGAAGGCAAGGTGGACCGTGCGGCGCTGCTGGAAGCCGAGTCCAAATCCTATCACGGCCCCGGCACCTGCACCTTCTACGGCACGGCCAATTCGAACCAGATGCTGATGGAGATCATGGGCCTGCACACGCCGGGCTCCTCCTTCGTCAATCCCAACACGCCGCTGCGCGACGCCCTGACGAAGGAAGCCGCAAAGCGCGCGCTCGCCATCACCGCGCTCGGCAACGAGTTCACGCCCGTTGGCCGCATGATCGACGAGCGCTCCATCGTCAACGGCGTGGTCGGCCTCAACGCCACGGGCGGCTCGACCAACCACACCATGCATCTGGTCGCCATGGCGGCCGCGGCAGGCATCCGGCTCACCTGGGACGACATCGCCGAGATTTCGGACCATGTGCCGCTCGTTGCCCGCGTCTATCCCAACGGGCTTGCCGACGTGAACCATTTCCACGCCGCAGGCGGCATGGGCTACATGATCCGCGAACTGCTCGACGACGGCTATCTGCACGAGGATGTGCGCACCATCTGGGGTGAGGGTCTGCGCCCCTACACGGTCGAGGCCAAGCTCGCCGACAATGGTTCGGTCGTGCGCCTCTCCGCACCCGCCACCAGCGGCAACGACAAGGTGCTCACCACCGCCGCCAAACCCTTCCAGCAAACCGGTGGCATCCGGGTTCTGTCGGGCAATCTCGGCAAGTCGATCATCAAGGTTTCCGCCGTCAAGCCGGAGCACCGCGTGATCGAGGCCCCGGCGCTGGTCTTCCATTCGCAGGAAGAAATGCAGACGGCCTTCAAGGAAGGCAGGCTCGACCGCGATTTCATCGCCGTCATCCGCTTCCAGGGCCCAAAGGCCAACGGCATGCCGGAACTGCACAAGCTCACGCCGGCGCTCGGCGTGCTTCAGGATCGCGGACATCGCATCGCGCTGGTCACCGACGGGCGCATGTCGGGTGCATCCGGCAAGGTGCCGGCGGCCATCCACGTCACGCCCGAAGCGCTCGATGGCGGCATGATCGGCAAACTGCGCGATGGCGACCCGATGCGCCTCGACGCAGACAAGGGTACGCTTGAAGCGCTGGTCGACGCCGAAGAGTTCGCCGCACGCGAAAGCGCCGCACCCGACCTCTCGGGCAACCAGTTCGGCATGGGCCGCGAGCTCTTTGCCGGCTTCCGGCAGCTCGCCGGCCGTGCCGATCAGGGTGCAGCCGTATTCTGAGCTGGAACAAACTGCGGTAGCCGTGCATTCTTCCTCTGATCGGAGGGAGTGTGAACGGCTACTGGTTCCTCTTCAGGCGGCTCACGCGAGCCCTGTGGTTTCTGCCGGCGCTGTTCTGCGTCTCGGCGGTCATCGTCATTGTCCTTGCCTATCTTTCGGCAGACCTGCTGCCCGAAAGTCTGGATGAAAGCGCGCTTCCCATAACCGTTTCGGGAGAAGCGCTGCGCAACATTCTGGGCATCGTCGCTTCCAGCATGCTGGCGGTCGCCGTCTTCGCGCTTTCAACGCTGGTCAATCTGCTCACCAGCGCCGCGCAAACAGGCTCGCCCCGCGCCGTGCCGCTTTTCTCCGGCAATCGCGCCGCCCGCACCACCATCTCCGTTTTCATCGGCGCGTTTCTCTTTTCCATCATCGGCATAATCGGCCTGTCGAGCGGCATCTACACGCTTGGCGGACGGCTTATCCTCTTCGCTGCCACCGTCATCGTGGTCTTTGCCGTTGTCTGGGCGCTGATCCGCTGGGTGCGCGAAATCTCGGTTGTCGGACGCGTCGTGGAGATGACCAGCCGGCTTGAAGAGACAACACGGGAAGCCCTCACCCGCCTTGGCCGCGACGGGCGCTATGGCTGCACCGCCGCCACGCTTTCCTCCAGTCCGTCAGGGCGAACCGTAAGCGCCGGGGCGGTCGGCTTCGTCCAGCATTTCGACCCGCATGCGCTGCAGGAACTGGCGGAGGCCAGCGGTCTCACAATCCATGTTCTCGTCCGCCCCGGCGATTATGTGGACCACGCCACCGCGCTTGCCGTCGTCAGCGGCGAGGCGGACGATGCCTGCCTTGAAGCGGTCCATGACGACTTCATCATCGGTGAGGAGCGCACCTTCGATTCCGATCCGGGATTCGGCTTCCTCGTTCTGGCCGATGTCGCCCGCCGGGCGCTTTCCCCCGGCGTCAACGACCCTTCCACCGCAATCCACGTTCTCACCGTGCAGACCCGGCTTCTGGCCGACTGGGCGCTGACGGACAAGGAGGCGGACAGCGATAACGACGAGCCGCCCTACCCCAAGGTGACCTTTGCGCCCGTGAAGCCCTCCGCTCTTTTGGATGCAGCCTTCCGGCCCATATCCTACGAAGCCGCCTCCGGCGCGCCCGATGTCGGACTGGCGCTTTTGCGAGGCCTGTCCTCGCTTGCGCGTGTCGCGCCGGGAGCCTTCCGCGACGCCGCCACGGCGCTGGCCGCAGACTTCACCGCCCGCGCGACCTCATACGCCTCCCACGCACCCGATGTGGCTGCACTGCGTAAAGCCGCTGCCGAAATCGGTGGCGTTGTTTCGGAAGCCGAGCGCCCTCGCCCTTCGACAGGCTCAGGATGAGGGCTACTGAGAGGGCGCAGTTGCTTCAAGCTCTATGCCCGCATTTTAGTCAGCACGGGAGCCTCATTCCGAGGTTTCTTGGGCGTGTGTAGTCAAGTTCTCAACTGTGTGGGTATGAAGGGAGAACCGGCACCGCAGTAGCCCTCATCCTGAGCCTCTTGAGCTTGCCGAAAGGCGAAGGGCGGGGGCGCTTGGCTCCACCGTCACGCCTCCAACTCCACCCCTCAATAACCAGCGCGGCGCTCTTCCGATGGCGGGCGCCCGAATTGCTGGCGATAGCTCTGCGCGAAATAGGAATGCGAGGTGAAGCCCGTTGCAATCGCCACATCGAGAATCGGCATGTTGGTCTGCCGCAGAAGCTCACGCGCCCGCTCCAGCCTGAGCCGCATGTAGTAGCGCCCCGGTGTCATCCCCAGATGCCGCAGGAAGAGCCGCTCGACCTGGCGCACGGAAAGGCTCGCCGTGCCGGCAAGCTGCGCCGCCGAATAAGGCTCATCCAGATTGTCGGCCATCAGCTCGACGATCTTCTTCAGCTTTTCCGACTTGCCCGTCAGGTCGCGCTCCGGCCCCGTGCGCTGCCGGTCGCCGGCGGAGCGGATGCGCTCGTGCTGAAACTGGTTGGCCACATCATTGGCAAGATCCGCGCCGAGGTCCGTCCGCACGATTTCCAGCATCAGGTCGATGGAAGTCGTCACGCCCGCACAGGTATAACGCCGACGGTCGATCTCATAGACATTGCCCGTGCATTCGATATCGGGAAAGCGCTCCATGAAGGAGGCCCGGTTCTCCCAGTGGATCGTGCAGCGATGGCCGGCAAGCTGCCCGGCCTCGGCAAGCAGATAGGAGCCCGCCGCCAGCGCACCCAGCGCAGCACCGCGCCGGCCAAGGCTGCGCAATGCGGCAAGCACCATGCTCTTGCCGGGAAACTCGGTGGTGAGCCCCACGCAAACGAAAAGAATATCGACGGGCGGAAGATCGGCGACCGCGTAATCGATCTTGATCGGCAGCCCGTTGGACGCCATCACCGCCTCGCCATCAGCCGAAACGGTCACCCAGCTATAGACGTCACGCCCGAGCAGGCGGTTGGCCGAGCGCACCGTGTCGATGGCCGCCGCCAGAGAAAACATCGAAAACTTGTCGACCAGCAAAAATGCGAAATGCCGTCGGTCCTGCCTCGCCTCGCCCATGGGCAATTGTTCTAAAACAGGCTTGTCTGGCAGGAGAGGCATGGCAGATGGTCCCGATCAGAAAGAGGCTAGAAAGCCGGTGGTTCAAGCCCCGCGGTGCGGAACGCGGAAGTGAGCGTGTTGGCCATCAGCATGGCGATGGTCATCGGCCCCACGCCGCCCGGCACCGGGGTGATCGCGCCGGCGCGCTCCTTTGCTTCGGCAAAGGCCACGTCGCCCACCAGCCGCGTCTTGCCCTCGCCCTTTTCCGGCGCGGGAATGCGGTTGATGCCCACATCGATCACGGTCGCGCCGGGCTTCACCCAGTCGCCCCGAACCATTTCCGGCCGTCCCACTGCGGCAACGAGAATGTCGGCCGTCGCAGCCAGCGCCGGCAGATCCTTCGTGCGGCTGTGCGCAACGGTCACCGTGGCGTTGGCGGCCAGAAGCAGGTTCGCCATTGGCTTGCCCACAATGTTGGAGCGCCCGATCACCACTGCCGAGAGGCCGGAAAGGTCCTTGCCGCGCACCCGCTCAAGCATCAGCATCGCGCCCGCCGGTGTGCAGGGCACGAAGGCGCTGTCCAGCGCACCGGTTCCAAGCCTGCCGACATTGATGAAATGAAAACCGTCGACATCCTTGTCCGGGTCGATGGTCTGGATGATGCGCGCTTCATCGATGTGTCCGGGCAGCGGCAGCTGCACCAGTATGCCGTGGATCGCCGGATCGGCGTTGAGTTCCTCGACCAGCGCCACCAGCGCGTCTTCCGACGTTTCCGCCGGCAGCGAATGCTGAACCGAATGGAAGCCGCATTCCTTGGCGCGGCGCGACTTGGACGCCACATAGACCTGGCTTGCCGGATCCTCGCCGACGATCACCACCGCCAGCCCCGGCGTCACGCCGTGTTCGGCGAGCGTCGCAGTCTGCGTCTTGACCTTCGCAACCACATCTTCTGCGATCGCTTTTCCGTCGATGATATCGGCCATGTCTTTCCCCGGTCAGGCGTCAGTGCGTGCGGCCTCCCGGTCCACGCCAAGGCGCTCGCATCGGGATCGCACTCCAGCCCGCATAATGGGGAAAACGCAGAACCGCAATCCCGGCTTCGCGTCGTTTGGCGACGTTATTGGGAAAGAAGGCGAATTTGTCTGGAACGCGCCCGCCGTTCGACAGCGTCAGGCAAGACCGCCTGACGCCGGAAACGTCTAGTACCGGAACCGGTTTGCGCGGCGCACGGCCAGTGCATCGACCTCGCGACGCACGGCTTTCAGACGATGGTGGATTTCGCTGAAGCGGTCGTCGCCATCGTCGTCTTCATGAAACGGCTCGCCAGCACTCTGCGGACCTGCCGCAAATCCAGCCTGCGCCATCGGCGGCACCTGCTGCCAGACGGGATAGGCCGGCATCATCGGCATGTTGATTCCCGGCTGACCCATCACAGGCTGCCCCATCACTGGCTGAAACGGCGCCATTGCAGGCATCATGCCGGGCTGCATCGCGAGCTGTGGCGTCTGCCACATCTGCTGCGGCGCATATTGCGGCTGTGGCTGGGGCTGTGGCTGGGGCTGTGGCTGAACCTGGGGCTGCGAAGCTGCCGACACCCGCACCCGATGCCGTGGCTCCGCATACCGATCGGCAAGATCATCGATCTCATCGTCCATATGCGCCGTAAACGCATGGTCGAGATCATCTTCATCCTCACGCGCGTCCACACCGGCCATTGCATAGCGCTCACCCGAACGCGGACGCCATTCGCCAGAATGCCGGTCTGATGCAGCATCCCGCAGCCGGTCGTCGGACGCGTGCCGCCAGGATCCGCCACCGGGCGGTGTCGGGTCAGGCTCCGGGTCATGATCGTCATAACCCTGGCTGCCTTCGCCGCCTTCGTCTTCCTCGGCCTGACGCTCGGCCATGTTTTCGCGCAGGCTCTGGATCGCCCCGCCGGCTGCGCCAATGCCCACGCCGAACAGGAAGCCAAGGATCATGCCCGCCATCGCGATCGACGAACGCGACGGGCCGATCGGATCGAGCGGCGGCACGGCCTGCGAAATCACGCTCACATTGGCGGTGTTCAGGCGTTCCTGCTGACCGGTCTCACGGGCGCGCAGGAGCAGCGATTCATACACCGAGCGCTTCGCATTCGCCTCGCGCTCAAGCTCGCGAAGCGTCACCTGCTCCGATGCCAGATTGCCCTTCTGAACCTTCAGCCGCGCGAGCTGGCCGGCCAGATCCTGCTCAAGCTGAACGGCGCGCTGCAATTCCACCTGGTTGGACGCCGTCACCCGCCGCAATTCGCGTGCGATCTCCTCACGCGCGCCGGAGAGTTCCGCTTCCACGGCAAGCCGCTCCGGATGACGCGGGCCGAAGCGCACGGCCAGCCTGCCCGCCTGCTGCCGCAGGCTCGCATACTGCGCCAGAAGCTCGGTCATGACGGGCGAGGAGATCTGCTCCGGCAGCGCGCCGCCCAGAACCTCGTCCACGTTCAGCTCACGCGCGGCCGCTGCACGCGCATTCAGCTCCGATGTGCGCGCCTTGGCGTTCGAAAGCTGGTCGTTGAGACGCAGGATCTCCTCATCGGTGATCAGACGCCCCTGCGCATCCACGATGTCATTCTTCGCCTTGAAATCGGCCACGGCCCGTTCGGCCTCTTCCACTTCGGCCCGAAGCGAGGTGAGCTGCTCGGTGATCTCGCGATTGGCGCGGCCCGCCGTTGCAGACTGAAGCTCGCCAAAGGTCGACAGGAACACGTCCCGCGTGGTCGTCGCGATCAGCGAGGATTTCTCGGGATCCTCCGTCTCAGCGCCGATGGTGATGATGAAGGTCTTGGCGTTACGGCTCACATCCAGCGCATCTGCGAGGTTCTCGACCGCAATGGAGTGCCGCGCCGTGCCGCCATCCTCATCGCCGCTGCTGAGCAGCGCCGAGATGAGCGCGCGCGGGCTCAACAGCAGGCTCACAATGGAACTGCCACCCGAACCGTTGAATTCCGGGTCATCCGCCAGATCCAGTTCGTCCACCACCCGCGCCAGCACATTGCCGGAGGTCATGATGGCCACCTGGTTTTCGATGAGCGCCAGCGTCGCATCCGAGGGCAGACCGCCCGGCGTCAGATCGCGTTCCACCAGCTGCAGATTGCGCGGATCGAAAATGAGCTGCGTTGCCGCGTAATACATTTTCGGCGTCGACAGCGCGACCATCACGCCAAGAACCGCACCGATGATCGTCGTCAGAAGAATGAGCCACTTGGCGCGAAAAATCCCGCTGATCACGCGCACCGGATCGATCAATGGCCGCCAGAGCCGCTCATCCGCATCACGCTTTCCGGTCTGCCTGCGCCGGTGCTGCATGGGCTCGCGATAGGCTTCGGGCTCTTCGTCAATCACGGTTCGCCGCACGGCTACATCGCGCTCTTCGCGCATCGGCGCACGCGCGGGCTCTGCGGTCTGCGCCCCGCGCTGCGGGGCCTCCGGCAGCGGAAACATCCTGTCGAGCAGGCGTTTGTGGAGCGGGGTCTTTTTCGGTGCGGTGCGCGCTTTCCGTACCGGCTCCTCGACCCGGCGCGCAGGCTGTGTGCGCTTCGGGGAAACGTCGTCCCGCGCGCGGTCACCCGCCTCGGCACGACGCAGATAGGCATCCGCCGAGGCTGCCCGCTCCCGGCGCGCCTCGCGCATTTCCGCATCCCTGTCAGAGCGCGTCAATGACGGACGGTCCGTAAGATCTTCCTGCGTTGTCGCACGATCATCACGCGGTGGCTGCATCGACAAAAGCGAGCGCGGGCGCCCGTCTTCCCTTGACCGTTTCCTGTTGGGATTTTCGGCGTCGAACATCGTGTGTGCAGCTTCCGCAAATGATGATGAAGCGGGCACATCAGCCCGCGATTATGTTAACCCAAGCTAAAGAGGCACAGGTAACAAACAGTTAACGGTAAGCTCTGCGTAAGTGTTTTTTGCCCCTGCGTCAGCCGGCAGAACAGCGCATTAAGTTTTATTGCTTATGCTCGCCGCAGAACCGGCATTTCAGGCTCAGAATTCAGGGGCGCCCCATCTCGCTACGCGACATCATCACCAGCCAGCGCCAGGTGCTGCGGGACTACCTCGCCACGATCAGCGGATCGGCGGGCAGGCTCGTCTTTTCGCTCGCCTATTTCGTGATTCTGGCCAACAGCCTGTCCATCGCCGATTTCGGTCTTTTCGCCACGGCCTCCGCCGCCGGCGTGATGGTCGGTCGCATTCTGGCGCTTGGCTTCACCGCCACGCTCTACCGCATCGCCACCGTCAAGCCGCGCCTGCTCGGCACATACGCCGCCGGTTTCCTCGTGCTGACGGTCGCTTCCCTGCCGCTCATCGCACTGGCGAGCGTGGCGCTCTATCTGGTGTTCTTTGCGGGCGACATGAAGGTTCTGCCCTTTGCGCTCGTCATCGCGTCCGACGCCATTGCCTGGCGGCTCACCGAAACGGTGATCGTGGTCAACAATGGCCTCAACCGTTTCGGCCGCGCCGCCGTCATTCTCATCGTCAGCGTCGGTATCCGCGCGCTGGCGGCCCTCCTGTTCACATTCCACGCGAGCAGCGACCTCCTCACCTGGACCGTTTTCTATCTCGCGGCAAACAGCGCTGCGCTCGTCTTCGCGCTCCTGTTCTACTGCCCCCGCCAGCGCCTGCGTCTGCAGAGCGCGCTCTACTGGCGTCGCCTTCCCGACGCGCTCTACGTGGCTGGCGCAGAAGTGCTGTTCTATCTGCAGATGGAGCTCGACAAGCTTCTGGTTCTTGCCCTCGGCAACCCGCAGCTTGCCGGCATCTACGCCATCATAATGCGCCTGGTGGACCTGACCGCGATCCCCATCCGCTCCTTCTCCATGCTGCTCGTCCAGCGCATGATGCGCGCACCGGAAATGCTCAACCGCTGGAAACTGCGTCTTGGCATTGAGGGCGCGATCTTCGCCGTGTCCACGCTGGCGCTGGCGTCGCTGGCGGTGATCCTGCTGTTTTACCCCACGCTGCTGGGGCGCAATGTGGCCGAGGCAGCACCTCTGGTCATTCTGGCGCTTGCGGTTCCGGGCCTGCGCAACCTGACCGAATATCAGGCGGACCTGCTCTTTGCCCGCGGCCAGACCTTCATTCGCGCGGTCAATCTCGGCGTTCTGGCCCTGGGCAAGGCTGCACTTCTCTCGCTGGTTCTGAAAAACTTCACCGAAACACGGGACATCATTCTGTCGCTCAACGCGGTCTTCGCGGTGCTTTACGTGCTGTCGATGGTACTCACCTATCGCGCTCTGGCCAGACCGGCCAAACGCGTCTGATACTGACCCTAACCGATCACACGGCGCAGCGGTTCCAGGCTCGTCTCGGTGAAGGACTGAATGCCGATGGCCACCTGATAGGGCTCCATCCCGGCAATGAAACGCTCAATGCCGGTTTCATCCAGCTCCGGCCCCAGCCAGTAGATGTGGCAGAGCGCGCGGTCGTCGTGGAAGTGTCCTTCCCCGTTCAGAACCTCATCCACATAGCGGCCATAGAGAATGCACTCCGAGAAACGGCGGTCGCTCGCCACCACATTGATCCACGGCCTGCCGTGAACCGTCTCGATACGCCTGAGCATGTCCAGCACGGTTTCGCGTCGCCATGCGATCAGTGTGGTGATGTAGTCATGGTCGCTGGTCTGCCCGGCAGGAAGGTCAAGCGCCCTGCCCGCATTAGCCAGCCAGTCGCGGTGCCCCATGTCCATCAGCGAATGCATGCCGCCGCTTTTGCGGTATAGCCGCATCTGGCCATCGCGCCAGAAATCGCCGCAGTCGAACGGCTTCAGGAACACGACGTCGGAATCGCAATAGACAAGCGCGTCTTCCGTCGCCTTTTCGGCAAAGGCGATGCGCCGCAATTGCTGCACATGCCATCCGCGCAGCGGCGCAAGCCGCGTGCTCAACCAGACATGGCGGCGAAAAAGACTGGTCGGATCGCGCACCGCATGCAGCCATGATGGCAAGAGATCGCGCTCGTCAACCACCACCCGGCGGTCCGTTTCCAGTGCGCGAAAACGCTCGACATCATGACTGGCGACAAGCAGGTAATGGCGTGTGTAGCCGGTCACATACCGGTCCATACTCTCACACAACAGCCTGCATCGCTCGAAATCACCGGCATAGCTGGGCGTAACGATTGCGGCGTTCTGCTGCGCTCCCATGCCTAGCCTCCGCCTGCCTTGCCGCTCAGCTTCTGACCAAGCACCCGCAGGAGAAACAGCGGATTGCCCACCACATAGCGCCGCCACAGACGACGCGGCTCAAGCCCCAGCCGGAACAGCCATTCAAGCCGCATCCGGCGCATCCACAGGGGCGCGCGCGGCACCGCGCCGCTCAGAAAATCAAGAAGCGCGCCCACGGCAATCGGCACGGTGCAATGCTCGCCCCCAAGCTTCCCGGCAATCCACAATTCCTGACGCGGGACGCCCATGGCCACAAGCAGCACGTCCGGGCGGATTTCCTCCAGCCTGTCGAGGATGGCCTTCTCTTCCGCACCGTCAAAGTAACCGTCATGCAGGAAGACGAATTCGTGTTGCGGCGCATGCTCTGCAAGCTTCTCGGCTGCGGCAAGCGCGTTGTCGCGCCGCGCGCCAAGCAGGCCGACCGTCAGCCGGTCCTTCTGCCGCCTGAGGAATTCCGGCACGAAATCAGTGCCGTTCAGATTGTCGGGAAACGGCTCGCCGTAGAGCATCTTTGAAGCGATATCGACACCAACGCCATCCGCCAGCACCAGAAAGTCCGGCAGGACCTGGCGAAAGCGCGCGTCCGCAACGGCCACATTGGCGTTGTGCGCATTGAGGAACGTCACCTGCGTGAAGCGCCGTTCGGCAATGCTTTCGGCCAGCATCGCAATTGCCGCGTCACGGCCAATTGCCGTCACATCCGTTCCCAGAATGTCGCGCCGCTCGGGCACCGGTGTGATCTTGTTCGGCGCATCCACGTTCATGCGGCCTCGTTCTGCCGGCCAAAGCCAGACTGCTGAAGCCCGTGAAGCACGGCCTTGTCGAGCGCGTTGCGCTGCTCCTCATGGAATGTCCGCCCGTCAAGATCGACAGGCGATCTGGCGGCACGCACCAGCGCGTCTGCAAAGGCGCGCGGCTCGTCGGCAAGGGTGCAGTTCTCCGGCTTGTAGGAAATGCCGCGCAGCGCGCTCTGCGTGGCGACGCTCGGCAGGCCCAGTTCAAAGGTCTCGATCGTCTTCAGCTGCACGCCGGTTCCGGCACGGCTGATAAGCGGAACCACCTTGCCCGACCGCACAAACTCCACCGCGTCGGGAACACGCCCGACAAAGGCGATGCGGGGGTGTTCCTGCGCCAGGCTCGCCGGCGCATCCCCCGCCACCGCAATGCGAAAATCGTCAGGCAGGTGCGGCACAACCTGTTCCAGAAACCAGTCGAGCCCGATGCGATTGGGCGCCCAGCTCCACGTGCCGATCAGCACCGCGTCGTAATCCGTCCTGCGTTCATCGCCCGTCACCTCCACCGGCGCATGCGCCACCAGCGGCAGAACTGCCGAGCGCCGGTCATCCGCCACGCCCAGAACCTGCCGGTCATCCTCGGAAAGCGTGTAGATGAAATGCGCATCGGCGCACAAGTGCGCTTCCAGCGTTTTCAGAAGCTTCGCCTCACGGCCAAACATGAAACGCGCAATGGGGCTGCGTGCGGCGCGCGCGCTCTGCTCGGCGGAAACATACTCCACATTGTGCGCCACATAGATGTTCGGCAAATGGGCGAAGATCTCGCGGAATGCGCCTGCAAACTGCACGGAATTGAAGATGACGCCATCCACCGGACCAAGGCCATCGAGTGCGGCGCGAACCTGCGCCGGCGAGGCAAGCAGCATCTTGGCGGACGAGAACGTCATGTTGCGCGTCATTGCACGGGCAAGCCATCGCAGCTTCTGAAGACCGCCCGCCGCTTCGGTGCGCGGGTCCATTTCACCCAGAACGACCGTGTCGTCGGCAATGTTGCGCGCCTCACGTCCCTGCCAGGCAAAGCCCATGACGGAGACCCGGCACCCCGCGCGCGACAGCGCGCCGAGGATTGCCGCATTGGCAATCTCGTAGCCACTCTTGGGCGTCCCGTCGGGAACGATGGATGTCGCAAAGACCAGATGCATGCACTTTTCCTGTTTGGAACGTTCTTTCAAACAGCAATGAACTCTTCATTAAGGGAGAAGCCGGGGAAACACTTTTGGCGGGCATAACACCATTTCCCTGCCGCAAAAACCTGCCGCACTTAACGCCGCCTTAATTGCCGCCACCGCTTATAGAGCGCGAAACAAGGGGGCATTGGCGGGATCGTGACGCAGGACAGGGCAGACAAGTCGGTTTCAACCGTCGCGCGAACGCCATCGCTGAGCGTGCAGGAGATCGAATGCGTTGTCACCGTTCCCACCTTCAAGCGCCCCGATCAGATTCTCGACACGCTCCATTCGCTTGCCGCCCAGAAAACCGCGCGCCCCTTTGCCATCATCGTGATGGAAAACGAGGCCGAAGCACACGAAGGCGCAGACGCAGCCGCCCCGCTCTTTGCCGACGGCACGTTCAATGGCCTCGTCATCATCGCCCACCAGCGCGGCAATTGCTGCGCCTACAATGCCGGCTGGGAAACCGCGCTGGCTGAATTTCCGGCCTTTCGCTATCTCGCCGTCATTGACGATGACGAACTCGCCTCTCCGCACTGGCTTGA
>MRWG01000776.1_pt1 | contig 26725 bp, 19 predicted proteins | sample 1013341 | NCBI WGS metagenome assembly MRWG01 (sample SAMN06117577, study PRJNA244670) | biofilm metagenome | biome: Water; feature: Cathode Biofilm; material: Biofilm; isolation source: microbial consortium enriched at the cathode of a solar microbial fuel cell | place: USA: District of Columbia ... | reverse complement strand
ATCAACCTGCACAATGGCGTCGGATGCGCGCATCACCTCAACCGTGGTTGCGAAGTCGGCGACGCTGGGACCGATGATGATCGCTTTCCCAAGGGCGGCGGGCTCCATCGGGTCAGAGCCGTACAGCTCGCCGAAGGATCGGCCGACGACGACGAGATCCGCCAACGCGTACGCCTTTCGAAGCTCGCCAATCGTGTCGAGCAGGAACCGATCCGTAGTGGGCGTCTTTGATGAATGAGCCGAGCGACGCACGCATCCGGGAAGATCCCGGGCGGCGTCGTCAAACCATTCCGGCTTTCGCGGCGCGCACAGGAGCTGCACGCCTGGCGGCGTCGCTTCATGCAGAAGCGCATGCTCATCGGGCGCCGTGCTTCCGGCGACAAGAAGCGGCTTCGACAAATCGATTCCCATGTCGTCAGCCAGCGCCGAGGCGCCTTCGACCTGATCCGACACAGTCGCCGCATCCCATTTCATCGTTCCAACGACCGAGCAACGCTCCGGTTGAACGCCGACTTCGATGAATCGCTGGCGATAGGTCTCGTCCTGCACGCCGCAGAACGCTAATGATCCAAACCACGTTCCAAGAATGGGGCGCGCGAATCGGTACCCGCCGACGGATCGGTGACTCAACCGCCCGTTGATGATGGCCAACGGAATGCCGCGTCGGCGACATGCTCGAGCAAAGTTGGGCCAGAGCTCAAGTTCCACGAGGCCGACAACATCAGGCTGGATGGCGTCCAGAAACCGCCGCACAGCCCAGGAGGCGTCGAGCGGATATCGCACGACCTGCGTATGCGGCTGTCCGTCATAGAGCTGGCGCGCTCGTGCCATGCCTGTGTCGGTGGTGGAGGCGACGACGACGTCGCAATCATCTGCCAGCATCGGCACGATCGACCGGAGGAGGTTGACCTCCCCCACCGAGACGGCGTGCAACAGGACTCGGGGGCGAGAGGACGGCGACAGCGTCTCGATCTTCCCGAATCGCTCAGCCCAGCCAGAGCGGGACTTCCTGGCCCACCGGGGCGAGGTGACGATCGCCAGCGCCACGTACACGAGATCTATCAGGAAGCCCATGTGATGCTCAGGATAGGTTGAGAGGCCATCTGGGAGCATGTCAGGGGAAATGGGCGGGGAGGGATTCGAACCCACGACCACTCGCGTGTAAGGCGAACGCTCTAGCCACTGAGCTACCCGCCCTGAAATGCGTTGAAAGACTCTATCGGGCCTCCATCACTCCCGCAGGGGTCCCCACATACGGGGGAATCGCTGTTTTTCCATTGCCGCAGGAATGAATGAGGTTTACTCTCATAGGTGAGAGAGTGGGCTCGCGGGAGGGTCGGTGGGCCACCCGCGGGTCTTTTTTCCAAACGATCTGGGAGGAGAGCCTTGATGATCCTCAGGTGTGCGCCCGTGCGTGTCGGTTCGACCGCCATCGGTATCGCCTTGTTTTCGACCGTGGCAATCGGGGCGCCTGATCGTCCGACATCAGAATCCATCGTCTCGATCGAAGGTCGGACCACTGGTGAGGCACTGGGGAACAGTGTCGCCGCGGGCGACTTTGATGGCGACGGATTCGGTGATCTCGCTGTCGGCGCTCAATTCGCAGGGTCGATCGGCGCGGGCCAGGTACATGTGCATTTCGGACCGGATGGAAGCCGATCGGCGACCGTCGAAGGCGAAGTCGCGGGCGACCAGTTTGGCTTCTCCATCGGCAATGCGGGCGACGTCAACGGGGACGGCGTGGATGACCTCGTCGTCGGCGCCAACCTGAATGACGCGGGCGGCCCCAATGCCGGTCGCGCGTATGTCTATTCAATCGCAACAGACGAATTGCTGTACACCTTCACCGGACACACGGCGCCCTCAGAGTTCGGTTGGAGCGTCAACGGCGCCGGCGATTTCAATAAGGACGGCTTTGACGACGTGATCATCGGCGCGCTCACCAGCAGTGTGGGCGCCGCGCATGGCGGAAGCGCCTATGTTCATTCCGGCAAGGACGGCTCAGTGCTCATGAGCTTTCACGCTTCCCAGCCTGAAGAACTGATGGGTTGGCGCGTCACAGCCGCCGGCGACATCAACATCGATGGTTTTGACGATGTCGCGGTGTCATCGCCACGGTTTGACGGTGACGAAATTGATGTCGGACGGATCTCGATCTACTCCGGCATTACAGGCAACCTGCTGCGCACGATCGAAGGCGAATCGTTTGACGATGTGCTTGGATTTGGCCTGGCCTGCATCGGCGACGCCAATCGCGATGGATTCCCTGACATTGCCGCCGGCTCCGCATTCAACAGTGATGCGGGCATGCACGCCGGCCGTGTCGTCATTTTCAGCGGCGCCACCGGCACGGAATTAGTGTCGTTCTATGGCGAAGCGCCCGGGGACAAATTCGGCGCGAGCGTCGCATACGGTGGCGATCTCGACGGCGATCTGTTCCCGGACATCATCGTTGGCGCGCCGGGCAATGACGCGGATCCTGATTCGCCGATTGATCACACCGGGCGTGTCTACTCCATCTCTATTCTTCGCAATGAGGTGCTCAGCACCGTGACCGGCACTGGCGAGACCGACTGGCTCGGCTGGAGCTGCGCCGGCGGCGCCGATTTCAACCGGGACGGCCTGGATGATCTCTTCCTTGGCGCCCCGCTCGCCAGTCGCGACTTGCCGCTGGTTGGCGCCGCTCATGTGCTGCTCACCAAGGACGAGCGAGCCGGCTGTATCTCCGACCTGAATGGCGACGGCCTGGTGAACGGCGCGGATCTCGCAGCCCTGCTCTCAGCGTGGGGCACCAGTGGCGGCGATCTCACCGGTGATACGCGCACCAACGGCGCCGACCTTGCCCACCTGCTGGGCGCCTGGGGCAGCGACTGCGGCCTCTAATCAGGTCGCGCTGACGGCGCCTTTGCCGAAGAACTTGCGCGGATCGTTCATGGTGTACACGGCATTTTCGGAAGCGATGGCTTCACGAATGTGCTTCGGCAATGCGAACATGCCATGCATGGCTTCGCCATCGAACATGCGCAACCCACGGACGCCCTGCTCGGCCAGCAATCGATCGACATCCTGCGGCTGGGGAATCGTCAATTCATTCGCTGAACCCAGGATGAAGCTCCACGGGGCGCCGTAGCTCGGCGCATAACTCGAATAACTCGCGGTGTGATCAAAGACCGCAGCGACCGTGTTCGCGAGCCGCGCGTGGGCGTGAACTTCGGGCGGAGAGACCGGGCCGGACTGCACCACGAAAACGCCATCGGGCTTCAACGCGCGGCGGACTTTTTCGAAGTACTCCTTGGTGAACAGCGCAAAACTCGGCCCCTCCTCGATCGGATCAGAGAGGTCTGAGATGATCACATCCCACTCATTCTCACTGTCATCGAGGTACCTCAGAGCATCGCCAATGACGAGCTCCGTACGGGCGTCATCAAAAGCGCCCTGATGCATCTCGGGCAGGTGCGTCTTGCACGCTTCGACCACGTCGCCGTCAATATCGACCATCACGACGCGTTGCATGGACGACCAGCGAAGCGCTTCGCGAACCGTTGCGCCTTCGCCGCCGCCGAGCACGAGCGCATTGATCGGCGCGCCGTGCACCACACAGGGGGCGTGGACGAGAGGTTCGTGATATAGGAATTCGTCGCCCGTGCAGGATTGCCATTTGCCGTCGAGCACCAGGGCCTTGCCGAGCAGGCCCGACTCGACGATCTGCATGTCCTGAAATTCGGTTCGGGCCGCCGCGAGAATTCGCGTAATGCCGTGAGCGTAAATGTCCCACGGGCTGATGTACTCATTGATCCAAACGTCTGCTCTGACTTCGGCGCCTGCCATGTGCGCACCTCCTGAAATCCTTGGGGCGTGTTCGAGGTCGTCACACGGGCGCCATCGCTGTGTCCAGCGGCTGGCAATCCACGAAAAGGGTTTGCGATCTGTCGATTCGCTTCATTTCATATCGCGTGCATTGGAATGCTTCTCTGAGCACACCGCAGGCGATCTCCGGCATGGCCACATCGCCACAGGTGAAAACATCTGCTGTGGCGAACCCGTCCTCGGGCCATGTGTGAATGGAGATGTGTGACTCCGAAAGCAATCCAACCGCTGTCACGCCCTGGGGCGTAAAGCGATGCGAGGCGTGATTGAGCCACGTCGCGCCGGCGCGTTCAGCCGCTGCACGCAGCGTGCGCACGACGAAATCGTGATCGTCCAGCAGTTCCGGCGAGCAGCCGTACAGTTCAAGTAGACAGTGTGTACCGATGGTTGCCACAGACCCAACCCCTTTCGAGCTGAAAGCCTGCAAAGCGCCGCACGGCGAGACCAAGCGCTTTGTCATGTGGGAGCGAACAAGAAAGCCTGCGGCCGGCGCAGGCCCTCGCCGCACACTGGCGAAGGACGGAAAAAATAGCCACCACTATGCCCTGAGGGCAAGTGCTTTTCTATGAATTCTGATATCAGCCCCTTGGCACGGGTCAAATGATCAGCCAAGGAGGCTTCGAAGCGACTCCGTCAGACGGTCAATTTCGTCGATGGTGTTGTAATGCGCGAGGCTCGCTCGGATGACGCCGTCATCCGGGTCGAGGCCAAGCGCCTCCACCAGCCGCTTCGAATAGAAATGGCCGTGACGGACGCCAAGGCCCTCCGCGTTGAGCCTTTGAGCGATCTCGCGGCTCGATCGGCCCGGCGCGATGAAGCTCACCGTGGGCGCCCGTTCGGGTCCTGAAGTCGCCGGCCCGATGATGCGGAGATCGTCTCGCTCGATGAGCCAATCGATGAGATGCTTCTGTAGTGGCCGCTCCAGGGCGTCCATGGTGTCAAACGCGCGAACCAGCGCTTCACGGGCTGGCTCCCTTGATGGGTCCTCCCCCACCAGCCACGCGGCGTAATCCCACAGGCCCAGCAACCCGGCGCAGCCTTCATGATTGACGCCGCCAAGCTCGAATTTCCGAGGGATCTCGGACCTGTCAATGAAAGCGTGGTTGGGCCCAATGACTTCGGCGAAGGCCTCGTGCGTTCCGAACAAGGCGCCCATGTGGGGCCCGAAGACTTTGTACGTGGAATACACGCACCAATCGGCGCCTAAAGCAACAACGTCGAGCGGCCGGTGCGGCGCGAATGCGACACTGTCCACGACGCTTCGCGCGCCAGCCGCCCGCGCAAGCTCGCAAATCCGGTCGGCGTCTTCCATCGCGCCGAAGATATTGGTGACATGTGGGAAGGCGACGAGGAGCGTGCGATCCGAGAGCATTGATTCGAGTTGTTCGATTGGCGTGGTCTCACGATCCGGATCAACGCGCCACCAGCGGACTTTGAATCCAAATCGCTCCAGTTTGAGCCACGGGCCGATGTTGGACTCGTGATTCGCTTCAGAGACGATGATCTCGTTGCGGTCAGACGGCTCCGCGGCGAGGTAGGCGTTCGCCAATGTGTTCAACAACGCGGAACTGGAGGCGCCCAGCACCGCATGTCCGGCGCCGACACCGCCGAAGCATTGCTCAATGAACGTATGCGCTTTGGAGACAATCACGGCGCATGTTCGAGATGTAGCGTAGTCAGCGCCCAACTGCACGTACGATGCGCACATGTAGTCGCGGATGCGATTCGCGACGACTTCAGGAACTTGAGATCCGCCCGCGTTGTCCAGCAGGATGTCTGGGCCGTTGAGTCCGGGGAACTGCGCACGAATCGCGGCAATGTCGCGCAGCGCAGATTGATCCCGACGTATGGTCGCTGCGTCGTCCACAGTCACAGTGCGTCCTCGCCATTCAAGAGCATCGCCGGCCCGCGCCAGCGGCTCCAAGCGTAGCACAGAGACCATCGCGATCGCCACGGCGCCGAGGGAAACTCACCGATCCGAGTTGAACACCGCGGCTTCGCGGACCAGCGCTTTGAACGCCTGCGTGTTGATCGAATCGCCCTCGCGAAGATCGATCGCCCGCCTTGTCTTGCCTTCGAGACTGGCGTTGAAGAGGCCGGACGGATCCTCAAGGGCCGCGCCTTTTGCGAACGTGAGCTTCACCTTGTCCTTGTACGTCTCGCCGGTGCAGATCATGCCATGGTGCGACCAGACCGGAACCCCGGCGGGGTTCGAGGGCTTTCGCCACTTGATCTCTTCGACGACATCAGGGACGGCCTGCTTGATGAGGGCCCTGATGCGCACAAGCATTTCACCACGCCAATCTGCGTGCTGGTTCATCAGCGCATCGAATTCCGAAGATTCATTCGTCACAACCACGTTGCTCCTTGCCCATCATCACACATTCACATTCGCTCCCCTGGCAATGCGCTCGCCTGCTTGACCCAGCTTGCGAACAGCTCTTCATCAAGTTCGTCATCCTCATGGATGTGGAAATACCTCACATCCGGTTGTTTGGACGCGACAGGAGGCTGCGGCTTCAATCTTGCGCCTTTGAAGAACGCCACCTTGACGTACTTATCAAAGCAGTGGTAGCTCAGAAACCAGACATCATCTTCGACACCGTACAGGGGCGAATTCCACTTCACGGCTTTGCGCACATTCGGAACAGCGCGCACGATCATGGCGTCCAGACGACGACCAACGTTTCGTTTCCATCCCGGCATGGCCGCGATATACGCCTTGACGGGTTTGTCGCCGAACCCTTTCGGAATCTGCGGGTTGCCGCCCGAAAGCAACTTTGGCGTTGTGGAGGACTTTTTCTTCCCCGATTTTTTCTTCGGCGCCTTTGCCATTCGAGCCACTCTAGAGGAGTCACGCCTACTCGTCAGCACGCGCATAAGACAAGTCCATCAACGCCGCATCGACACACCGCGATTGCATTCGTAGCATGTGTGAATGCCTGACATCTGCACATTTCTGACATTTCACGACCAGGCGGAAGAAGCGGCCCGCTTCTACACGTCAGTCTTTCCCAACTCAGAAGTCACGCGCATCGCGCACTACCCGGACCTGGGACCGGAGTCGCCGTTTGAAACTGGAAGCGTGATGACCGTCGAGTTCACGCTCAACGGCCGTCCATTCACCGCGCTCAACGGCGGGCCGCAATTTACGTTCAGCCAGGGCATATCCATCGCTGTGCTCTGTGATACGCAGGACGAGTTGGACGAATACTGGAACGCGTTCATTAAAGCCGGCGGGACGCCCGTCGCCTGCGGCTGGATCACCGATCACTTCGGCGTGTCATGGCAGATCGATCCGAAACTGCTGATCGGCATGATTACAGACGCGGACCAGACCAAGGCCGCCAGGGCGATGCAATCCATGATGACGATGGTCAAGATTGACTCCGCGCAGCTTGAGCGCGATGTGAACGGTTAAGCCGCTCGCGTCGTCAACAGTCCAAATCGCAGCGCCCGTCGTTCGATTGGTTACTCGAAGACGCCAATCGAACGTTCGTCAGTCCTGTGGTTCCGCAGCGGCGCCTTCCAACGATGCTGACTCAACGGCGAGTTGGCGCTCCTTGAACGCTCGACCCCACGCCTGCATGGAATTCAGGATCGGCTCCAGCGATCGGCCGTACTCGGTGACCTCATACTCGACTCGGGGCGGCACCTCCGCGTACACGTGTCGAGCGATCACGCCGTCTGCTTCCAACTCACGAAGCTGAAGCGTGATCATGCGCTCCGTCGCGTTGGGGACGAGGCGCCTTAGTTCGCCAAAACGCTTCCGCCCGCCAAGCAGATGACAGACGAGGACCGGCTTCCAGCGGCCTCCGATCACGCTCAGCGTGGCCTCTACATCGCATCCGGTCTTCCAGTTGTATTTCCGAGTCATGATCGATGCCTTTTTGACAAAAATGTCCTTACTTACATTTTTGTGGGTACTTGTCAAGAACACAGCATAGGCGTACGTTCCCTCGGCGAGTCAAGCCGACCGCCAAAACGCTGGCCTTTTGGAGCCCCGTCATGCTGAAACCGGACCGGTCGCTGCCCACATCCTTCTTCACCTTGATCGCGACGCTGGGCGCCTGCTCCGCGACCGTCAGCTGCGCCTCGTCCGGAGGCGAAGCAGCCGCGACTTCGTCGCACGTTGCCACCGGAACGTCAGCACGCGTCCTCCAGGTGAGCGACGTTGACTGGGGTGCGCTCAATCCTGCTCGAGGCGACGCCAGCCCGCGCGCTGCGACGCTTTGGGGCGACCGTACAGAGTCCGGCCCGTCTGGATTTCTGGTGCGCTTCGCGGATGGATTCTCTTCGCCGCCACACATTCACAATGTCACCTATCGCGGCGTGGTTATCCATGGCCTGATCCACAATGACGATCCGGACGCCGCGTCGATGTGGCTTCCGACTGGTTCATACTGGACGCAAGCGGTCGGCGAATCGCACATCACCGCCGCGTCGGGAAATGACAACCTGGCGTACATCGAAATTGATGACGGCCCCTACCTGGTGCAGCCGACGACCGATGCATTCGAGAGCGCGGACCGCTCAGTCAATATCGATGCATCGAATCTGGTTTGGATCGATGCTTCTGAATTCGTATGGGGCGAGGCATCGGCTTCGAACGAATCAAAGAGCGAGCCGCAAGTGGCGCACCTATGGGGCGACACACGAGGCGATGCCTGGCGCGGCGTGTTGATCCGTATTCCTGCGGGAACCACCGTTGAGCTTCGCGGCGACGACATGACCTGCCACGCGGTCGTCATCCAGGGACGCCCCACGATTCAAACGGCCCGTTCCACGCCACCCCGATCCCTCGAGCCGGGAAGCTATGTCGGCTCATCGAAACACGCCGCGCCTCGCATCACCGCGCCGCGAAACGAGGCGACAACGATCTACGCGCGCTCGAACGGAACCGTCCACATGCACACCATCGCAACCAGGAGCGCCCAGTGAACACGCACGCCATCGTCCACGCCGCGAAGAGCCGACACACGGTGAAAGCATTCGATTCGTCGAAGCCGCTGACGGATGAACAAATCGAGAATCTGAAAGAACTTCTGCGATTCAGCGCTTCAAGCACGAATGCGCAACCATGGCATTTCGTCATCGCGTCCACGCCGGAAGGCAAGGAACGGGTCGCGTCATCGACGGACCGCCTTTATCCCTTCAATCGAAACTCCATCATGAATGCGTCGCTTGTTGTGGTGTTCTGCAGTCGTCTGGACATTGACGAAGACTATCTGTTGCGCGTGCTTGAGCAGGAGGACGAAGATGGCCGCTTCGGCGGCAACTCTGAATTCAAAGCGCAAATGCATGCCGGGCGAACCATGTTCGTCAACCTCCACAAGCACGACTACAAAGACGTGCAGCACTGGATGGACAAACAGACGTACCTGAATCTTGGCGCGTTTCTTCTCGGCGCCGCCGCGATGGGAATTGACGCGACGCCGATGGAAGGCATTGAAATCGCCGCGCTCGATCAGGCGCTCGGTCTTCGAGAGCGGGGCTACACGAGCCTCGCCGTGGTGGCCCTTGGACATCTTGATGCAGAAAAGGATTACAACGCGAAACTTCCCAAGTCTCGCCTGCCATTCAGCCACATTGTGACGGAGATTTGAATGCCGAACGTCGAGGACGCGGTCCTCGAGGCTGATGTCGCCATCGAAGACGGTCGTCGTATTCTGCGTTGAATCGGGGTGAAAGGATTTGAACCTTCGACCTTCTCGTCCCGAATCCCGTTCGCCAACAGAGTTCTGCGTCATAAACTCGCATTGGCAAATTGGATACGCAAGATACCATCATTGGCGTGTTGTCCTCGCTGAGCATTGCTGACTTGCGATAATCGTAGCTCGTGAAGAATTCTGGGGTAATTTCCAAGTGAATTGGGGTACGAATTCGCCAATTCTCGCATTCCTCTTGCCCGTCCCTGGTCGGGCTCATGCAGACGCTACTATCTCCTCCCCCTAGCGATCAGGTGATGAATATGCGTGAATCCTGGGAGATAGGTTCTCGATACAAATGAACAACGGGACGCCGAAGCATCCCGTTGCCCGATGGGCTTCCATTGTGTGTTTTTCCAGAACGTCACAGTTTGAAATCAGATTTCAAACGTGCACAAGGGAATGCCCAATCCTCGGCCGTGGCCGTCTATTGATGGTCACGGTCGAATTCTTCGACCGGTAACCACAAATACGGCACGGGCGGCCAATCCGGCCGCTGGGGTGGCGGCCAGCCCGGCCGCCTTGGGGGCGGCACTTGCCGCCACGGGTACTTCGTCGGGCGTCTCATTTTGAGAGCTCCGATGCCACCAACGCGATATCAATCCGGCCAAAGCGGTGGCCAACCTTGAGTCCGGAAACAATTGTCACCGCTTGGGCTTGCATCGCACGTGCGACTTCACCTTGACGGTCTTCACCCGGCACTTCCCGGGTTTCGATGAACAGTTCTTCGCCATGACTTGTGCCTCGGCTTCTTAGGTGTGAGTAAGCGCTGACTCGAGGCCAGCCAGGCCAATCGAGTCAACGCACCTGAACCTGACGACGAAGTCACCCCTATTGGGGCACGATCAGGTTCTCGAATTGGAAAAATGTGTGCCCGATGAACGAGGGCGGCCCCAAAAGGGCCACTATTGGCCAAAAACGAGGTTTCTGGCACCTTTGGATTGCGTCGATCGAGAATCTTTGTACTTTTGAACATCGAGGGGCCCGAAGCGCGAGAGTGAATCGAATCAACCGGGTCCTGTTCAACGCCGAGGTGGCAAGACCTCGGCGTTGTTAATAAGAACCACCGCGCACTGTAACATTCGATGGCCGCATCGCAAGGCTTCGACAATGCCGATTGGCGTTGCGACTTGGCCGCGCAAGTGCAGGCTAGGCGCAAACTTATAGCTCACAAGGACTTGCAGCTCTTCGATACGGAGCAGCAATCAACATCTTGTGGAATTTCCCTGTCATCCCCTGTGGAAAACACGACATATCGTGCGTGTATTCGGGGCTTGAAACGCTCAAACCGCCCTCTGTCTTCAAGGGAAGCTTTGGCCTATTTCGATTCGCCAGCTTGTGATGCGATTGATTCCCACATTCAAAAGGAATGCGTTGCGAACAGAAGATTCGCTCAACGTTCGACGAACCGCTGACTAGATCGGTAGTCACCCCACTTCAGCGCCCCAGCCATTCATGGGTATTTCCGCGATTTGGGGTAGGAAGAAGCTCGGCCTGTGACAGCTCCGCTTTCACCCTCATGCATAACTGCATGCGCGAAAGTGCTTTGAAGAATCGGGGTGAAAGGATTTGAACCTTCGACCTTCTCGTCCCGAACGAGACGCGCTACCAAGCTGCGCTACACCCCGGAATGTGGACCGCACACCATATCGCCGCAATGAGGCTCACGGCAAGTCGAGCGCGGCTGTATCAGCAGAAAAAACGGCCCGCCGTGGATATCGGCGGGCCGCTGTGGATGATTCAGTCAAGTCCTGTGAATGGGATCAGCCGGTCCAGCCAGCGAGCAACGCCGCGAGGTCGGCGCCATCAACGATGCCGTCGCCGTTGAGGTCCGCGCCTGTGCCGGAGCCGTTGGTGCCCCACACGGAGAGCATGATGGCGAGGTCGGTGCCGTTGACCTGGCCGTCGCCATTCAGGTCGCCCGAGATGGACTGCAGCGTCACATTGAAACGCAGGCGATATTCCTGGATGGGCGTAGAGCTCTGGCCGGCGCCCGTCGAACGCACGCGAAGGTAGTGCGTGCCGCCGGCGGAAAGCGCGAAGTTGGTGATTTCCTCAACGCCGCCAAGGCCGCCGGTGTCGGAGGACGCAATCACGACGCCGCTCGGGTTCAGCACTTCAAGGACCACATCCAACTGACGGAGGGAATCCCAGAAGGAGCCTGACGAGCAGGAGCCGTTGGCGTTCTGCGGACCGGTCAGGTACGTGGCTCCCTGCGGCGCCGCCTGCGCGGAGTTGATCACAGAACCACTCGGCGCCTCAAACTTGAAGACATCGCCGTCAGATGTGTTCTGCAGGCTCAGGAAGTCAAGCTGGAGCAACGTGTCGGACTGGAGCCCCAGGGCGTCCAGATCTTCAGCGGCGCCGATGGTGTTGTTCGGCTCATACGCGTCGCCGTAGAGGAACTGGGCCGCGAGCCGATCGTCGCGCTGCGGGCCTTCGAAATTCAGATTGATGGCCGGCTCCATGATCTTGTTGCCTTGCGACGGGCAGGTGTGCGACAGGCCAAGACCATGGCCATGCTCGTGGGTGATCACGTTGCGCAGGAACAGGTCCGTCGCGCCGGAGCCCCAGTTTTCCGCTGAATCCAGGAGCATGTCGCCGTTGGTCGGGAAGAAGTTGAATGCGAGCGTGCCGCTGCCGCCATCAATCGGCGCGGACACGATGCGCAGGTCGCCGCGGCTGACGCCGCCCGGAGAGCCGCTCCAACCAGCGCCGTCATCGTTGACTTCGGTGTAGGTGTTGCCGGTGATCTCCGCCCACTCATTCAGGCCTTGCACGAAGCGCGACTTCCACAGCGCTTCCGAGCCGACGGTATTCGTCAATGTCTGGTGGAGCGTGTTCGGACCGTTGCCGGTCTGGATGCCGTCTGGCGGGAATGAATAGGTCAGGTTGACAGGCGTGTTGGTCGCGCCGGGCCAACGCGTAAACGTCGGGTTGAATTCGAGGCCGGCGCCGCCAACGAGGTGCTCAAGGCCAACGCCATACATCTCAAGCAGGCGCTTGTAGCCTTTCACCATTTGTTCCGGTGTGGTGTCCGGCGCAAAGACAACGCAGCCCGGCATGACCATCGAGCCATACTGGAGCGACTCCGCAGTCAGATTCGCGGGGCGAGTCTTCGCTGAATTCGACACAACCAGACCGCTGGCCGCCGTCACGGCAAGACCCGCGATGGCTGTCATGGTGAGAAGGGCTTTTCCGCTGTTCATGCTTGTGATCCTCGTGAGCGTCCGCCGACGCACTGGGCGCGCCGCCGAGTGCGATGCGCGCAGTGACCTCATTCATCCATCCACAGGGGTTCCGCAACGACAAGCGGCGTTCCATCACCGTCAGGCATTCAGACTCGCGGGCGCGCAACACTCACCCACTCACTTGCAGCGCAAAATCACACGGCAAGGACGTCCGAGAACCTGTCTCGTCCGAACCCATCCAATGTGAATGAGAGCACAGCATCGTCCTCGAATCAAGTGTGAAGGCAACAAAACGATAATGACGGCTGAACTCGATGGCACATTCGCACAGTTCGGCCCCTGAATCGGGAGCCGCAACCAGTGATTTACCCCGTCCAGGATGCAAGGAGCGCCGCCAGATCCGCGCCGTTCACGACGCCGTCGCCATTCAGATCGGCGCCTGTTCCCGCGCCCGTTGTGCCCCATACCGATAAAAGAATCGCCAGGTCGGTCCCGTCAACCGCGCCGTCCCCATTGAAATCGCCGGGAATGCCGGCCAGCTCGATGGTGGCGCGAAGTCGATAGAGCTGTACGCCGTTGAAGGTTGAGCCACTGGTTCGCACACGAATGGTGTACACACCGTCGACCGGCAGAATGGTCGAGTTGATTTCCTCGATGCCGCCGAGGCCCTGCGCATTCGAACTTGCGATGACGGCGCCGCTCGGGTTGAGGAGCTCGAGCTGGAGATCGGTGTATTCCAGCGCATTCACCAACGAACCCGCCTGGCACACGCCGCCGATCTGATCGCCTTCGAGGTACGAAAACCCCTGCGATGCAACCTGAATGTTCATAACCATCGATCCTGATTCCGCTTCAAACGAGAACAGGTCGGCATCGGAAATCGAATGCGCGCTGATGTCGCTCACGACGAGTTCAACGCCTGACTCCAGACCGACGGACTCCAGCGGCTCCGCAGTGGCGATCGAATTGTTGGGCTCAAAGCGATCGCCGTACAGCGCCTGCGACCCAAGGATGTCGTCGAGTTGCGGTCCGTCGTACGACGACACGATGAACGGCTCCATCAATTTCGAGGCGCCGCCGGACTGCGTCGAATCCGGACAGACGTGAAGCAATCCCTGCCCGTGGCCATGTTCGTGGCCGATCAGATTTCGGAATCTGCGAAAGTTGTTCGTTGGCAGGTCAATGGTGAAGACGTCCGCCGCGTCGATCAGCATGTCGCCGGCCTGAATCTGACCGGGGAAGTAATTGAACGCCCAGATGTTGCCTTGCCCGTCATTGGGCGCGCACACGATGCGGATATCGCCGCGAACTCCGGGCGAGCCGCTACTCGTCGGCCATGGCGCGCCATCGTCACTGACTTCGGTGTACGTGTTGCCGGTGACTTCAGTCCAGCGATCAAACATCTGCCGGAAGAGATCCTGCCAGTCCGGCTTGCCGTTCATATTGGCGTCGCCGCCGAAGTCGGCCTGATTCATGAGGTCAAAGAGCTGATTCGGCCCCTGCCCGGTTTCGACGCCATCCGGCACGAAGCTGTAGGTCAGCGACACCGGCGTGCCAACGGCGCCGGGCCAACGCGCCGTCGTGTTGTATTCGAGCGTCGCCCCCATCGTGTCGAGCAAACCCTGCTGGACCGCCGCGATGTAGGCCGGGTCCGTATCGGGCGCAAAGCACATGGCGACTGCGGGCCGAAGCTGCGGCGCCTGCGGGCCCGCTGTCGTCGCGGGCGTCCGAAGCGCCAGCGCCGCTGCGATGGCGGCGATGGCGACAAATACGAGCAACGGTCGAAGAGCTGAGATCATGGCTGCCTCCTCTATCGGGCATTAAACCGACATATGCCGAGGCAAACAACCCTTCATTTTGGAATAGGCCAATGAATCCCGCATGGCGTTCCCCCACGCTCCCCTTCGCGGCGCCGTCGGCAGCCATGAGAGGCGCGCAGAAAACGCGACGGAATCTCGCCAACCTTCCATCGAAGATCCGCGGGCGGATCAGGCGTGGATGACACGGCCCTCTGCCGCGAGCGCCGCTTCGTGCAGCGCTTCGTACATCGTCGGGTGCGCGTGCATGGTGACGATGAGTTCTTCTGTGGTGGCTTCAAGTCGCCGCGCGAGGCCCATTTCGGAAATCAGCTCCGTCGCCTGATCGCACACGAGGTGAGCGCCAAGGATCTCGCCCCGCGGCACGCCCTTGATGATCTTGATCATGCCGACATTGGCGCCGGCGGCGATCGCCTTGCCATGCGACTGAAGCGAGAACGTGCCGATGTCGTAGTCCTCGCCTTTCTTGAGACCCTTTTCCTTGAGCGCGCGCTCGGTGAAACCAACGCTCGCCACTTGCGGGTGGCAATACGTGCAACCGGGAATCACGGTGTAGTCAATGGGGATCGGATCGTGACCCGCCAGGCGCTCCACGCAGATGATGGCTTCTTCACTGGCCACATGCGCCAGCCACGGCGCGCCGATGACATCGCCCACGGCGTACACGCCTTCGATATTCGTCGCGTACGTCAGCGGTTTGACGTCCGACTCATTCGGAACGTAATCCGTCTTGATGTGATCCTTGATCGTCTCGAGTCCGAGCGAATCATCGAACAGGCCGTCGTACCGCCCCTTGACGCCGATCGCGAGCAGGACTTTGTCCGCTTCAATCGTTTCCTTCTTGGCGTCGTCCGCCTTGCCGTCTTTGAACGGCGCGATCGTCACCTTGACGCCGGACTTCGTTTTCTCGATTGCCGTCGTGGTCGTTGACGTTCGAAGATCCATCCCCGCCTTCTTGTAAATCTTCGTCAATGACGCCGAAATATCGTCATCTTCAACCGGCAGGATGCGCGGCAGCATTTCGACCACGGTGACGTCCGTGCCGAACGTGTGATAGAAATACGCGAACTCCATACCAATGGCGCCGGCGCCGATGATCACCATTTTCTTCGGCATGGCGTCGAGATTCATCGCCTCGCGAGCGCCGATGATTTTCTCGCCGTCAAATTTGGCGAATGGCAGATCACGCGCCACGGAACCGGTCGCCACCAGCACATTGGTCGCCGTGATCGTTTCGCGAGGCTTCTTGGCGGGGGTCGCGGGCGCGTGCGTCAGTGTTTCCTGCACTTCGCAGTCGTACAACTCGACCGCGCACGGCGCGTCGCCCTTACGGCCGCTCACAATCTTCGCATGACCGATCTCATGCTCGATCTTGTTCTTCTTGAAGAGGAATCCGATGCCCTTATTGAGCTTGTCCGCGACGCCTCGCGACCGTGAAATGACTTTGTTCCAGTTGAAGTTGAGCTTCTCGAACTCAAGGCCCCAGACGTCCGCCTCGCCGACCTTTTCGCGAAGCTCCGCATTCGCGAGCAGCGCTTTGGTGGGGATGCAACCCCAGTTCAGGCAAACGCCCCCGAGCTTGGCGCGCTCGACGCAACACACGTTCATGCCAAGCTGAGCGGCCCGAATAGCGCCGACGTATCCCGCGGGACCGCCGCCGATCACAATAAGGTCGAAGTGTCGATTGGCCACAGCGCCTGGTCCTTCCTGTCACAAACTGTCGTCGGTGGTGTGCGTCACGTGTGCGCGGCCGCTGCGTGCGCGGTCGCGGGGTGGGGATTGTATCGACGTGAGGGGCGGTGCGCCAGACGGTGGCCGGCGCATGAAAAACGGCCGCCCCCGACATGGAGTCGGGGGTCGGCCGGGATCAGGCGATCAATGGAATGTCAGGCGGGTTCAGCGACCGGCCGGCTGGCCAAATCGTTGCATGCCGCCCCGCGAACCGATGTCGCTGGCGTTGTAGATGTACTGCGCATCAAGAGCCTTCTCGATGCGAAGCTGCGCATCCGTCAGGTGCGCCACGGTGTAGGGGTCGATCTTCGAGTTGGCGTGCTCGACGACACCTTCAATCTTGTCATTCAACTCGCGAAGCTTGTAGGTCGCGAGTGACTGGATCGGCCGGGCCGCGGCGCCGGTGAGGTTGCCGGGCATCGTGAGGTCGATCAGACGATTGAGGTTCTCGCGCTGCAGGTTGCGGCGGAGGCTCGAGATCATGGGCTCGCGATCGGAGTAGCGCTTGTCCGGCTTGGCGTCCAGCTCAGACCAGGCTGCATCGGTCACCGTGAAGAGCAACTCCGGCAGCGTCATCGCGTCTTCGTCTGACGAGATTCGATACTCCGCGTCATACACGCGCTTCAGCGTGGTCGGATTCAGGAGCATCGTCATCGCGGTGGACTGGATGCCCAGAACCGTGTCATGCACGTCGAACGGCGCATCCGCAAAGAGCATGGACTGAGGCATGCTGCCCCACCACTTGTCGATGCCCATCTTGGAGAGCAGTTCAGGCGTCAAGCCGTACGCGTCATCGTTGAAGCTGTTCGCGATCACAAACGCGAGCGCTTCCTTCTGCAACTCGGGCTCCACGGCTTCATTCGGATTGCGATCCGAATCACCGACGCGATCACGGTTGAGGTAGGTGCCGCCAACCCAGTTCGCGGCGTTGGACACGGCGCGGAACTGCAGGCCGAGCGTCGTGCCATAGGCATCACGGACCTTCTGGTAGCTGTCGCCATCCTCGAGCACGCGGTCCACGATCTCCTCGCGAAGATCCTGGGCGAGCTCCACCATGGACTCTTCGAACGCGAGCGCGTCCTTGCCCATGTCGCGACGACGGGCGCGCGGATCCGGGCCGAAGGTGTCCTCATCCGTCGCATAGACATGCAGCGGATCGGTGGACTCTTCGAGCACCTTCTTGGCGTCCTTCTCGCTGTCGGAATAGCCATAGCGAATGGCCCAGACGTCATACGGGCCAAGCGTCGGCATGAAGTACGCCGCCTGCTCGGTGCCGAGATCGCCGTACTGGATGTTGACGGAGTTGTAGTCCATCACGGAGCCGGTGAAAGCTTCGCCCTTCATCGCTTCCGAGTTGATCTCGTCCATCGTGTAGATGGTGGACGCCGCAAAGTTGTGGCGGAGACCGAGCGTGTGCCCGATCTCGTGCATCGTCACATCCTTGATCACGGCGCCGACAAACCACTCGGGGGCGCCGTCGAGCATGTCGCCGCTGTCGTCCTCATCGCCGAGGATGGGAAGCAGGTCCATACGGGCCATGCTGAGATCCATGCCGCGAATGTCGGCCATGGAGCAGTAGCCGTTGACCTGGCTGATGCGGCCATAAAGGCCGTCATACTCTTCGTTGCCCATGAAGTGCGAGGCGTGGCCAGCCGCGGCGTGACCGCCGTACGGACGACCGCCCTGGGCGAGTTCGTTGTGGCGCTGGCGGAGCGCTTCATCACGCTCGATCGCAGGCAGAAGCTGGATGCGCGGATCGATTTCCGGATGCTGGTCCAGCCACGCGAGCGTCTCAGGACCGAAGTTCTCCATCGCCTGCTGAGGGATGATGCGCTGCCACTGCGACGCGGCGAAGCGCAGCCAGCCGTCGTTCATGACGACGTCGGCGTCGATGATCTGACCAGTGCGAGGATCAACGCGTGACGGGCCAATGGCAAAGCCGGCGCCGTTCGAGTTCCACACGTAGAAGTTGTACCGGCGATCCTCAGGATCCTTATCCATGTGCGCGCCGGTCGTGGCGTCCTGCTGGTAGACCTCAACCGCGTTGACAATGCCGACTTCCTCGTACGCCTTGTTCCATTCGAGAATGCCTTCTCGAACGTAGCGGCGGTACCGAATCGGCGTGGTGTCGGAGATGTAGAAGACAATCGGCTCCTTCGGCGGGCTCATGCTCCGCTTCGGGTCGGCCTTCTCGAGCTTGAATCGGTTGATGTACCGGGTCCAGTTGGAGTCATCCGGAACCTTGGCGATGTCGTTGTAGGCCGTGACGAAGAAGCCAACGCGCGGATCCGCTTCGCGCGGCTTGTAATCCGTGCGCTCCGGGAGCACGCTGATTGAATAGTGGAACGTGGTCAAACGATCCTGATTCGCCGCGACCGGCGCCGTGAAGGCGATTTCGACATTCTCAGGGAAAGCTTTGGCCTTGGCGATGGTGGCCAGGCGCGAATTCATGCCGGTCGCCAGACCGCCGTAGAACTCGCGTGCCTTGCCGACCAGCAGGTCGTCCATGTCGATGACGAATCCGCCATTCTCACCCTTGGCGACGATGGGCACGTCCAGGATCACACGATCCGTGAACTGCTGCTCCATGCTGAGCTTCGACTCTTTGTCGCCCGTGGTGCGTGTGCTGAGCTGCGACTCCATCAAGGCCACGCGATCGCCGAATCGCTTCCAGTAGGCGTACATGTCGCCGAACTGAATGTTGGTGCTGGCGCCCACGCCGCCGGTCAGCGTCGTGGCGATGAACAGCTTCTGACGCTCGAAATTCCGGGGAAGCTCGGCCAGCATCTGGCCGTCCTTCTCGCGAATGTAGAGCGTGTACATCGGCGATGAGCCGTCGGTCGTCGAAACGACCTTCTCGTAACCATCGCCGACTTTCTCGAACTTCGGCAAGTCATCCTTCGACTTTGCCTTGCTCTTCATCTGTGCGGCCCGCTCAGCGGCGGTCGCACTGATTTCCTCTTGCGCGAACGCTGCGCCCGTGCTCATCGCAACGGTCACTGCGCACGCCCCGGCGAGCGTCGCCAGGCTTCTTGAGTGCAACGTGGGCATATGCAATGCTCCTGATCCAAAATCCCTGCAGGCGCCGGCCAGCCCCTCCGGGGCGGTTCCCCGTCACCTGCGATGTCGATCCGTCCTTGGGTGGGCGCCGCTCAAAGGCAACGATCGCCCCACCCTTCTTCGGCTTCTCAGCCTTGTACGCTTCCGGGTTCGTGAAGTTTCGCGCCTTTCGAACGCAAATCGCTTACTTCGGGGCGCTGGCGGGGTGTCGTCGAGGCTGCGTGCTCGGCCGAATCACCACATCAGGGCGATCCGAGGTTGGGGCGTTCACGCTCGCCCGCCCCACCGAGTGATGCTCGAAGCCCAGTTTGGCCATCGATTCCGGTCGATAAAGGTTCCGCCCGTCAAAAATCAGCGGCTTCGCCATGGACTCGCGCAAGTGCTCGAAATCAGGAGCCTTGAATTCGTCCCAATCGGTGCACACGACGAGGGCGTCGGCGCCCTGAACCGCCCCATATGCCGAGTTCGAGACCTCCGCGAGATCGCCCAATTCAGACTGGGCGTTCTCGAGGGCCTCGGGGTCGTACATCCGGATGGTGGCTCCGGCTTCCGCCAGACCTCGGATGATGGAAATCGCCGGGGCTTCTCGAATGTCATCTGTCGATGGCTTGAAAGCCACACCCCAAATCGCAACGGTCCGCCCCTTCAGACCGCCATCCATTGCCAAGCGGTCGAGAATCCGCTGGAGGAATGTCTCCCGCTGGCGCTGGTTGACGTCATGCACACCGTTCATGACATCAGTGGCCACGCCCGTCTTGCGACCCATCGCCATGCAGGCCAGGACGTCTTTCGGGAAACACGAGCCGCCAAATCCGAGACCGGGGAACAGGAACTGATTGCCGATTCGCTTGTCTGCGCACATGCCGCGGCGGACTTCATCAATATCAGCGCCAAGCGCCGAGCACAGACTCGCCATCTCATTGATGAATGAAATCTTCGTCGCCAGCATCGCGTTGCTCGCGTACTTCACCATCTCGCTGGACCGAACGTCCATGACGTGAATGGGATTCCCTTGCCGCACGAATGGCTCATAGATCTCGCGCATCACATCGCCGGCCGCGTCGTCTTCAACACCGACAACGACGCGATCGGGTCGCAGAAAATCGTTGAGCGCGGCGCCTTCTTTCAGAAACTCCGGATTGTTCGCGATGTGGAAGTGATTGTGACCGGCGCGCTCGCGAATGCGTTCACCCACTTCATGCGTCACGCCAACCGGAACCGTTGACTTCACCACGACGATTGTGCGGCGGTCAGACTCGTTCTTCTCACGTATCGCATCAGCGATGTCATCCGCGCATGACCAGATAGCGCGCAGGTCAGGGTCGCCATCGTCACCCGTCGGTGTGCCCACACAAATGAAAATGATCGACGCCGACTTGTACGCGGCTTCCGCGTCAGTCGTGTAGGTGATGCGCCCGGCGTCCGCATTGCGCGCCATCATTTCCTGCAGGCCGGGTTCAAAGATCGGGCAGCCGCCCTTGCGAAGCAGATCGACGCGAGATTCATCGATGTCCACGAACACCACGTCGTGCCCTGCATTTGCAAAACACGCGCCGGTGACCAGACCGACATACCCCGCCCCAACGACCGCCATCCGCATCGCGTCTCTCCCGCGTGAGTGTCTCAAACCTCCGCCGGATGCGTCTGATGGTGTCAGACGTCGCTCGCCGGCGTGGGTGGACTGTAGTCCCTCACATCGATGGAGCGAAACCAGGCAATGGTTTGTTCAAGTCCTTCACGAAGCTGGACACCGGGTCGCCAGTCGAGCCGCTGCCCCGCCAGCGAGATATCGGGCCTTCGCTGTTGCGGGTCGTCTGTGGGAATGGGCTGATGAACGATGGATGATTCAGATTTCGTGAGCTCCAGCACCAGGTCGGCCAATTCGCGCATGGTGAATTCGCCGGGATTGCCGAGGTTGATCGGGCCCGGCCCCGCGTCATCGCGCTCCATCAATTGGATGAGACCCTCGACCAGATCATCGACGAAGCAGAACGATCGCGTTTGCTCGCCGTCGCCGTACATGGTCAGATCTTCAGTGGCGAGCGCCTGCCGGATGAAGTTGGACACCACGCGCCCATCGAATGGATGCATCCGCGGACCGTAGGTGTTGAAAATTCGAGCGACGCGAATGTCCACGTGCCGCGTGCGCTGGTAGTCGAAGTAGAGCGTCTCAGCCGCCCGTTTGCCCTCGTCGTAACACGCCCGCGGCCCGATCGGATTCACACACCCTCGATAGCTCTCCCGTTGCGGATGCTCCTCCGGGTCGCCGTACACCTCGCTGGTAGAGGCCTGCAGAATCCGCGCGCCGGTCATGTGCGCGAGCTCCAGCATGTTCAGTGCGCCAAGCACAGAGGTCTTCAGCGTGAAGATGGGGTCGTACTGATAGTGCGGCGGACTCGCCGGGCACGCGAGGTTGTAAATGCGATCGAGCGGGCCAACGCGCTGCGGATCGAGCGGCTCGATCACGTCATGCTCAATCAACGTGAATTCCGGCCGGTCGAGCAGATGCTCAACATTGGCGCGCACACCAGTGAAGAAATTGTCAACGCAGACGACCCGCGCCCCGGACTCCATGAGTCGGTCGCAGAGATGGCTACCGAGAAAGCCGGCGCCGCCGGTGACGAGGACGTGATGTGTTTGCAGCTTCAATTCCGTCACGGACAATCAGCGTACCGCGCGGCTCAGCCGCCCTTCGCCCATGCGATCAGCGCGTCAGCGACCTCGGGGCGGGTGAATTCCGCCGGCGGACGCTCGCCCTGCTTCAGAAGCTCGCGAACCTTGGTGCCCGACAGGAAGATCTGATCGCCTTCGAACTTCGGGAAGGTCTTCGAGGACACCATGCCCTGCGCCTTCTTGGAATACGCGGCGTGCTCGAACTTCAAGGGCTCGATCTTCAGGTTGTCCTTGTCCAACTCTTCGAAGATGTTCTGGGCGTCATAGGTGCCGTAGTAGTCGCCCACGCCGGCATGGTCGCGGCCCACAATAAAGTGTGTGCAGCCGTAATTCTTGCGAATGATGGCGTGCAGAATCGCTTCGCGCGGGCCGGCGTAACGCATCGCCGCGGGCATGACCGTCAGTGCCGTTCGATCGGCGACAAAATAGTTGTCGATCAGAATCTTGTAGCAGGTCATGCGCACGTCGGCGGGGATATCCCCTTCCTTCGTCTCACCCACAAGCGGGTGAATCAGCAGACCATCACAGATCTCCTGCGCGCACTTGCAAAGGTACTCGTGCGCACGGTGGATCGGGTTGCGCGTCTGGAACGCGGCGACCGTCTTCCAACCCTTTTCTTTGAAGATCGCTCGCGTTTGCGCAGGCGTCTTGCGATGGTCGAGGAATGCTTCGGGGCCGTTCGGGTCCACGCACGGCTGGATGACTTCCACCGGACCGGCGACACAGACATCACCCTCATCCTTGACCTGCTTGGCGCCGGGGTGGGCGTCGTCGTCCGTGCGGAAGACGGCCGGGATCTCCTTCGCCTTGTCGTGCGCGAAGACTTCTTCAACGGTCATCACGCCCTGGAGGACGCGCTCACCAGTCGAGGGCGCCTTGGCGTAGAGCGCGACCTTGTCGCCGACGTTGGGCGCTTTGGCTTTGTCCACCGCGAGGAGAATCGGAATCGGCCACACGTCGCCGGACGCGAGCGTCATGTTGTCGCACACGGACTTGAAGTCCGCCTCGCCCATGAAGCCGGTCAACGGGCTGAACGCGCCGATGCCGATCATTTCGAGATCGCACGACTGCTTGGTGGACAGGTCGATGGACGGCATGGACGCCGCTGCCTTCGTCAGCGAGGCAGCTTCAGCCTCACTCACCACGCGATTCACCAACGTACCGCCATGCGCCTCAATCAATCCCGATGACATGTGCCTCTCCAGTTCCCTCGAAAAAGTGACCAATTCCCGCCGACGAGTGGCGGGCTCAAGAGCGTAGCGGCAGGCGTCGTCCGGCGCCGCTGGCGCCAACCGGCAGAATCAAGCCACCGAGCAGGTAGATTGCGCCGCAATCTCCTGGAATCGACCATCGGCGCCTCTCACTCCTCCACCCAGTTTCTGATCTTGACCAGAATCACATGATGGACCTCACCCACCGCACCATTCTGCTCACCGGCGCCGGCGGCTTCCTCGGCGGCGCCGTGCGGCGTGCGCTTTTGGCCCGAGGCGTCCCGCGAGAGATCATCGTCACGCCGCGAAGCGCGGAGTATGACCTGCGCGACCCGCAGACATGTCGAACGCTCTTTCAGGATGTTTTTGAAGGGCGGGATGGCGGCGTCATCATTCACTGCGCGGCGACGTCGGGTGGCGTGGGCTTCCATCGTGACCAGCCGTCTGACGCACTGCTCGACAACGTGATGATGGCGACCTCGCTGGTGAAGGGCGCCCTGGAGATCGGGCTGGCGGAGCGCGGCGCAACCATCGTCGGCGTTGGCTCGATGTGCGCGTACCCGGCTTCATGCGCACAGCCGCTTCACGAAGAGACACTCTGGGAGGGGTATCCCGCGCAGCCGACGGCGCCGTACGGCGTCGCCAAACGGCTGCTCTGGCAGGCGCTCGACAGTGCGCACCGCCAGTTTGGGTTGCGCTCATCGTTTGTCTCACTGTCCAATCTGTACGGACCGGGCGCCCGGTTTGATCCTGATCGATCGAATGTCGTCGCGGCGATGATCGACCGCGTGCTTCAGGCGTCGCGAGGTGAAGCCTCGCACATCATTTGCTGGGGCAGCGGAAACCCAACGCGCGGTTTTCTTTTCGTCGATGACGCCGCCGAAGCCGTGGTGCGAGCCGCTGAGCGCATCGAAGCGCCTGACCCCGTCAACATCGGCGCCGGCGTCGAGACCTCCATTCGAGAACTCGTTGAAACGATCCGCAACGACATTGGCTGGGGCGGCGAAATCAGGTGGGATGCGTCAAAGCCCGATGGCGCCCCACGAGTCCTGGTGGAGACGACCAAGGCGCGCGATCTCCTTGATTGGACGCCCTCGGTCTCGCTTCGCGACGGGCTCAAGCGGACGATTGCGTGGCGACGTTCGACACTCGGAGCGTCCGAATCGGCTGAACACGACGTGTCCTAGCCGCGTACCGATCCGAGGGCCGCATCGTGCGGCTGTTTGACTCTCACATTCTCGGACGTGAACGCGTTCACCGGGTGGGTGATTCGCATCGGAATGAGCAGCCTCACGACCGTCGGACGATCCCGATGGGAAGGTGTAGACTCGCTCCCGAGCGGTCGATGAAGGTCGCGGAATGGCCGGTGATGAGCCGGCCACGCTTGTTGACGAAGAGGAAGAAGCATGAGCAAGGATCAACTCGTCGTCGTCGCTGGAGGCGGCGGCTTTATCGGAGGCCATCTTGTCGCGGACCTGCGCCGCCAGGGCTTCACACGCATTCGCTCGGTCGATATCAAGCCGTTCGACGAGTGGTACCAGTGCTTCGACGATGTCGAGAATCTGCAGCTCGACCTGATGGATCAGGACAACTGCCACACGGCGTGCAAAGGCGCCGGCGAGGTCTATCAGCTCGCCGCCGACATGGGCGGCATGGGCTTCATCGAGACGCACAAAGCCGAGTGCATGCTGTCTGTGCTCATCAACACGCACATGCTCGTCGCGGCGCGCGACGCCGGCATTGGCAAGTATTTCTATTCGTCGTCTGCATGCGTGTACAACGCCGACAAGCAGACCAGCGAAGATGTCGTCGCGCTGAAGGAAGCGGACGCCTACCCGGCCCAGCCTGAAGATGGCTACGGCTGGGAGAAGCTCTTCTCTGAGCGCATGTGCCGCCACTTCCGTGAAGACTTCAAACTGCACACGCGCGTGGCGCGATATCACAATGTGTACGGCCCCCACGGCACGTGGGAAGGCGGCCGCGAAAAGGCCCCCGCCGCGATGTGCCGCAAGGTGATCGAGGCCAAGCTCTCGGGCGATCACGCGATCGAAATCTGGGGCGACGGCAAGCAGACGCGCTCGTTCATGTACATCGATGACTGCCTCAAGGGCACGCAGATGATTCTGCACAGTGACTGCCTTGAGCCGCTGAACCTCGGTTCGAATGAGCTCGTGACGATCAACCAGCTCGTGGACATCGTCGAGGACATCGCGGGCATCAAGCTGGACCGGAAGTACAACCTGGACGCCCCCAAGGGCGTCAACGGCCGCAACAGTGACAACGATCTGATCCAGGAGCGCCTCGGCTGGGCGCCCTCCATTCGTCTTCGCGACGGCATGGAGAAGACCTACAACTGGATTTACGACGAGTACATGAAGAAGTACAAGGGCAAGCTCGGACCCCGCGCCGCCGCCCCGAAGGGCGCCCACGTGCGGGACAAAGAGCTGTCTGTCGAACTCGGCGGCTGACCCTTTCTCTTCGGAGTTGAATGGATCGCATGGCGGCGGCTTCCGCAAAACCGACGTTGCTTGTGCTCTCTCAGGTCTATGTGCCTGATCCCGCCAGCGTCGGGCAGCACATGGCGGACGCCGCCCAGTCCATGGCCGCGCGCGGCTATGACGTGCGCGTCCTGACGTCCGGTCGTGGCTACGACGACCCGAGCGTGAAGTATCCGAAGAAGGAGATCCTCAACGGCGTCTCCGTGCAGCGGCTGCCGCTGTCCAGCTTTGGCAAGAAGTCCATCGCCGTCCGATTGCTCGGCGGCTGCATCTTCATGATGCAGGCCCTGATTCACGGGCTTTTCATGCGGCGCATCGATGGCATTCTCGTCAGCACGTCGCCTCCGATGTGCTCAATTGCCGCGGTGATGCTCAGTGTGTTGCGCCGCGCCCCCATCACCTATTGGGTGATGGATCTCAATCCCGATCAGATGATCGAGATGGGCAACATCACCGAGCGATCCCTGCCCGCGCGCATCTTCAACGCGCTGAATCGCATGATCCTGAAACGCTCCAGACGCGTGGTCGTGCTGGACCGATTCATGCTCGAGCGCGTCAACCGCAAACATGATGTCACGGACAAGGCCGTCATCCTGCCGCCGTGGCCGCATGAAGATCAGCTGGATCCTGTTGATCGCGACACGAATCCATTCCGCCTGAAACATGATCTCGGCGACTCGTTCGTCTTCATGTACAGCGGCAATCACAGCCCCGCGAACCCGATTGACACCATCGTGTACGCCGCCGAGCGGTTGGCGCACCGTGATGACATCAAGTTTCTGTTCGTCGGCGGCGGGCTGGCGAAGAAGTCGGTCGAAGCCGCCATCGAACGCGGCGCCAAGAACATCATCTCACTCCCCTATCAGCCATTTTCTGAGCTTCGCTTTTCTTTGTCCGCGGCGGATGTTCACCTCGTGACGCTCGGGAATGAAGTTGTCGGCGTTGTGCACCCATGCAAGGTGTATGGCG
>MRWG01000775.1_pt1 | contig 26732 bp, 26 predicted proteins | sample 1013341 | NCBI WGS metagenome assembly MRWG01 (sample SAMN06117577, study PRJNA244670) | biofilm metagenome | biome: Water; feature: Cathode Biofilm; material: Biofilm; isolation source: microbial consortium enriched at the cathode of a solar microbial fuel cell | place: USA: District of Columbia ... | reverse complement strand
CTCCAAGATGCTGAAGCCAGCGGTCGTCGGCAAGCGGCATTATGATATAGCCGCGCGGGTCCGGCACGCGCTGGCGGAATACGAGGAGCTGAAAGACATCATCGCCATGCTCGGTCAGGAAGAGCTCTCCGAAAGGGATCGTAAAACGGTCGCGCGCGCCCGCCGTCTGGAGCGCTTCCTGACCCAGCCGTTCTTTTCCACCGAGGCCTTCACCGGCCGTCCCGGCGCCCTGGTGGGCCTGAAGGATGTGCTCGACGGCTGCGAGAGAATCCTGACCGATGAGTTCGCCGAGTTGCCGGAACGGGCATTCTACATGATCGGCGGAATCGAGGACCTCGAGGAGAAGCCCAGTGACGAGACCTGAGGAAGCCCCATGCGCCTGAAGATCCTGCTGCCGACGGAAGTCCTGGTCGACGAAGAGGTTGTCAAGGTGGTGGCAGAAGCAGAAAACGGTTTCTTCGCCATCTTGCCGCGACACATAGACTTTGTCGCGGCGCTTGTCCCCGGCGTCCTCACCTACGTCGACAGCGACGGGCGTGAGCGCTTTGTCGGAACCGACCACGGCACTCTGGTCAAGCAGGGCCATATGCTCTTCGTCGCGGCCCTCAACGCGGTCGCGGGGGAGGACCTGGCGACGCTGCAGCAAGTGGTAGAGGAGGCCTTCCTGGAACTGGACGACCGCGAGCGGTCGGCCCGCAGCGCGCTCGGGCGCCTTGAGGCGGGCATCGTGCGCCGCTTCATCGAGCTGCAGTAGCCGGCCCAGGAGGTCATGGCGATGAGCGACCCGCTGAATGAGAACAACAAGGAGGTCACCGAAGAGATCGGGCGCAAGGCGGAGCGCAAGCTCAAGGCCCAGGCTGAGCGCCGCAAGGCCGTCTGGTTTGGCCTCGGCATGTTCGGGCTGGTAGGCTGGTCGGTGGCGGTGCCGACAATCCTCGGTATTGCCCTGGGATTGTGGCTGGATGCACACCTTGCCGATACTGTGTCCTGGACGTTGACCTTCTTGTTCGTGGGAATTGCCTTAGGCTGCCTGAACGCCTGGTACTGGGTCAGGAAGGAGAGCCGCCATGACTAGGCCGGACAGGCAAGGGTTGGAGCGTCTATGATGGGCAGAGGCCGTGACCGCGGGGTGCCGAGATGGCGATGACCTCCCTTCTTCTAGGCTTTGCCGGCGGGCTGGTCTTGGGCGCGGCCTATCTGGCCGCTTTGTGGTTCACGGTGCGCCGCATTGCGACGGCCCGCCGACCCGGCCTGTGGCTGTTTGTTTCCGCGGTCGTCAGGGTGACGCTGCTGCTCGCCGGGTTCTACTGGCTGAGCCAGGGACGGTGGCAAGGGATTGTCGCCTGCCTGATCGGCTTCATCGTGGCGCGCTTCGTCGCGACCAATTGGCCGAGGCTGGCCCGCCTGTGCCGGAACCTGTTGCCGCAAGAGGATTGAAAGTCGATGCACATCTCGCCCGATCAGGTGATCCTCTGGCAATGGGGGCCGTTCAATCTGAACGCCACCATTGTATTCACCTGGGTGGTGATGGCCGTGCTCAGCCTCGGCGCGCGTCTGATCACCTGGCGTCTCTCCGACACGGAAGAGCTGTCGCGGTGGCAAAACCTGCTCGAGGTTCTGGTCGTCGGGCTGCGCGACCAGATCCGTGCCGTGAGCCAGCAGAATCCCGGCCGCTATCTACCCTTCATCGGAACGCTGTTTCTCTTCATAGCTACTGCTAATATCTTCACGATCATTCCAGGCTTCGAGCCGCCGACCGGATCGCTGTCGACGACGACCGCGCTTGCGATCTGCGTTCTGATCGCCGTGCCGCTGTACGGCGTCGCCGAGCGCGGTATCCTCGGCTACCTCGCCAAATACGTACAGCCGACAGTCTTCATGCTACCGTTCAACTTGATCGGCGAGCTGTCGCGTACCATTGCGTTGGCCATCCGTCTCTACGGCAACATCATGAGCGGCACGGTGATCGTCGCCATCCTGCTCAGCATCACGCCGTTCTTCTTTCCGGTCGTTATACAGCTGCTCGGCCTGCTCACCGGATTGATCCAGGCCTATATCTTTGCTGTCCTGGCGATGGTTTACATCGCCTCCGCGATGGGGGGCGACAGTGGCGCGTCGGCGGGCGGGATCAACGCGAACGGTGAGGCCGATGGTGCCGAAACGTCATCACAGTCAGGAGGAACGAATGGATAATGTCGGAATTGTGGCCGCGGTGTCGATTCTGACGGCGGGGCTGACCATTGCGATCGGGTCGATCGGCCCGGCTTTCGGCGAGGCGCGGACGGCCGCCCAGGCGCTGAGCGCCATCGCTCAACAGCCGGACGAAGCCAACACGATTACGCGCACTCTTTTCGTCAGTCTGGCAATGATCGAGTCGACGGCCATCTACTGTTTCGTGGTGTCCATGATCCTGATCTTTGCTAATCCGTTCTGGGACAGCGTCCTCACACAGACTGCAGGATAGCTCATGCAGATTGACTGGATCACAGTCGCCGCGCAGATCGTCAATTTTCTAGTCCTGGTCTGGCTGCTGCAGCATTTCCTCTATGGCCCGATAACGCGCGCCATGGAGCGCCGTGAACAGCGCATCGCCGAGCGGCTGCGCGAAGCCGCGGCAAGCAAGGTGGATGCCGATTCCGAAGCTCAGAAATACCGGGACAAGCAGGACGAGATCGAAAGCCAGCGCGAGAACCTCCTGGCCGAGGCCCAGGAAAGCGCCGAACAGGAGCGCAAGTATCTCGAGAGCGCGGCCCGCGACGAGGTCGAGGAGCGCCGCCAGGAATGGCTGCAGCAGCTCGCTGACCAGGAGCAGAGCTTCTTGCGCGATATCCGCCGCCGGGCGGCCGAGCAGTTCTACCGGCTCAACCGCCAGGCCTTGGCCGAACTCGCCAATGCGGATCTTGAGAGCCAAGTCATCTCGGTCTTCATCGAGAAGCTGGAGGAGGTCGACAGGGAGGTGCTGCGCAAGGCGGGGAAAGGCGCGAGAGATGCCGGCAACCGGGTTACCATCGTCAGCCGCTTCGAAATATCCGCCAGCGACAAGCGGCGGATCACCAAGGCGATTCACGAGACGATCTCCGACGGCGCCGAGGTCGACTACGGTCTGAGCGACGACATCGGCTGCGGGATCGAGGTCAAGGCCGGCAGTCAGACGATTGCCTGGAGTGTCGACGGTTATTTCGACACCCTGGAACGCCTCTTGGCCGAGGAAATCGGCAAAATCACCGGCCGGGGCGAGGAGCAGGCTGCTCAATGACGGGCAAGCTTCCCCTTGGCGACCTGGCAAAGCAGGCTTTCCAGGACCTGGATCGGGTCCTGGAAAGCTACCGGGCGCGGGTGGAAACGCAGGAGATCGGGATCGTCACCGAGGTTTCCCAGGGCGTCGCCCGGGTCGAGGGCTTCTCCGAGGTCAACGATAATGAACTGATCCGCTTGCCCAAGGATCTCCTCAGCATCGCCGCCAGCATAAGCTTCAATGCCGTCGGCTTGATTTTGCTGGGCGACAGCAAACACCTGAGCATTGGCGACGAGGCGCGGCGCACCCGGCGGATCGTCGATACCCCCGTGGGCGAAGGCCTGCTGGGCCGCGTGGTCGATGCGTCCGGCCAACCGCTGGATGAGAAGGGCCCGGTCGCGGCGCTCAAGCGACTGCCCATCGAGCGCCCGGCACCGGCGATCATCGATCGCGCGCCGGTGTCCGTGCCGCTGCAAACCGGCATCAAAGCGATCGATGCCGCCATCCCGATCGGCCGCGGCCAGCGGGAGTTGATTCTCGGTGACCGGCAAACCGGAAAGACCGCCATCGCCGTCGATACCATCATCAACCAGCGTGACAGCGAGACGATCTGCATCTACTGCGCCATCGGCCAGCGGGGCTCCTCGGTCGCGCGCGTCATTGCGCAACTGCGCTCGCAGGGAGCGATGGAAAACAGTATTGTCCTGGCCGCACCGGGGGAGGCGCCGCCGGGACTTCAGTTCATTGCGCCCTACGCGGCCACCTCCATGGCCGAATACTTTATGGAGCAAGGGCGCGACGTGCTGATCGTCTACGACGACCTGACGCGCCATGCCCGCGCCTACCGGGAGCTTTCCCTGCTGCTGCGGCGCCCGCCAGGTCGCGAAGCCTACCCCGGCGATATCTTCTTCATCCATTCCCGGCTGCTGGAGCGGGCCACGCACCTGCGCGCGGACAAGGGAGGTGGCTCCTTGACCGCTTTGCCAATCATCGAAACGCAGGCACAGAACATCTCGGCCTATATCCCGACAAACATGATTTCGATTACTGACGGCCAGATCTATCTGTCACCCGAGCTGTTTCAGAAAGGCCAGCTGCCGGCCGTCGATGTCGGAAAGTCAGTGTCGCGGGTCGGCGGCAAGGCGCAGCTGCCGGCCTTCCGCGGCGTCGCCGGCGACCTGCGACTGTCCTATGCGCAGTTCGAGGAACTGGAAACCTTTTCGCGCTTCGGCACGCGCCTGGATGAAGAGACGCGGGCGAGCCTGGAGCGCGGGCGGCGGGTCCGCGAGATCCTCAAGCAGCAGGAAAGCGCCCCCTTGCCGGTGCCGCAGCAGATTGCGGTCTTGTTCGCCGCTACGCAGGGGCTGCTCGACGATGTGCCGCTGGAGCAGATCGGCGAAGCCGAAGCCTGCCTGAGCCAGATGATGACTGAAGACCATGCCGAATTGGGCCGGCATATACTCGCCGGTGAGCCCCTCGGGGCCGCGGAGCGAAAGGTTCTCGCCGAGGCTATCTCCCATGCCCTTGCGCGGGAGCGCGATGTGGCCAATGGGGGCGGAGAGGGAGGTGGCGAGCATGGAAACGCTTGAGATTCTCGGCAAGCGGATCTCCACCACGAAGGATCTGCAGTCGATCGCCCGCACGATGAAGTCCCTCTCGGCCGTCAGCATTCGTCAGTACGAGCGCGCGGAGCTCGCGCTGCGCCAGTACACCCACACGATCAACCTCGGCCTTCAAGTGGTGCTGCAGCAGCGGGCGCTCACAGTGGAACGCCCGGAGCCGGACAGCCCGAGGATTGCGGTTGTCTTTGGTTCGGACCACGGGCTCTGCGGCCGCTTCAACGAGGAGATTGCCGATTTCGCTGGTGGCAAGCTCGGCCGCGCGGCGGCGCCGGAGGGCCAGATCCGCTGGCTGGCCGTCGGACTGCGGGCGGTAGCGCGTCTGGAGGCCCAAGGGATCGCTGTTGACGAGTATTTTTCGCTACCGGGGGCCGTCAGCGGGCTGACCGCGACCGCCCAGCGCGTTCTTCTCAAGATTGATGAGTGGCGCCTCGGCCGGAACAGCCTTCGGGTCGAGGTGTTCCACAATGTACGTAGCGAGATGGCGACGGCCTCCCCCCGCATGACCCAGCTGCTGCCGTTGGATCCTCATTGGCTGCAGACCCTGGAGCAGCGTTCCTGGGCCGGCCGCACCTTGCCGATTTTTACCATGGAGGCCGAGCGCCTTTTCTCGGCACTCATTCGCCAGCATCTCTTTGTCACGATCTATCGCGCGGCAGCCGAGTCCCTGGCCAGCGAACATGCCACACGCCTCTCCACGATGCAGGCAGCGGAGCGGAACATCAAAGAGCACCTCGAGGAGATGAACGCCGAGTACCGCCACCGCCGCCAGCAGTCGATCACTGAGGAGTTGCTTGATGTGGTCGCCGGTTTTGAGAGCCTGCGCAGTTCCGGGGACCTCACCTGATTGCGTAGCGCCGCCGTTGCGTCGATGCCGGGAGGCGGGCACCGCCATCGCCATGCTGCTAGAACATTACAATGGCATTCTGCCGTTCTGGCTGGCTCCGGAACAGGTGGCCGTCGCGCCGATCTCCCATGACGTGGCAGCCTACGCAAGGGAGGTTATGGGCTGCCTCGCGGGGGAGGGCCTGCGGCCTGTGCTTTATGAGGGCCGGGAGACGCTGGCCCGGCGCATTGTTGCTGCCCGTGAGGCGCGGGTGCCTCTCGTGGCGGTCTTGGGTCGCCGTGAAGCCGAGGGGCGCAGCGTCAGCTTACGCGAGTTCGATGGCGCCCAGTCGAGCATTCCACTGGATCAGATTGGTGAGGTGTTGGCGGTTAGACGGCACTAGGCAACACATTGAAAAGATTATGTATTTTTCGTTGAGGTGGAGAGTCTCACTAACTGGGGGCCCTTTTGACGCAGAGTCTCAACAATTGCGGCATTTCAGGCTCAACATCTCGGTCACTGATATGCACTAACTCGTTGATTTGCCATCAAGCCGAGTCTCAAGAATTAGGGTGCCCTACACAGTTTCTCCTCCATGGCCGGCGAAAGGGCCCGCGGCTTTCTGCCCGCGGCCCCGAACGTCATCCCGTGCCCGGCAGCATGGCGCTCAGCTCCGCGCGGCGGTGGATGCCCAGCTTGGCGTAGATGCGCTTGCGGTGGGTCTTCACGGTGTTGAGGCTGATGCCCAGGGTCTGGGCGACCTCGCCCTCGTCGCGGCTGACCACCAGGGTGCGCGCGACGCGCCATTCGCTGCGCGTCAGGCCCAGCGCCCGGCCCCAGTTGCGGGTGGTCTTCGGGCGCAGGGTGACGTCCGGATCGCGGATGGTGACCAGGGCGGTCGCGGCGACGCCGGTGTTCGAGAAGCTCTCGAACTCGAAGGGCGTGACCTCGATCAGGTAGGGGCGGCTGCCGGAGGGGCGCTCCACGGCGATGACCGCGGCCTCGCGGGGCATCTCCGCACCGCCTTCGCCCAGGTGGGCCTGCAGGGCCTGGCGCAGCAGCTGCTGGCCGCGCGGCGCCTCGATGATGAGGCGCTGGTTGCGGATGCTCACGCCGTCGGCCAGCACCGAGATGGCTTCGGCCAGGGCGTTCATGCGCACCACCCGGCCGCTGCGGTCGACCAGGAAGGCGGCGCGGCCGATCTGCTCCAGGGCGTCGAAGGCGGCATCCATGGTCGCGCCCATCTGGGTGATGTGGCGTTCCACCTTGAGGGCCCGCATGATGTGGTTGCTGAGCGACTCGAAGCGCTCCAGCTCCGCCTCGTTCAGCGGCTGGCCCGAGGCGCTGCGGTTGACCTCGAAGATCAGCTGCAGCTTCGCATCGAAGCGCGCGCAGAAACGGGTGAGGTGGAAGGAGTCGGCGCGCCGCGCGAAGTCCTGGTAGTACTGGCTGCGCACGAACTCCTTGGGATCGCAGACCTCGTGCAGCTGCATGACCGTCGACGCGCAGGCCATCTGCATCTGCGGGCGGAAGGGGTCCAGGTGGTGGTAGTGCTTGAAGTAGAGGTCGGCCAGTTCCCCCAGATCGGCGGACATGTGGACGGCCACGGGCTCCGGGTTCACCTCGGAGGGTGACTGGCGGATCTGGGACAGGTCGTTGCGCTCCAGGGCCAGCCAGGCAAAGGACGCACCGAAGGCCTCGGCGATGGCGCGCAGCGTCGGCTGCCAGCCGACCTCCCCGGTGGAGGCACGGTAGACCTGGTCGACCAGTTTATCGAAGGCTTGGCGGTCGAGGACCATGGGTCACCCGCCTTCCCCGCCGGCCGCGGGGCACGCCAGGCCGGAATGTGCGGTGGTGGGAGAGACCCCCGACAGGGCGAGATTGCCGACGCCAAGGGTCGCCTCAGCCGCTATCGCGGCAGGCGCCCAGCACGGCGTCAGCTTCGCCTCTATCGACTTCGTAAGTCTCAACCCTTTGATCTCCCGGCACCAATCTTGGGTCGAGAGAAGGGGGGCAGCGTCACCCTCAAGGGTGATAATCGTTACGCTTTTTCAACCTTGCCTAAGCAGGCGGAGCGGTGCCTCTGCTTACGCGGTTCCTCGCTGCTATGCCGGGGGTGAGGCTGGCGGGCGACTTGGGCCACTCCAAGTAACCCTTTTCCAGAAAGCGTGGTTTTCCGACGTACTGCGGGTCCCCTTCGCTCGTTAGCCAAGGGCCGATAACCAGGCCTTGGCTACCAATAATTGTAGAAAGGTCAACGTACGACCTCAATCCGATTCTCAATAAAAGTGGTACTTATCTCCAATAATTGAGTCCGAATTCCCATTGGAATCTGCTAATTAATAGGGCAATCAGTCCTATTAGGCTATTTCAGCCGGGTTTTTCGCCCTAATAGGTTATTGTGTCCGTCTGTATGAGCCTATATAGCCAGATTGCCCTATCAGTGGGTCCAATAAATAATTTATACGAGTCGATATGCCCGGTTCTTGGCGCGACCAGTAGTTTCGACGACCATTTCATTTTGGATGAGTTCTTTAATTAGCCAATCTGTTCCTTGGGCAGTCAAATCGAGCCTCTGGTTAATAAAACGGGCGGTCATGACCGGATAGGTCAGGAACAGCGTGATCAGTCGCGGCAGGCGCGAATTGGGGCGATGCCCTTTCAGCAGCCTGGCGGCGCGGGTCCGGCTCTGGGTCATGGTCTGCAGGCTCTCCTGGCCCGCGGCGGCGGCGGCCTCCACGGCCCGGCAGAACAGCGCGATCCAGCTGCCCAGGGTCGCCCGGTCGTCCAGGTCGCGGCTGACGGCGGCCAGGCCGGCGGCCTGCAGCCCGGCGACGGGGCAGGCGGTCAGGCCCTTGGTTTTGCCCCAGTGCCACAGCAGGGTGGAGGAGAGCAGCAGGCCGATCTCGTCGTTGTAGGAGGCCAGGGGCGCGATGCGGCGCCACACCCTGAGCGCGATGGCCGCGGCCGGGATGGGCGGGGTGGAGCGCAGCTCCTCGACCACGCCCAGCCAGCGCGCCACGCGCTGGCGACGGGCCTCGGGCGCCGCGGTTTCACCGGTGGCGGTGCCTGCGGCGGCCAGGGCGCTGGCCAAGCGGATCTCGAGCTCCAGGATGCCATCGACGGTCAGCACCTTCGCCGGTCCCGCCCGGCTGATGTGCCGGCGCAGCGACAGCAGCGCCTTGCCCACGAACCAGGCCGCGGTCTGCCGGCGCGGCGTCAGGCCGGCATCGGCCATGACCAGGTCCTCCAGGGCGATGGGGGTGCCGCGCAGCGAGGCCAGGGCCGCGGCCTCGGTGAAGTCGGCGCGGCAGATCCAGTAGGGCCGCAGCTCGTGGGTCGCCAGGTCGTGCTCCAGGCAGGCCAGACGGTTCTCCGCCTGGCTCCAGGCTTCGGCGAAGTCCTCCCACGGCAGGGCGACACGGTAGCCGGGTGCGCGGTCTTCCTCCGCCGGACCCCGGTTCTGCGTCAGGGTTCCCAACGGCGCGGCCCAGCTGTGCTCGGCGCGGCGCGCCTGCGGGTCCATGGCTTTGGTCGGTGCGGGCATGACGGTCTCCTTCTTGGTCGTCAGGTCCATCCTGGTGATCGGCTCTTCCTTGCCGCCCTAGGCGTCGATCGAACGCCACAGGGCGAAGGGGCTGCCCGGCTCCTCGCGCGCCCGCCAGTCGTAGGGCAGGGCGCGCCACGGCAGGACGGGGGCCCGCCGGTTGTCGAGCGCGTAGGCGCCGCGTTCGGTGTGGGCCAGCAGCAGCGCGTGGCCCTGGCCGGTCTCGGCGGCGCAGGTCGCCAGCGTCAGGGCGCCGCGCGGCCAGCCGAATTCACGGGTCAGGATGATCAGCTTGCGGATGGCGAAGTCCTCGCAGTCGCCGCTCAGCGAGGCGGGCTGCCAGAGGTCCTCGGCTTCCTGCCGGAAGCGGATCTTGCGGTTCACGTCCTGCTGCACCTGGACCAGCTCGGCCTCGCGCAGCTTGGTGGAGCGCACCCGGCAGGGTCTGGTGTCGCCCGGATGCAGGGCCGGGAATTGGGTGACCAGGCGCAGCCAGGCGGCAGGCGCGGCCACGAAGTCACCCCCGGCGATCGCCGTCGAGGGCGCCAGCGGCCGCGGCAGCGCGATGAGCTTTGCCGGGGCACTGCCCGGCAGGGCGCCGAGCGCCAGGCCGGCGGCGCCTGCAGCCATGAACTTGCGTCTAGAAAGCATCGGTCTCCCTCCTCAACTTTCTGCTGACGGGCGGCGGGACTTGGCTGTTGGGGTCGTTTGCGCGGACCTCTTTCGGTCGCCGCGTCCCGCCGCGGGGGAGAGCCGCCCTCTTCAGGGCTGCGCCTGCTTCCGGCCTCTGCCGGCGGTACCTCTCCGCCATCCCGGAGGCGCAGGGCTCTCCGTCCTGCGGCTTCCAGAACTACGGAAAGTCGGGGGCGCTGCCGCCACCCCTAGGGGTGATGCGGTGTAGTTATTCTGCTCATGGTTAATTTGGCGGTTGTGATCGCGTGGCGCAGATCGCCTCACCTGGAGGGGTGACGTCGCGGCTCTGGCCTTCGTCTATCCAAGCTTCTTCGGGGTAGGAAAGCTGGCGAAGGACCAGAAGCACATGAAGTCGACAGGGAGCAGTGTGCCCGCCGCGGGCACCGAAGAAGCGGCCGTTGCCGAGGATCAAACGCAGGCGCCGGAGGGGTCCGGCGCCGCAGTGCTGAGAAGACAGGCTGAAGAGCCCATCACCGTCAACCGGCCGCCGCTGGGCGAGACGGTCGTCGTCGAGAGCGCGCCGGGCGTGGTCTATCGGCTGGAGTTCGCGCCGGAAGACGTGACCTTCCTGGTCGAGGGCGACAACATCATCATGGCCTTCGATGAGGACGGGGACGGCGCCGCCGACTCCCACATCGTCTTCCTGGGGCTGGCCGGCATGGCGGGCGAGCCCGATGCGCCGACGCTGATGATCGCCGGCGTCGACTACGATATCTCGTCGCTGACGGCCGCGGCCGACACGCTGGAAGAGGCCCGCGAGATGGCCGAGGCCGAGGTCGCCGGGCTGCCGGAAACCGCCGGCGGCGAGCCGGGCCCCGCAGGGCCGCGGGATTCCGGCAGCAGCCAGTACGAGGACGAATTCAGCGGCCAGGCCCTCACGAGCGGCGGCGAGACGCTGGCTTCGGTGGGCGCGCCGCTGGGCGCGACCTTCGAGCCCGGCGGCGCCTCGGGCAGCGTGATCACCGGCCTGCCGCGCCGCCTCATCCAGGCCGACGACATCGATTCCCTGCCCGGCGCCGGCGGCGTTTCCGGGGGGGACGGGGTCGAGGTGCTGGCCGGCCAGGTGGTGGACGGCTACGTCGCCAACGCCACGGTGTTCCGCGACGCCAACAACAATGGCGCGCTGGACGACGGCGAGTCCTTCACCACCACCGACATCGACGGCAACTTCACTCTGGAGGGGGGCAGCGGACCCCTGATCGCGGTGGGCGGCACCGACGTCTCCACGGGCCTGGCCTTCGAGGGCGTCCTGAAGGCGCCAGAGGGCTCAACCGTCATCACTCCGCTGACCACGCTGGTCCAGCAGCTGGTCGAGACCGGTGACACGGCGGACGCGGCCGAGACCAAGGTGAAGCAGGCGCTGGGCATCGACGCGACCTTCCAGCTCTCCAAGACCGATCCGGTGAAAGCCGCCGCCTCGGGCGACAACGCGGCTTTGAAGGCCGTGAAGGCCGGCATCGCCGTGGCCAACACGGCGACACAGGTCAAGTCCGCCCTGAAGGGGGCGGGGGCGTCGAACGACGAGGCGGCCTCGGACGCCGCCTTCAATGCCATCGCCAAGAAGATCGCCGCCAATGCGGCAAGCAGCACGCCGACCGATCTGAAGGATACGACCCAGGTCAGTGACGTGATCAACGACGCGGCGACGACCCACCAGACCAAGACCGGCGAGGCGACGACCTTCGACGGCAACGACGTCGCCAACGCAGCCAACGTGATCAGCGCCACCAACACGGCGGTGGAGAACGTCGACACCTCGGGCGGCGGCGGGACGACGACGGAGACGCTCACCAAGCTGGCCCAGGTGGCCCAGGTGGCCCAGAGCAACGCCTCTACGGCGATTCAGGATTCGGTTCAGAACAACGACGACAGCGCCGACGACGCCTACGACGATGCCAGCAAAGTCGAGACCGAAGCCGATAGCGCCGAGGTCGGCGACGTCGACGGCTCGGACGCCCTAACGCAGGGCGCCGATTCCTTCGTAGGCGGGGCCGGCGGCGATGCCATCGACGGCCTGGGCGGCAACGACACCCTGGACGGCGACGGCGGCGCCGACGCCATCTCCGGCGGCGCCGGCAACGATTCGATCATTGGCGGTACCGGCAACGACGTGCTGTCCGGCGGCGCCGGCAACGACACCCTGCTGGGCGGGGCCGGCAACGACGACATCATCGGCAACGCCGGCAGCGATTCCATCGACGGCGGCGACGGCAGCGACATCGTGCGCTTCGAAGGCAACGCCAGCGCCTACAGCTTCGTCATCGACGACGGCATCGTCCGGGTCACCCACCTGGCCAGCGGCGCCGTCGACACCATCACCAACGTGGAGAGCCTGAAGTTCGACGACGGCAAGTCGCTGACCCTCAGCAGCGGCACCCTGGATATCTCCAAGCTGGGCGCGGTCAGCGTCACCTTCGCCAGCCTGGACGGCCTGACCAAGATCACCACCGCGGCCAGCCAGAACATCACCCTGGACGCCACCCAGATCGATACCATCTCGGAGGCAGCCGGCACGCTCACCATCGCCGGCGGCGCGGCGGTGAATGTGGTCAATGCCGGGCTGACCCTGCCCAACGACGGCACGGCGCCCAGCGTGCAGAACCTGCTGGCCCTGGAGTTCGACGGCCTGGCGGCGGCCAAGTCGCGGGTCCCGGAGAACCTGACCATCGACGGGAGCCACACGGCGGCCTTCGCGGCCTTCTGGGTCCAGCTCGACCTGCTCTACATCGACGGCAGCAACTACCTGAACCTGGACATCAACACGCCGGTCGCTTACCTGGGCAACGACTATGCCGCCTACCTGGCGGCGGGCGGCGAGGCGCTGCTCGACCTGGTGAAGGTGCCGAGCGGCCGGCTGCAGACGCTGCACGACAACCTGCTGGGCAACATCGGCGACAGCCCGATCAACAGCCGCTTCATCAACCATCCCACGGACCCGCAGCCCGATCCGCGCACGGACACGGGCCTGACCTTCGGCGACCGGCCCTACCACGACGGCTCGGTCGACGGCGGCAACCTCTATGACGATCCGGACCTGGCGGCCTCGACCATTGCCTGGGACCTGACCCACGGGGTCCAGTTCCCGGACAGCCTGCCGGCGCCCTATGCGGTGCTGGACGGGGCCGACACCCTCGCGGGCTCCACAGCGGACGACCTCTTCTTCGGCGGCGGTGGCGACGACACCATCGACGGCGACGAAGGCGACGACACGGCGACCTACCTGGGCGACCGCCTGGACTTCGAGGTCGAGGGCAACGCGGACGGCGACGTCTTCGTCACCGACGGCGCCGGCAACCAGGGCAAGGACACCCTGGCCTCCATCGAAACCCTGCAGTTCGAGGACGGCACCCTGCGCTTCGGCGCCACCCTGGCGCACGCCGTGGCGGAGAGCGACGGCGGCGGCACCGACGGTTTCCACCCGGGAACCGGCAACTCGGACGTCAACTTCACCATCCACGACAACACCGAAGCGAAGGTCGAGGCGGCCATCAAGGCGACGGCGCGCTATCACGGCGACCTGGAGTCAGACGGCCAGACCTACTACGCGACGCTGGGCTTCAGCGACCGCGATTCCGACGGCCTGGCCGACGAGAACTCGGAAGTCGGCTTCTGGAACTTCAACTACAGCGTTGTCGACTACGGCGAGGCCGAGCTGTCGAATTACGACGTCCGCATCACCGCCGACTTCACCGACTACAACGGGATCGCCTCCACCGGCATTCTGGACTACGACCCCATCGCCCACGACGAGGCGGTGGGCGAGGCCTACTACCAGGATGATTCGGGCACGACCGACGGCAACCAGAACTCCCAGAACATCAGCTGGTACAGCGCCGACTACAACGCCACTGTGCCGGGCATCTACACGGTGGTGCTGACGGTCACCGACAAGGAAAGCGGCGAGGTTGTCGCCAAGACCCAGATGCAGGTGGTGGTCGAGGCCGACATCACCGTGGGCGCCGCTGGGGACTACGCGACGATCCAGGAGGCCATCGACGCGGCCAGCGCCGGCGACACAATCTTCGTGGAACCCGGCACCTATGACGAGAACGTGGTGATCGACAAGCTGGTGAAGCTCTACGGCGCCTTCGGCGATGTTTCCGCCGCCGCCGACAGCCGTGACGGCAGCGGCGAGACCCTGCTGGTGGGCAACATCATCCTGCAGGACGGCGCCGACGGCAGCACCATCGACGGTTTCGCCATCCAGGACGGCGACACCATCGGGGGCGGCGAGTCGGCGGGCCTCTACCTCGCCGCCGGGGTGACCGACGTCATCATCGAGAACAACGTCTTCACGGCGGACGGCAGCTTCACCGGCTTCCCGCGCGCGATCCTGACGACCTCGGGCGGCGCCAACAGCGGCCTGATCCTCTCGGACAACAGCTTCGCCGGCTGGGCGACGGGCATCTACCTCAATCCGGGCTCGGCCGACGCCCAGATCACCGGCAACGTCTTTGCCGGCAACAACGTAGGCGTCTCGGTCGACGGACCGGACGGCGTGCTCATCTCCGGCAACAGCTTCGCCACCAGCGCCTTCGAGCACCTGGGCCTGGGGCCGGGCGCGACCGATCCCACGGTGACCATCGAGGGCAACGCTTTCGATGACAGCGTCCGTAAGATCGGTGTCTACGCCGACGACATCGTGGTGAGCGGGGATATCGGCACCGACACGGTGACCCTGGAGCTGCTGGCCGGGGTGCTCGACATCGAGCTGGACGGCGATGCCGACTTCACGGTCGTCGGCAATGACGGCGACAACGACATCATCGGCAACAACGGCGACAACCTCCTGCAGGGCCTCGATGACGACGACACCCTGACCGGCGGCAGCGGCTCCGACACCTTGCAGGGCGGCGACGGAAACGACCTCTTCGTCTACACCGACATTCTCGATGCCGGCGACGTCATCGAGGGTTTCGATGCCGCCGGCGGCGACACGATCGACCTGGACGCGCTCTTCGACTCCCTGGGGGTGGTGGCGGTCGGCCTGCGCGACGACCGCGTCGACATCCAGCAGGCGGGGACCGACGGCGATGCCGTCATCTCGATCGACACCGACACCGCGAGCGCCGGCTTCGAGGTGGTCCTGGTCACCGTCACCAACGTGATCGGCGACCTCACGGTCGACGACCTCAATCTGCACACGCCTTGAGGAGGAGGGCGTCTTGCCGCGCCGAGAAAACGACCATTTCACCGTCAACGGAGCACCCGGCTTCGTTGAAAGGACGCCCAGGCCCGCCACTGACTGCAGTTCCCTTCCCCCAAGGGGGCGGGCTTGGGCGTTCCTAACCCCAGCCGGGCGCTGAACACGGCGTGACGGCGGGCATACTGGATAGGAGGCAGCGGCTGCGGTGGCCGGTGCGGACGGTGGTGCGGCGGGCCGACGCCGTGGTCCACGCGCCGGGCTGCCGTGTCGTCAGGGATCCGGGCGCCGGCGGTCTGAACAGCCAGCGCCTCAGGCCAGGTTGCCGCTACCGCCTGCCCGAGGCCGCCCTGGAGGCCCGCGTCTCCGCGGTGGAGCGGGATCTGCTGCTGCAACTGCCCCATGGCGGGCTGCTGCTGCTGCGCGACCTCATCACCGTCGAGGCCATGGCCAACCCGCCGGTCTTCGAGGTCGGCGCGTGCGACCTGCCGACCTCCCTGGCCGCCGTCCTGGCCCTGGCCGAAGGCGGCGGCGCGCCTCTGTGGGCGCTCTATTCCCGCTCCCCCAGCCCCTCGCCGCCGCCCAAGCGCGACCTGGGCCCGGTGATCGCGGCGCTGCGGCGCGACGGCATCCTGCCGCCGGCCGAGTCCCCCGAGTGGGACCTGCTCTAGCCGGGCAGTCTCCCCGCCGCATTTCCCGCCGGACTCCGGCTGCTTCGGCGCTCCTTCCTTCCCGCCTGCCCCCCCAGGGGTGAAGAATTCGCTACACAGAGCGGCCGTCCCCGTTAGACTGCCGCAGCCGTCCGTCGCGTTCTGCGACTGGCGGGCGGCGCCGGGAAACCTTGGGGACAGTTGAGTTGAGGAAGCGCAGGGACAACGGAGAGGGCCGTCTGGACGACGCGGCGCGGGCCGGCTGGCTCTACTACGTCGCCGGGAACACCCAGGACGAGATCGCCGCCAAGCTCGGCATCTCCCGCCAGTCCGCCCAGCGCCTGGTCTCGCTGGCGGTCTCCGAGGGCCTGGTGAAGGTCCGCCTCGACCATCCCCTGGCCAACTGCCTGGAACTGGCCACACGGCTGCGTGAACGTTTCGATCTGGCGCTCTGCGAGGTTGTGCCCACGGACCCGGACTCGGACTCCTCGACCCTGGGCGTCGCCGATGCCGCGGCGGCGGAGATGGAGCGCCGGCTGAAGTCGCCGGAAACCAAGGTCATGGCGATTGGCACCGGCCGCACCCTGAAGGCGGCGGGCGAGCTGCTGCCGCGCATCGACGCGCCGGACAAGAAGATCGTCTCGCTGACCGGCAACTTCACGCCCGACGGCGCGGCGGCTTTCTACAGCGTGATCTTCACCATGGCCGAGGTGGTCAACGCCCGGCACTATCCGCTGCCGATGCCGGTCATCGCCGCTTCGCCGGGGGAGCGCGACCTGCTGCACCAGCAGATCATCGTCCGCACCACCTTGGAACTGGCGGCCCAGGCGGACGTGACCTTCCTCGGCATCGGTGAGCTCGCGCCGCGCGCGCCGCTGCAGGAAGACGGCTTCATCACCGAGGCGGAACTGGCGGCGCTGCGGAAAGCCGGCGCCGTGGCGGAGATCATCGGCTGGGCCTTCGATGCCGAGGGCCGGATGATCCAGGACCTGACCAACGCGCGGGTCGCCTCCGCGCCGCTGCCCTCGCCGGATCGCTCTCTGGTCGTCGCCGTGGCCAAGGGGGAGGCCAAGCTGCCGGGCATCTGGGCGGCGATCAGCCGGCCGCTGGTCAACGGACTCATCACCGACGAGTGGACGGCCGAAAAGCTTCTGGCCGAACGCTAACCTCCTTTCCCAGAACGCAAAATCCTGAATCTGCCGGGATTCCAGCAGGCTTCATTGTGCGCTGCAGCGACGAATCTGTCTTGACGTCGTCGGCCTACTTGTGAGTAATTGCTCTTAACGTAGGCAATTGCTCAATAACGCCTCGGGGAGGAAATTATGAGATTCATGCCATTTCTGTTGGGTACCTGTGCCGCGGCCTTGCTTGCCGGGCAGGCTTTTGCCGAGACCACGCTGACCATCGCGACGGTCAACAACGGCGACATGATCCGCATGCAGAAGCTGACGGACGACTTCACCGCCAAGCACCCCGACATCAACGTCGAGTGGGTGACCATGGAAGAGAACGTGCTGCGCCAGAAGGTGACGACCGACATCGCCACCAAGGGCGGCCAGTACGACATCATGACCATCGGCACCTACGAAGTGCCGATCTGGGCCAAGCAGGGCTGGCTGGTGCCGCTCGAAAGCCTCGGCGCCGATTACGACATTGCCGACCTGCTGCCGGCGATCCGCGGCGGCCTGACCGTCGAGGACAAGCTCTACGCCGCGCCCTTCTATGGCGAGAGTTCCATGGTTATGTACCGCACCGACCTCTTCGAGAAGGCGAGCCTGGACATGCCCGACGCGCCGAGCTGGGATTTCGTGGCCGATGCGGCGCGCAAGATCACCGACAAGGACAACGAGGTCTACGGCATCTGCCTGCGCGGCAAGGCCGGCTGGGGCGAGAACATGGCCTTCCTGACGGCCACCGCCAACTCCTTCGGCGCGCGCTGGTTCGACGAGAACTGGCGGCCGCAGTTCGACCAGGCGGCCTGGAAGAACACGCTGCAGTTCTACGTCGACCTGATGGAAGATGCCGGCCCTCCGGGAGCCTCCTCCAACGGCTTTAACGAGAACCTGGCGCTGTTCCAGACCGGCAAATGCGGCATGTGGATCGACGCCACCGTCGCCGCCTCCTTCGTGACCAACCCGGACGAATCTCAGGTCGCCGACAAGGTCGGCTTCGCCCTGGCGCCGGACAACGGCCTGGGCAAGCGCGGCAACTGGCTGTGGGCCTGGTCGCTGGCCGTGCCGGCGGGCTCCGAGAAGACCGAGGCGGCGCAGCAGTTCATCGCCTGGGCCACCGGCAAGGACTATGCGAAGCTGGTTGCCGCCAAGGAAGGCTGGGCCAACGTGCCGCCGGGCACCCGCACCTCTCTTTATGAGAACCCGATGTACCAGGAAGCGGCGCCCTTTGCCGAGATGACCCTGGAATCCATCAAGGCGGCCGATCCCAAGCATCCGACGGTCGATCCCGTTCCCTACGTCGGCGTGCAGTTCGTGGCGATCCCCGAGTTCCAGGGCCTCGGCACGGCGGTGGGCCAGCAGTTTTCGGCAGCTCTGGCCGGCCAGGTCTCCGTCGACCAGGCGCTGAAGAACGCGCAGACCCTCACCGAGCGTGAGATGAAGCGCAGCGGCTACATCAAGTAGCTTTTCCTCCCGGCGGGCCGCCCGTCCTCCCAACCATGGGCGGCCCGCAACTTTTTTCTCAGCGACGACGTTTCACCTTTCGGCGCCTATCCTGAATGAAGGCGCAGAGCGGAAGGAGAGGGAGCCATGGCGACCAAGCAAACGCAGATCACGGCCAAGATCATGATGTCCCCGGCGGTCCTCATGCTGCTGGCCTGGATGATCGTGCCGCTGGGCATGACGCTCTACTTCTCCTTCCTGCGCTACAACCTGCTGATGCCGGGCATGGAGGAGTTCACCGGCTTCGGAAATTACGAATTCTTCCTGACCGATCCCGCCTTCCTGGAGGCCCTGGCCAATACCCTGCTGCTGGTCGGCGGCGTGCTGCTGGCCACGGTGGTCGGCGGCACCTTCCTCGCCATCCTGATTGATCAGCCCATCTGGGGCCGCGGCATCGTGCGGCTGCTGGTCATCGCGCCTTTCTTCGTCATGCCGACGGTCTCCGCGCTGGTGTGGAAGAACATGCTGATGCACCCGGTCAACGGCCTCTTCGCCTGGATCACCCGTGGCTTCGGCGCCGAGCCCGTGGACTGGCTGGCCGACCTGCCGCTGTTCTCCATCACCGTGATCGTCGCCTGGGGCTGGCTGCCCTTCGCCACGCTCATCATCCTCACCGCCCTGCAGTCGCTGGACAGCGAGCAGAAGGAAGCGGCGGAGATGGACGGTGCCGGCCCGGTGTCGATCTTCTGGTACATCACCCTGCCGCACCTGGCCCGCGCCCTGACGGTGGTCACCCTCATCGAGACCATCTTCCTGCTGTCGGTCTTCGCCGAGATCTACGTCACCACCGGCGGCGGGCCCGGCACCGCCAGCACCAACCTGCCCTTCCTGATCTACATTCAGGCCCTGCTGCAGTACGACGCGGGCACCGCCTCGGCCGGCGGCGTTGTGGCGATCATCCTGGCGAACATCGTCGCGATCTTCCTGATCCGCATGATCGGCAAGAACCTGGAGACCTGAGCCATGGCGCGCACAGTCACCACCCAACGCAAAGTCGTTTTCACGGTCATCGCCTGGACCGTCGGGCTCACCCTGTTCTTCCCGGTGCTCTGGACCATCCTCACCAGCTTCAAGACCGAGGGGGAGGCCATCGCCACACCGCCCAGCTTCTTCTTCTTCGACTGGACCCTGGAGAACTACGTCGAGGTGCAGGAGCGCTCCAACTACCTGCGGCACGCGATGAACTCGGTGATCATCTCCGTCGGCTCGACGCTGCTCGGCCTGCTGGTGGCCATTCCGGCGGCCTGGGCCATGGCCTTCTCACCGACGAAGCACACCAAGGACATCCTCATGTGGATGCTGTCCACCAAGATGCTGCCGGCAGTCGGCGTGCTGATGCCGATCTACCTCATGTGCCAGTGGCTCGGCCTGCTCGATTCGCTGGTCTCGCTGGTGGCCATCCTCATGCTGATGAACCTGCCGATCATCGTGTGGATGCTCTACACCTACTTCAAGGAGATCCCGGGCGACATTCTTGAGGCCGCGCGCATGGACGGCGCCTCGCTGGGCAAGGAAATCGTCTATGTGCTGACGCCCATGGCCGTGCCGGGCATCGCCTCGACGCTGCTGCTCAACATCATCCTGGCCTGGAACGAAGCCTTCTGGACCCTGAACCTGACGGCATCCAAGGCGGCGCCGCTGACCGCCTTTATCGCCTCCTACTCCAGCCCGGAGGGCCTGTTCTGGGCCAAGCTGTCGGCGGCCTCGACGCTGGCCATCGCGCCGATCCTGGTCATGGGCTGGTTCAGCCAGAAACAGCTGGTCCGCGGCCTCACCTTCGGCGCAGTGAAATAGGCGTCGCAGTCAAATAGGGAGCAAGAACCATGGGCGCAATCACCCTGGAGAAGGTGACCAAAAGCTTCGGCGACGTGTCGGTCATCCCCGGCGTCGACCTGGAGATCGCCGAGGGCGAGTTCGTCGTCTTCGTCGGCCCCTCGGGCTGCGGCAAGTCCACCCTGCTGCGGCTCATCGCCGGCCTGGAGGACGTGACCTCGGGCACGATCAAGATCGACGGCGTCGACGCCACCGGCACCTCGCCGGCCAAGCGCGGCCTGGCCATGGTGTTCCAGTCCTATGCGCTCTATCCGCACATGAGCGTCTACAAGAACATCGCCTTTCCGCTGAAGATGGCCGGCATCGACGAGGCCACCATCAAGCAGAAGGTGGAGAGCGCCGCGGCCACCCTGAATCTCACCAACTACCTGGACCGCCGCCCGGGCCAGCTTTCCGGCGGCCAGCGCCAGCGCGTCGCCATCGGCCGCGCCATCGTGCGCGAGCCCGCGGCCTTCCTCTTCGACGAGCCCCTGTCGAACCTGGATGCCGCCCTGCGCGTCAACATGCGCCTGGAGATCAGCGAGCTGCACAACACGCTGGCGACCACCATGATCTACGTGACCCACGACCAGGTCGAGGCCATGACCATGGCCGACAAGATCGTGGTGCTGCACGACGGCTACATCGAACAGGTCGGCTCGCCGCTGGAACTCTACCGCAACCCGGCCAACGTTTTCGTCGCCGGCTTCATCGGCTCGCCCAAGATGAACCTGCTGCAAGGCGCGCCGGCCGCCAAGTACGACGCCCACACCATCGGGGTCCGCCCGGAGCATGTCGAGCTGTCGACCGAGGGCGGCGAGTGGCCCGGCGTGGTCGGCGTCGCCGAGCACCTGGGCTCCGACACCTTCCTGCACGTGAACGTCGACAACGTCGGCCCGGTGACGGCGCGGGTCAACGGCGAGTATGGCGTGCGTCACGGCGACCGGGTGTGGCTGACGCCGCCGGCCGACCGTCTCTACCGCTTCGGCGCGGACGGGCTGGCCCTGTAATGGCGCGCCTGGACGGCAAGAGGGCCCTGATCACCGGGGCGGCCCGCGGCATCGGCCTGGCCTTCGCCCAGGCCTATGCCGCCGAGGGCGCCAGCGTGGCGCTGGGCGACATCGACCTGGCGCGGGCCGAGGAGTCGGCGGCGGCCATCGGGCCGCAGGCCTTCGCCGTGCAGATGGACGTCACCGACCAGGCCTCCATCGAGGCGGCGGTGCAGGCGGTCGAGGCGCGCGGCGGCATCGACATCCTGGTGAACAACGCGGCCCTCTTCGACCTGGCGCCCATCGTGGAGATCACACGTGCGAGCTACGAGCGCCTCTTCTCCGTCAACGTCGCCGGCGCCCTTTTCACGCTGCAGGCGGCGGCCCAGGGCATGATCCGGCGCGGCCAGGGCGGCAAGATCATCAACATGGCCAGCCAGGCCGGGCGCCGCGGCGAGGCGCTGGTCGCCGTCTACTGCGCCAGCAAGGCCGCGGTGATCAGCCTTACCCAGTCGGCCGCCCTGAACCTCATCGAGCACCGCATCAACGTGAACGCCATCGCCCCCGGCGTGGTCGAGGGCGAGCATTGGGACGGGGTCGATGCCCTTTTTGCCAAGTACGAGAAGCGCCCCCCCGGGGAGAAGAAGCGCCTTGTCGGGGAAGCCGTGCCTTATGGCCGTATGGGACGGGCCGAGGATCTGACCGGAATGGCGGTTTTCCTGGCGAGTTCCGAAAGCGATTACGTCGTCGGACAGACCTACAACGTCGACGGCGGCAACTATCTGAGCTGAGAGGCCTGGTGACATGTATCTGGACAAACTGAAACTGGACGGCCGTGTCGCCGTGGTTACCGGCGGCGGACAGGGGATCGGCGCCGCCTGCGCCCAGGCGCTGGGCGAGGCGGGGGCCAAGGTGGTGGTGGCCGAGCTGATCCCGGAGCGGGCCGCCGCCTGCGCGGAGATGCTGGGCCGCCAGGGCCTGGACGTGGAGGCAATGGAGCTGGACGTCACCCAGTCGGGCCAGGTCGACGAGCTGGCCGCCAAGGTGAAGCGCGACCACGGCCGCGTCGACATCCTGGTGAACAACGCCGGCGTCGCCAAGAGCGACGTGCGCGCCGAGGACACCAGCGACGACCACTGGCGCTTCCACATGAACGTCAACGTCGACGGCCTGTTCTGGTGCTGTCGTGCCTTCGGCCGCGAGATGCTGGACCAGGGCAACGGCTCCATCGTGAACATCGGCTCCATGTCGGGCTTCATCGTCAACAAGCCGCAGCCGCAGTCCTTCTACAACGCCTCCAAGGCCGCCGTGCATCACCTGACGCGCTCGCTGGCCGCCGAGTGGGCGGCGCGCGGCGTGCGCGTCAACGCGGTGGCCCCGACCTATATCGAGACCCCGCTGACCGCCTTCGGCATCGAGGAGAATCCCGAGATGTACAAGATCTGGCTGGAGATGACCCCCATGGGCCGGGTCGGCCAGCCGGAGGAGATCGCCTCGGTGGTCCATTTCCTGGCCTCCGACGCCGCCAGCCTCGTCACCGGCGCCATCGTCGCCGCCGACGGCGGCTACACCTGCTGGTAGGCCGCCCCGGCGGCGGAATGGGCGCAGTCCTGTGAGCGCGACCCCCATCGGCCTCGTCATCTTCGACTGCGACGGTGTGCTGGTGGACAGCGAACCGCTGGCCATGCGCCTGCTGCTGCAGACGCTGGCCGAGGCCGGCGTCGAGCTGGGGGCCGAGGAGGCTTACGAGGCCTTCCTCGGCAAGAGCCTGGCCACGGTCTGCGGCATCCTGCGCCGCGACTACGCGGTGGATGTCGACGATGCCGCGCTGGAGCGCATGCGCGCCCGCTTGAATGCGGCGATCCGCGAGGAACTGCGGCCCATTCCCGGTATCGCCGAGACTCTGGGCAAGCTGTCGCATCGGGTCTGTGTCGCTTCGTCCAGCCAGGTCGAGCGTATCCGTCTCTCCCTCGCGGTGACCGGCCTCGACCGCTTCTTCGGCGACGACGTTTTCAGCGCTACCATGGTCACGCGGGGCAAGCCGGCGCCGGACCTCTTCCTCTTCGCGGCGCAACGGATGCGCGTCGCGCCCGAGCACTGTATGGTGATCGAGGACAGCCCCGCCGGCGTCACCGCGGCGCGGGAGGCCGGCATGCAGGTGCTAGGGTTCACCGGCGGCAGCCACGCGCAGGCGGCGACGCATCGGGAGAAGCTGCGGGCGCTGCGGCCGACCGGCGTCTTCGACGACATGGCGGCGTTGCCCGGTCTGCTGCTGGGATTGGAGAAGGACCGGAAGGTATCCTGATGGGTGACTTGGTGGTTGGGGTCGATGTCGGCACCGGCAGTGCCCGTGCCGGCGTACTGGGCCGGGATGGCAAGCTGCTGGGCCGGGCCGAGCATCCCATCGACATGAACCAGCCGCAGACCAATCACAGCGAACACAATTCAGAGCAGATCTGGGCGGCGGTAGGCAGCGCCGTGCGCGGGGCCCTGGCGGCGGCCGGCGCCGCGGGCGGCGACGTCGCCGGCATTTCCTTCGACGCCACCTGCTCGCTGGTGGTGCGCGACCGCGCCGGCGGCCAGCTCAGCGTCTCCACCGGCGGCGAAGCGCGCTGGGACACCATCGTCTGGCTCGACCACCGCGGCCTGGCGGAGGCCGAGGAGTGCACCGCCACCGGCCACCGGGTGCTCGACTACATCGGCGGCGTCATGTCGCCGGAGATGGAGACGCCGAAGCTCATGTGGCTGAAGCGTCACCTGCCGCAATGCTGGGAGGGGGCGGGCCATTTTTTCGACCTTGCCGACTTCCTTACCTGGAAGGCCAGCGGCAACGCGGCGCGCTCCCAATGCACGGTGACCTGCAAGTGGACCTACCTGGGCCACGAGAACCCGGGCTGGCAGCAGGATTTCTTCGAGCAGGTCGGGCTCGGCGACCTGCGTGAGCGCGGCGGCCTGCCGGAGCGGGCCAGCCCCATCGGCGCGGACCTGGGTCCGCTGAGCGAGGCGGCGGCCGCGGAGCTGGGCCTCACCACCGCCTGCCGCGTCGGCGCCGGGCTCATCGACGCCCATGCCGGGGCGCTGGGCGTGCTGGGCGGCTATGCCGGCGATCCCCAGGGCATCGACCGTCACCTGGCGCTCATCGCCGGCACCTCGAGCTGCGTCATGGCGCTCTCCGCCGAGCCGCGGCCGACCCAGGGCGTCTGGGGTCCCTATTTCGGCGCGCTGCTGCCCGACTGCTGGCTGAACGAAGGCGGGCAGTCGGCGACCGGCGCGCTGCTGGACCACATCATCCGCTGGCACAGCGCCGGCGGCCGGCCCAGCGCCGAGACCCACCGGCGCATCACCCAGCGCATCATGGAACTGCGCCAGGACGCGGGCCTCGACCTGGGGGGGCGCCTGCACGTGCTGCCGGACTTCCACGGCAACCGCTCGCCTCTGGCCGACCCCCACGCGGTCGGCGTCATCAGCGGCCTGACTTTGGATTCCTCTTTCGACAGCCTGTGCAAGCTCTATTGGCGTACTGCCGTGGGCATCGCGCTGGGCGTGCGCCACATCCTGGAAGCGCTGAACGCGCGCGGTTACGGCATCGATACCCTGCACGTCACCGGCGGGCATCTGAAAAACCCGCTGCTCATGGAGCTCTACGCCGACGCCGTCGGCTGCAAGGTGATCGAACCGGCGGCGGAGGATGCGGTGCTGCTCGGCAGCGGCATGGTGGCGGCCACGGCGGCCGGGTTCTATGACAGTCTCAGGCGTGCCGCCGAGGGCATGCAGCAGGGCGGGCAGGAACGCCGCCCCAACCCGGCGGCGCGGCCCCGTTTCGACCGGGACTACGCGGTCTTTTTGAAGATGCACGAACAGCGCCGCGCCCTGGACGCGCCTGGCGACGGCGCTGCCGGCTAGCCCAAGCCTGGGCGCGGGCTGCGCTTTAGGATATCACTCCTCGAACAGCGGCGGCGTCTTGTCGTCGTCGGACTCCACACTTTCCACCGAGCTGCGCTTGTCGGCGGGGGTGCTCTCCTCGACGTCCACCGGCTCCTCCTCCAGCAGCGACGGCGATTCGTCGGTACCTTCGGTATAGCTGTAGGGGCGCTTGGGACCCTTGCCCTTGGGCGGCGCTGCCTCGTTGCGGTTGGCCGTCATGGCATTCTCCTTCTCTCATGCTGCGCCTTGTCCACGTCAGCCTAGGCGTCTTCCTCCACGATGACCAGCAAAGCAAACGGCGCGGAGGCTCACCTTGACCTGCGTCAAGGCACCGCTTTCGCCTAAGGGTCTATGGAGAAGACACAATCCCGGGCCGGCGACAGCGCGGCCCGGCAGGCAAGGAGAAGGGCGATGACACTGAAACTGACCTCTCCGGCCTTCGCCGACGGGGCCGAAATCCCGGCAGGCTTCACCTGCGACGGCGCCAATCTTTCCCCGGCGCTGGCCTGGAGCGGCGCACCGGCGGGCACCAGGAGCTTCCTGCTGACCTGCAACGATCCCGATGCGCCCGCCGGGGTGTGGCATCATTGGGCAGCCTTCGACATTCCCGCCGACTGGAGCGGCCTGGAGGCCGGCTTCGGGGCGGAGCGCCCGGCGGCCGGCTGCCGCGAGGCGGTCAACGACTTCGGCAAGCCGGGCTACGGCGGGCCTTGTCCGCCGCGCGGGCACGGGCCGCACCACTATCACTTCCGGCTCAGCGCGCTCGGTGAAGCCAGTCTGCCGGCCGCTGCCTCGGCGAGCTGCGTTGAGGTGATGCAGCTGGCACGGCCCTATGTGCTGGAATTCACCGAGCTGGTGGGCGTCTACGAGCGCAGCAAGTAGGCGCCGCTCAGGTGGCGCGGCCCCGCCGCCCGGCGAAACGGTGCAGCAGCCAGGTCGCCACAAGCGCCAGGACCAGCAGGGCGAGCGCGGTCAGGCTGTTGTCCAGCAGCTCCGGCGCGGCGATCAGGACCACGCCGAGACCCAGCATCATCAGTCCCGACAGCAGCTTCAGCACGCGGCCTTCGCCGGCGCTCAGCTTGCGGCTGCCCAGGGTGAAGGTGAAGACGGCGACGATGACCAGCAGCGGCAGCACGTAGATCACATTGTAGAGCGCCAGGTAGAGGTAGTAGCCGGCGGTCGAAAGCTCGTTCAGGGTCAGGGCCCGGGTGTAGACCAGGGGGAAGCCGGTGGAGCACAGCAGCTCGTAGGTGTTGGCCGCCAGGGCCAGGACCACGGTGCCGGCCAGCATCGCCGGCAGGCTGTCGGCGGCCAGCAGGCCGCGCATGCGCGCGAAGAGTCCCGGCTTGCGGCCCTCGGGGATCTCCAGGGAAGGGCCCTGTCCGGCGAGAAAGAAATCCTTGATGTTGATGACGGCCAGCGCGCCGGCGACGAGGCCGGCGATCAGGGTCACCGCGCGCAGGCCTTCCAGCACCAGGAAGAAATGCAGCCAGGCGGCCATGAAGAGGAAATAAAGCAGGCCGGAGAACAGCACGAAGACACCGCCGACCAGCAGCATGCGCCGGCGGTGTCTTCGTGCTGTTCTCCGGCCTGCTTTATTTCCTCTTCATGGCCGCCTG